>JAEEGL016279271.1_pt1 | contig 52864 bp, 49 predicted proteins | sample 9134231 | NCBI WGS metagenome assembly JAEEGL01 (sample SAMN16246548, study PRJNA631951) | gut metagenome | biome: gut microbiome; feature: rumen; material: fiber-attached | host: Bos | place: Iran: Karaj | collected 2018-10 | reverse complement strand
TTCGCTGTCGTAGCTGCTTGTTCCATATATGTTCCAAACCAGACTGAATTCGAAATCCTCCGGGACCGAAGCCGGCGCGGGGACGGAGCCGCCGATAGCCGAGTTTATTACCGTTTCGATAAGCTCCCGCGCTTTTTCGGTCGCTTCCGCCTGCATATAAACGCCTTCTTTGCTTATGCAAACGCCGATCGTGCGCCCGTCTTCGGAAGCTGCGGAGTGGTATTTAAGCTCGTAAACGTCGCCGTTCGGGAACACGAGCTGATAGGTCGGCGCGCAGCGGCAGACGTTATCGTCGCCGTATTCGAGCGCCCCGAGCGCCCCGTGCAGCGCGGCGACGTCCTCGCCCGCGGCTTCAAAGGGTTTGTCCATCCGGTTTTGATAAAGCTCGTAGATCTTAACGGAATCGTCGGGATCGGTTTTTTTCACGTTTTCGGGCCGGGCCGCGGGTGCCGGGACTTCCAAGCCGCAGAATTCGCAGATAACGCGCACCATGCAGTCGTTAAGCGGCTCCACCTCGCCGGGTTCGGAGGTGGTGGCTTCCACGTGGCCGCCGCCTATGCCGGAATGGTCGGTGAGATAGAGATAGGTGCCGCCCGTCATAACGGAGAAGCTGCGGAGAATGAACTCCGTCTCTTTATCTATGCCCGAGGAAGCGACGGGGATGAGCTTAACGCCCTTGTCCGAAGCGGACGTAATGCTTGCGTTAAGACTTTCGGTAACGCCCTGCACCTCCTCTTCGGTATGGGGCGGAGCGTCCAGCACGAAGAAGCAGAGCTTGACCGCGTCGTCGCGCCATTCGTGGCCGTTCACGGCGTTTTCCAGCGCGGTATGCACCGCTTCCGGGTAATCGCCGCCGCCGTTGGCGTACTGTTCGCGAAGCTGTTCGACGCATTCCGCGACGTCGCCGCGGAAATCAAAATATTTCACAACGTATTCGTCGCCTTCGTCGCGGTAGAAGTTCACGCTGACGCGGATATCTATATAATTGCCCTGCTGCGCGATGCGTTTTACCATATCCTCCAGTTCGACCTTAAGGTATTCCAGCTCGTCGCCCATACTGCCCGTGGTGTCGATCATAAGCATAAGATCAAGCCGGGTCGGAGCGTTGGATAAGCTTACGGACGATTCGAACACCACCGGTTCGGTGAAAGAGGATATCTTTTTTTCGGCTTCGCCGCAGACAACGGCAAGGTCGCTTTGCAGATGCTTTTCCGGAACGACAAGGTACGCCTTGCCGAACACGTCCGTGCGGGCGGTGTAAAGCGTTTCGCCCTGCGCGGTGCGGAGCTCGACTTTGCCGTTGAAACGCCCGGCCTGCACTTCTATAACGTTTTTGGGATCGATGCCGCGTTTTTTCGCATAGCTTCTGAATTCCTGCCCGCCTACGATCTCGCGCCATTCTTTAATATTGTTCACGTCGCGCAGCTCACGCGCGGTGAGCGTTCCGGCGCGGATGGAGTTTTTTGGGGGGTCGAATCCCTCGTACGACTCACCGGGGCATGCTTCGGAAACTTCACCGGGGAATGCTTCGGCAACTTCTGCGTGCATGTAAAAATCAGTTTCGCGAGCGAACTTGCCGTCCGCCGCGTAACTCGCGGAACGGCCTTCGGAGCCGTTTGACGGCATACCGCCGATAACGCCGTCGTTATACGAAGCGGGGTCTTCGCGCTCTTCTTTTCCGCCGGGCGACACCATTTCGGAGCCGTTTGATTTTCCGTCGGGCGACACCGTATTGTTCGCGCGGTTGAGCGAAAGCGCGCCGATAACGCCGGCGGCGATCACGCACACCAGCACCGCCGCCGCAAGCGCGGGGCGAAGCCACCGTTTTGCGCCCGGGCGCAGGGGTTTTTGCGTTTCGGCTTCCGCGGCGATACGCGGCAGCACTCTTTCCGCTTCCGGAACGGGAAGCTTTTTATAAGCGTTTCTGATACGTTTTTCGATTTTCATTAAAAACCACCTTTTTCTTTTAGCAGGGCTATCGCGCGTTCGTATTTTTTGCGCGCCGCCTCGGGCGTTATGCCCATTATCTCGCCGATCTCCCTGTAGCTCGAACCGTCGACCGCTTTCAAAACGACGATCTGCCTTTCGGATTCGGGAAGCGCCGCGAGCAGGGCGTTCACTTCGATCACCTCGGTGAAATCCCCGCGCGCCTGCGCGTTTTCATAGACCGGTTCGCCGGAAGAAGGTATTTCGCGCCGGCGCGCCGTGTCGACAGCGGCGTTCCGCGCGATCGCCATTATCCAGGCGCGGGCGTTGCCCGCCGGGTCGTAGTTCTTCGCGTATCTGGCTATTCGTAAAAAGGTATCCTGCATGGCGTCCTCGGCGTCGGAATAATTGTTGAGCACCGACATTGCCAGCGAGAATATCTGCCTGCCTAGTTGATCGTATACGACGGTAAGGCCGTTCATATCGCCTTCCGATATTTTTATTATAGCGTCAGAGCAGGCCTTGTTGGCGAACACCTTTGAAAGCACGGTACCACCTCGTTTCCGGTCTTCGTATATATATACTTTGAAAAAGTCGAAAAGCGGACAAAAAATTTTCGCGGAAAAGCAAATTTTTTTCCTTTTTTTATTATATCACGGTTTTGCGGCTTTGTCAAAGCGAATATCGCGCCGCGCGCGGACATATATCTTAACAACGATATTTCGTTTGCCGGGAGAGATAAACGTGAACCGTACCGCGGCGATACTTATTAAGAGCGCGGCGTGGATGACCGCGCTTTCGCTTGTGAACAAGCTTTTGGGCGTGTTCCTGCGGCTTTACGTCTCGGCGCGGATCGGCAGCGCGGGGATGGGCCTTTTTCAGTTGGTGTTAAGCGTTTACACGCTGTTTTCCACCTTTGCGACGGCGGGGTTCACGCTGGCGGTTTCGCGGCTTGCCGCCGAAAAGCGCGGATCGGGCGAGGCCGAGTCCCGCGCGATAACGCTGCGCGCCGCGCGCGTTTCGCTGTTGCTTTCCGCGGCGGCCGCGGCGGCGATGCTGGCTTTTTCCGGTTACGCCGCGGACGCGCTTATCGGCGACGCGCGCTGTGCCGGGGCGCTGCGCGTGCTGGCGGCGAGTCTGCCGTTTATGGCTTTCGCCGCCTGCCTGAAAGGGTGGCTTTTCGCACAGCGCCGCGGTGTTGCGACAGCCGCCGCCTCACTGTTGGAGCAGGCGGTGAAGACCGCGGCGGCGGCGCTTATGCTCGGCGCGGTGTTCGCCGGGTCGAACGACCCCGGCAAAATGTGCTTCGGGATCGCGTTGGCGATAACGCTTTCCGAAACCTCGTCCTGCGCCTTCCTTTTTATAAAAAGCGGGCTGTGGAAAAACCGCGGCGGGCGCGCCGCCCCGCACGCACGCACACGCGGCGAGCTGTTTCCGGTGGCGTTCCCGGTGGCGCTTTCGGTGTGGATAACCTCCGCCCTGCATACCGCGGAATCGCTTCTGGTGCCAAAGGTTTTCGCAAGCTATTCCGGCGGGAACCGCGAATACGCGCTTTCGCAGTTCGGTATGATACGCGGAATGGTCATTCCCCTGCTGTTCTTCCCTTTCGTCTTTCTCGCAAGTCTCGTATCGGTCTTCACGCCGGAGCTCAGCCGGCTGAACCTGCTTCCGGACAGAGATCCGCTAAGGTCGCGTGTAAAGCTTTTGACGGGTGCGGCGGCGGTGTTCGCGTTTGCGGCGGGCGGGGTGTTCTTTGCCATCCCGGAAGCGATAGGCGAGGCGTTTTATCCCGGCCGGGACACGGCGGGCGCGATAAGGATACTCGCGCTGGTAACGCCTTTTATGTATATCGAAACGGTGTGCGACGCGATCCTTAAAGCGGTGGGCGAGCAGAAGCGGACGCTCGGCTACACCGTGATGAACTCGCTTCTGCGCGTCGCGCTGATATTCACTCTGGTAAAGCGTACGGGCGGCGAGGGGTATCTTTGGCTGCTCGTGATCTCCAACACGTTTTCCTACCTGCTCTGCCGCGTGCGGCTGCTGCGGGCTACCGGGGCGGGCGCGGATATACCGCGCGGATGCGTCGTCCCGCTTTTGTGCGCGGCGGGCGGCGGGTTTTCGGCGAAAACCGTTCTGGACATCTTCCTTGCGGGGAAAAGCGCCGCGGTATGCGCGGCGGCGGGGACGGCGGTCTACGCCGCGGTATTCGCGATGCTCCTGCTCATCCTTATGGGCGGCAGGGTGAAAAACGCCTTTTCGCTTTTCTTCGAAAGCCGCGCAGGACGCGCCTGCGGCTGATGGGCGATATACTTACCGCGCTCGGGCGCTATCTCCCCCCGCGGATAGCCGCTGCGGCGGCTTCGCTCCCGCCCGAAATACTCGCCCGGGCGGACGAGATACGGCTGAGCCGCGATTCCGCGGCGAGCGTTACCTGCGCCGGGAAAAACGTGATGTTCGATAAAAACGGCGCCCCCTCCCCGCCGGACCGCGCGCTGCGTCCCACCAAAAGCGAAATGGAGGAATGCCTTTCGCGGCTGTGCGGCGGTTCGCTTTACACCTGCGAAGCGGAGCTGGCGCAGGGGTTCATTCCGCTGCCGGAGGGCGGCAGGGCGGGAGTCTGCGGCAGGGCGGAGATAAGAAACGGCGCGGTCGCCGGGTTTTCGGAGATCTATTCGGTGGACCTGCGCTTTCACCGCTTTATCCGCGACGCGGCGGCTCCGCTGATGCGAGTATGGGCGGAAACGCGGCTGTGCGGCGTTCTGGTGATCTCGCCCCCGGGCGCCGGGAAAACGACTTTTCTGCGCAGCGCCGCCTATCTGCTGGCGAACGGAAAGGGGATCGCCCCGGTGCGCACGGCGGTGGCGGACGAGCGCTGCGAGATATCCGTCTGCCTGCCGCGAAGCGGACTGCTGGACATACTGACCGGCGTTCCCAAGGCGGAGGGGATAACGATGCTGACGCGGTGTATGTCGCCCCAGGCGATCCTGTGCGACGAGATATCCGGCGCGGAATGGGAAAGCGTGCTGGAGGCGCAGAGCTGCGGCGCGGCGCTTATCGCCTCCGCGCACGGCGACGGCCCGCAAGACGTGCTGGCGCGCCCGGGTATGAAAAAACTCGCGGGGTCCGGAGCGTTCCGTCTGACGGCGGTACTGCGGCGCGGCGAGCCGCCTGAAATAAAGGAGTTTTCGGTTTGACAAAGCTATTCGGCGCCTGCCTGGTGGTGACTTGCGCCTGGGCGGCGGGATTCGCCGCGGCGCGGACGGAGGGCGAAAAACTGCGCGCGGTAAACGCGCTCCACGGCTTTATAGGGCGGCTGGAACGCGAGATAAGCGCGGCGCGGACGCCTTTGAAGGATATCTTCGCGGCGGAAAGCGACGAATATCTGGAAGCCCGGGGGTTCCTGCCCGCCCTCCGCGCGGGGGCGGAGGACCCGCGCGCCGCGTGGACGAACGCGTTGCGGAAACTGCCGCTGGAGGCGGGCGCGTACGCCGAGGCGGCGGCGTTCGGGAGCACGCTCGGGCTGCTTCCGCTGTCGGAACAGCGCGCGGCGGCGGCGTCCCTGCGCGAAGCGCTTGCCGAGGAGCGCGACTCGCTTGCGAAAAAACTGCCGCCGAAGCAGAAAAGCATACGCGCGGCGTACCTTCTTTGCGGTCTGCTCGCGGCGATTATTTTGATTTAAGGTGCCTGAATGAACGTATCGCTTATATTGAAGATCGCCGGGATAGGGCTTATTGTGAGCGTCGCCTGCCAGATCCTGCAGAAGAACGGGCGCGACGAGCAGGCGACTTTCGTGACCGTCGCCGGAGTGGTGATCGTGATGCTTATGCTCGCGGGGGAGATAAGCGGGCTCTTCAACGCGCTCAAAAGCGCCTTCGGGCTGTGAACCCGCTTTATATCTGCGCGTTCGCCGTGATATCGCTCGGCGCGCTTTCGGTGATAAAGCATTCTCGCCCGGAGATATACTCGCTCGCGGTGGCGGCGGCGGGGATCGCCGCGGCGGTCTATATCGTCGGCGCGCTGGTCCCGTTCATAGAAACCGTGCGGGGCTACGCCTCCGCCGCGAACGCCGACGGGATCTTTGAAATAATGCTTAAAGCGCTGGCGGTGGCTTTGTGCTGCAGGTTCGGCGCGGATATCTGCCGCGACTGCGGCGAAAACACGCTTGCCGAGAAGGTGGAGCTCGCCGGGAGGGCGGGAATGGTGCTTCTGGGCTTGCCGATAATAAAACAACTGCTGGACGCCGCAAAGGATATGATGCAATGAAAAAAGCACTTTTCGCCGCCGTGACCGCCGCGCTGTTATTCGCGCTGCCGCTTTGCGCCCGCGCCGGGCAAACTCCCGCCGAAAGCGTGGCGGAGCAAGCGGGCGTGGACGGGCTGGAAAACGAATTCGTCAGCGGCGAGGAGCTTCGCGGCGCGAAAAGCGTGAACGTGTTCGAAAAGCTGTGGCAGATAATAAAGCTTTCGCTTTCCGGCGCGGGCGGATTCGCCGCCGGATTTGCGAGAACGCTCGCCGCGCTGGTGTTCTGCGGCGTAATGTCCGCTTTGGGCGGGAACGGGAGCGCTGAGAAGGCGTGGAGCTGGTTTTCGCTGCTGCTGCTTTCGGCGGCGGCGTATTCCTCGGTGTATTCGCTGTGCGTATACGTTACGGCGCATATGGAATCGCTCGGGCTGGCGGTGAGCTCGTTCCTGCCGGTCTCGGCTTCGCTTTACGCGCTGGGCGGGAATCCCGGCGCCGCGGCGGCAAGCGGCAGCGCCCTGCTTCTGTTTTCAACTGTGCTTCAAACCTTGTGCACTCGGGTGATACTGCCGCTGGTGCGTATCTGCTTCGCGCTGGGGCTGGCTTCGGCTTTCCCCGGCGGGGCGGACGTTTCGCCCTTCGCGGGGGCGGTGAAAAGCGCCGCTTCAGCGGTGCTCGGGTTCATTTTCGCCATGCTCGGGTTCGCGCTTTACGCAAACACTTCGGTCGCCGCCGCGGCGGACGGTCTGGCGTACCGCGGGATAAGGTTCGCCTCCGGGGCGTTCATCCCGGTAATAGGCGGCTCGCTCGGCGAAGCGTCGCGCGCGGCGATAGCCGCGGTCTCGGCGGTAAAGGGCGCGGCGGGCGCGGCTTCGGCGGTGGCGGTGCTCGCGGCGGTCATCCCCCCGGTCGTCGCGGCGTTCCTGCACAGGTGCGCGTTTTCGCTTTGCGCGGCGGCGGCGAACGCTTTGGGCTGTACGGCGGAGGGCAGGTTCCTTAACGCGCTTTCGGGGCTTACGGGGATGCTCGTAGCTTTGTCGGCGGGCGCCGGGACGGTGTGCCTTATCGCGATAGGCGTTTTTGTGAGGACGACGGTATGAGAGATTATTTTTTCGCGCTGCTCATCGCTTCGGCGTTTGGTTCGCTCTGCGCGGCGTTCGCGGGGGCAAGGTTCGAAAAGCAGATGCGCTTCATCGCGGCGCTGTGCCTTCTCGCGGCGGCGCTGCTGCCGTTGAAAAACGTTATCCCCGCCCTGCGCGGTCTCGCGGAGGGGGAAACGGCGCCGTCCGCGCGGGAGATCCCGGCGCCCTCCGGTTATTACGCCGGGGCGGAGGAAGCCGCCGAGGAGTACGTCCGCGGGCTCCTGCGGGAAAAATTCGGCATAAATCCGCGCTCGGTGAGCATAAATATTGATTGGGAGCGTGAAACGCCGGAGGTCACACGCGTTCGCGTGGTGCTTCCGCGGGGCGCGGACGCCGGCGCGGTGAAAAACTTCCTGCAAAGCGAGCTTGGAGGCGAAACAGAGGTTGTCGGGGAATAAAGGCGCGCTTTCGGCGCTTGCGGCGAAATTCAAAGGCGGACGGGCGTTCGCGCTGGCGATAATAGGCGCGGCGGCGGGGCTGGCACTGCTGCTTATCCCCTCTTCCGGCGGCAAAAGCGAGCAGACGGACGCCGCGGCGGCATACACCGCGCGGGATTACTGCGCCGAGCTGGAACGCAAGGCGGAGGAGCTGATAAACGCGCTGCCCGACGTGAAAAACTGCCGCGTGGTGATAACGCTGGAAACGGGTTACAAATACGTTTACGCCACCGACCAGCACCTTAAAGAAGACGACGGCGGCGCCAGGCAGAGCGACAAAACGGTGGTGCTGGCAGACGCTCCCGGCGGCGGGAAAAACGCTTTGACCGTGAACGAAACGATGCCCGCCGTGGCGGGCGTGGCGGTGGTGGTGCGCGGCGCCGGGTACGAGACCAAATACCGCGTGATAGAGCTTATGTGCGCGCTTTTCAACGTGAAAAGCAACCGCATAAGCGTTCAGGGCTGATATAAAAACCGGAAGGAGCATATATACATGATCGACATTCGCAAAAAGCTTTCCGCGATAAAGCGCAAGCTTAAAGAAACGGATTTCAAAAAGCTGATCCGCACGAAGGCGTTCGTTACGGTGGGCTGTCTGGTGCTCATCTGCGCCGCGGTCCTGATCGCCTCCGTCGCCGGAGGGAGCCCGAAGGACGTGAACACGGCGGGTGAAACGAGCGGCACGCGCCTGCTGGGCAATTCGCTGCTGGTGGATTCCGGAGCCGCGCGCGAGACGGGCGGCGAACCGCTGGAGACCGAAACTTCCCTCCCGGCGGGGGACGGCGACTTCTTCGCCATGGCGATGATAAACCGCGCGCAGACGCGCGATTCGGCGCTTGAGGTGCTGCGCGCCATAGCCGAAAGCCCGGAAGCGATGCCGGACGCGAAGCAGTCCGCGCTCAACTCCATCGCCGCCATAGCGGGGGATATGGAGACCGAGACAAACATCGAAACGCTGGTGCGCGCCCGCGGGATCGCCGATTGCGTCGCCGTGATAAGCGGCAAGACCTGCTCGGTGATAGTGAACGCCGAAAACCTTACGCAGGACGAGGTGACGCAGATCGCCGCCGTCGTGCGGGAGCAGGCGGGCATCCCCACGGAGAACATTACCGTGGTGGAAGCGAAAAAGCAATAGTATACCGACGAACGCGATATAAGAAGACCGGCGAACGCGCTGATAACGCATTCGCCGGCTTTTTTTGTTCCGGCCGCCTGCGAAACTTTTCACTATTCACTATTCACTGAACCTTCCCTCTCCCATGGGAGTTTTCCGCTGTTTTTTATTCTTTTTTTTGATTTTTTTCGGTTTGTGTTGACAATCGGGGCGAAAGAATTTTATATATAAAGTGAAAGCGCTTTCGGGACGGCTTGCGCCGCCGCCCGGAAAAGGAGAAAAAATGGACCGCAGAAACGAACCGCAGCCCGCTTCGGACGAGGAAATAACCGCGATGTTCCGCACGCGCGACGAACGCGCGCCTGAGTTTGCCATGCAAAAATACGGCAGACTGATGCTTGCCGCCGCCGAACGGGTGCTGCACAGTCCGCAGGACAGCGAAGAATGCGTTGACGACGCGCTGCTTTCGCTGTGGAACGCCTTCCCGGACTACGGCGAAATAAACCTTCCGGCGCTGCTTGCGGTCTCCGCGCGGCGCGCGGCGCTGAACCGCTTTAATTCCGATCTGCGCAGGCAGGGCGCCGCGGAACGGCGCACGCTGCCGCTGGACGAGCTTTACGAAGAGCTGCACACGCCGGGCGCGGAGGAGGAATACATAAGCGCGGAGTTCGGCGGCGTGCTGAGCGAGTTCCTGCGCGGGCTGGACAAACGCCGGCGGCGGATATTCCTTGCGCGCTACTATGAATCCCGCAGCCACGCCGAGATAGCGGAACAGCTTGGAATATCCGCTTCGGCGGTGAACAAATCGCTTATCAAGACAAAAAAAGAGCTTGCGGCTTTTCTTAAAAAACGGGGTATAATGATATGAAAAAACAGACCTTTTACGAAGCGTTCGATTCGCTTGACGCAGATATACTCAACGAGCACTTCTCCCCCGGGGAGGAAACGAAAACGTCCGCACGCCCGGGTGCGGCAAAGCGGCGCTTTATTACGGCGCTGCTTGCGGCGGCGTTTGTGCTCGCGGCGGTTTTCGCGGCGGTGCTGACGGCGGTGACGGACGAACCCGCCGAAAGCCGTATCGATCCCGCTTCTCCCGCAAGCTCCGGGCGGAGCGATCCGCGCAAAGGGACCGCAAGCGAATCCGCGGACAGCGTTTATGTGATCGAAAGCGATTACAAAAACGTTTACTGCCTTTACGGCGGATTTGTGAAGCGGATCGGCAGAGAACCTTACGGCGAGCTTGGATACTATGTAATAATAGAAATCTCGGATCCGGCGGTCGGCGGGCCGGGCGGCGGGCCGGTTTATTACGTTTATTCGAACCTCAGCGAATCCCCGGATATGACAAACCCCATGCTGTTCGTCGGCAACAGCGTTTACAGCGGAACGCTTCTGGGGATCGCGGAATGCGAAGGGGATCCTTACGAGGAACACTTAAAAACGACCTACGGCGTCGATTGACCGCCCGAAAGGAGGCACCGAAATGAAAAGAATAACGGCGGCGCTTATTCTGTGCGCCCTGCTGATCTCCGCGCTTGCGGCGTGCGGCAAAACGACCGAAACGCCCGGCTTGCCGTCTTCCGACGCGGCCGCGGATTCAAAGCCGGAAAACATATCCCGCGACGTATCCGGAACGGAGTCCGCCGAAGTTACGGAGCCCGGCGGCGAAAGTATTGCGGAACGGTCCGGACCGGATCCGAACAGGGCGGTCGTAACGGACGGCATAGCGTCCACCCTGTTTTTTCAAAGCGAGTTCTTTTCCGAAAACGCGGCGTTTTACGACGACGGCACCTTTGAAGCGACAGGCGCCTGGGCGTTGAGTGCGCAGCGGTGGTTCAGCATAGTTTCCGCATACGGCGCAAGCAAGTACCCGGCCTTCGGAACGAGATATTATAAAGCGACCGGCAGATACACCGAATCGGACGGCGTTTATTCGCTTACCGTGGATAAATACTATTGCAAATACGAGCTTACCGGCGAAAACACGGAGGCGCTGCGTTCGCATATCGACAAGCTCACCGACGCGACGCTTCATCCGTTTTCGGAAGAGTTCAAAAAAACGGTGATGGGCGAATGGGGAGAAACCGGCGACGCGGCGGGGATAAGCCGTCTGCGCTCCGCGGAGGTGCGCATAGTAACAAGAGACGACGTGCTTCCGGGGATATGGGCGGATTACGCGAACCGGTTGATAAGATCCGGAAACACCGGTTACGAGAAAATACTGCTGCCTGTAAAAATGCTCTACTGTGATACCGGCCTGACCGTTTTGGAAGAATATTACGACAACGGGTATTTGAAGTATAAAAACAAGGGCAGAGATCTTTCCGAAGAAGAGCTTAAAAGCGGCGGCACGACTTACGAATACGATTATTACGACAACGGCGAAAGGAGATCGCTCCACCAAAAAACGCGCGGCGGCGAGAAGGATACAGTATACCATTTGGTCAACGAATACCCGTATAACACCTATGATGAAAACGGGCGTATCGCGGAATCGCGCTATTACCCGGATACCGAAAACACCGCGTCTCCGGAAAACGTTTACAGAAAAGTATTATTCTCGTATTTCGACAGCGGAATATTAAAATCGGAAAAAAACTACAGAACGGAAGCCGGCAAATACAGCGCGTATTGTAATAAAGAGATCGAAAAGCTTTCGGAAGAAGACCTTGTGCCGGAATCGGAATACGAATATTACGAAGACACGGAAAACGGCGTTATACGGGAGGAGTGGATCTACAGTAACGGCACGCTGATAAAATACTGGATATTGGACGACGACAAGCAGTTTCTGGAAGGCAAGCAAGCGGACGGAAACGGCGTCCTGCAGCCGATGCGGTTCAACGTGCCGGACTTTGTCGCGGACCGCCGGGAATACGAGTATTACGACGACGGACTGGTAAAAAAGGTGACTCTTTGGAGCGGAGATCTTTTGTATTCGTTTTTCGAATACAACGAACGCGGCGAAGAAACGCTCCATATAAGCTATAACAAGGAAGGGGCGGTCATAAGTTACGCGGAAACCGCCCATATATACGAATACTATCCGGAAGGGTGGATAAAGAAAAAGACCTTTTACGAAAAATGGTCCGACGGCGTCGGTCTGTCGCGCCTCTACTCCTATGAATATTACCCGAGCGGCGCGACAATGGCGATTACCGAATACGATATCAAAGATACGTCGGTGCTGCACAGGACCGAGTATAACGAAGACGGAACGCAGAAGACCTCTTTCGGCAAATAACGCAAAGAAAAACGCCCCCGGCGGGGCGTTTTTCGATTAGTGAATAGTTAATAGTTAAATATTTCGGTCGCTTGTTGTTTACGTTTTCGGTGTTGTTCCGAGCGCTTGTTCAAGCGTTTGCAGGTTCTTTTCGCATACGGAAATATAGCTCGCGCCGTTTTGGATATCCCGCGCGGTGACTGACTGCATCGAATCGAGCGTAAGGATAACTGCGCTCACGCCGGAGGTCTCGATAACGGTGCGGGCGAGTTTTTCGTCCGAACGTTCCAGAACGATCACGGCGGGGAGCGAAAGCGACGACAGCTTTTCCGCGAGGAAGCTTATGGTCTTCGCGGAGGCGTTGGATTCCGCCGAGCAGCCGCGGAACGCCGCGAAGCAGGTTAAGCCCGCCTCGTGCGCAAGGTAGCGGAAGGGGTATCTGTCAGCGATCACGAGCGTGTCGTAACGCGCGTTTTCGCGCAGGGAAACGAATTTTTCTTTAAGCGCGCAAAGCGCTTTTTCATATTCCCGCGCGTTTTGCCTTATGGTTTCCGAATCCTTCGGGAACGCCTCGCACAGCGCCTTTTCGATGCCGCGGCAGCAGACGGCCGCGTTGCCGACGGAAAGCCAGATATGCTCGTCCGGCTCCTGCCCCTCTTCCCCGCCCGCGGTCATGCCCTCCTCGTCGCCGTCGACGAGCAGTTCGCCTTCCAGCAGGTCAAAAAGCCGCACCGCGACGGGCCCGCCGGAAGCGGGCAGGATATCGCGCGCCCATTCGTCCGATTCGCCGCCGACGTAGATGAACACGGCGCTGTTTTTTACGTTGAGTATATCCGCGGCGGTGGGGTTGTAGCTGTGGAGGTCAACTCCGTTTTCGTTTATCAGCGCGGGCTTCGCCCCCTCCACGCCGCGCAAAAGGTTTTTCGCCCAGTCGTAGGCGGCGAAAGTCGTTGCCGTAACGCGCTTTTCGCCGTTTTCCGTTTTGCTTCCGGCGCAGGCGGAAAAAGCCAGGCAAAGCGTTAAAACGCAAAGAAAAGCGGCAGCCGGGCGGAAAAAGCGCTTCATTCCGACTCCCCCTTTTTGCGCACGCGCTTCCCGGCGCGGCAATCGCGGCAGACGCCGTAAAGCACCGTTTCCGCGCGGTCGAGCACGAACCCCTCGTGCGTTTTTATGCTCCGGGCGAGCCGTTCCGCCTCGCGCGGTTCCATATGGCAGGTCTTCCCGCATTCCCGGCAGGAAAGATGCAGCTTTTCGCGGCATTCCTCCGCGGCGGAATACTGGTAGTACACCGTGCGGGAGCCCGCCTTTCCGCTGCGGCGCACCTTGCCCTCCGCTTCCAGCGCGGCGATGTTGCGGTAGACCGCGCTTATGCTTATGCCGCACGGCTCCAGATCCGCGGCGATCTTTTCCGCCGAAAGCAGCGAATCGGCGTTTTCGGCGAGGTAGTCCATCAACACCCGGCGTTGCTTTGTCATGTATTTAGCCATTATTACGCTCCTTGAATTTAACAATGATTCGCAAATTACAATACCACAAAACGCCCGGTTCGTCAAGTGTTTTTTTATTTTTCGCGTTCCGCCCGCCCCGGCGCGTCTTCGAAAGCCGGAAAACGGAGGGCATATTATTCTGTTTATATAATTAATTTTCTTGACATATTCTTGACATATTATCCTCTTGGTGGTAAAATAACGATGTATAACCTTATGAGCGTGCAAGGAGGGCTTGCCGGATATGGGCAGAGTGATATTCGTTACCGGCTTCAAAGGCGGCGTCGGAAAGACCACCGTCGCGGCGAACGTCGCGTCCTCGCTGCGCGCGCTGGGCGCCCGCGTGCTGGTGATCGACGGCGATTTCGGCATGCGCTGTATGGATATGGTGCTGGGGCTGGAAAGCGAAACGCTTTTCGACTGCAGCGATATCCTGCGCGGCTCCTGCGCCGCCACCGCCGCGATGGCGGAGGTGCGCGGAGACAACGGGTTCGCCTTTATCCCCGCGCCGATGAACTACGGCGGCGAGGAATTCCCGCCGGATAGCTTTGCGGAGCTGATCGCGGGGGTGCGCGGCGATTTCGATTACGTGATCATCGATTCCTGCGCGGAGGCGACGCCTTATTATATCTCGTTCGCCCGGCAGGCGGACGAGGCGGTCATAGTTACGCTGCACCAGTCCACCTCGGTGCGCGCCGCGGAAAAGACGGCTACCCGGCTGAGCGCCTTGGGCGTGAAAGAGCTTTCGCTGGTGGTGAACGGCTACCGCGCGTCGCTTGCCGATTCCGGCGAGCTGCCGGACATCCCCGCGATAATCGACCGTTCCTCGGTGCGGCTGCTCGGAGTGGTCCCGTATGACGGCGGACTGCAGCCCTCACAGGAAAAAGCCGAACTTGCCTTTACCGGCGACAGGCGCCGGAGGGCTACCCCGTACGAGGCGGCGTTCTTCAACATCGCTTCGCGGCTGCGCGGAAAGCGCGTGCGCCTTTTCGAAGGCGTGGCGGCTCCGGCGCGCCGTTCCAGATATCTTAACAACAAGTAAGGAGAAAAGAATATGAACATTGCCATTATCGCAAACGACAAAAAGAAAGAGCTTATAACCGAATTCTGCATAGCGTACTGCGGGATCCTTTCGCGCCACCGCATCTGCGCCACGGCGATAACCGGCAAATACATATCCGAGGCGACCGGGCTGGTTATCGAAAAGCTGCTTTCCGGTTCGCACGGGGGGAGCGAGCAGATCGCTTCCAAGATCGCCTACGGCGAAGTGGACCTGCTGATATTGCTGCGCGACACGAACAACGACGCGGAGTATGCCGAAACCGAATCCGTTCTGGTGCGGCTTTGCGACAAATACACCGTCCCCGTTGCGACGAACATCGCCACGGCGGAGGCTCTTATACTCGCGCTCGACAGGGGCGATCTCGACTGGCGCGAACTGCAGAAGCAGAAATGATATTAAAGGACGTTATTTATGGAACAGATAAGAAAGCCGAAAGGAACGCTTGACATTTTGCCCGAGGAATCGGGCATTTGGCAATATATAGAAGGAAAAATCAAAGCGGAGGCCGCGAAGTTCGGGTTTTCCGAGATACGCGTGCCGACGTTTGAATACACCGACCTGTTCTGCCGCGGCGTGGGCGACACCACCGACGTGGTGAACAAGGAAATGTATTCTTTCGTCGACAAAGACGGCTCCAACCTTTCGCTGCGCCCGGAGGGCACGGCGGGCGTTGCTCGCGCCGTTATCGAAAACGGGCTGTACGCCGGCGCGCTGCCGCTTAAACTGTTTTACCTTGCGAACTTCTTCCGCCGCGAAAAGCCGCAGGCCGGCAGATCGCGCGAGTTCTGGCAGTTCGGCACCGAGCTTTACGGCAGCGATTCGCCTTTGGCGGACGCGGAAGTGATCATACTCGCGGACAGGATCTTTAAATCCTTCGGGCTTAAAAACACGGTGCTGCGCATTAACTCCATAGGCGATAAGAACTGCCGCCCGGCTTTCCGCGAAGCGCTTATACAATACTTCGAAAAACAAAAAGACAAGCTTTGCCCGACCTGTGCGGAACGGCTTTACAAAAACCCCTTGCGCATACTCGACTGCAAGAACCCGGAATGCAAGGAGCTTGCCGCCGGGGCGCCCCGCACGCTCGACCATCTGTGCGGCTCCTGCCGCGACGGTTTTTCCGCGGTATGCGCGCGGCTCGACGCCTGCGGCGTGAAATACGAGATCGACCCGATGATCGTGCGGGGGCTGGATTACTACAACGGCACGGTTTTTGAATTCACCGTCGACAGCATCGGCGCGCAGAGCACCGTATGCGGCGGCGGCAGGTACGATACGCTGCTCGGCTCCATCGGCGGGCCGGAGCTGCCCGCCGTGGGGTTCGGTATGGGCATTACCCGCCTTATCCAGGCGCTGAAGGACGAAGACCTGCTTCCGAAGCCGGATACGGGTGCGCGGATATACGTCGCCTCGATGGGCGACCCCGCGCGGGAGTGCGCTTTTACGCTTGCGCAGGAGCTGCGCGACCGGGGCGTTTCCGCGGACTGCGACGTTTGCGGCAGGTCGCTTAAAGCGCAGATGAAATACGCCGACAAGACCGGCGCGAAGACGGTGCTTGTAATCGGCGATAACGAGCTTGCCTCCGGCGAGGCGGAGCTTAAGGATATGCGCGGCGGCGAAAACAAGCGAGTGAGTATAAGCGCGGAGGAAATAGCAAAAGCGCTGAAATGAACCGCCGCCGGAACGAAAAAGTAAACAAATCTTTTACAGAAAGTGAAAATATCATGGCAGAATTTTTGGGAAGCGAACGCCGCACGCATTATTGCGGCGAACTGCGCGTTTCGGACGCGGGCAGGCAGGTCTGCGTTATGGGCTGGGTGAAAAAACAGCGCGACCTGGGCGGGCTGGTGTTTATCGACCTGCGCGACAGGACCGGGATAATACAGCTTGCATTCGATGAAAACAGCGAGCGCGCGGTTTTTGAAAAGGCGCAGAGCGTGGGCAGCGAATTCGTGCTTTCCGCCGCGGGCGTCGTGCGCGAAAGGTCGAACAAGAACCCCGAAATACCCACCGGAGACGTGGAGATATTCGTTTCTTCGCTGCGGGTGCTCGGCGAAAGCGCCGTGCCTCCGTTCGATATCACCGACGATTGCAAAACAGCCGAAGAGATCCGGCTTAAATACCGTTATCTCGACCTGCGCAGGCCCAAACTGCAAAGCAACATTATTTTCCGTTCGCAGGTCGCCCGCGCCGTGCGCGAATACCTTTACGGTCAGGGATTCATAGAGCTTGAAACCCCCATGCTTATAAAGAGCACGCCGGAGGGCGCGCGCGACTATCTCGTCCCCTCCCGCATACACAAGGGCTCGTTCTACGCGCTGCCCCAGTCGCCCCAGCTTTACAAACAGCTTTCGATGGTGGCGGGGTTCGATAAATACTTCCAGCTCGCCCGTTGCTTCCGTGATGAAGACCTGCGCGCCGACAGACAGCCGGAGTTCACGCAGATCGATATGGAAATGAGCTTTGTCGACACCGACGACGTGCTTGCGATAGGCGAAGGGCTCGTTAAACACGTTTTTAAGGAATGTCTGGGCGTGGAGATAGAGGGCGCGATACCGCGCTATACCTACCGCGAATGTATGGAACGCTTCGGATCGGACAAGCCGGATATGCGGTTCGGTATGGAGATAACCGACGTTTCCGATGCCGTGAAGGGCTGCGGATTCCCGGTGTTCGACGGCGCGATAGAAGCCGGCGGCAGCGTGCGCTGCATAAACCTTAAAGGAATGGCGGAAAAGCTTTCCCGCAAGGACATAGACCGGCTCGGCGATTACGCAAAGGGCTGCGGCGCCGCGGGGCTCGCGTGGGTGAAGCGCGGCGAGACCGACAGCGGTTCGTTCCTTAAACATATTTCCGAAGAATATCTGCAAAAGCTGTTCGCCGCAAGCGATTGCGAAAAGGGCGACGTTATACTTATACTCGCGGACGCGGATCCCTCCCGCCTGCTGCTGCAGCTCGGTCAGCTCCGCACAGAGGCGGCGAACCGGCTGAACGTCCCGCGCGAAGGATATAAATTCCTTTGGGTGGTGGAGATGCCGTTCTTCGAATACGACCGCGAGGCGGGCGAATGGGTGGCGATGCACCATCCGTTCACTTCCCCGCTTGACGAATGCGTGGATATGCTGGATACCGACAAGGGCTCCGTCCGCGCGAAGGCGTACGACCTCGTGCTTAACGGCATAGAGCTTTCCAGCGGTTCGATAAGAATAACCGATCCGGGGCTCCAGGCGAAGATATTCGAGCTTCTCGGGCTTTCGGACGAGGAGGCGCGGATAAAATTCGGATACCTGCTGGAAGCGTTCAAATACGGCGCGCCGCCCCACGGCGGAATGGCGATAGGGCTGGACAGACTCGTTATGCAGATGCTCGGCGCCGGAAGTCTGCGCGACGTCGTGGCGTTCCCCAAGGTGCAGAACGCGAAAGAGCTTATGACCGACTGCCCCGCCGAAGTGCCGGAAAAAGCGCTGGAAGAATTGGGGATAAAAATTAAATAGTTAAAAGTGAAAAGTGAAAAACGAAAAGTGAAGAGTTGAGGAACGTTTCCGCAAGACGGAAACGTTCGCGTCGGTACGGTCATCTTTTGATTTCCGCGGCGCAGCCGCTTCCTTAACTTTTCACTCTTCACTGTTCACTAAACCGTAAATCTACCCGAAAGGCAATATAAAAATGATCGAGATCACCGACGTAAGAAAGAGCTTCGGCGACAAGCACGCCGTCGACGGGATATCGTTCCGCGTCGAAGAAGGCGAGATAATGGGCTTTCTCGGCCCGAACGGAGCCGGGAAATCCACCACGCTGAACATTATTACCGGATACCTTTCCGCCGACAGCGGCACCGTGAAAATAGACGGCACCGACATACTCGCCGACCCGCTGAAAGCGAAAAAGGACATCGGCTTCCTGCCGGAGATACCGCCGCTTTATACCGAAATGACGGTCATGGAATATCTCAGCTTCGTTTACGACCTTAAGGGCTGCCGGCTCCCGCGCAGACAGCATCTTAAAGAGATCTGCGAAGTCGTTAAGATATGGGACGTCTCCAAACGGCTTATAAAGAACCTTTCCAAAGGCTACCGCCAGCGCGTGGGGATCGCCCAGGCGCTTATCGGCAACCCGAAGGTGCTTATTTTCGACGAACCGACGATAGGGCTGGACCCGCGCCAGATAATCGAGATACGCAACCTTATAAAAATGCTCGGCAAGGAGCACACGATAATCCTTTCCACGCACATCCTCCCCGAGGTCCAGGCGGTGTGCGACAGGATAGTGGTTATAAACAAGGGCCGCATAGTAGCCAACGAAAAGACGGAGGACCTTATAAACGCCGTCGAGGGCTCGCGCAAGCTGGTGGCGAAGATAGTCGGTCCGGAGGAAGAGGTGCTGAAAGCCCTGCGCGGGCTCGGCGGGATGAAGTCCGCCGACGTTATCGGCAAGCGCGATACCGACAGCATAAGCTATCTGCTCGAATCGCAGGAGCGCGTGGATATCCGCAAGCCGCTGTTCTTCGCGCTGGCCGCGAAGGGCTGGCCGCTTATAGGGCTCGAGGGCGTGGAACTGAGTCTGGAGGACGTGTTCATACGCCTTGTCGGCAAGGGAAACGAAAAGACGGAGCTTAAAAAATCAAGGAAGGGCGGCGGAAACAAATGACAGCGATCTACGTGCGCGAACTCAAATCGTATTTTCTGACGCCGATCGGATATATCTTCTGCGGCGTGTTCCTTATCGTTTCGGGGCTCGCTTTCGCGGAATGCACTCTGCTGGAGCAATCGGTTTCCAGCGTGGGGCAGTATTTCGTGTGGATGATGGTCATCTTCGCCGTGCTGCTTCCCCTGCTGACGATGAAGCTGTTCTCCGAGGACCGCAAGAGCCGCACCGACCAGATACTGCTCACCAGCCCGGTCTCGGTCTTCGGCATAGTTATGGGCAAATATCTCGCGGCGCTCACGGTGTTCGCCGTAACGCTCGCGGTAAACAGCTTTAATTTCGTGCTGCTGCACGTATACGGCAATCCGAACACGGTATCCATACTTATGAACGTCATCGGCGTGTTCCTGCTCGGCGCGGCGTTCATCGCGATAGGCGTGTTCCTTTCGTCGCTCACCGAAAACCAGCTTATCGCCGCCGTTTCGGCGATAGGCGTGAACGCCGCGATGCTTTTAATAAGTCTCGTCGCCGGAAAGGTCGAAACGACGGGGCTGCGCACCGTGCTCAAATGGTTCTCCGTTATCGACAGGTTCACTCCCTTTACTAACCAGATGCTGGACGTTTCCGCCATTATCTATTACGTGAGTCTGGCGGCGATATTCCTGTTTCTCACCGACCGCGTTATCGAAAAACGCCGTTGGGCTTAAGAAAGGAGGAACGTCGTTATGAACAAAAACAACGGAACGAACGCTTCCCTGCGCGACAAACGCAGGTATAAATACGGCTCGCTTTCGGTGGTGCTCACCGTGGTCTTTATCGCGCTGATAATCGCGCTGAACCTGCTGTTCTCCTCGCTCTCCCTCTCCGGCGACCTCACGGTGGACCTCACTCCGGAGGATTTCACCTCCATAGGCGACGAATCGATGCGCCTGCTGAGCGCGCTCGGAAAAGACCTTGATATTACGATATACTTTATGTCCGCGCGTGACAGATTTGACTTAAAGGATTACAACTACAACGGCATAAACCTTACCGGGATAATACGCGACCTTGCCGAAAACTACGCCCGCGTTTTCGACGGCTCGGGCGAGCTGGGCACCGTTCGCGTGGAATACAAGGAGCTTGACAGCGACCCGGCTTTTGAAGAAAAGATACTGCAGGAATCCGCCACGAAGCTGAACGCCGGAAGCGTTATAGTAAAAGGCAGATACCACTACCGCGTGCTGAACATCCAGGCGTTCTTCGAAACGACCGAAAGCGGGCAGTATTACTCCTTCAACGGCGAATACCGCCTTACCACGGCGATGCTGCAAAGCTCGATATCTCAGCCGCAGAAGATACTGTTTACCACCGGGCACGGGGAACAGTATTCGCAGGGGCTTCTGAACCTCTACGCCGGCGCGGGCTTCGCGCTCGACACCGTGAATCTGGCGCAGGACGAGATAGACGCAAGCACCGAAATTATAATCTGCGGCGACCCGCAGACCGATTTTTCCTACGCGGAGATAGATAAGTTAACGGTTTACCTCGCAAACTACAAATCCTTCGTCGTGTTCGTCGATTCCGCCACGCCGGAGCTTCCGGCGCTTCAGGCGCTGCTGAACGACGGCTGGGGGATAAACTACAAGCCGCTTTACCGCGTTACCGACGAGGTGCATTCGCTCGACGGCAAGCCGGAAAACCTAAACGCCAAATACCCCGAGGTGGATTCCGATTCCGCGAACAAGCTGGCTTCCTACCAGATATATAAAACCGTTTCGGATATGGGCGGGCTTATAACCACCGCCGTCCCGGAAGCAGCGGAGCTTTATATAAAGCCCGGGCTCACGCAGGATAATTTCTCGGTCGAAACGGTGCTCGCCTCCTACGACACCGCCGTTTCCGCCAAGCAGGGCAAGGAGGGCTCGAAGGGCGAAATGCCTTTGGCTCTGCTTTCGACGCGCTCGGGCTACGGCGACAACAACGTCGCCCGGTTCGCCTACGTGATGCTTATCGGCAGCACGCAGTTTGCGTCCGACGGCAACCTTGCCGAATCGTCCTCGCGCGGGAACCGCAGGGTGCTGCTCGCCGCGGCGCGCATATTCGCCTCCGACAGAGTCTCGCCGGATATAAAATCCAAGCAGTTCGCTTCCGCGGCGCTGGATATCGAAACCGGCACCGCCAAAACGCTTACCTGGCTTATCTGCACTATACTGCCCGGCGTGGTGCTCATACTCGGCATAGTGATGTTCTTCCGCCGCAGGCATTTGTGATATTCTTAAAAAGGGTTTAAGAAATGAAGAAACAGATAATTACCGCCGTATCGGTCGCGCTCGCCGCGATACTGATATTCGTCGTCTACACCGCGTTTTTCAAAAAGGACGATATAGAGCTGGCAGAGGACCCGTTCTATTCGCTTACCGACGATACCAAGGCCGCCGTCGCGAAGCTGGAAAACAGCCACACGGTGGAGCTTTCGGGCTATGACGTCGACGACGACGGCTGGGTGGCGATACTTCGGATGGCGAACGCCTTCCGCGCCGCGAACAAAAAAATAAAAGTGAAGACAACGGAAGCCGGCGGCTTTACCGGCGTGGTGATAGACCACGGCGAGTCAAAGGATACCTTCGCATACTCCGATTTCTTCAAAACGCTTTATGACGGCACGCGCTACGCCTTCGACGGCGAAGCGATAATAGCGAACTCGCTGTTCGCCGCGGAGGGCGCGGAGAAAGCGGAGATCGCGCCGCACGCATACAGCGGATTCGACGCCGACGGCGATTACATCACCGCCGCGGGGATGCCTTTTATCTTCAAGGCGCTCGACCGCAGCGGGATCGCCGGGATCAAGTTGACGAACAAGACCGGGGAATATTCGATCTATCAGGACGTTATGACCGGGAAATTCTACTTCGGCGATTCGGCTGTCGTCTCCTACGACGCGGAGAAATTCTCGCTGCTCACCACCAACTGCCGCTACCCGGTGACCTACGGCAAGCTTTCGCTCCCCGCCGGAAAGGACTGGGAGGATTACGGGCTTTCCGCCGATTCGCCCGAGACCGGGAAATACGTTCTTATGACCGTGCAGGACGAAAGCGGGAACTATTTCCTGCACAACGTCTATATCGGCAAGAAGGCGGCGGCGGGATCTTATTACTACGCCCGCTACGTCGGCGGACTTATGGACAGCGAAAACAAGATACTGCAGAATCTCAGCAAGAATTTCGTTTACTATATCCCCACCACCACGGTGGAGGGATCGCTGGACAGCCCCGCCACGGACGTTCTGAGCGCCCGGCTGGTGGAGCCGCTGAGCAGCGTTCAGGAGGTGCTGAACGTCGGCGACATACGCGTGGATTATTACAAGGACGGCATAAGCGCGCTTGTAAAGAATCTTTCGGCGTTCACCCCCGCAGATAACCTTGCCGCGGCGGATTCCTCCGCGATAAGCAAGATAATAACCGACAAGGTCAGCGCGGCGGAATATTCGACCTACGCGGGCGGCTGGAAGGAAAACACCGGCGTTTTCGCCGCCTTCACCAGCAGCGACGGCAAGCCGACCTACCTTGAAGCGGCGCTCGCACGCTATTCTTCCGACGGAAAATACACCGTGCGCATCGGCGTCCTGCGGGACGACGCGAACGGCGCGCTGCTCCCGGGGAGGATATATCTTACCGCCTCGGACGACGGCGTGAACTACGTCCCCGTGGGCGAAGACACCGTTCCCTCGCAGCAGGACAAGACAGTGAAGCGCTACGAGATACCGTTTGAATACGCCGACCGGCTGCGCTATCTGCGCGTCTGCTTCGAAGTCCCGCAGACCGCGTACAGCTATTCGGTGTTCGACGAAATAAGGATCTACGCCGGCGATCTGGACGCTCAGCCCACCGATTCGACCTCCGGCATATGGCGCCTCGTCGCGCCGGACGATTATATCCCGGAGGGCAGGAACTTCGCTTATCTGGATATGACCACCTTCAACGATATGCTTCAGGGCGTAGTCGCGCTCAGCGGCGACAAGGCGGTGCGCTGCGGCATTAGCGAAAACGGCGACGCGCACAAGCTCAACCGCGAGATACTCGCGGAATACGGGCTGGACGAGCCGGAACGGCACTACGCCTATACCTATCACGACGTCGAGACCGACATATATATGTCCGCGCCGGACGAAAACGGCGTGAGATACGCCTATTCCACCTTTACCGGGGAGCTGAACGGCGAGATCGTGAGCTATACCGGCGACATAATCGCCGCGCTCACCGAGACCGACCGCGCCTGGCTCGGCTGGGACTTCTTCGAGATACTTGACCACTCTCTGCTTTCGATGTATATCGCCGAGATCGAGGATATGACGTTCACCTTCGACGGCAGCGAATACAAATTCACGCTCACCCGGACCGAGGACGGCAAGGATATCGCCGACGTCGCCTATAACGGCAAGAGCTTCGACGTGAAGAGCTTCAAATATCTCTATCAGTCGGTGCTGAGCGTTTATATGCAGGACCAGTACACCCCCGCGGAAGGCGAAACGGCGAACGAATACCTGCGTATAAAGATACATTCCGAGACGCGTTCGCCGGAGCTGGTGTTCTACCGCGTTTCGGCGACGAAGTGCTATTTCACCATCGACGGCGAGGGCAGCTATTACGCCCTCGTTAAGAGCGTGAACGCCGTGCGCGACAACGTGCTGCGCTACGTCGCGGGCGAAACGATCACGCGGCAGAGATGAAAAAGCTTGCTTTCGTCTGCGCCGCGGTCTGCGCCCTGCTGCTTTGCGGCTGCTCCGAAAACCGGGATCATTCGCCGGAGCTGAACGCCGCAATAGAAAACCGGGCGGCGCAAAAAACGCTCGGCGGCGAATGTATGCTGGAAATAGCGGCGGCGGAAAGCGCGGCTCCGGTTTATTACCTGCGCGGGCAGTTTGCCTGCGACAAGCAGGAAAAAACCGCTTTTATGGAGTTCGACCAGACCTGGCTCGGGATGTCTTCCAAAGCTTACAACTATTTTTCGGACGGAGAAGTTATAAACGTTACCGACGGCGAACGGTTCGTCCAGCCGCGCGAAGCGGAGGAGATACTTGCGAAGTTCCCCTATTTCGCGCCGGAGCCCCGGCGTGATACCGACGGCGCCGTTTCCCGCGCGGAGGCGGCGAAGGGGTACACCTACTCCTACACCCGCAAAAACGACGCGGCGTTCTGCGAATCGGTCGTCGGCGGGGACCTTTACGAGCTCGTCGCCGTTATGAAACAGCCGCAGACCGACAAAACCGTTTACGGCGACGTGCTGTTCACCTGCACCGCGGACGGGGATAAACTTTTGTCCTACGGGTTCGAATTCGAGGTAACGCTGTTCGATACCCCCGCCTACGTTCCCGGCTATTCGGTGCCGGAATCGGAATACACCTTAAAGCTCCGCGTTACCGCGCGGATAACCTACGGCGACGGAGAGATAACCGTAAAGCGCGAGGAAAAGTCCTCCGCGGATTAAACCGCCGCCCGCCGAAAATCCAATATCGCTGGGGTGCCGGCAAATTTATTCGCGCCGGCTGAGAATATACCCATTGTACCTGATGCGGATAATACCGACGTAGGGAGATCAACCGTGCGCGCCTGGGCACGGCGATCCTTTCTAAGCGTTTTACCCTATGCAGGAACGGAAAGGAAACGAAATGGAAAACAAAGAAAAAGAAACCGAAAAGCGCTCCGATACGCGCGAAACGAGAAAATTCCTCGGCGCGCTCACCGAAGCCGCGGTGCTTGTCGCTCTGGCGCTCGCGTTAAGCTTTTTCAAGCTTAAGATCGGCGGGCTCGGCGGCAGTATCGACCTCGTAATGGTGCCGCTTATAGTGCTGGCGTACCGCCGCGGCGCGAAATGGGCGGTCCCGGCGGGCGCCGTGTTCGGGCTTGTAAAATGCATTATCGGCGGCGGGATCGGCTACGGCTTCGCCTCGGTAATGCTGGATTACGTTATCGCGTACGCCGCGGTCGGCGTCGCCGGCTTTTTCAACCGTATGAAGCACGGGCTTGTGATAGGCACGGTAGTCGGCTCGCTCGCGCGGTTTATCGTCCACTTCATCAGCGGCGTTACGATCTACAAGCTCGCCACCGCGGAGGAGTTCTGGGGAATGACCTTCCAGCCGAGCGCGGCGGTGGGGTATTCCCTGCTTTACAACGCAAGCTATATGGTGCCGAATATGATCGTCGCGATAATCGCGGTCTATCTGCTGAAAGCGGCGATAGAGCATCTGGAACTGAAACGCCAGGACGATTAAAAAAGCAAAAACCGCATATATTATCAAAAAGGAATGAACTGATATGTTTATCGATCCGCTGTATCTGGTTTTTATTATCCCGGCGTTCCTGTTGGGGCTTGTCGCGCAGATACTCGTTAAATCGCGCTATAAAAAATACTCCAAGGTGATCTCACGTTCCGGCATGACGGGCGCGCAGGCGGCGCAGACGGTGCTTTCCGTGAACGGAGTCTCCGGCGTGGGGATAGGTTCCATAGCCGGCGAACTTACCGACAACTACAACCCGCAGACGAATATCATTTCGCTTTCGCAGGGGGTCCACAGCGAGAACAGCATAGCCGCCGTGGGCATCGCCGCGCACGAGGCGGGGCACGCCGTTCAGCACGCGCAGGGGTATTCGCCCATAAAGATCCGCACCGCGATAATCCCGGTTTGCAAGTTCGGCTCCTGGCTCGGACCGATCCTTATCATAGTCGGCTCGATAATCGCCTATTCCGCGGGCAAGGCGGGATACCGGATCGGCAATTTCCTTTATCTGGCGGGGATAATCCTCTTCGCCACCGTCGCGCTGTTCCAGCTCGTTACGCTCCCGGTGGAGATAAACGCCTCCCGCCGCGCGATGCGCGCGCTGGAATCGTCCGGCACGCTGGAAAGCGACGAGCTTAAGGGCGCGGGCAAGGTGCTTACCGCCGCGGCGCTGACCTACGTCGCCGCGCTGTTCACTTCGATAATGACGCTGCTTTATTATATAATCCGCTTCAGCCCGTCCAGAAGAGATTAGGAGCGGCTATTTACGCACAAGCGACATTAAAAAGAATAAAGAAAAAGATTATCCGGTACCGTAAGTGCCGGATAATCTTTTTGCATACCCCGATATGAAAGTATTGTATACGCTTGTGCTTGCACGAAAACGTCGACTGCTTTACGCTTGAAAAGCAACGCTCCGTTTTCGCGCAAAATATCTCGCCCCTGATCTCTTCTCCGCGCCGGGATCGGAGACGGCTGTTTCCGCACAAGCGACATTAAAAAGAATACTGTAAAAATTGCGCTTTATAACTTGACTGTTCGCGTTTATTTTGTTACAATAGCAAAAGCAAAATATATTACATAAAGGAGAAAAATCATGCAAAACATCAAAAAACATATTTTGCCGTTCGTATTGGCATGCGCGATGGTATTCGCCGTATGCACAGTGTTTTTCGCCGTATCGGCGAAAACGTTCCTGCTCGGCGACGCTAACCGCAGTGGCAAGATCGACGCGGCAGACTACGCGATGGTCAAAAGGCACTATTTAAAGACTTACAGGCTTGACGAGGAGCAGCAGCTCATCGCCGACTGCAATCACAACAGTAAGATTGACGCGGCAGACTACGCGATGATAAAGCGGCATTATTTAAAAACCTTTGAACTCAAGGGCGCCGTAACAATCGACCACACGCCGAGCGAAGGACTTAAGTACCAGCTCAACGAAGACGAGGACGGGTATGAAGTCGTCGGAATCGGCACTTGTAAAGATACCGCGATAGTCATTCCTGCAGAGTATAACGGCAAACCCGTAAAAGGCGTTGTCGGTTCGGAATGGATGGAAGGCTCTTTTTACGGCAACGACAGCATAACCTCCGTATATATCTCCGATGGCGTGGAATATATCGGCCGTGAGGCGTTTGCAGGCTGTAAGTCGCTTACAAGCGTAAGTATCCCCTCGAGCGTTACCGAGATTGCATATGCTTCGTTTTACGGATGCAAAAACCTGAACGGGATCATTCTGCCCGAAAACATCAAAAGTATCGGCAACGAGGCTTTCTTCTGCACCGGTATATATGAGGATACAAAGAATTGGGAAAACGACGCCCTTTATATAGGGGACTACCTTATTGAAGCAAGATGGGGTATCGATGGAAAACATACGGTAAAAGCGGGGACAAAGCTCATTGCTGACTTGGCGTTTTACGAAGCTAAGATAGAAGAGCTTACCCTCCCCGCGGGACTGGCTCATATCGGTGCATATGCTTTTGCATATTGTACCCGCCTCGCAAAGATAAATCTTCCGGACAGCCTTGAAACGATTGGCGACCATGCGTTCTATGATAACGCAGTTACCGAAATTACAATTCCCGCCGGGTTGAAAGAATTGAACAATTATGCCTTCGGCAATTGCAGCAATCTTACGGAAGTTACTTTGCAGGAAGGCTTGAAACATATCGGCTCCGGGGCTTTCCGCGGCTGCGCCGTCAAACGCGTTTGCATCCCCGCAAGCGTGGCGGAAATATATTCCTGCCCGTTTCAGGCATGCGCGCAGCTCGAAAAAATAGAAGTCGCCGTGGGCAACAAGGAATATAAATCCGTGAACAACTGCCTTATAGAAATCGCGGCAAAAACGCTTGTTCAGGGTTGCAAGACCAGCGTTATTCCCGCCGACGGCAGCGTAACGGTAATAGGATCATCTTCGTTCTCCGGATGCACCGGGCTCGCCGGCATTACAATTCCGGACTGTGTATCGGAGATTCGATACAGCGCTTTTAACGGAAGCGGCCTTACAAGTATTTCCCTTCCCGACAGCGTAACGAAAATTAATGATTACGCATTTGCATACGCCGAGAGCCTGAGCAAAATTGATCTCGGCAAAAACATTACGGATATGGGATGGCATGTATTTTATCATACAGCGTATTATTACGACGATTCAAACTGGACCGGCGACGAAGAACTTATCATTAACGGATATACGGTCGAAACTCAAAAGGATCATTCACAAGGATGGCCGCAAACCGGTGACAACAGTATAAATATCGCGGTTCTGCTTATCGTCGCGGTATTGTCCGTCTTGACGGCGGTATATGTATTCAGACGCAGGAGCAAACATATGGTTTTTGCCGGATAATCAAAAGTGATCCCAAAAACAGTTTAAATCTTTAACCCGAAAAAAACAATAAATGCCCTTCCGGTATGCTGAATAAGCGTTTCCGGGAGGGCTTATTGTTTTATTCTTCTTTCTCCGCTTTTTAAATATTATGCCGCCGTTTTTTTGCCAACTCGCGTCGGTTTTGGGGATCTGTTTTTTTGCGTGATCCGGATGCTTTTGCCGATTTTAATTTTTTCGGCTTTTTCGGGGGCTTTTCGTGCTCCTTTATGCCGAGCTCGTCGAAGACCATACGGCACGCCATTTTTGCCGAAAGGCGGCGTATCTGCGCGCGCGAACCGGCGAAAAGGAACTCCGCGGCGTAGCATTTTTCCGCCGTGGCGATGCCGATGCAGACGGTGCCGACGGGTTTTCCGCCCTCGTCGCTCGCGGGGCCGGCAAGCCCGGTTACCGAAACGGCGATATCCGCGCCGGAAAGCGAAAGCACGCCCGCCGCCATCTCGCGCGCGGTCTGCTCCGAAACGGCGCCGTATTTATCCAGCGTTTCTTTTTTAACGCCAAGCAGCTTTATTTTCGCGCTGTTGGAATAGGTCGTCACCGCGCAGTCGAAGACCTCGCTTGCGCCGGGAACGTCGGTGAGCAGCTTGGAAACCAATCCTCCGGTGCAGGACTCCGCCGCGGAGATGTGATAGCCGAGTTTTTTAAGTTTGTTAACGAGTTTTTTCATTTTCAGCCGATCCTTTCGAATCTGTCGGTCGCCAGAGCGCGCTCGAGCAGCCCGGCGATATCCAGTTTTGCTTCTTCCTCCAGTATTTCCGCAAGCTCCGGGCGGGTGTCCGGGTGCCGCGGGGTGAAAACGGTGCAGCAGTCCTCATAGGGGAGGATAGACGTTTCGAAGGTGCCTATCTCCCTTGCGCGGACGACTATTTCGTCCTTGTCGAGCCCTATGCAGGGGCGCATTACCGGCATATCCGAAGCGTCGTCGGTAACGGCGAGCGCCGCCATCGTCTGGCTGGCGACCTGCCCCATGCTTTCGCCGGTAACAAGGCAGCCCGCGCCGTATTTATGCGCCAGCGCGCACGCCGCGCGCATCATAAACCTGCGCAGCAGCAGGGTAAAAAGCTTTTCCCTGCAGTTCGCGGCGAGCGTTTCCTGGATCTCCGTAAGACTTACCGAGTGAAGATGCAGCTCGCCGCACCATTCGCTTAATATCCGGGCAAGCGCGCGGACCTTCTGCTTTGCCGCCTCGCCGGTGTAGGGCGGAGTTTCGAAATACACCGCGTCTATCGCGGCACCGCGCTTTGCCATCATATGCCCGGCGACCGGGCTGTCGATCCCGCCGGAGAGCAGCAGCATCGCCCTGCCTCCGCTGCCGACCGGAACGCCGCCCGCGCCCTTTTCGCCCCTGCCGTGTATAAAGGCGGCGCGGTCGCGTATCTCTATGGTTATAACGCATTCGGGATCGATAACGTCCACTTTAAGGTCCGGGCGGGCGGAAAGCACCTCGCCGCCGCAGACCGCGCAGATCTCCGGCGATTTAAGCGGGAACTTCTTGTCGCTCCGCTTCGCGTCGCACTTAAAAGTCTTCGCGCCGCCGACGATGCCGTCCAGCCGTTCGCGCAGGACGCGCTTCACGTCCTCCATATCCTTTTCGCAGCCGTAGCCGCGGCAGACCGACGCGATGCCGAACACCTTTTTGAGCTTGTCCGCCGCCCCGGCGTAATCCGCCTCTTCGTCGCCGTAAACGCACAGCGTGGACTGCGCGTAATCGAACGAAAAATCGCCGCGCACGTCCTTTAACGCCCTGCGCACCCGCGCTTCGAGCAGACTGTTGAAATAGCCGCGGTTGAGCCCTTTCAAAACTATTTCGCCGTATTTAAGCAGGATGATCTCTTTCATCTTTTCAACCTTTTAGCGTTCTCCGCGATCCTTTTCGCGGCGTAAACGCACTCCTCTTCGGTGTTTTCTTCGCCGAAACTTATACGCACGGCGCTTTCCAGCTCCGGCTTCGGCAGCCCGAACGCCTCCATTACCCGGCTTACGCCCTTGCGTGAAGCGGAGCAGGCGCTCCCGGCGGAAATATATATCCCCTCCGCGCTTAAAGCGTTGAGCAGGACCTCGCTGCGCACCCCGGGGAAGGAGACCGAAACGATGGAATCCACGTGCCTGGGCGGGATATGGAACGCCGCGAACGGGCATTCCGCCGCCAGAACGTTTGTAAATGCTTTGCGAAGGTTTGCCGCCGCGCCCTCTTTGTGCGCCCTGCAAGCCGCGGCGAAAGCCGCCGCCCCCGCGACGTTTTCCGTGCCGCTGCGAAGCCCGCCTTCCTGCCCGCCGCCTAGTATGTACGCCGGCAGACGCACGCCGTTTTTGATATAAAGCGCGCCCACCCCGCGCACGCCGCCGATCTTGTGCGCCGAGACCGAAGCCGTGTCGCAGTAAAGCTTTATTTTTTTGTATTCCCCGCATTTAAGGAACGCCTGCACCGCGTCGCAGTGGAAATGCGCGCCGGTCCCGGAAGAATCGATCGCCTCGCGGACGGCGGCGATATCGTATATCGCGCCGGTCTCGTTGTTCGCAAGCATCACGCACACCAGAGCCGTGGGCTTTTTAAGCGCCTCGCGCAGGGCGTTTATATCCAGCACGCCGCCTTTTGTGGGCGCCGCGGTCACCTCCGCGCCGTATTCCTCCGCCAGCGCGCGCACCGGGTTTTCCGCGGACGGATGCTCGCCTTCGGAGATTATTATCTGCTTCCCGCGGCGGCAATGCGTTCTGAAAGCGCCGCGCAGGGCGTGGTTGTTGCTTTCGCTCCCGCCGGAGGTGAAAACTATTTCTTTTGCGGCGGCGCCGAACGCGTTTGCGACTTCCGCCCTTGCTTTTTCCAGCGTTTCTTTCGCCCTTATCCCCGCACCGTGCAGGGAGGACGGATTGCCGTATTCGCGGAGCGCCGCGTTGAACGCTTCGACCGCCTCGGGCAGCGGCTTCGCCGTCGCCGCGTTGTCGAGATATATTTCCTGCATAGTTAAAAACTCCTTGTATAAGTATTATACAACATAAACGCCGCTTAGTCAATCTAAATATGCGCGGCGGAGCGAAGTGCCGGGCGGGTTTTGCACGCGGAGGGAACGATTTTTCTTAAAATAACGTCTTTTTGCGAAATTTCCTATTTACATAATGTTTTTTTTGGTGTATAATAATATGAATACCGAAGCGGGAAACGTTGCTTTGGCGGAATAACTATATATTTTTATTATTTTTCTTCCGGGCGCAAGCGCCCTTGAATAAAAAAGAATATTAACTTATCGGCCGAATCACGGGTCGCCTGCCTCGGGATATAATATATATTTAGGAGGCAACTATGAACCCAATCTTAAGCGCCGGCATCGGAGCCGGAATTGCCGCCGTCCTGTTTTTCTTTATCGGATTCTTTGTTCGCAAGATGATCGCCGAAAAGACGATCGAATCTGCGAAAACTGAAGCCCGCAGAATAATCGAGGATGCACAAAAAGCCGCCGAGACAGCCAAGAAAGAAAAGCTTGTCGAAGCAAAAGAAGAAGCGTTGAAGATCAAGAACGAGACCGAACGCGAACTGAAAGAACGCCGCAACGACGTGCAGCGCCTTGAACGCAGGGCGATGCAAAAAGAAGAGAACCTTGACAAAAAGTACGAAAATCTGGAAAAGAAGGAAGAAGTGCTCAACGGCAGGATAAAAGAAGCCGAAGCGCTGAAGCAGCAGGCGGAGGAGGTAATTTCCCGCCAGGAGGAAATGCTGCAGACGATTTCCGGGATGTCCGCCGAGGAAGCCAAATCGCTGCTTATGGAGCGTGTGGAGACCGAGGCGCGCCACGATATGGCGATCAAGCTGCTTGAAGTCGAGCAGGAGTACAAGGACAGGTCCGAGGAGACCGCGAAGAACATTATCACGCTGGCTATCCAGCGCTGCGCCGCCGACACTGTGGCGGAAGCCACCGTTTCGGTGGTCGACCTTCCCAACGACGAAATGAAGGGGCGCATAATAGGCCGCGAGGGCCGCAACATACGCGCCATAGAAACGCTTACCGGGGTAGACCTTATCATCGACGACACTCCGGAGGCGATAGCGATATCCACCTACGATCCGGTACGCCGTGAGGTGGCGCGTCTTACGCTTGAAAAACTTATTTCCGACGGGCGCATCCATCCCTCCCGCATCGAGGAAACGGTTGAAAAGAGCCGCAAGGAAGTCGAAGCCGTTATTAAGAAGGAGGGCGAGCAAGCCACCTACGAAACCGGCGTCCACGGCTTGAACCCCGAGCTTGTGAAGCTTCTGGGCAGGTTGAAATACCGCACGAGCTACGGGCAGAACGTGCTTAAACATTCGATAGAAGTCGCCCATATCGCCGGGATGATCGCCGCCGAGCTCGGCGTCGACGTGAACCAGGCGAAGCGCGCCGGCCTGCTGCACGATATCGGCAAGGCGATGACGCACGAAATAGACGGCTCGCACGTGCAGATCGGCGTCGACCTGGCGAAGAAATACAAAGAGAGCCGCGAGATAGTCCACGCCATAGAAGCCCACCACGGCGACGTGGAACCGCACACTCTCGTCGCGATGATAGTGCAGGCGGCGGACGCCGTTTCGGCGGCGCGTCCCGGCGCGCGGCGCGAGAATCTGGAAACCTACATAAAGCGTCTGCAGAAACTGGAGGAGATCGCGAACTCCTTCAAGGGTATCGAAAAATCGTTTGCGATACAGGCGGGGCGCGAGGTACGCATTATGGTCAAGCCGGACGAGGTGAGCGACGACGATATGGTCTTTATCGCGCGGGATATCGCCAAGAAGATCGAAGACGAGCTTGAATACCCCGGACAGATAAAGATAAACGTGATACGCGAAATGCGTCAGATCGACTACGCGAAGTAAGCTATGCTTAACGTACTTGCAGTAGGCGACGTGTTCGGAGAACCGGGCTGCGCTTTTGTAAAAAAGCATCTGCGCCGCATAATCCGGCAGGAAAACGCCGATCTTACGATAGTCAACGCCGAAAACGCCAGCTTGGGCAGCGGGACCGACCCGCAGGACGCGCAGCTTCTGTTCGACGCGGGCGCCGACGTTCTTACGGGCGGCAACCACAGCTTCCGCAAATACAGCGCCTTCGGGATGCTGGAGGAAAACGACTGCGCGCTTCGCCCGCTGAACTTCCCTCCCGGTTCCCCCGGGAAGGGCTGGTGCATTGTCCCGGTAAAAAGCGGGCTGCGCGCGCTTGTGATATCCGTTTGCGGGCAGGTCTTTATGGACCCGGTCGATTCGCCGTTCTTCGCGGTGGAGCGTTTGCTTGACGAGCAGAAGGGCAGGTTCGATTTCGCGATATGCGATCTCCACGCCGAGGCGACGAGCGAAAAACAGGTTTTCGCCCACCGATTCGACGGCAGGATAAAAATAATTTTCGGCACGCACACGCACGTTCCCACCGCCGACGAACGGCTTACCGCGCTCGGCGGCGCGTATATAACCGACATAGGCATGTGCGGCGGCGAGGAATCGGTGATAGGGCTTACCTATTCTTCCGTGGAATCTCGCTATATGCAGAACATCCGCCGCAAGGGCGTTGCCGAATCAAAAAATATCGCGCTGAACGGCGCGGTATTCACGGTGAACGAAAGCACGCTTTGCGTCACCGCAGTAAAACGTATAAAATACACCGAGGGGGATCTTTTATGAATCACTTTACACTTTTGCTTTTGCTCGACGGCGAAACTTCCGCCGCCGCGGCGCAGTCGCCCGGAATCGGCTCGATGCTCACTCTGCTCATACCCATACTTCTGCTTGTGGTGGTGTTCTATTTCTTCATCTACCGTCCGCAGAAAAAGCAGGAAAAGCAGACCGCCGAGATGCGCAATTCCATCGAACGCGGCGACGTGATCGCCACCGCGGGCGGCATAGTCGGTATGGTCGTTAAGGTCAAGGACGATATGCTGCTTATCGAGACCGGCGGCGACAGGACCAAGATACAGATACAGAAATGGGCCGTCCACACCGTTATCGAAAAGGCGAACGAGCCGGAGTCCACAGAAGTCAAGCCCGAGGACAAGGCGGATAAGGACAAAAAAGCAAAAAAATGATCCGATGGTTTTCGGATGAAACCGGGCGGAAGTGTGCGCGGAGCGCGGCTTTTGCCCGTTTTTATGAAAGGTGATACAATGAAAAAAACTCTTATAAGAAAATACGCGAACCTTCTGGTCCGCCGCGGCGTGAACCTGCAAAAAGGGCAGACGCTGCGCATCAGCTCCGACGTGGAGGCGGCGGACTTCGTTAAGCTTCTGGTGGAGGAGGGCTACCGCGCCGGCGCGGCGAACGTCTACGTCGACTGGACCTGCACCGAGGTGACTAAGCAGGGCTACCGCCACCGCGGCATACGGTCGCTGTGCGATATTCCCGAATGGCGCGTGGAAAAGCTGAAACACGAATCGAAGCTGCTCCCCGCAAGCATCTACGTCGATTGCGAGGACCCGGACGCGCTTCGCGGCATAGACCAGAACAAGCTGCGCAAGGCGAGCGTCGCCGCGGGAAAGAAATTCAAGCCGATCCGCGAGGAGATGGAGAACAAATACCAGTGGCTCGTCGCCGCCTACCCCGGCAAAAAATGGGCGAAGAAGATGTTTCCCGGGCTGCGCGCCTCCGCCGCGACGGAAAAGCTGTGGGAAGCGATCCTTAAAACCTGCCTCGTGGACGACGGTACCGACGCGCTCGCGGCGTGGGACGAAAAGAACAAAAACTTTATTTCCCGCTGCGAATGGCTCAATAAGTTCAATTTCGATTATCTGGAATACAGATCCTCGAACGGCACCGATTTCCGCTGTTGGCTGATGCCGCAGAGCCGCTGGTGCGGCGGCGGCGACACGACGCTTTCCGGCGTTTACTTCAACCCGAATATGCCCACCGAGGAGATTTTCACCACCCCGCTCGCCGGGAAGTGCGAAGGCCGGCTGGTCTCCACGAAACCGCTTTCGCTGCGCGGTACGCTGGTCGAAAACTTTTATATCGACTTCAAAGAAGGCAAAGCCGCGGAGTGGCACGCCGAAAAGGGCGAGGAAGCGCTTACGAACCTTATAAACACCGACGAGGGCTCCCGGATGCTCGGCGAGCTTGCGCTGGTGCCTGTCGATTCGCCGATAAACGAAAGCGGTCTGCTGTTCTACAACACGCTGTTCGACGAAAACGCGAGCTGCCACGTCGCGCTCGGGATTGGCTATACGAGCTGTTTCGACGGATTCGAATCGCTCACCCAGGAGGAAATGCACAAGGCGGGCGTGAACGATTCGATAGTCCACGTCGACTTTATGATCGGCTCGCCGGACCTCTGCGTTACCGGATATAAAAACGGCAAGGCGACGAAAATATTCGTAAACGGCAGATTCGTGAAGTAAAAATATAAACGCCGCTTTTCAATAATAAATAATAAAGGAGTAGTATTATGTCTCTTCCTATCGCATTGCAAATATATTCCGTCCGCACGGACGCGGAAGCCGATACCGCGGGCACTTTCAGAGCGCTGCGGAAAATGGGCTATGAAGGCGCGGAGTTCGCCGGACTTTACGGCAAAACGGCAAAGGAATTTGCCGCCGTGGTCGCGCAGAGCGGGCTGGAGCCCGTTTCAGCGCACGTCGGGATCGCGGAAATGCGCGCCGATATAAACAAGGTGATAAGCGATTACACCGAGATCGGCTGCCGCCACATAGCCGTTCCGTGGCTGGGCGCGGAGGACCGCCCCGGCGGCGCGAACTGGGCGCAGACCGTCGCGGATATTCGCCGTTTCGGCGAGATCCTGCGCGACAACGGCATAACTTTGAGCTATCACAACCACGATTTTGAATTCGCGCGCGACGAAAACGGCGAATACCACCTCGACGTGCTGTATAAGACCGTCCCGGCGGACGTGCTTAAAGTAGAGCTGGACACCTGCTGGGCGCGCGTCGGCGGCGTGGACCCGGCGGATTATCTGCTTAAATACTCCGGCCGCTGCCCGCTGGTGCATCTTAAAGACTACGTCGGCGAAAAATCGGCGGATATGTACGCGCTCATCGGCGTGGACGAGCACGAAAAGAAGGAGCACAAGGCGTTCGAATACCGTTCCGTCGGCGACGGCGTGCAGGATTTCAAAAAGATCTGCGCCGCGGCGGAAAAGGCGGGCGCGGAGTGGTTCATTATAGAGCAGGACGAGCCCACTCCCGGCAAAGCGCGCCTCGAATGCGCCGAAGCGAGCATAAATTATCTTAAATCAATTCTGTAAAAGAGGAAAACCATGTCTGAATGCACTCACGATTGCTCGACCTGCGGCGCCGCCTGCGGCAGCCGAGAACAGAGCCAAGCCCCCGAAAACATGCTTGAAAACCCCGGAAAGGGAAGCAAAATAAAAAAAGTCATAGCCGTGGTAAGCGGCAAAGGCGGCGTGGGGAAATCCCTGGTAACCTCGCTGCTTGCCGTGAACGCGCGCAGAAGGTTCGAAAACGTCGCGATACTCGACGCCGACATAACCGGGCCGTCCATACCCAAAATATTCGGGCTTTCGCGCGGCGTGGAGGGCGACGGCGAGCTTATGGTCCCCGCCGAAACGCGCACCGGGATAAAAGTTATGTCGCTTAACCTGCTGTTGGAGCACGAAAGCGACCCGGTGGCGTGGCGCGGCCCGATAATCGCGGGCGCCGTTAAACAGTTCTGGACCGACGTGAACTGGGGCGAAAACGACGTTATGTTCATAGATATGCCCCCGGGAACCGGCGACGTTCCGCTTACCGTGTTCCAGTCGCTCCCGGTGAACGGCATGGTCATAGTTACCAGTCCGCAGGATCTTGTTTCGATGATAGTGGAAAAAGCCGTTAAGATGGCGGAGCTTGTCAACATCCCGGTAGTCGGCATCGTGGAGAACTATTCCTATTTCCGCTGCCCCGACTGCGGGAAAGAGCACCGCATTTTCGGCGAAAGCAAGGTCGATTCCGTAGCTCAGCAGTACGGCATACCGCGCGTAGCGCGCATCCCGTTCGATTCCCGTCTCGCCGCCGCCTGCGATAAGGGCGCGATAGAGCTCTATGAGGGCGAATGGCTTGAAAAAATGGAGATCTGAAAACAAAGTGCAAAAAAGCGCCCCCTGCCGGCAGGGGGCGCTTTTTCTATGCAATATGCCGTTCTATTCTTCCCCGCAGTATTCCTCCAGGGTCATTCCGGCGCTCATTATCTCCTTTGCGATCTCCACGCCGACGTAGCGATAGTGCCACGGCTCGTATGAATAGCCGGTTATATCCTCCTTGCCCTGCGGATAGCGCAGAATAAAGCCGTATTCCGCGCAGTGGGCGTAAAGCCATTCGAACTGCGGCGTTTCGCCGAAATCGCCGTTTTTGCTGTAGGCGCTTATATCGAACGCCAGACCCGTCTCGTGCTCGCTGTAGCCCGGAGGGGCGGCTATACCGGCCGGCATCTCGGAATAAAGACGCTCCTGTTCCTCGCGTGGGCGGAACGAATCGGTGAGTATATACCCGGTAACGCCCTGCGCCTCCGCGTCGGCGCACATGCGGTCGAGCGCTTCGTACACCTCGGTCTGCAGCTTCATATCCGCGTGCGCAAGCTGAAAATGGCGGTCCTTACGCGCAAGTATATCCACCATCTCGCCGGGGTCGTAATCCTCCGGCAGGCCGTGGTCTTTGTTAATAAGCAGCGGCTTTTCTTTTTGCTCCGGCGCGGAGCTTTCGTCCTCCGGCAAGGAGCTTGTTTCCGCGCTTGCTTCGCTGCTTGTTTCTCCGCTTGGTCCCGCGCTTGTTTCTCCGCTTGTTTCCGGCGCCGGACTATCGTAAACGCTCGCGTCGCCCGATGCCGCGCCTGCCGCCGGAGATACGGCGGAAGCCGCCCCGCCGGACGGCGCCGCGGACGATCCGTTCCCGCCGCGGTTCGTTACCGCCACGACGAGTATCACGCACAGCAGCGCCAGCGCGACGAGCGCCGCGAATATATAAAACAATCTATCTTTCTTTGTTTTCATAGTTTTTCCTTTTTAATTCAGCCGTTAAAGAAAACGCTTATGCGATCCAATGCTTACTATCTTTTAAATATGTCTAAACACGCTTTAATGTCATCTCCGATCATCAAACCCAACGCTTGCGCAAACTTTGATACTATTTCAGTTTGATATCTTAAATCGGTTTTCATAAAATTGCTGACGCTCGTTGTTCTTCCGTTGTCATATGAGTTTTGATATGCATCGGCCACGATAACAACGATATCTTTAATAACTTTATCGAGCTTTTTATCTAAATCGTCATTATGATAGTTCGAAAGGATAGGTCCATACGCAAAAGGTATCGTAGCAACAATTTTTGAATTATTGATAATATCAGTTTCTAAAACATCTTTGTTTGCAAGTCTATAGCATACTCCTAAAAGTGCAAAAATCACTTGCTTTCCGTTTTTAAGTACCTCTGTCTGAATCGGATTCAAGCCACTGGCTTTGTATTTGTTTTCGATTTCTGAATATTTGTTGTTTAGCTCAATAATGTCCTTAACAAACGCCTTCTTTGCGCTATCGTTTTCATAGTTAACCTTGAATAACTTATCATATGTTGAAGCGGTATCAAAGATTTTTCTTTTTCCCGATCTAGATGTTCCCGGCTGTTGTAATGCAAAAGAAAGTATGGCTTGCCCGAGATCATCATTTTTAATGTAGTGCTTAAATTGCCCTTTGACTTTATATCCTCTTTTTATTTCTAGTGCTATTCCCTCCTGCTTTAACCATGTTTGCAACCGTATCATTTCCGGCGCATTTGACTTTAGGTCTCTCGGATATATTGGTTTTTGCGAGTTTGTTGCCTCGGCAATCATAGTATAGAAATATGACGCTTTTTCATCGTCCTTTGTTGCAACTATTTTGCAAGGGATATAAAACTCTTTTCTATTTGATCCTTTGTATGTGCCTATCAAATATGTGGTTTGCCCGCCGTTTACTATTGAAAAGTCTGTGAGCTTAACAGTATTACCGTCGACTTCGAAATCCGTGCAAGCAATAATTATACCATTGTTCAAAAACCAAAAATTATCCCTATTTGTATCAAGCGTTTTATTAACACCGGAATCTACAAGTTTGTTCCTTATGTATTTTCGAATATTAAGATCAAATAACCCTTTGGAAGAATATTTGTTATATAACTGTATTAATGATGTGGATAGAATATTACACTGAATGCCTATTAAACTATCCGATTCATATTCAAGATAGTTATTTGCTTTATCAAGCAGGATTTTTTCATGTTGGACAGTTGGCAACTGAACCTGCGCTTTTTGTATTTCATTTTCAATTTGCTCGCCCGTGTATATCGCCACGGCATCGGCAGGAAACTCGTGTTGAGTATTATTAATGCGCCGCATTGCTCCGTCCACATCTAATGCGGCTGTTGTAAATATCGCATATTCAATATTGTCAATACTCTCATCCGGCAAACGATCCAATGCGTTTTGCAACGCCTTTTTCAACCTATCGTTATAAATACCGGTGTGGGCGAGTTTAAAATTTTGAATCGTGCTATACATTTTTGATAGTTCATTTATTATTTGTTCGTATGTAAGTGCGCCAGTATATTTTGACTGACAAATAATAACTTTTGAGTCCTCTTCGTCGTAAGAGATAAAATCAATTCCCCCGTCGTTTGGGCCATCTGTTACAAGATCGGTTTGGTCTATGTATTCGTACCCATAAATATAGTGCAACAACATATGGCTAAACGCCCGATCATCTGTTATTGATGTGCCGACAATTTTTTCAATGTTTTCTTTTGCATCAGCAACTTGAGAAGTGATTATTTCGCTCATCGTGACTCTCCTATCTGAAAATTATAAATAATAAATAATTCAACACATTTCGACATATTACAAGAAAATTATATATATTAATTATACATATTACAGAAACGAAAGTCAATAACACAAAATCTAAAAACATGTGTCGTTTTTATGTAAACCCGCTTGTTTTGCTTCCGAAAATGCTGTATAATAATAATAAATAACATAAAAAGGAGTTTCGCCATGAACGATTTCAGATTTTACGCGCCGACGGAAGTGGTTTTCGGCAGGAACGCGGAGGATAAGACCGGCGAATACGCCGCCAAATACGGCACGAGGGCGCTGCTTGTCTACGGCAAGGGCAGCGTTATAAAAAGCGGGCTTCTGGAGCGCGTTTCGCGGTCGCTGAAAAGCGCGGGCGTGGATTTTTGCGAATTCGGCGGCGCGCAGCCGAACCCTACTCTCGCGCACGCGGAGGAAGGCGTGAAAGAAGCGCTTGAGTTTTGCGCCGATATAATAATAGGCGTCGGCGGCGGCAGCGCCATCGACACGGCGAAAGCCATAGCCCACGGCGCGGCGAACCCCGGAACGCCGCTTTGGGACATATGGACGCGCAAAGCGCCGCTTACCCGTTCGCTCCCCGTCGCCGCGGTGCTCACCATACCCGCCGCGGGCAGCGAGATGAGCGATTCCGCAGTGCTCACGAACGAGGCGTTGGGCAAAAAAGCCGGGATAAACACCGATCTCAACCGCTGCAGATTCGCCGTTATGGATCCGGCTTTGGGCGCGACTTTGCCGAAATATCAGCTTGCCGCCGGGATAACCGACATTATGATGCACACGATGGAGCGCTATTTTATACCCGACAGCAGCGCGATGCTTACCGACGAGATCGCGGAAGGGCTGCTGCGTACCGTTGCGGCGAACGGCAGAAAAGTGATCGCCGATCCGGGCGATTATAACGCGATGTGCGAGATATTCTGGGCTTCGAGCGTTTCGCACAACAACCTTACCGAATGCGGGCGCGCAAAGGATTTTTCGGTGCACAAGCTGGGGCACGCCCTCTCCGCGAAATACGGCGTGACGCACGGCGCTTCGCTCGCCGCGCTGTGGGGCTCCTGGGCGGAGGAGGTGCGGCGCGATTGCCTGCCGCGCTTCAGCCGGTTCGCCGAAAAGGTGTGGGGCGTTTCCGCCGCCTCGGGCGAAGAAGCCGCCGCGAAAGAAGGCATCCGCCGCACGGTGGGATATTTTTCCGAAATAGGAATGCCGGTCTCATTGCGCGAGCTGGGGATAGAGCCGACCGAAGCCGACCTGCGCGAGCTTGCGCTTAACGCCACCGCGAACGACACGATAAAGCTTTGCCGCATAATACCTATAGGCGCCGCCGAAGCCGAAAAGATATACAGGAGAGCGAGATAGATGGTAAAAATACTTAAAGACGCGGCGAAAGCCGAAAAGCTGTTCCCCGCGCGCACCGATTCGCTTGTGGATTCCTGCCTGCAGAGGGTGATGGGGGCGGTCTGCGTCACCGACGAAGAAGACCCGCGCTCCGCCGCGGCGATGCTGGGCAGCTTTATCATCTACGGCGGCGAGCCGAGCCGCGAGCTGGTCCTTGCGAAGCCCGCGGGCGGGTTTTCGCTGACTCCGCCGGACGAAGAATGGGCAAAGCTTATTGTATCCTGCTTCCCCGGCGCGGTGAGATACCCCCGCCGCGCGGCCGACAGGAACGCGCGGTTCGACCGGGCGAAGCTGCGTTCGATAGCCGGTTCGCTGCCCGCCGGGTACGAGCTGCGGCGCATCGACGCGGAGCTGTACCGTATCTGCCTGAACGACCCGGTGTTCGCGGACGGGGTGAAAAACTTCGGCACGGAGGAGCGTTATTGCGAGCTCGGGCGCGGGATCGCCGTTTTGAAAAACGGAAGGATCGTTTCCGCCTGCTCGTCGTATTCGCGTTACCGCGAAGGGATAGAAACAGAGGTGGACACTCTGGAAGAGGAGCGCCGCAAAGGGCTTGCGAGCGCCGCCTCCGCCGCTTTGATCCTGCTTTGCCTCGACGAAGGGCTTTATCCGTGCTGGGACGCGGCGAACGGCGTTTCGGTGCGGCTCGCGGAAAAGCTCGGCTATACTTTCGGCGGCGAATATTCAAGCTATTGGATAGAATGACCGCGCAAAACGATATTTTCATACCCCCGGCGAAGCGCCGTAAACAGAACCGCCCCGCTCCGTAAAAGGAGCAGGGCGGCGTTTTTTCGGTTTGCGAAAGGGCCGCCGCGCTTTCAAGCGGTCCTTGACGGCGGCTTTCCGCGGCGTTATTGCGCGCCGGTCTGCGCGCGCTTATTCCTTCGGATCAGGAAGACCAGATACGCCGCGAGCAGAACCGCGGCCGCGGAAGCTCCGGCTATGTAAGAGACCGTTTGATCCAGCCGGAACTGTTCTGTATTTCATGGCGTTTTTCTCCGATCTCGCATACGGCGGTTCAATAAACGGAATCAACTTATACCGATATTCTGTATTACGCTCTCCCGGCATATTTTTCTCTGTTATCCGTGCTTTCCGGTTTCGCGCCTCCGCCGTTCGTCATACCCATTATACTCTCCGGAAACGGTTTTATCAACGGGATATAACAAAATCATCCGTAAATTTTTATCGCGGCGGAAACAAAAGCAGCGGCAGACAGATCGCGCGAAAGAAGTCTTTTCCTCTTGACCGGAAAACGGACCCGCCGCCCGGAACGAACAAAGCGCGCGCTTGAATAAATCTCTTTGTTTTACAGATAATAGTATTAACAAAACGACAAGGAGAAATATAAATGAAAGCAACAGGGATCGTGCGGCGCATAGACGACCTCGGCAGAGTAGTGATCCCCAAGGAGATCCGCCGCACAATGCATATCCGCGAGGGCGACCCGTCATTGATAACGTTGACACCGACGGAAAAGTTCTCCCTCGCGGTAGAGACCCTTGAAAAGCGGATTTTGAGATAAAAACGAAAGGGGTAAATAAAGTGGAACAAACAGTTTTTGAACGTATGGGCGGTACATATCACAGAGAGGGCGATTTCCTTCTGCCAGATCTCGAAGCGCCGGAAGCGCCGAGGATCGGCAAATACGGACTGCTCCGGCACCGGTATCTCCGCACAAACAAACGGGCGATCCTCACCGGCCTGCAGATGTCCGGCAAGCTGAACGCCCACCTCGAGCAGATCGACCGCGAAGCGACCGAAACGGAGCAGCGCCTTGTCATTCAAATCGCCGCCTCCGAAGGCGTCACCGAAGACCTCAAACGCCGCGACAAAATGGCGTGGGTAGGGGCGATGAACAACATCCGCGACCGTGTCAACGAGATCGTTCTGAACGAGGTGATTTTCGTATGACGGCGCTGGAGGATCTGTGGTACGGCAACATCAACCCGCACGAAACATATCTGAACGGCAACTGCTGGTTCAAACACCTGCTTGTCCTGATGAGCAAAAACCGGGACAATCTGAGCGACACGCTCACCGAACAGCAAAAAGTATTGCTCGAAAAGTATGACGAGGCGGTCAACAAAATGCACTCCCTCGCCGAACAAGAGGCATTCCAATATGGATTTTCACTCGGTGTTCGGCTGATGATGGAAGGAATTTCGACAAAAACTGATAAAGAATAGTCAAGGCCGCCCTAAAGGTGGTCTTGACTATTACTAAGAAACATCATATTCATAAATTCGATGCTACATTTTTCTGATATAGAAGATTCAATTGAGAAAATGCACGCTTTTCAAGAAGTTCTTTATCTCCTCCGGCAGATTCAATAATCTCGTTCAATACTTTAAAACCTTTCTCTGCACAACGTTCCGCTTCATCGTAATTAACATCAGCATTTGCGTATTTGTCTGTTTCTTCCTTGTGATCAGGAAGCCCTAAGAGTATTGATGATATTAAAGCTTTGTCATATGTTTTTACATATGTAAGACGAACATATCCGTCCTTGCCCCCGCGTATATCCTCTGGCTTGTCCAAGCCAAGAGCAACAGCAAGTAAAAAGATATCTTTGTTCTCAAGATCATGAATCCCAAAGTAGTTTTTTTCGTTCCATTCTTTAAGCCAGCCATCGCGTAATGTGCCGTTAATAAATATTCTATCACGCATTTGTATCACCTACTCCCATTATTTGATCTTCGCTTTCCGAAAGCGATATGTCACGTATGGTCGCTGCATGTGCATCATAAATCCTGCGTACTTCGTCCGAATATTCATCTGGTGTAAATAGCATTATTATTTGCTTTTGTGATGAAACATTAAGCAATTCTGTAGCCATATTTGCTCTATTCTCATCTGACACTCTGCCTAAAGGTGAGTCAACAACCAGAGGGCAATTCTTTCCTGAAGCATCATGGATGGCGAGAGTAAATGCATACGCCAATGCCATATACTCTGTTGCGCTTAAAGATCCTGTCATTACATTGTTGTCCATATTGAAAACCGTAAGCTCATATTTTTCATTTATGGATAACCTACCAAACGTGTTCTTTTTCCAGATCATTGTGCTGAATCTATCCCACGTCTGCTTTTCAATATCTTCTTTGATCTCGTTCATTATAGCGGTTTGAACACTGTCAAATTTCGATGTAAGTGTTCTGAAAGTCGCCACCTGACGATTCAAAAGATCCTTTTGTTGACGTTTGCTTTCTATACGGTCCTTTTCAGCGTTTTTGTCAGCAAGCTGCTGCTGATACCGGGAGATGTCGCTTTCATTTAGCGCTTTTCGGGTTTTAGCAGAGTCTCTTTCTTCCCTTGCTTGCCTTCTCGTATTCTCAACTTTTTGCACATCAAATGATCCCGCCTCGTCAGAATACTTTGCCAAAAAGGCGCTGATGTCATCAAGTTGTTTTTGCGTTTCAGCAATTTCAGAAGCATAGTATTTATCTTTTTCTATAATAGCCTCATATTCCGCAGGGAACTTTTTACACTTGGATACGATTTGCTCTAAAGATCCCTTTATCTCCATTAGGTAATTGGAAGTTGCAGAAGATACATCCAACTGACTGAGCACTTCTTGCAGGTGGGTAATTGCCTTTGCATCTAAAACGCCATCGCAAACAGGACAATTCTTCGCATGTTCTTGAAGCAATCTCTCAATTTGCTCTTTATCGATATTTGGAGGTAACGTTCCGGTTTCTTGTTTCTTTTCAATCAAATCCAAGGTGTATTTCACTCTCGGATAAAAGTGTAACAAAGTCATATACGTCACAATGAACGTATTTTTCTCGGATATAAAGGATTCATATTCTGCTTTTAGTCTTTTTAATGTCCCGTCAAGCTTTGTGCGTCTCTCAACGTTCAAGCGAATAGGAGAATACCCTTGAAGAGCCGCATCGGCCTCTGCAATTATTGCGTCTAACTCCGGAATTCGTTGGTCAATTTCCGAGTTCTCTGCTATTTTTTTGGATATATTTTCCTCAAGTTGTCTGATTTGATCTAAGAGACCTGGTGCAGTATCTTTATTGATCTTTGCTGCCTGCCTTGCGCGTTCTTCTCCCATGACACGGACATGATTGCTTGCATTACTCAATAACGTAACCTGAGAAATATTAAATATAGACGCTTTGATTTTTTCTGATTTTCCTTGCGTGAAATAGTTTTTCAAATTCTCACCGTCGAAGAAATAATAATCAAAAATCGCCTCGTCAAAATACTGTTTTACGAAACTCTGAACTGTTGTTTCATCTTCGATTACAACGGAGTTTCCATTGTAATTTGTAGGGGTCATTATTATTTTAAGTTTAGATTGACCGGGAGTAGCAGATTTAACCTGACTCAAAGGGTTGACAGTAACGAAAAACGTCTGAGTGCGTTCAAAAACGATAATCGATCCATTATCATTTAGAGTTAAACGCACCGCTACCTTTAACGGTTCTTTTTCAGGCGATTCTTGCACAAGAGCGCTATTTACAATAGGAAGTGCTTTATCCTTGTTATCCAGATAGTGTTCGTTGTCATACAAGCACCAAAGGATACCGTTTAAGAATGTAGTTTTACCTGTTCCGTTTTTTGCTTTCAAAATGTGCAAATCGTTTTCTGATCCTGTAGCAAAATTAACATTGATGGAGCGGTATTGACGGTAGTTTTCAAACTCAATATTCGTTATACGGATCACTCATTATCACCATCCTTTTCAGCAAGATAGGCATTAACCAGCTTTTCATAGGTATCCTTAAACCGAAAGTTTCCTTTGTCTTCTTCAGCTAAAATAGCAAGCATCAGTTCTTTCAATTTTTCATCATCAGGTAGGTTGCGTATTTTGTCTTGAATTTTCTCGCTAATCGGCATTTGTTTGTACCCCACTTTTTTCAAAGATTTCAACTACTTCTTGACGGTTAATTGCGTTATCTGCGATCTGCATCGCTCTATGGGCTTCTTTTTGTAAGATCCTCAAGTCTGTATCGCCGCCGCCTGTTGGCCGCACAATCAAATCATAAATGTGAGAGAACGTCTTATTCTTGCTGGGCCGGATGACTCTCCCAACTCGTTGCACAAATTCTCTTGGATTTGTGCTACTTGCCATCAGAATGGCTATTCTGGCTGTAGTAATATCAATGCCTTCATCAAGACATTTTATACCGATCAACACTTGAATTCGCCCGTTACGAAATTGGTCGATAAGTTCTTCTCGCTCTGTATTACCGTTGATTCCAACCTTTTTCGTGGTTGATTCCTCCTCAGTAATCTTACATCTGGAGATCTCGTGTTTCCCAAGCATATTAAGTACTGGGTCCACCTGCTTGTCCATTGTAAAGATGATCGTATCTTTTATTCTCGCTTCTTTGTTGAGCTCAAGCACAAGCTTTTCGGCTTCTCGTAGCTTTTCTTCTGCGTTCTTTAAGATATTTGCTCTCCGAATTAGAAGCATGTTTAATTTCTCTTGATCAACTTCTTCTGCAGATGCTACGACAGCAATTTCACGACTTAGTTTCGAGTATTTTTTGCGCTCATCGTCTGTTAGATCCACAAACACCGGATGATAATAAAATGGGTTCAAAAACGGCTTTCCGGTCAGCGGGTTGATGGTACCGAGAGCATCTTTTATCGTAAACTCAAAGGTTTTTCCGCCGAAATATTCTTTTATGACCTGTGTTCCCTTATCATCGAACATCCTCTCAGGAGTTGCGCTTAGCCCAACACGGTATTTATAGATATCTAAAAGGGCTTGTTGTTGGTGTTCGGATCCGATGGCATGTACCTCATCACAAATGAACAAGATGCTTGTGTTGTTTTGGTTTTCTCGTATAATACGGATAAAGTCGTTACTTGATGCTGTTGAATGTGTTGTGTAAATAATGGCGTTCTTATATCTACCATCATCTAATCCAAGGAGGCAAAGCTCAAGATTCTTTTTCCATTTGCCTTCGCTTCCATCAACTATTCCATCATAATCTACCTTTATTCCAAGAGAAGCTACATCCGTCTTCCATTGGCGCGAAAGTGTGTTTTGAGGTGTTGCGATAACTACGAGGAAGTTTGTGATTTTTGGGAGCAATGTGAGCATACAGCCGATCGCAGTTCGCGTTTTGCCTGTTCCGGTTGCCATTTCCATAAGTAGCCGATGATCATTCTCAATCCACTTTTTTACTGCGTTGTGCTGGTGACCAAACAGTGAGATCTCAGAAACTTGCTCTCTCTTTTTTTCTTTATATCGTTTCATTATTGACAGGTCACTGACATCCCTGGGAGCAATCTCAATAATTTTCCTTTGGATTGATTCAGGAATGCTATATACTGCCGCAATATCTTCACGTTCGCCATTCCAATATGCGTTGAACTTTTGTAAGTCTGCAAGCAAATAATCACGCTGCCCCGGCTCCCATGATTTGAACGTTTTGAACTCTTCAATATTGCTTAGCCATGCTTGAGCCGTCTCATTTATTGAACCGCTGAAAGAGATCATGTCTCCTTCTTTATCATACCCTATACCAATTTTTTGATGGAAAATGCTTTCGGCTGAATTTTTATCAACAACAATTCGAATTTCGAGCTTATTGTTTGCCAACAACCATGACAGCGCTTGCAGATTGTCCAGTTTTCCAAATTCGGATAAGTCCAATTCCTTAAAGAACGAAAGTGTGGCAGGAAGCTCTGCAAACTGGTTTTCTTTTAATATGATGGCATCCTGCTCTGAAAGACGCGGTGAAATAAGAAGGCGCATATTCCCACCGTTTCTGATCAAACCTTCAATGCCTTTTGAAGCGACTGCTAAACTACTACTGCTAAAGAACCCTGCGATTCGGAAATATTGCTGAGTCTGTTCAAGCATAGGGATATAGAAATCGTCAAGCAAATGACTTCTATCACGCTCAGTTTCATATGTTAGTTTAATATCAAGATTCTTGTACCCCATTACTGCCACCTAACCTTTTCTTTTAACGGATTTTCTTTAAGAATCATACTCAATACGATTTCATTATTATGCTTTCTGCGTATTATTGTCTGACCCGAGAGCACCTTGGATACCTCCTTTACATACGATGCTTCTCCGCATTTTGCCTCATAAATGAGAGTTTTCATAAAAGGGTTTCGAATTGCCAATCTGCGAATGATTTCTTCTTTTTCTTCTTTACTTAATTGAGTCATTATACTTCCAAGCGACGAAATATGAACCATATTGCATTTTCTATCAGGGATATGACTAATCACTACCAAGGACAATAACGCAGCTGTTTTTGAGTGGTTTTCTCCATATTTGATATTGGCATATTGATGTGGAGCGTGGACAAGCCGATGTCCAACTTCTTCGTATGACAATGAATGCTCTTCGTATTCAAGAATATTGCAAAGCGTATCTGTCGCATCATCTAACTTGCTATACTGAAACACATCCTTTGCCGTAAACTCATAAGGATGGGTAATGCTTTTGATGAAAGAGACAATAGGAATACTGAGGAGCAGTTTTATTGCTGTCAGAACATCTGCTCTTTCTCCTTCTTCAAAAACTATTTCGGATTCGGGGTCAGCATCCAGGTACCGGATTAAATAGCCCTCGATGTGTTCATTGTTTTCTATTGCTTTTTCCCAGTCACCATAAAAATCCATCGCTTTACCTCTTTATCCTTTTTTTCTTGAGTCAAAATCCTCGTATCGAAGATCGAAATACTGTCGTGCTATTTCGGGGTATTTTTCCTCGAAGTCGAGCATTGCTTGGTATGAAGAGCAATTAGTCCCTTTGGTTTTATGAAGTTTTTGGTTTTCCTCACAAAAGCGGCGAAAACTCATTTTTTTGTAAATACTCGGTTGATTGCCCCAGCGTGCGATAGCAATATACATACTCCTATTATCTGATGCCATCCACGGCTTATAGTTTTTATCTTGATATCGCATAATATATGGTAAACACTGATACTTCATCAATAATGCTAATCGTTTGAAACAGTTCTCAATATCTTCTGAATCGGTACCCTCAAACCCAACGAGAACATAAAACTTAATGTTTCTTGCACTGGTGTATTTTCTGATCATTTGCAGCTTTTTCTGAATCAAGTCGTAGTCTGCTATGTTGTCAAACGCGAATGTGTAATCCCCATCATATTTTGCAGAAAAGAGCATCTCGCATTTTTCGTCAGTGAGCAGACGCTCGTCTAACCCCTGCTTGAATTTGAAGGGATACCCAGTATCAATAAGTTCCTGAAGTAATTCTTTCCATTTTGGACATCCCAAGAAGTTATCATCCAACAAGCAAATACTTCTTCGAGTTCTATCAAAAAACTCGTTTAATGGGCTATTTGTAAACACGTGATCATATTTTTTGTTGACACAGAATTCGCATTTTCTAAAACATCCCCTTGTTAAAAAACCTATGCTACAATCCGTATACTCTTTAAACTGCGCCATGAAATTCTTTTTATTAAAACTATCGTCGCGCTCTGCCTCAGCTTTTTTTACTTCGCTACTAATCCAATCATCGTACAAAGAATAATCGGGCATATGATGTTCTATTTTTGGATCCAAGTTTGGAGCTTTATCGAAAAAGAAACCAGTACCGCCATAACTAACTTTTTTCTTATCCTCCATATACTCTTGAATCCATTCTGGAACAGGAGTATCTGTAAAAACTTTTGATATGTAAATATGATCAAAAGAAGCAACATCTACTGCTTCTGTGATTAGAACCACCTCTGCACCTTGATCTTTCCAGTATCCAGAAATTTTCTCACAAACTAAATTTGGAAATCTATGCTTTTTTCTTCCGATCAAATCTGCATCAATTATGCCAATTTTCATATGTGCCCTTCTTTATTTCATCTATTTATAGGGAGAAACGATAACTGTTTCACTTTCTTTCAATTCGAACCCACAGGGTATTACGCCGGCTCTGTTTTCGAGTCATAAAGTGCATATGAGTATCGAACAGAGCTTATTTTTGTCTTACAACCGCCTTTTTGCCTTTGAAGGCGATACCGGTTTTGGTGATTTTGGTCACGCCCTGGTTAAGCAACTCGGTTTCGTATTTCTTTTCTTCTATCTGTGCAAGAGCCGCATCTGCAAGCGATTCAAGGTCGTCGCTATCCTTGCCGGCATATTTGAATTCAAAGATGAAGCCGGGATCCGATTTGTCGATCGGAATGAGGGCGATATCAAACCGTCCGTATCCGGATTCGGCGTTTGACTTAATTCTATACCGGTTGTTGAGCACTGCACAAAGTCCGAGCATCATACCGTGATAAAAGCTCTCTCCGGTGCCGTCGAAAACGGAAATCGAACTGATCATAAACTTTTCAAGGAGCTTTTGCAGTTTTCCGGCGTCGTTGGAAAAGAGCGCCTGCTGAATAGAGATGGCGGCGTTCGTTTTCCCGGTTTTATTTAAGACTTCTTTCCCGTAAACAAATGCAATTTCCTTGTTGGGAATGGCAACGTCGCACATATAGTTTCCGTCATGCTGCGGATAAACCTTTGCAACCTTAAGATACCCGGCGACAAGCAAAAAACTGTAAACGCTGTACGGATTATTCTGCACTTCGGGATAGATGACGCCTGTGTCAATATAGGATGTTACAGTGTCGCCGGACATCAGTTGATACAGGTTTTCTGTTATTTCGTCATTTGCCTGACCGACAATTTCACCGATAATGTCATTACTTCCGGTGGATTGCCAAAACGCCTTTGCAAAGCAGTTTTCCGAGACATAATTGATAACCGACCAGGGGTTAAATATCTCCGTGCTGCCGAACATATAGCCGTCGTACCATTCGCACACTTCGTCGAATTTATCGCCGCAACCGTAATACTCAAGCAGTTGGCGGACTTCATCTTTGGTAAAGCCGAAGTAAGCGCTATACTGTTCATCGAGAATTGAGTTGACCGTCAAATTATTCAGTCCGCTGAAAATGCTTTCTTTCGCCACGCGCAGAATACCGGTCAAAAAGCCGTACGCAAGGTTTGAATTGTCCTTGAGGCCGCCGGAGAAAAAGTTGCGCATAAACTCAATGACATCCTTGTAGAAGCCATCCGTGTGTCCCTGCTGGATCGGCGTATCATACTCATCAATAATGATGATGGTTTCCTTGTCGTAATGCTTGTGAAGAAGCAGAGACAGCGTTTTGAGCGAAAGCTGATATTCGGTTGAATCCGCTTTGCCTTTAGATAGTTCGGCATACTGCGTTTTTTCATAATCGCTCAGCCGGTCGCTGTTTTCGAGTTCCGGGTGCCGCCTGAACTCTGCGGAGATCAGTTTCGTGATCATTTCATAGGTTTCCTGCCAATTAGCACATTTTACATCCTTGAAAGACAGGAAAATCACCGGGTACTGGCCCTGATAACCGGTGTATGCCTTGCCATATGACCATATGGCTTTATCGCTGAAATATTTTGAAGTGTCGCTATCTGTTTTTTCAAAAAACACGCGCAGCATATCCATGTTCAGCGTTTTGCCAAACCTGCGCGGGCGCATGAAAAGAGAGACCATCGGCTTTTTATCAAGAAAGTCCTTGATCAGCATGGTCTTATCAACGTAATAATAATCGGACGTTGCAATCTTATAATCGGAGATGCCGATGGGAAGCGGTCTTTTTGAGTCGCCGTTCTTTCCGATGGCATCATACGGAATAACCCAACGCCGTCCTTCCTTCTTGGCGCCACGGATTTCTCCCGAAGCGCACATTTGCTGAAGTCTTCTGGAAGTAATATTCAATTCTTTGGCCGCGTCGGCAATTGAGATATATTTCATAGCAAACCTCCGTGCTTGATTTGTTCTGCACTATTATAGCACATTAAGCGAAATATGTCAATGAGATTTCGCATCAATTTCGCATAATTTCGCTTGCATTTCGCATAAGATTTCGCAATGCGCACCGAACAATAATACAGCGATTTCGCCTTGCGTTGTTGAACAGAAGCGACAACGCAGGGGTTCTACGAAAAAAATTCGGTTTTGCTATTGCAATCCGAACAAATGTTTGATATAATACGATCACAACAGAATATTGATCTTTGTAGCGAGTAAGCGGAGCAGCATTGAGTTGCACGTCAGCCGCAAGGCTGAGAGTATCGGGCGTTCGTTCCGATTAGACTTCCCAGGCACCGTATGAAGAATGGAACAGAGCAATCTGTTTTATTGTCATGCGGTGTTTTTTGTTTCCGCAGACAAGCTTCATACGGTGTTACGAGTCCCTTCCGGCTTACGCTTGGAAGGGGTTTTTGTTTGTCCGAAAAAAATCGGGAAGCAGGAACAATT
>JAEEGL013026668.1_pt1 | contig 52868 bp, 47 predicted proteins | sample 9134231 | NCBI WGS metagenome assembly JAEEGL01 (sample SAMN16246548, study PRJNA631951) | gut metagenome | biome: gut microbiome; feature: rumen; material: fiber-attached | host: Bos | place: Iran: Karaj | collected 2018-10 | reverse complement strand
CTCCGACCTCACGCTTATCAGGCGTGCGCTCTAACCAGCTGAGCTATGAGTCCGAAATGGTGTCCCCTTAGGGATTCGAACCCTAGACCCACTGATTAAGAGTCAGTTGCTCTACCAGCTGAGCTAAGGAGACATTTCGTTAAGTACTTATTCATTATACATAAAATAATTATAGAATGCAAACAAAAAATGCACTTTTTTTTAAAAAAATTGTAAATTATTAATTTTTTTAAGAAAATACGTTGTTTTATGGTATGTTTTTTTCATTTATGATAAACTTAAATAGGTGATAATAATGAAGAATTGCTTAATTATTATTAATTGTAATGATTATAAATCTACTAAACATTTAGTAGATAATGTTATAGATTATAAAATAATAGATAAAATATTAATAGTAGATAATAATTCTAGAGAAGAAGAAAGAAACTTAATTAAGTCTATTAAGAATAAAAAGATAGAAAAAATATTCAATGATGAGAATATAGGATATTCTTCTGCTATTAATCTTGGCTCTAAGTATCTTGTAGACAAATATGGTAAATGTAATTTTATTATTTCTAATTCAGATATAGTTATTATGGATGAAAAAGATTTATCTACTTTAATTGATTTATTATCTTTTGAAAAAGTAGGGTTAGTAGTTCCTTCTTTAATGGAAAGAGGACAAATTAATAGAGGCTGGAAAGATATAGGTGCTAAAACAGACTTTTTATTGGGTATACCGATTATTAGAGATTTTGTACCTGATTCTATTATTTATTATAATAAAGACGTATATCAAAGCGAATATAGCTTTGTAGATAATGTTTCTAGTGCTTTCTTCTTAATTACATCTGAAAACCTTCAAAAGATTGGATACATGGATGAAAAGGTATTCTTATACTATGAAGGTTCTATATTATCTAAAAAGATTAGAGATAATGATTTAATGGTTGTTATTAGTAATAAAGTTAGAATAAAACATTTATATTCTAGATCAGTAGATAATATGATATCTGGATATAAAAAATATAAACTATTTAAAGATAGTCAATTATATTATTATTCAACTTATAGAGAAATATCTAAATTTGCAATGACACTTTTAAGAATACAAAGAAAGATAGGATTGTTTAATAGAAAATTATTTAGAAAAAAATAAGAGACTTTTATAAGTCTCTTTTTGTATAGTCTTTTAATTCTTTTATTAATTTCTTTTCTTCTTTCTTTTGAGCTTTATCTAATTTAGAATAACTACCTGATTTAGAAGCAGGAATTATATATGGTTTATTCTTTAGAGTAGCTTCTATAGAAGTTTCATGATAAATAACGTTTGATTCTTTTTTAGGTTCTTCAACTTTATAAGATTTTTGTTTCATATTATCACCTAAATACATTATAACATACATTGAAAAAATAGCGTGTATATGATATTATTTTATAGAATAGGTGGTGAAGATAATGAAGTGTCCAAATTGTAATTCTGAGATAAGAGAAGGATCAATTATATGCCCAATTTGTAATACTCAATTTGCATTCACTGCTAACGATAACTTTATTAATTTACCAGATGATGAATTTGTTATAAAAAGTAATGGTGTAGAGGAATATGTTAATCCTCATGAACATGAAGAAAACTTTAAAGCACCAACTAAAGGAGTGATTAATTTAAAAACTAATACTCCACCTAAAAAAGTAATTAAAAAGGTAGTAAAAGTACAAACTGTTACTAAACCAGTTGAAGAAGAAAGTGTTGTTATTAGTCCATCAGTAAATGTTGATATGAATGATGAAGTAATTAATGAAAAGCCTGTCAATATGGAAACAACAGTTGTTAATGTTGGAGGATTTACTAATACCATAATTGATACTACAAGTGCATTAAATAATAATGAGGTAAATAATCAACAAACAACTTATAATCAAGCACCACCTGTAACTACATCAGATCCAGGAGTATTTGCTCCAACAACTAATAATGCAGTTGGATTACAAACAATTTCAAGTGTTGATGCTCAAACAAATACAATCGGACAAGTATCAGTGGTAGAAGAACCTAAAGAAAAGAAACCTAGAAAGAAAATATCTGAAACTATGTTATTAGCTATGGTTATGGGTTTAATTGTTATTCTATTATCATTCATAGTTTATATATTAGTTCAAAATAATAAAGAAAAAGAGAGTAGACCAATTACTACAACTCAAATGACTACAGTTGATTGTAGTGTAGTAGATTGTAATACAACAACTACAACAATAACTACAACAGTTGAAACTACAACAACTACTAAGTTATATAATCAAGGATTAAAATCAACTAAGAATCAACCTCTTGCAGTTGGACAATTATCTATCTGTTCAATATATGATCCAAGTAATAATAAAGATTATAAAGTTGATGTTAGATTAGATAAAATATTTACTCCAGAAGAAGCACAAGCTTATATGAAAAATTATAATAATACTACTTATGAAGATGGTTTATCAGTAGGAGTATTACAATATACTTTAACTGGTAATGAATTAGATGATGGTGTTGAATTGAATCCAGTTACATCTATTGAATTCTATCCTTCATCTGTAGATAATAATTTTGCTTTCAATGGTAAAGTATTTAAAGTAGGATTTACTGGAACTTCAGATGAAAAATTAACTAATAAAAAATCTGTTACTGTTACAGGTTATTATAACTATCCATCAGATCAACCAGTTGAGCATGTATGCATTGGTGATTATGATGGTCAAAAAGGATGCTTTAAATTAAATTAGAAAGGTGATTCATATGAAGAGATATTCTCTTATATTCATATTATTAATGTGTATTACATTCAATGTAAATGCCATTAGTGCTTCTAATGAAGATATGATTCAAGAAATAGATAATATTTTTACAAATAGAATGTCTAATTCATATGAATTAGAATATTCTAATGACGTAAATATATATGATATAAATAAGTATTTTAAATCTAATTATATGTTAAGTAGTAAATATATAAATGTTTATACTTATGAAGATTTCATTAATTATGATAAGTTTAGAAATTATCCAAGAGTAGAAAATAATAAATATATATTTGATGTTAAATTTAATTTAAATAATGATGATGAGTATAATAAAGTATTAGAATTTGGTAATAAGTTAAATGGTAAATATAATTATTTAACTGATGATGAAAAAGTATATTTAGTAGTTAATTATATAAAAAATGATATTACTAAATCTGATAGTACATCTTTATATGATGCTATATATAATGGCAATATAAATGAATCTTATGTATTAGTTCAATTTATGTTATCTAATTTAAATATAGAATCTTATATAACTGAAAGATTAAATACAGGTAAGAAATATAATTTAGTTAAACTAAATAATAAATGGTATATCTTAGATATAGAAAATGATTTTATATTAGTAGGATATACAATGGGTGATTATGAACCAGATTATTATTCTAATAATATTATAGTATCTAAATATAATTATAATTTAGGTGAATATAATCTTGATTATAATGAAATACAATATTTAATTAAACCTAAAGAAGTAGTACAAGAAGAAAAGATAGAAGTTACTACTCAAATAGTTAAAGAAGAACATAAAGAAGAAATTAAAACTATTGATTATAAACCAATTATAGAGTGGGTAGTATTAATAGTAAGTTTATGTGTTATAATATTAGTTGTAAAACATTATACGAGATAGGAGAGTTTATATGAGAAGAACAAAAGCACCAAATACAACAGGAATGGCAACATTATTATGTGATTTTAAACCAAATAGATGTGATTCAGCAGTTTATATGAATAGAAAGTTAGATGTAACTGAATTCGTTAAATATATTAAGAATTTAAAGAAAGAACATGAAAATGTAACTTTCTTTCATGGATTAGTATTCTTATTAGGTAAGACATTATATTCAAGACCTAAAATGAATTATTATGTTCAAGATAGACATATCTTTACTCATGATGATGTTTCTATATCATTTGTAGCAAAAGAAAAATTTGAAGATGATTCAGTTGAATTATTAACTGTAGTTAAAATTCCAGAAGATTCAACTGTATTAGATATATCTGAATTTGTTTATAATCAAGTTAAGAAGATCAGAAATGCTAAGCATGGTGGATTAGATAACTTTGTAGATAAAATAGGGCATTTACCAAATATAATAAGAGTTCCTCTTATTGGTATATTAAAATATATGGATAGAAAAGGTTGTTTACCTAAATCATTAATAGCAGATAATTTATATTATTCATCAGCTATAGTATCAAATCTAGGTACATTTAAAACTGGAGCTATTTATCATAACTTAACAAACTTTGGTACTGCTTCATCATTAATTACATTTGGTGAAATAGTAGAAGAGGATGGTAAGTATTTCATGGAAATAGGAGCTACTATTGATGAAAGAATAGCTGATGGTTTCTATTTTGTTAAAGCATTAAAATTATTAGAATACATGTTTAAACATCCTGAAGTATTAATGGAACCAGCTAGTAAACATGTAGAGATTCCTGAAAGCGAAAAGTAGAATTAAGTTCTACTTTTTTATTTGATATTATTTTTGTTGACTTGAGGCATACAAAGTTTATAATAAAAGTATTGACAGGTGGATAATTATGCAATTTAAGTTAAATGATATTAAAAAAGTAACTTTACCAGCAGTTCAAGAAGAAAAAACTGAAATAGCTCACGATAGTGCTTCGTTTGAATTGTTTAAAAGAGATTATAAAAATTCTTTAAGGGAATCACATAAGGAATTAGTATTTTTTATTGATAGAAGTGGATCAATGCGTGGAACTGAAGGGGTCATGGAGGAGTACTTTTTAAATATGATAAAAAAATATAAAAATACTTGTGAAGATATAATAGTTACTGTTGTATTATTTGAATCTAATGATTCGGTAATATATTATCGAAGACCAATTAAAGAAATAGAAAATTTATTATATTTTGCTGATGGTGGTACAAAACTTTATGATACACTTATACCTGTTATTAATAGAATTCTTGATGATCAATTTAATGGTAGTGTTTTTTCTTTTAAAACATTAGTTATGATTTTAACTGATGGTGAAGATACTGTTAGTACAAAATATAAGGTAAATGACTTAAATAATTTAATTGAATCTACTAAAAAACTTGGATGGGAATATATATTATTAAGTGAGTATGAATTAAATGATTATATTGGTATTGATAAGGTCGGAATATTTAATGATAAAGATAGATTAAAGGATTGCTTTAAAAGTATTGATAAAGCTATTGATAGTTTTATGAAGAATGATTCAGTGTGTGACGATTGGAATGATAGTTTATCTGAAAAAAGACTCTTATTAACTAATAAAGGTGATAAACATGACTAATATTGATTATTATAAAGTATTAGGTTTATCTAAAGATGCAACCGATGAAGAAATTAAAAAGGCATATCATAAATTAGCTAAGAAATATCATCCAGATGAAAACAATAATGAAGAATCTGAAATGTTTAAATTAATAAATGAAGCATATAAAGTTTTGTCTAATAAAGAGTCACGAAGTACTTATAATTCTTCTTATTGTGAATCTACAGAAATGAATCTAGATGAAGAAATTGAAGTACAATTTAAAGAGTATGTTAAAAGAAAGAAATACCACGATAAAATTGATGAATTCACAAGAACTGTTGAAGAGTTGCTTAATAAAAAATCAACTTTTATAAATGATTCTTTAAGTGATTTATATTTACCACTTGAATATAGTAAACGTGTAAGAAAAATAGTTATAGAATTTGAAACTATATTAAAACAAATAAACTTATTAAAAAAAGAAATAGAAAATGATGGTTATTATATATATAATGACAAAGTTGATAGCTTAATTCTATATTTAGAAGAGTCAATTAAAGAATTAGATTTAGATTTAAATACTTTAAAATATAATAATGAAAATAAAAATCTTATAAAAAACTTTTCTTATTTCTTAACCATGAGTTCAGTTAAAGTGGCTTCTACTATTGATGAAATTTTTAATTTTGCGGAGCAATATTATTTAGATGAAATTAGTGTTACTGAATTTGAGAGATTATATAGTTTATTAGATCTATCTTATAAAGATGCTAAAAGTGAATTCTCAGATTTAGAAAAAAAATACAATGAATATAAGGGATTTTTACAATCAGCAGAAATAAGTGATGCTTTTAGTGCAACAAATAAGCAAATAGAGTATTTTGAAAAGCAAATGAAAGAATATGATAAAGATTCATTTAAAACTCTTGGAAAATGTATACATTTAATAAGAAAATATCTAAAACATAAATTTGAATGGGATACAATTTATAAGGCTAAAATAGAAAAAATAAAGAAAATAATTGATTTATATCCTAATAATAAAAAATGTGAAATAATTTATAAATATGCATTGAGTATTATGGACAATTATTATAAGAAACTTGATGGATATGAGCTTTATAATTATCATACATATTATTTGGAAAAAATTTTAAATTTTGATACGTTATCTTCTCAATATGAAATAGGTCTTCTTAAAAATGAATTTATAAATAATGTATGCCCAGCATTTATTTTAGAAAATGAACCAATTAACTCAAAAGATAAAGATCATCTATATGGCTTTTCTACTTATAGAGGAGGTGACGATGAACCTTTAAAAGAATTTAGAAAAGTAGTGACTTATGGAGATTATATAAATAAATATAAACAATTACTTGCTCTTCATTTTGGCTCATTTATGCTTGCTGGTGGTTTTACTTTGACTTCTATAGTTGATACTTTTAACGGAAGAATTGATAGTAGAGAAGGAATAAAATTATTAGTTTTATATGCTCTAACGTTGGGCTCATATTTTAATGCATGGTTACGTAAGATTGACTATGATATAGTTAAGGGCGCAAAATCAGATATAGAAAGAAACGGTGCATTAAATAAAGTATATGAATATAAAAAGAATAAAAGATGATTATTAAAATCATCTTTTTTAGTAAATAAAAAAAACGAATCATTTGATTCGCTTTAATTTCTTAATGGCGGAGTAGAAAGGATTTGAACCTTCGCGCCAGCATTCGCCGACCTAAATCCTTAGCAGGGATCCCTCTTCAGCCTCTTGAGTACTACTCCAAAACGACTAAATTAATTATACAGGGTTTCAAATATTTAGTCAATAAAAAAGACTAGTTTTCTTCTTCCTTTTCTAGTCTTTTTGCACCTTTGAAATATTCTAATATAATTTTGTTTCTATCTTCATCATCAAATTTAGATCCTGATGCTTTTTGATGTCCGCCTCCACCATAGATAGTGGCAAATTCAGATACGTTTACATCATCTCTGTTAGTTCTATAACTTATTCTAGATGAAGCATCTAACATTAATACTAAATCTAATTCAGGATGATTAACTGATATATAATTACCTAATTCAGATTTATTTCTTTCAGCAAATAATACTCCACATTTTTTGCCATTTATTTCATATAGAAGCATTTTTTCTTCTTTGGCTTCCATATATCTTTGTATTTCAGCTTTTTTAAGTTTAGTGAATTTTTTCTCAAATGGAGTAAATTCAAATGTTTCTTTTTTAGATTTTAATCTTCTTGTAATTGATTTAATAAAATCTTTAGTTCCATATGTATTTTTAAGCGAATCTAATTCCTTTGGAATATCACTTGTAAAATGCCATGTATCTAATTCAGTTACATAATCTACATATTGTTTTACTTTCTTAGTATTAATATGTGGATATATCTCTTTTAAATATTCGAAGAATAATTCAGTTCCACATGTTTGATGATTACCTAAATTAACTTTAACAGTTGCAAAAGGGTAGTTATTACCATATAAATGAACTTCATGATGGTCAAATACTTTAACATTTATATTATTATCTTTAAAGTATTCATATGCCCATTCTGGAACAGTTAAATCTGTAATATATATTTGTTCATATTTTTTTATATCTTCTGAATCTATTAATGTATGTAATGTTTCATCTAAATCAGTTATTTCTACATTTTTATATTCAAACTTAATACCTGTAAGATTAAGAAGAATAATAGGTGAAACACCATCTAAATCTACGTGAGTTATTAAAAGTGTTTTATTCATTAGTTGTTTACCTCAGTTCTAATATTTTCTATTAAATCATTCATGATTGTTTCATAGGTTACTTTATTAGTTTTATTTTCTTCTGTTAAGTTTTTCATTGAATTAATAACTATTTTCTTAGCTCCTAAATTTACTAAAGTTTTAACATTATCTGTTTCTTCATCAGTAGATAATACAAATACGTATACTGCTACATTTGATTTAACTGCTTCTTTAGCATATTGCATATCATTTTTACTATTATCAGGATCTTGGACAGATAAAACATTAAATCCATATTTTTCTAGGAATTCAAATGTATTATTACCAACTACAATGGTATTATTCTTTGATAAAGATGCGATTTCTTTTAAATTAGCATCATATGTAGATATAGTTAATTTTAATTTTTCATATTTATCTTCAATTTCTTCTTTAGTAACTCTTGAAGTAGTTTGTTCTAAGAATTCATTTTTCATATTTTGCGCTAACATAAGATAATTAGAAGGTGATAAGAATAATTCTTCACCATCATTTATAATAGACATTCCTTTAGTAACATCTATAACAGTTAAATTATTATTAGTATTAATTAAACTTAATGCTATTTTTCTTTCTTTAGTTAATCCGTTATAAACGAATATATTATTTTTTTTAGCAAATGTACTTATTTGTTTTTCTGTTAGAGTATAATCATCTGTATTAACTCCTGCAGGATATATTGTACTATTATTATTTTTATTAATAGATAGATTATCTACTAGATATTGAAGTGCATATGTAGTAGTTAAGATATTTGCTTTTTCTATCTTTTTAGAACCACATCCTGTAAGGCATGTAATTGTTACAACTCCTATTAAAATTAAACTAATTGTCTTTTTAAATTTCATATAATTATCCCTCTTTACAACACAAATATACCAAATATTAACAATTTAATCTAGATATAAGGGTATCTTTTTTGTATAATGTAATAAGGTGATGATTATGGATTTCTTAGAGTCAAGAGGAATTACAATCAAAAATAATGATTTATTAATGCAAGCATTAACACATTCTTCATATTCGAATGAACATGGTGTTCCTTCATATGAAAGATTAGAATTCTTAGGCGATGCTGTGCTTGAACTTGCTACATCTGAATACTTCTATTTATATTCAGATAGTAAAGAAGGAGAAATGTCTAAAGTAAGAGCATCATATGTATGTGAAGAAGCTTTATTTGAGTATTCTAATGCAATAGGATTAACTCCACATATAAGAGTAGGAAATGGTGTTGATCAAAAAACTCAAAGTATAGTAGCAGACTGCTTTGAATCAGTTTTAGCTGTTATTTATTTAGAACATGGTTTTTCTGTTGCTAAAAAATATGCATTAAATATAATCGTACCTTATGTAGAAGAAAACGTTAAATTTATAATTGACTCAAAATCATATTTACAAGAAATGGTTCAAATGGATAAAGGAACTATTGAGTATAAAGTAATAAATGAAACAGGACCTCAAAATAGTAAGACATATGAAGTAGAAGTATATGTTGATAATATTAAATACGGAACAGGAACTGGTAAAAATAAAAAAGAAGCAGAACAAAATGCTGCAAGAGACGCTATAGACAAGATGGCTGGGTGATAGAACGTGAAATTATTAAGTATTAAGGCACATGGTTTTAAATCATTTGCTGATAAGATAGAAATCGAAGTTGGAGATGGAATTACAGGTATAGTAGGTCCAAATGGATCTGGTAAGTCTAACGTAGTAGATGCTGTCAGATGGGTATTAGGTGAATCTTCATTAAAAGAAATTCGTGGTGGAGATACCATGACAGATGTAATCTTCCAAGGTTCTCAAACAAGAGATCCATCTTCAAGAGCGTGGGTATCTTTAACTTTTGATAATCGTGATCATTATTTAGCAAGTGAATTTGATGAAATAGAAATCAAAAGAGAAGTATATAAAACAGGTGAAAGTGAATATTATATAAATAATAGTAAGGTTAGAAAAAAAGATATAACTGATTTATTTATAGATTCAGGTTCATCACCAGATTCATATTCTATTATTGGTCAAGGTAAGATTGCTGAAATATTAAAAGGTAGACCATTAGATAGAAGAGCAATCATTGAAGAAGCAGCTGGTGTATTAAAATATAAGAAGCGTAAAGAAGAAACAATGAGAAAACTTGATAACACTAATGACAACTTAGAAAAAGTCAATTTAGTTATTCAAGAATTAGAAGTTAATGTTAATCCTTTAAGAGAACAAGCTGAAATTGCAAAGAAATATGTTGAATATAAAGAAGAACTTAAAGGTATAGAAATAGCATTACTTGCAAGTGATATTAATAATATTAATAATACATATTCTGAATCTAAAGAAAGATTAGAAAAATCTAATGAAGAACTATTAACTTTAGATAATAGTAATTCAGTAGATTCATCTAAATTAGAATCTTTAAAGACTAAGAATATTAAATTAGATGAAGATATTTCTAAATCTTCAGATGAATTAATTAGAACTAATTCAGAATTAGCTGAATTAGAAACTAAGAAACAAGTAATATCTGAAAGAAAAAAATATAAAGTAGATGATCAAAAATTACAAAATAATATTTTATTATTAAAAGATAATGAAATAGAATTTAAGAAAGTAATTGCTTCTTTAGAAGGAGATATTAAATCAAAATCTAAAGAAATAGAATCTATAAATGAAGATATTGAAAAATATGAAAATGATTATAAATCTAGTACTTTAAGAAAGAATTCAGTTATAACTGAAATCAATAATAAAGTACAAGAAGAAATATCTTTAAAGAATAGAATTAATATATTAAATGATGCAATTGAAAATGATACTAAGTTACCATTTGCAGTTAAATCAGTTTTAAATAATCCTAGATTAAATGGTATTCATAATGTTTTAACTAAATTAATAGAAGTAGATGAAAAATATACTACTGCAATTGAAACAGCATTAGGTGCTAATCAAAATGTAATAGTTGTAGATGATGAAAAATGTGGTACTAATGCTATTAATTATTTAAAAGATAATAAATTAGGAAGAGCAACATTCTTCCCAATTAGTATTATTAAAGGTAGAACAGTAGATGAATCAATTATTAGAGAAGCTAAAGAAGTAGTTGGTTTTATAGATGTAGCTTCGAACTTAGTTAAATTTAATCCTATGTATCAAAATATTGTTGATAATCAATTAGGTAATACTTTAATAGTAGATAACATTGATTCAATGAATAAATTAGGTAAGAAGTTAGATTATAGATATAGAGTTATAACACTTGATGGAGAATTACTTCATACAGGTGGATCTATGACAGGTGGATTTAAAAAGAATTCATCAGGATTATTAAATGATAGATTAGAACTTGAAAAGTGTACTAAAGATTTATCTATAGTAACTAATCAAAAAGAAAAATTACAATCTACTATATCTGAATTAGATAAAGAAATTGAAATATTACAAAATAAGTTATTTGAACTTAAAGGTAATAGAACTTCTAAACAAGAAGCTTTATTACTTAAGACTAATGAATTAGAATCTAATAAGACTAAATTAAAAGGAGTACAAGATGAAATAAATGGTACTTCTAATGTAATTAAAGATGAATTAGATAAAGAATTAGATGAAGTATTAAAGAAATACTTAGAAGTATCTGTTAAAAAAGAAGAATTACAATCTAAATTAAATGGATTAAAATCTAATAAAAATGACTTATTAAACGAAATAGAAGAATTAGAACTTATTAATAAGAAAGCTAATTCAGAATATAATAAGAAACTAAATGAAATTAGAGACTTAGAAGTATCTATTGGTAAAATGGATATTAAATTAGATAACTTACTTAATAGATTAAGTGAAGAATATCAATTAACTTTTGAAAAAGCTAAAGCTGATTATGTATTAGATTTAGATGAAGAAGTTGCAAGATCTAAAGTTAATAGATTAAAGAGAGATATAAGAGATCTTGGAGAAGTTAACGTTGGATCTATTCAAGAATTTGAAAGAGTTAATACAAGATATACTTTTTTAACTGATCAAAGAGAAGATTTAAATAATGCTATAAATGATTTATTAGAAGTAATAAATGATTTAGATAAAACAATGATTGAAAGATTTGAAGCAACATTTAATGAAGTTAATAAAGAATTTGGCGAAGTATTTAAGAAATTATTTAAAGGTGGTAGTGCTAAGTTAATTCTTACTGATCCAGAAGATATGTTAAATACAGGTGTTGATATTGATGCATGTCCTCCAGGAAAATCATTAAAGAGTATGACATCACTTTCAGGTGGTGAAATGACTCTAACAGCTATAGCATTATTATTCAGTATCTTAAATATAAGAACTGTACCATTCTGTATCTTAGATGAGGTAGAAGCTGCACTTGATGAAGCTAACGTTGATATCTTTGGTACTTATATTAAAAATTATGAATCTAAATCTCAATTTGTGGTTATTACACATAAGAAGAGAACTATGGAATATGCTAACAATTTATATGGTATTACAATGCAAGAATCAGGTGTATCTAAACTTGTTAGTGTAAGATTAGAAAATATCGAATAATTTTTTGTAAAATGTGTATATTTTTTGTATACACATTTTATTATTTTTGGTAAAATATTTATGTATAGTAGGTCATTATACATATGTTGTTCGCTTTTGAAAAATTGACAAAATGACTAAATAATAGTAGTATAGCGAACAAAGTTTAAAAAGTGTGGAGGTTTATGTATATGAACAAAATATTGAACTCAGAAATGATCGAATTTACAGGTGGCGCTAGCAAATTTACACCTGCATTTATCGAATCATATAAAAAACTACAAGAATTATCAAAAAACGGCAATATGAAAGTAGGATATCGTAATTATCAAAATGTAAGTGATGATGCGATTAGAACTGCTATTGATGAAGAAAATGCATATATCAATGGTCAATTACAACAAGCAAGTGATGACTTTGAAATGTCTAGAGCTCAACAAGCTGAATCTAACCCTGAATTAGCTGATGTAGACGGACAAATGAATATAATGCAATTCGTTGATGGAGCAGATTTAACTCCTGAAAGCGGATTCTTAGATGATAATTCACATGTAAGTAGAAGAGAATGGCTAGAAGATCTTCTAGAATATAGACAAGCAGTAAGAAGTGTAGTTAACGAAATGGACACTATATTACGTCACATGGAAGTTAACTTTAAAGATACAGTAGTTAATCGTGCTAACGGTGTTTTAAAAGATAACGCTGGTGGAGAAGATATGACTACTAGATTAGAAAATAATCGTATTAGAGTATTCTTAAATGAATATGATTATTTCAAAAATTTAGTAGATAGTTTTAGAAACGTTATTCCAAGTAAGTTTGGAATGGATGGAATGAATTATGTTGACAATGGTCAATATGATGTTACTCCAGAACAATTAGATGACCTTATCCAATTAGCTGACAATTATAATGGCCTAGATCAATTACAAATGGAAATGGAATACAATACTGAAAATCTTGAAAAAGATTTCAGTAAACCAAGAATTGAATTTGAAGTTGTAGATAATAATGTTGAAGCTAAAATCTATATGAATGGTAGAAAATTTAAATTAGATGAAAAGTTAGATTTAAATACTGTTTCATTAGCTGAAGCTAAAAAGACATTTGATAGTATAGCTAGAAATGCTGCATTTAAAACTGGATTTGCTGAATCTGATTTAATAGGAATGCAATTTGAATTAGTTGAAGTTAAAGGTAATGAACGTCATAAAATTCCTAACAGACTAGGTGATGAATATAATCAAGATTACTTATACAGCAATGTTGCTGAAATGTGGTATGAACAACTAGAAAATAAGAAAAAAGACAATGAATTAGTAGATGATATAGTAAGTGATTTAAAAGCTGGTTTAGATGAACCTGAAGTTGAAGAAACTGAAGAAAAAACTGAAGAAGTAGAAGTTCCTGAAGTTGAAGAAACTAAAGAAGAAACTGCTCCAGAAGTTACTCCTGAAGAAGTTACTCCTGAAAATGATAGAAAAGAAGAACTTTCAGATAGAGAAAAAGCTTTTTGGGAATTAGCAGATTTAAATCCAGAAGCTGATTTATTACGTTCAGTGTTTGATCCTTCATTAAGTTCAAAAGTTCCAATTGAAGATTTAAATTTACCTGAAGGTTTTGAAATCGTTGATGGTAAAGTAGTTAAAGATGGAATTGAATTCCCAATTGTAACAGAACCTACTGAAGAAGTTACTGCTGAAGAAGCTCCAGTTGAAGAAGCTCCTGCTGAAGAAGCTCCAGTTGAAGAAGCTCCTACTGAAGAAGTTCCTACTGAAGAAACTCCTGCTGAAGAAACTCCAGAAGAAAGACAAGAAAGACAAAAAAGAACAGGATTTAAAGTTATTTCTTCTAGACCATTTAGTTCTTTAAAAATTGGAAACGATAATAAAAAGACTAGAAGAGCTGAAGTTAAAGAACATTATGAAAATGAAGTTAAGAATAAACAATATGAACATGGCATAGATATTGTATTAATTGGTGGTTGTGGACTTTGGTTCGCTGCTACTGCTGCTCCTGCAGCTGCAATAGCGTTAACTGGAGCAATTGGAGTTGGCGTATTAATGTCTAAATATCCAGAAATGGTAATGAAAGCTAGACTACGTAAGTTAAAACAAATTGCAAGTACAATTGGATGCGATTTAGTTCCAGTTATTACTGATAAGTCTCAAGAATTATGTTTTGTTGATAAAGAAGGACGTAAGTTAAACAATGAACAAGTTTTAGAACTTGCTGGAAATAAAGCTGATGAAATTCAAAGACGTTTAGATGCACTTGCTAATAATAAAATCAGAGGCAAAAAAGCTAATGGTGAAAGAAAAGAAGAATTAAATCTTTTACAACGTACTAAAGATCAAGAAAATAAGAAAGTTCATAATAAATACATTAATAAGATAAATAGTATACTTAAAGATAGAGGATTAAAATTAGATGAATACTATTTCGAAAAAACAGGAGATTTTATTTATATCAAAGACTCTGATAAAATTAATGATTCTTCTGTAGAATTTACTGAAGAAGTTGCTCATCAATTACAAGAAAGATCTACACAAGCTATTAAAAATATCATTGACGATGATGAAATTTTAAAAGATAAACTTGGTAAACTTAGTGATCAATATCATGTTGATATGCGTGAATTAATGTCTAAGACTTATGAACCTAATTTAACATTTGGTAAAGAGGGAAAAGAAAATAAAAAAATAGCTTTATTTAGTGATCTTAAAGAAGTAACATTTGATAGTGATAGCTTAATTCAAATTTTCGATGACTTAGGTGGAATCAGATTAAAGAAAGAATCTAAGATTGGAAAATTATTTAGTAAATTAATCCATAAAGAAGAAGAAAAAGACGAAGTTGAACAAATTATTGATAATATAGATGCTCAAGAAGTTAAAGTTGAAGCTGAACAAGCTGAATTAACTGATGAAGAAGTTCCTGCTGAAGAAGTTGTTGCAGAAACAGTAGTAGATGAAGAAGTTCCAACTGAAGCACCAGTTGCAGAAGTTGAAGAAGCTCCAGTAACTGTTGAACCATTAGAAAACGTTACTGATATTGAAACTACAGAAGCATATGATGTTGAAGCTGAACCTGCTGCTCCTGTTCAAGAAGAACAAGAAGTAGCTGCTCCTTCAATGGAAGGTATTGATATTAATCAAGTTGTTGATGGTATTATAAATGAAACTGGTAGAGCAATCGATAATGCTGAAGCAGTTGAAAATGTTAAAGAATCAATTGCTGCTCCTGAAGCACCTGCTGCTCCTGAAGCTGCAGCTGTTACTACAGAAACAGTTCCTACAAATGTAGGTGGACCATTAACTCCAGAAGAAGTTGATTCAATCTTAAATAACTTATCTGTAGCTGCTCCTGAAGTTGCTCAAGAAGCACCTGCTGCTCCAGTAATGCCTGAAGCACCAGTTGCACCTGAAGCACCAGTTGCACCAGTTGCACCAGTAGTTGAAGAAGTTCAACCAGTAGTAGAAGCTCCTGTTGATACAGCTTATGTTCCAATTGATCAATTAAAAGGTCAATTAATTGAAAAAGTTGATTATGGTGAAGATGTAAATCAATTTATGTTAGATAACATAAAAGCTGCTAATGTTTTATTACCTGAATTAGTTAGCCGTAATAAAGATGCAGCCGATAGATTCATTGATGCAAATATTGCTTCTCATCCAGAATTACAAGAAATTTATAATCAAGCAGTAGATAATACTCAAGGAAAGACATTATAGGAAGAATAGGAGAGAATGAAATGACAGAGGTTGGAAATATTGTTACTCTTGAAAATGGTCAAGAATATTTAGTACTTGAAGAATTAACTAAGGATAATTCAAGATATGTTTATTCAGTTAGAATTCTTCAAGATGATACTCCTACAGATGAATATTTAATATTTGAAGCTATCAATAACGATGGTGATGAATATTTAAAACCTGTAGAAGACAAAGCAAAATATGATACATTAATTGAAGATTTTAAAGATATCATTGCTGATAAAATTATCAATTTTGCAAACGAGGATAATGATACTGAAGAAGAAGTTTAAACTTCTTCTTTTTATTTTTTTAAAATAGTATTGATTTTATAAAATGATATGTGTTATATTGTTTTAGGAAGGGTACAGTAAAACCTTCTAGATGGGGAAGAATGGTTGATAAGTATACAACAAAGATATGACAACTAAACATGATGATTTTTACAACAGAGAGATAGAACTTAATAGATAAAACAACAAAGAATTACAGCAAAAATTTAAATTTTTTACCCATTCAAAGAGTTTAGAATTGTCTAGGCTCTTTTCTTTTTGTATAATATTTAATAAGGAAATTTGGTGATGATAACATGGACGAGAAATTATTAAGATTTTTTAAGAAAATAAATTTTAATGATGTGGCTTCATTTGATGAAGTTAAACTTCTTAACTGTGTTGTTAACTCCAAAAATAATACTTGGACTATAAATTTATCTAGTAATGATCTAGTTCCAGTTCATGCTATGGTAAATCTTAAAAGATTATGTTTATCAGGTGTAGATGATGTAAAACATATTTATATAAATATAGAATATAATGAATTAAATCCTGATTTAGTTCTAGATTATTTTATTTATTATTTAGATAAATTAATAAATGATAATTCATCTCTTAAGACTTTAGATAAAGATACTATTAAAATTGAAGACAATATTATTTCTATAGATGTTTTAAGTGATGTTGAAAAGAAAATACTTACTAAAGAATCTAAAAATATATTTGATGAGATGGCAGATATGGGAGTATCTGGTTTTAAGCTTGTTATAAATATAAATGAAGAAGAAAGAAAAGAATTAAAAAGAATAATTGAAAAATCTAAAAAAGAAGTTGTAGTACCAGAACCTGTTATTGTAGAAGAAAAAAAGAAATGGGTTCCTAAGAAAAAAGTTGATTATCAAAGAGAAGGTATTGTTCCAATTTCTTCATTAGTTAAAGAAGAAAATGCAGTTAATTTGGAAGCATATGTATTCTCAAATGAACCAACTGTTATTCCTAAAAAAGACGGTGGAACAACTTGTTTAGATACTATTAAGATAAGTGACAATACATCTTCTATATTAGGTAAAACATTTGCTTCTGATGAAGAAGAATTAAATAAATTAGCTAAAGAATTAAAACCAGGTAATTGGTATCATTTTACTGGACAAGTAAGATATGATGATTTTGCTAAGGATTTAGTTTATCAATTTAAAACATATGAACCAATTGATAATCCAACTATTAAAAGAAAAGATGAAGCAAAAGAAAAACGTGTAGAATTACATGCACATACAATGATGTCTCAAATGGATGGAGTTATTGATGAAGAAAAATTAGTTGATCAAGCTATCGCTTTTGGACATTCAGGAATTGCTATAACTGATCATGATGGATGCCAAGCATTCCCTGGAGTATTTGGTAAAGTTACTAAATATAATAAATCTAGAAAAAAAGCTATAGATGAAGATATTGAAGAAAATAAAAAGTCATTAGAAGAATTAATGGCTGATCCTGAAAAGAATAAAGAAGGTATCCAAGAATTAGAAAGATTTATAGCTGAATTAGAAGAAGAAAAGAAAAACTTAGTTCCTTTTAAAGCTGCATATGGTGTAGAACTAGATATGTGTGATAATTTCATTAACGTATGTTTTAATGCAAATGATAAATCACTTGCTGGTACTACATTTGTTGTATTCGATACTGAAACTACAGGTTTCAATCCAGGTCTTGGAGATTCAATGATTGAAATAGGTGGAGTTAAAGTTAAAGATGGTGTAGTATTAGATCGTTTTGATGAACTTATTAATCCAGGTCATCATATTGATGAACAAATTACTAGAGTAACTGATATATCTGATGACGATGTTAAAGATGCAGATAATGAAGCTAATGTAACTAAGAGATTTAAAGAATGGATTGAAGACTTACCTTTAGTAGCACACAATGCTAGATTCGATAAAAATATGTTAGATATGGCATATTTAAATGCAGGATTAGGTAAATTAGAAAATCCTATTATAGATACATTAAATTTATCACGTGTTATTAATCGTGATTTAAAAAGACATTCACTTGCTGCTTTAGGTAAAGCATATGGAATTGATACAGGTGAAGCTGATGAAAAAACTGGAGATTCAAATGAACTTGTAGCAAGAGAATTACCTGAACATATAGGTGATATGATTGAAGATATTAAAGTAGATGGAGAATCTATTTTTAAGGTCTTAAAAGAAGAATATGAATTTAAAGATCCAGCAACTGAAACAATTGCAACTGGATATAAAAATAAATATTACTTAAAAGTTATTAATAAAGCTTCTAAGACTGAAAAATGTAATTTAGAAGTAACTGTTAAAGATGATGTTGATTTAGTTTTAGATTCAAATGAAATTAAATTACATCCAGCAGAAAATACTATTAGTTTTAAATTAAGATATGGTCTTGAAGAAGAATTAATTAACTTTAGTGTTTATGTTGGTCAACACCATGGTGCTGATGTCGACTCTGAAAATACTGCTTTAATATTCACTAGAATGTTAAAACAAATTGAAGGAATTGAAACATTAAATGAATTAAATGATTTAGGTAAATTAGAGTTTATAGCATTTAAAAATAATCCTAAATTATTAAAGAATATAGGAGATTTAGTATCATTTAGAAATTACATTAGAAAACTAGATGAAGATGAAGAAAGAGATCCTAAATTTGGTAATCCATTTGAAGTATTTGGAAATGAAGATTATATTTGGAAATATACTTGGTGTCATAAAGATTGTTTACAAATGTATGAAAATATTCCAAGTAAAACATTTACTGAACATATTGCTAATCAATATGATAGAAGTAAACATATAACAATGATTGCTAAGAATCATGATGGATTAAAAGCAATGTTTAAACTTGTTTCGTTTGCAAATTCCAACTTCTTGGATGTATCTCCAAGAATTCCAAGAAGATTAGTAAATGATTTAAGAGAAAATTTATTAATTGGTTCTTCATGTTTAAATGGTGAAATATTTGATATAGCATTAACAAGATCAGAAGATGAACTTGTAGATGCTATGAAGTTCTATGACTATATTGAAGTTCAACCAATTGAAAACTATGAACACTTATTAAGAGATCATTCAATTAATAATGTTGATCACTTAAAGAAAGCATTAGAAAAGATAATTAGATGTGGTAAAGAAGCAGGTAAGATAGTAGTTGCTACAGGTGATGTTCATAACTTAAATCCTGAAGATTTACTATATCGTGAAATAATAGTTAACCAAAATGTTCCTGGTAAAGGAAGACATCCTTTAGCTAGATATTTAAATAGTAAAGGAAGACCTAACTTAAATAAAGAAAATATAAATGCTTGTATAGAAAAAGCTAAGAGAAATGGAATAGAATTATCTGAAATAGATATTAAAGTATTAAAATACATTTATGTTTTAACTGGTTTAAATACTATTCCAATTACAAGTGCTAATATATCTGAAATATATTCAGTAGATAAAGATAATGATAAAGATATATCTAAGAAGATAACTCCTGAAGAAAAGAAATTAGAAATAGATCATTCTCTAAGACAATTACAAATAAGTGGTGTTATTACAATTGACTATGAAAATGGAGTTTATAAATTAGTATCTAAATATACTAAAGGAAAAGCATTAGAACAAGGTCATATACCTAATCAATATTTTAGAACTACTGATGAAATGTTAGAATCATTTAGTTGGTTAAAAGATAAAGATTTAGTTAAAGAAATAGTTATTACTAATCCAAATAGTATTATTAGTTTATTAGATGTTATTGAAGTAATTGATGAACCTGAAAAACCATATTCACCAATTATTGAACATTCTCAAGAAATATGTAGAGATTTAGTATTTGATAAAGCTATGAGTATGTATGGTAATCCATTACCTAGAAATATTGAAGAGCGTATTGCTCAAGAATTCTATGGAGATAAGATTACTGGATTAGTTAGAAAACAAATGGATAAAGACTATCCTGATATGTCTGATGAAGAAAAAGAAGAAAAATTCTCAAGTTACTTACATGATGTAATCATGTCAGGATATGATGGAGTAGTTAAATTAAAAGCTAATGAAATAAAAGAAGAAGAACCTGATATAACAGATGAAGCTGCAATTGAAAAAGCAAAACTTAAATTAACTGGTATTATAGGTGGAGGATTCGACGTTATTTATTTAATTGCTCAAAAATTAGTTAAACATTCAAATGATCGAGGATACTTAGTTGGTTCTAGAGGTTCAGTAGGTTCATCATTTGTTGCATCAATGATGGGTATAACTGAATGTAATGGCTTACCAGCACATTATTATTGCCCTAAATGTTGTCATAATGAATTTAATGATGAAAATGGAAAACCATTTGCAGAAACATATTCATCAGGATATGACTTACCAAATAAGAAATGTCCTGAATGTGGAGAAATGATGGTTCACCAAGGAAATGACATGCCATTCGCGACATTCTTAGGATTTGCTGGTGAAAAAGTTCCAGATATCGATCTTAACTTCTCTGGTGAAGACCAAGCATCAGCACATGATTATACAAAAGTATTATTTGGTACTGATAATGTTTATCGTGCTGGTACAATTGGTACAGTTCAAGATAATACAGCATTCGGATATGTTCAAGGTTTCTATGAAGAAAGAATGTATGATCAATTAAGAACTGAAGCAAGAAGTTATGGACTTGATGTAGCTGGTAAAGATGATTTAAAGAAAAAAGAAATAATTAAATCAAATATAAGAGTTGCTGAAGTTGAAAGACAAGCAGTTGGATGTACAGGCGTTAAGAGAACAACTGGACAACACCCAGGTGGTATAGTTGTAGTTCCTGGCTATAAAGATATTTGGGATTTCACAGCATTCCAATATCCAGCTGATGATCCAACATCTGTTTGGAGAACAACACACTTCGATTATCATAAGATTGAAGCAGACTTACTTAAACTTGATATACTTGGACACGATGATCCAACAGTATTAAGAATGTTACAAGATTTATCAGGTATGGATGTAACTAAGATAGATTTAGGTGATCCAGACACCATGAAGATATTTACAGGTCCTGAAGTTTTAGGAGTTAAACCTGAACAATTAAGAGGTTTAACAAAGAAAGATGGTACTAAGTATTGTCCAACTGGTACATTAGGAGTTCCTGAATTTGGTACATCATTCCTTTTAGGAATGCTTGAAGAAACTAAACCAACAACATTTGCCGAATTAATTAAAATATCTGGTTTATCTCATGGTACAGATGTATGGTTAGGTAATGCTAGAGATTTAATTGTTAATAATGTTGTTCCATTCTCACAAGTAATTGGTTGTCGTGATGATATCATGGTTAACTTAATGGCTTGGGGAATACCTGCAGGTAAAGCCTTCAAGATAATGGAATTTGTTAGAAAAGGTAAGCCTTCTAAAGATCCAGCCACTTGGGCTGAACATGCTGCATATTTAAAAGAAAACAATATTCCAGATTGGTATATTGAATCTTGTAGAAAAATCAAATACATGTTCCCTAAAGCACATGCAACAGCTTATGTTACAAGTGCATTTAGAATAGCTTACTTTAAAGTACATCATCCAATTTGGTATTATTGTGCTTATCTATCAATAAGACGTGATCAATTTGATGTTGCAGCTATGGTAGGTGGAGAAAATGCTATTAGAGCTAAGATAGATGAAATTGATGCTAAAGGTAAAGCTGCATCTAATAAAGAATTAGATGTTAAAGAAACACTTCAATTATGTTTAGAGATGTGTTGCCGTGGTTTCTATTTCAAGAATATAGATATAGAAAAATCTGATGCTAAAAATTTCGTTATAACTGAAGATCAAAAAGGATTAATTATTCCTTTCAGAGCATTAGATGGTCTAGGTGATTCCGTTGCAAAAAATATTTGTAAGGCTAGAAGTCAAAATCCATTTATCTCTCAAGAAGACTTAAAGACTAGAGGTAAATGTCCTTCAAGTGCAATTGAAAAACTTAAAGAATTAGGTTGCTTAGATAATTTATCTGAATCTAACCAATTATCATTATTCTAAAAATAAAAAGATGTGAGTTTTCACATCTTTTTTATATTGGTTGATAAAAAAAGCATCTAGCAAAAGCTAGATGCATCAAACGAAAAGAGATAGCATCAGTTTATTAATGCGTTCTCTAATTTAATTATAAAAGATTATTTGATTAATATCAATTATTTTTATATAATAAAAGCAATTAAAAAGTGGGTGGAATTATATGGATGAAATAAAGGTTTCTGAAGATTTATTAAAACTAGATAATAAATGTGTTAATGTTAATATAGAGTATTTAAATTATATGTATTATATATTTATAACTGTTTGTACTTTTGATGAAACAGTATATTCTGTTTTTAATAAATATATGAAAATAGATTTTAAAGATGAATATGTTATTAGTTATAATAGACAATTCATTTTAATGAATCCTGTAGAATTAAAATTATTAGTTGACTATACTAATGCTGAACAATATTTATCATCATTCGTAAAAGTTACAAATAAAACACTTGAATCATTGGTTGAATTACATGTAGAAATTGAAGAAAAATTTATTATTAAAAGATTTAGAGAAAGTGGAAATGTAATAAAAGCCAAGGATGTTATTATAAGCAATAAAAAACGTCCAATTACTGATTCAAAAGATGAACAAAATCTAATAAATGATATAGTTGCTGCTAATAGTAATCAATCTAAAGTAAGCGATATTATTACACAAGCAAAAAAATTAACATCAAATGGTAAATAAAAAGATGTGAGTTTTCACATCTTTTTTTGTATATTTTCGAGTAAAATGGCATATATACCGTGTATATATAAAGTAGAGGAACTAATTCCTCTAGAACGCATTAACTAGATGTTATCTCATTTTTATGAAATGAGGTGATGATATGATTAAAAGAACTGACATAGTTATATTCTTATTAATTGTAATCATTATTTTATTGATTATCTTCAACTAAGTTTAAATACTTTCAGGGGAATTGGTTGATAAAAAAAGCATCTAGCAAAAGCTAGATGCATCTTATAAACAAAGAGATAGCATCAGTTTATTAATGCGTTCTCTAAATTAATTATACAATAGGCTAATATTATTATCAATAATAAACAAATGTATGATATAATTATTTTAGGATGGTGAGAATATGTATAATTACATCGAAGGTAAAATAGATTATATTACATCAAATTCAATAACTATTGATAATCATGGAATTGGTTATAATGTATATGTTGCTAATCCATATTCATATCAAGAAGGTAAGGAATATAAAGTATATACTTATCATCACATGAGTGAATATGATCAAGCTTTATATGGATTTAAAGAATTAGCAGAAAAAGAATTATTCTTAAGACTTATAAATGTTAAAGGACTAGGACCTAAAGTTGCATTACCAATGTTTGCTACTGGTTCAGTAGATGGAATAGTGGATGCAATTGAAAGAGAAAATGTTTTATATTTAACTAAGTTTCCAAAAGTTGGAGATAAGCTAGCTAGACAAATTATTTTAGATTTAAAAGGTAAACTTGCTGCTTCTGCACAAAGTGTACAAGCTGATTCGGAAATAGTAGAAGTATTAGAAGGTTTAGGATATAAGAAACCAGAGATTAAGAAAGTGTTACCTCAAATTGATATAAGTGCATCTATAGAAGATCAAATTAAACAAGCATTAAAATTAATGCTTAAATAGAAAGATAGTATATGAAAGTAGAAGATAAGATATATTATCATGTTAATAGTTATAAAAAATTAAATATAGGCGATGTATTAGTATTTGATAATAATACTCATAATCAAATGTATGAAACAGTTTATAATTCTTCATATAAATTGAATGATATGGATGCTAATGAATTATTATTAACTAAAAAAAGAAATAAAAATAAAGATTTGTCATATGAAGAATTTGATTTAGTTTTAAGTACTGTTAATAATGATGCTTATGTAATGAGAGAATTAGCGTTAGAAAGTATTAGAAAAGAATACTATCCTGAATATCCTTCTAGATTAAATTGTTTATATTTAACAGATAAATTAGAAGATGCTATTAATTGGGTAGATATTTTAAAAAGAAATAAAAAGAATGCAGTTCAAATATTAACTTTAAAAGTAAGTGGTAATATTTTTGAAGGAGATGGATCATTGATGAAAAGATTAAATCTTTCATACAATGAACATTTAGAAAATGCAAAGATGTATTGGTCTAATGCAACTGATAACAAAGATGAAATATTATTTACTGGAACTGCAACAGTTATAGATATAAAAGATATAGGAAAGGAGTAATATATGAAAGATAGAATTATTTCTAATGAGATTAAAGCAGATGATATAGACAATGAAGAAAATATTAGACCTCAAAGTCTTGATGAGTATGTAGGTCAATCTGAAGTAAAAGAAAACTTAAGAATATTTATTGAAGCTGCTAAAATGAGAAATGAACCATTAGATCATGTTTTATTATATGGTCCTCCTGGTTTAGGTAAAACTACACTTGCACATATTATTGCAAATGAATTGGAAAGTAATATTAAATGTGCTTCAGGACCAGCAATAGAAAAGTCTGGTGATTTAGCTGCAATATTATCAACACTTGAACCGGGTGATGTTTTATTCATAGATGAAATACATAGATTACCTAAGTATATTGAAGAAATGTTATATTCAGCTATGGAAGATTTTGAATTAGATATAGTTGTAGGTTCTGATCAATCAAGTAGAAGTATAAAGATTGATTTACCACCTTTCACTTTAGTAGGTGCTACTACTAGAGCTGGTGATATAGCTGCTCCTTTAAGAGATAGATTTGGTATTGTTAATAAACTTGAATTCTATACTAATGAAGAATTACAAGGTATTATTAAAAGAACATCTAGAGTATTAGATATGCCTATAGATGATGATGCAGCTGAAGAATTAGCTAAGAGATCTAGAAGAACTCCAAGAATAGCTAATAGATTATTTAAAAGAGTTAGAGATTTTGCATCAGTATTAGGTGACGGAATAATAGATTTAAAAATTGCTAAACAAGCATTAGATAGATTAAAAGTTGATAAATATGGATTAGATTCTATAGATATTGAATATCTAAGTGCTTTAATAGATAAATTTAATGGAGGACCTGTAGGTGTTGAAACAATAGCATCTGCTATAGGTGAAGAAATAAGTACATTAGAAGATGTAGTTGAACCATATTTGATGCAAGAAGGATTTATTAAGAGAACTCCTAGAGGTAGAATGGTTACAGATAAAGCATATGATCATTTAAATAATAATGATGATAGACTTTTCTAAGTGTAAATAATATATATAAAAAAGAGTAAAAACAGGAATTTTACTCTTTTTTTTGATAAAATATATATAGTAGGAATGTGGTGAAAGATATGCAATTTCCAATTGATTTATTGATACCTGGTGTAGTAATTGTTAAAGATATCACATGCGAAGAAAAAAAAGATTTCGTTATTCCAGCGGGAACTACTTTAACAAAAGAACATATTACTAAATGTGAATTAAGAGGTATTGAATATGTTTATATTAAAATAAATGATAAGAATACTTCTTTCAGTGATACATTTAATATGATTGTTGCTAAAGCAGTTAAAGAAGGTAAATTAAATAAATTAAAAGAATTAAGTTTAGTATATAAAAATTATATTGAAGCTTTAAATGATATAAAATTTGATTTTAGTAAATATGTTTCAGATAGAACTCAATCTATGAATCCATACAAACATGTTGCTAATGTTACTAATATGGTATTAACTATAGCTAAAAATTATAATAAGAAATTACCTAAAAAAGAAAAGATACCTCTAGAAAAGTTAGCTTTAGCATCATTATTACAAGATGTAGGTAGATTAGCTTTTAATCCTAAAGTATTAAGTACATTAAAGATAGATTTTATGTCTACTGTTAATAATTTAAGAAGAGATTATCCTGGTATACCTGGAAATGTTTTATTTAAATATTTACCTGATTATCATGGATTATATGGATATTTATTAACAATAAATATGGATATAGATGAAACTACTAGAAAAACTATATTATTACATCAAGAAAGATATAATAATCGTGATGTAGGTTTAGGTATAAGTTTAAAATTATATAGAAAAGATAAACAAGCAGCTTTGATGGCAATGCTTATTAGAGTATGTGATATATATGATGGTTTATTATATGAAGGACCTAAGAAAAATAAACAAGTTCCTTTTGCTAGTATACCTAAAGTAATTAATCTATTAGTTTCTAAAGATTATATATATGGTGAAGCAGTTAAAATGATGTTTGAATATATACCTTTATTTAGAATAGGAAGTATAGTAAGATTATCTGATAATAGATTAGCAATTGTATCTAGAGTAGATGCTGATAATCAATTTAATCCAACATGTATAGATTTCGATTATAGATATATAGATATGAAAAAAGAAAGATTAAAGGTAGTAAATATAGTTTCAGAAGATGAACTTAGAAAATAAAAAAGACTAGTTTTTAGTCTTTTTTTAACGTTTAAAAGATAGTATAATATCAAAGAAGGAGTGGGGAATAATGAAAACTAGCGATTTTGATTATAATTTACCTGAAGAATTAATTGCTCAAACACCATTAAAAGATAGATCATCATCTAAGCTTTTAGTAATGGATAGATTTACAGGTGAATTAGAACATAAAGAATTTAGAGATATTAAAGATTATCTTCATAAAGGTGATGTATTAGTAATAAATGATACTAAAGTTATTCCTGCTAGATTAATGGGAGTTAAAGAAGATACAGGTGCTGTAATTGAACTTCTATTATTAAAGGATTTAGGTGAAGATAAATGGGAATGTTTATCTAGACCTCAAAAAAGATTACATTTAGGTACTATAGTTAAATTCTCAGATGAATTAAGTGCTGAAGTAGTAGAATTGTTAGATGAGGGTGTAACAAGAGTTAAATTACTTTATAAAGGTATATTACTTGAAATATTAGATAGATTAGGAGAAATGCCTTTACCACCATATATTCATGAAAAACTACAAGAAAAAGATAGATATAATACAGTATATGCTAAGAATATTGGATCAGCTGCTGCTCCAACTGCTGGATTACATTTTACTAAAGAGTTACTTGAAGAATTAAAGAATGAAGGAGTAACTATTGCAAATGTAACATTACATGTTGGATTAGGTACTTTTAGACCAGTAGAAGTTGATGATATTAAAGATCATCATATGCATACTGAATATTATGAAATGACTCAAGAAACAGCTGATATATTAAATCAAGCTAAAAAAGAAGGTAGAAGAATAATTGCAGTTGGTACTACATCAACTAGAACATTAGAAACTATCATGAATAAATATGGTGAATTTAAAGCTTGTTCTGGTAATACAGATATATTTATATTCCCAGGATATGAATTTAAAGCAATTGATTGCTTAATTACTAACTTCCATTTACCAAAGTCTACTTTAGTAATGTTAGTATCAGCATTTAGTAAAAAAGAATTTGTATTAAATGCTTATAATGAAGCAATTAAAAATAAATATAGATTTTTCTCATTTGGAGATGCAATGTTTTTTAAGAAAGATTAATTTTTAAATAAAGGGGGATTTAGAAATGCAAATACTTAATGAAAACGTTTATAATTTAAAAAATGGAAAAGGTTCTAAAATTATTACTCTAGGAACTACTGATATAGTTAATAGAATGACATGTGTAGTGTTAGCTAATGAAAAAGATGAAATCATTACACCTGCTGTTACTTCTATTACTTTTGATGAAGAAAACCAAGTATTTTTCGTAAGAGATAGATTAGTTATTGATGAATATTTAACTGGATCAATTTCTTACTATGTTGATTATCAAGGAATGCCTTTAGGAATGTGTTTTTCAGATATAAGGGATGGTTTCTATAAGATGGACTTTGATAATGCAAAAGATTATAAAAAAGGTTATGAAGATTTCAAATCAAATCTTAGTCAACAAATAAAACAAGAAGTTAATAGAAAAAGTCATGTTGATTTAGATAATTGTAAGAAACTAGCCTTATATAAAAAAGGTGTGATAGAAAGTGAAAATTAAATATAATTTATTAAAAGAAGAAAAAAATACTAATGCTAGATTAGGTACTATTGAAACAAACTATGGAACATATGAAACTCCAATGTTTATGCCAGTTGGTACTCAAGCAACAGTTAAAACATTAAGTCCTGAAGAACTTAAATCAGTAGGTGCTGGTATTATTTTATCTAATACTTATCATCTTTGGTTAAGACCAGGAGAAGATACTGTTGATAAAGCAGGTGGATTACATAAGTTCATGAATTGGGATCAACCAATTTTAACTGATTCAGGTGGTTTCCAAGTATTTAGTTTATCTAAACCAAAATGGATTACTGAAGAAGGAGTTAAATTTAAATCTCATTTAAATGGAGAAGAATTATTATTAACTCCTGAAAAGAGTATTGAAATTCAAAATAAATTAGATTCTGATATAGCTATGTCTTTTGACGAATGTATTGGATTTCCTCATACAAGAGAGTATGTAGAACAATCTGTAGAAAGAACATTAAGATGGGCTAAAAGAGGTAAAGATGTTTTCAATAATGAAAGACAATCTTTATTTGGTATTGTTCAAGGTGCTGAATTTGAAGATTTAAGAAAACATTGTGTAGAAGAATTAGTAAAAATTGGATTTGATGGTTATTCAATAGGTGGAACTGCTGTAGGTGAACCTAAAGATGTTCAATACCAACAAGTAGAATATTCATGTAAATATTTACCTAAAGATAAAGTTAGATATTTAATGGGTGTTGGAGATCCAATTGATATTATTGAAAATACTATAAGAGGAGTAGATATATTTGACTGTGTTGCTCCTACAAGATTAGCAAGACATGGACACGCTCATACTAAATATGGAAAGATTAATATTAAGAATAAGAAATATAAAGAAGACTTTACTCCAATTGATGAAAACTGTGATTGTTATGCTTGTAAGCATTATACAAAAGCTTATATTAGACACTTAATAACTGCAGATGAAACATTTGGACAAAGATTATTAAGTATTCATAATATTAGATTCTTAATTAAATTAACTGAAGATTTAAGAGAAGCTATTAAAAATGATAATATATTAGAATATAGAGAACAATTTATAAAGGATTATTATGAAACAAAGAGTAAGTAATTTTACAATTATATTTTTCGTGATTTTAGTTTTAATAGCAGTAATTGGTATATTTACTGTTCTTAAACTAGAAAAGAATCATGAAGAAAAGTTAATATATTCTATGGAAACATCTGTAGAATATAAAGCTAAAAGATGTTATTTAGAAGGTATTTGTAAAGATACTATTACATTAAATATATTATATGAAAATAATTACTTAACTGAAGTAATTAATCCTGTTACTAAAGAAGTAATAGACCCTAATCTAAAGATAGATTATAAGGATGAAAATATAATAATAGACTGGTCAAGTGTAATTAATTAAAAACACTTGATTAGTTTTTTATTTTATGCTAAACTAGTATTGCTTTGTGGAAAAGCTAATTGTAATCCGCTGAGATATTTCTTATGATTGCGAGGGTGTATATTATAGAAAGGATGTTGAATTATGAATTTAGTTGATAAAATTAATGCTAAATCTGTAAGAAAAGATATTCCTGATTTTCGTGTTGGAGATACTGTAAGAGTAGACTATCAAATCGTTGAAGGTAAGAATACTCGTATTCAAGCTTTCGAAGGATTAGTTACTGAGATGAAAGGTGGATCAATCGGAAGAACTTTCACTGTTAGAAAGAAATCTGGATCTGTACCTGTTAAGAGAGTATTTAAAGCTAACTCTCCATTAATCGATAAGATTACAGTTGTAAGAAAAGGTTATGTTAGAAGATCTAAATTACACTTCATCGATAAAATGGCTAAGGAATACAACGTTAAAGAAAGAAATTAATTTTCTTTCTTTTTTTGTTATATAAAAGATGTTATAATAAATCATAGGTGATTTATATGAAAGAAACTAAGAAAGAACCAAAAGTAGAAGAAAAGAAAACTACTAAAAAACAAACAACTACTAAGAAAAAAGTTAGTAAAGAAATGAAAAAAGTAGTTAAAGAAAATAAAAGAATAAACTATGAAGATATAGAAAAATATTCTAAAGAACAACAAGAAGAAATAGTAGAAGCAAATACTAAAAAAGCTAAAAAAGAAGCATTCATGGAAATGATGCCATATTTAATTATTATTCTTTTTGTTATTTTAATTAGAACTTTTATAATGACACCTGTAAATGTAAATGGTACTAGTATGGTTTCTACATTAGAAGATGGGGATATCTTATTAGTTTACAAATTAAGATATAGATTACAAGGACCAAAGAGATTTGATATTGTAACATTAAAAACTAAAAATGGTGATTTAATTAAAAGAGTAATTGGAATGCCTGGAGATAAATTAAGATATGTTATTAAACAAGATGATGAAGGTAAACAAGTTGCTGAATTATATATAAATGATGAATTAGTTAATGAAGATTTTATATCAGATGAAGCAAAACTTGCTACATGTGCTACTGATGCAGATATTTGTAATAATGTAGTTACAGTACCTGAAGATTCATATTATGTAATGGGTGATAATAGAGGAGTTTCTCTAGATTCGAGATCATTTGGTGCTGTTACTAAAAAACAAGTATATGGTATAACTGAAATAAGAATATTCCCTTTTAATAAAATGGGAAATTTTAATAAAAGATAATAGGAAGGAGAATTTATATGGCAGAAGAATTAAAGAAAACTTGCAATTGTGATGAAACTTGTACATGTGGATGCCAAGAAGGTAAAGAATGTACATGTGAAGGTGAATGCAAATGTGATGAAAATTGCAACTGTGGAGACAATTGCAAATGTGGAGACAATTGCAACTGTGGAGACAATTGCAAGTGTGAAGATAAAGCAGAAGAAACATGTGAATGTGAATGTTCTTGTTGCTGTGAAGACAGCGATAAATAAGAGTTTTAATGAACTCTTATTTTTATGAAATTACTATAGGAGAATAATATGAAAGAAATAATTATTAATGATGATAATCTTAAAATTGATGATATAGAAAAAGTAAAAAAGAAAGCTAGAGCAATACTTATTAAAGATAATAAGATACTTACAGGTGTCTATTCAGATGTTGTAATGCTTCCAGGTGGAGGTGTTGAAAAAGATGAAAGTGTTGATGATGGCTTATTAAGAGAATTAGAAGAAGAAACAGGTATTAAATATAATATCGAAGATTTTGAAAAATCTTTTAATGTTCAATGTTATCAAAAAGATTATCCAACTAGATCAGGTAAAAATGTTAATAGATTAGTTTCTACATATTATTATATAGGTGAATATAAAGGATTAGATAATGATAAATTAAAATTAACAGATGAAGAACAATCAGTTGATTTTAAAATAGATTTTTTTACAAAAGAAGAATTATTAGATCGTTTATATAAAGAATCTACTAATCCAAGAAAACCATTCTTTGATAGAGAGATGGAAGAATTATTAAAAATAATAGAATTGTAAATCGATTAATATAATCGATTTTTTATTTGCAATAAATGATATAATTATATTAGGTGAAAGTATATGAATAAAAATGTTATAGTACCAATTATAATTATAATTTTATTATTTGGATTAGTTATTGGTTCTACATTTATATTTGGTACTAATGTCGAAGAACCAAGTATAATTGATAAAAAGGATTATAGTGGGAAAAATTTTAAGTATAAATTTTATAAAGATCGTGACTTTTTAGTAAGTAATGTACCTTATAATGGATATCAAACTGTTATATCAGAATATTCAGATGATTATAGAAGTGTTAATTTTGATGGAGATAAGCAATTTGTAATGATTGAAACTAGTTTTAATGAGTGTCATCATACTATTAATAATGTAACATTTAATACTGATAAAGATACTTTTGAAGTATATATAGATGTAGAAAATCATTGTGGTTTATGTGCTAACTATGATTATTATATTATTAAAAAAGTTGATAAAAAAATAACTGATGTTAGAGTTTATACTAAAGATATAAATCAACCTAAATGTGATAAAAATATAGTATATTAATTAAATATGTAGTAGAATATATTTCATTTAGGGGTGAAACATATGAATAGTGATATTAAACTAATGTTAGTAATATATCAAACAACTGAATATGATTGGTTAGGAGATAAAATACATGATGTTAATAGATTAACTAAACATCATATTGTAAAGAAAGAATTAGGTGGAGAAAATGGAGTTTCTAATTATGCTCTTCTAACTCCAAAATCCCACAAGTTAGTTCATTTATTAGAAGAAAAAGATCCAGCATTGTTTGAAAGTATTAATTCATTATTCTTAGAACTTAATAGATCAAAGAGACCACCTACAGAAAACTATTATAAAAGAATTAATAATTTATTAAGAAACAACAAATCCTTAACTAAAGAATTTAAACCAAGAAAAAGTAGATATTAATCTACTTTTTTGTATGTTATAATAAATTTAAGAGGTAAAGAGTATGAGAACAATTCTAATAGGAGATATTCATGGCTGTTATGATGAGTTTATTAGTTTATTAGATGTTACTAAATTTAATAAAGAGAAAGATAGACTTGTCATATTAGGCGACTTTATTGATAAAGGTCCTAAATCTTTTGATGTATTAAAATATTTATCTGAATTAAAAGATGAAATGAATGATAATCTAATAGTATTAGAAGGAAATCATGAATATCATTTTAAATATCGTGGACATAATATATTTAAGAAAATGATATTAATATGTTTAGGAAGAAGTAAGACTAAACAATCTTTTAAAGATAATGGACATAACTTTAATTACTATGATACATTCTTATATACTAAATTACGTAATTATTATGAAGATACTAATTTTAGAGCATGTCATGCTTCTATTAAAAAAGATAATATTAAAGAAAATAGTAAATATACTTTAGTTGCTAATAGATTTAGTACATTTAATAGTAAATATAAAGGAAAGTTAACTATAACAGGACATTTAGGATTAAAAGAACCTATGTATTTTCCTGGAGACGGTTCTCATATTGAATTAGATTATAATGAAGAAAAAATATTACCTAAGAAAGGTATTATATGTATAGATACTAATTGTCATGCTGGTAATAAATTAACAGCAATGATTATAGATAATAATAAATATATTTTAAAATATGTGGATGGAGTGAAGAAATAATATGGAAGAATATAAAATACCTAAACATGTTTCAATTATCATGGATGGAAATGGTAGATGGGCAACTCGTAGAGGTTTAAAAAGAAGTGAAGGACATTTAGCTGGATCTAAGACATTAGAGAAACTTGCTATTCATGCTATTGATAAAGGCGTAGAAGTATTATCAGTATATGCATTTAGTACAGATAATTTTAAAAGAGAACAAGCTGAAGTAGATTATTTAATGAATTTATTCATTAAAATGTTTAGTACTAAATTTGCTACTTTAAAGAAAAAAGGTATTAAAGTAGTATTTTCTGGTAGAAAAGAAAATTTAAGAGATGATGTTTTAAAAGCAATGAATAAAATTGTTAATGAAACTAAAGATAATACAAGAGGTATTTTAAATGTATGTCTTAACTATGGTGGTCAAGAAGAAATAGTTGATGCAGTTAAGAAAATAGTAAGTGAAGGAGTTGATCCTGATACTATTGATAAGAATACTATGTATCATTATCTATATAATGATTTACCTCCAATTGATTTACTTATTAGAACAAGTGGAGAATGTAGAGTATCTAATTATATGATTTATCAAATGGCTTACTCAGAATTCTATTTTACTGATTGTTTATTTCCAGACTTCTTAGAAGACGAATTTGATAAAGCTATAGATGCTTATAATGGAAGAGATATTAGATTAGGTGGTAATTCAGAAAAAGAAGAATAATTCTTCTTTTTTTATGTTATAATATTTATTAGTGTGGTGATGATATGATAAATGATAATTTTAAATCTGATTTATTATATTTATTAGACGAATTAGATAAACAACATATATCTTTATATTATTCATCATCTAGAAAAGAAATACTTGATTACATAGATAAATTATTAAAAACATGTAAGTATGATAATTATTATGATGCTATATATGTAGTTAAATTAGTATTAAAAAGATTATGTGGTAATTATGATCAACATACAAAAGCGGTATATAATGAATATCATAAATTACCTTTAAGATTTACTTATATAAATAGAAGTTTATATTTAATTGATGTATTACCTGAATATAAAGATAATTTATATCAAAAGGTAATAAGTATAAATGGAGTAGATACTACTAAAATATTAAGAGAATATTTTGCTACTATTAGTAATAGTATTCCTACTTATAAAAATCATTTATTACAAAATTTAAATTTTGAAAATTTTTTAATGTTACCATCTATTGATAGTAATACTAAAGTATTAATATTTAAATTAGAAGATGGTAAAGAAATTAAAGTAGATATTAATATTAATTATCATATTACTCAACCATCTTCTAAAATAGTGTATAAACAATTGAGTAATTTTGTTTATATTAAATTTCCAACATGTATACATATAGAAGAAGATGTTAAAAAGATAGTTAATAAAATAAGAGTTGCTAAAGATAGACAAATGATGGATTATTTAGTAATTGATTTAAGAGATAATTTAGGTGGTAATGATGGACCATTAAAATTAATAGCTAAATGTATAAAAGAAAATAAAATTAAAACATATGTAGCAGTTAATGGTGGAACATTTTCAGCCGCAGCTATAAATGCATATGATTTTAAATTAGTTGGTGCTACTTTAGTAGGAGAAGAAATAGGTGAACAATTAACTTTCTTTGGTAATTATACAAATGATTTTATTGAATTACCTAATACTAAAATAAAAGTACGAGGTACATCTAAGTTCTTTTATCCAACTTCAAGAGGTTTAAGTGTTATAGAAAATAAAAAAGATTTTAAGAAATTAAATAGTAGATATAAAAAGATATTTTATTTGGATGTCGATAAAGAAATAAAAACTAGATTAATTGATTATAAAGAAAATAAAGATATAGTAATGAAATATATTATTAATACTGAGGAGAAGAGTAAATGAATTATATAGATACAATTGATGATAGAGTAAAAGAATATTTTAATATTCTTTCACCTGACTATCCTGAATGGATGAATGAATATATTAATACTAAAGAATTATTACAACAACAATATGTAAGTGTTACATGTGGTACTATTTATTCTGATTTATTTGAAAGTGATTTTTTCTTTTCAAGTTTAGATCATAGTATTGGTGTTGCTTTAGTTGTATGGCATTTTACTCATGATAAGAAACAAACATTATCAGGATTATTTCATGATATAGCAACACCTTGTTTTAAACATAGTGTTGATTTCTTAAATGGAGATTATATGAATCAAGAATCTACTGAAGATTTAACTACTCATTTAATTGAAAATAGTAAAGAAATAATGTCTTTATTAAAAAGAGATAATATTAAAATAGAAGAAGTATGTGATTATCATATTTATCCTATAGCTGATAATGATACTCCTAAATTATCTGCAGATAGATTAGAGTATTCTTTATCTAATACATTATTTACTTATAAGTTAGTAGATGATCCTAATGTTATAAGAGATATCTATAATGATATTGAAATTCAATCTAATGAAGATGGAGAAATAGAATTAGGATTTAAAACTAAAAAATATGCTAGAGAGTTTGTAAAATATACTTCTAGATTATCAGTTATTTATAGAGAAGATAGAACTAGATTTTCAATGCAACTACTTGCTGATTTATTAAAAAGATTATCTGATGAAGGTAAGATAAAAAAAGAAGATTTATATAAGATGAAAGAAAGTGAAGTAATTGATTTAATAGAATCGTCTAAATATAAAGATGTATTTAATAAATGGAGAAAAGCTAAAAAAGTTAAAACATCTAAAGAAGAACCTAAAGACGTTTATTATGTTCATCATGGTTCTAAAATAAGATATATTAATCCATTAGTAAATGGAGAAAGAATATATGATATATGTAAGATAGCTAAAAGATATATAGATAACAATTTAGCTTATGATATGGATAATTATGTATATTTAGATTTTAAACTAGATTAATAATCTAGTTTTTTTATGCTATAATAAATATATGATAAGGAGGTAATAAAATGGAAATAGTTAAAAATATATCTATTATATTTATGTCTATATTTTTTGAAAGTTTACCTTTCTTATTATTAGGTTCAATTATTTCTAGTATTATTGAAACTTATGTAAGTGATGAAACTATGGCTAAAATAATTCCAAAAAATCCTATATTTGGATCTATAGTTGGAATAATTATGGGATTCTTTTTACCAGCATGTGATTGTGCAGTTATTCCAGTTTCTAAAAGATTATTAAAAAAGAAAGTACCAATTAATGTTGCTATTTCGTTTATGTTAGCATCTCCAATTATTAATCCTGTAGTATTACTTTCTACTTATTATGCTTTTTATAAAACTGAACCAAATATATTTTGGTTAAGATTAATATTAGGAATTGTAATAGCTTTAATAATTGGTATTATTATGGGTATTATATTTAATAAAAAAGAAGTAATTACAAATAATATCGATGAATGTCATGAAGATGGATGTGAATGCCATCATCACGATCATAAAATAAAACATACAATCAAAGGTGATATCTTAAGTATATTTAGACATACTGCAAGTGATTTATTTGAAGTAGTTAAATATTTGATGTTTGGTGCTTTAATTGCATCTTTAGTACAAGTTTTATTACCAAGGAATATATTAACTATATTTAATAATAATACTTATTTAAGTGTTATAACATTGATGTTATTTGCTTATTTAATATCCTTATGTTCAACATCAGATTCATTTGTAGGTAAATCTTTATTATCTATATTTAATCAATCTAGCGTTGTAGCTTATCTTTTATTAGGTCCAATGATAGATATAAAAAATACTATTGTATTATTTGGTAATTATAAGAAGAGTTTTGTTATAACATTAATTACTTTAATATTCATTATGATATTTATAGCTAGTGTATTGGTGGTGAATATATTATGAGTAAGAAGTATTTAGGTTTTATTTGCTTTATATATTCAGCAATTATATTTTATGTTTGGATAAGTGGTTTATTAAGAAATTTCTTGGCTCCAAATATGCAATTATATTTAAAAATATCCGCATTTGTTTTTATACCAATGGGATTAGTATTATTATTTAATAATAGAGTTAATTATAAATTTAAAATATCTGATTTAATATTATTATTACCAATTGTATTATTAATAATAGCAGGAGATGGAAGGTTAACTGCTTCTCTTGCTAACAATAGATTTAATAATATAAGTTCAAATAAAAATGTTATAAACGAAAATAAAGAAGAGAATAAAGAAGAAGTAGAAGAAGAAAAAAATATTGAAGATATTGAAACTGTCTTATTAGAATTACCTGAAGAAAAAATACAAATAACTACAACAACTCCTAAGGCTGATGAAAAAAAATATTATTTTGATATTATTGATTCTAGCTATGTTGATTTAGCTAATTATTTGACATTTGGTTCTACTTCAAATAAATATGATGGTTATTCTATAAGAGTAAAAGGATTTGCAGTAACTAAATCATCATTTTTACCTGAAGGATATTTCTTGTTAGGCAAGTATGGAAGTAATTGCTGTGTAGCAGATTCTACTTTTACAGGTTTTTATGTTAAATATGATCCTAGTAATGTTACTAAGAATAATTGGTACGAATTAACAGGTGTTTTAAGAGAAGGTAAAGATGCAGATGGATTACCAATTATGTATATAGAGGTTGATTCTTTAAATGAAATAGATTCTTCTAAAGAAGAAACATATGTGTGGCCATGTTATACATATGATGATGGATTATGTAAGGAAGTACAAAAATACAATTTAGAATACTAAATTGTATTTTTTTTAATTCAACTGATAGTTTAGTTAATTCAACTGACTATTTATTTTATTTATACGTTATTATAGATACAATTATTTCAGAAAGAAGGAAGAATTATGAGTAAGAAATCAAAAATTATTATGGCTGCTTTATTAATACTTGCATGTGTTGCTTCAATTATTAGTATTGTTAGATTAAATGTAACTGATAAAGAAGAATATAGACAAGCTGCTTTAGATTTTAAGAATGAATATGAATCAATAAATGGGAAAGTTATTAAAGGAGATTTAAAACAAAGAGATTTAGATATTCCTAAAGATAATCCTTATATTAAAACTGATATTAAAACTATAGTAGAGAAGATTAAGAATAAAGAAACATTCTATTTATATGTAGGTGATTCTTTATGTCCTTGGTGTAGATCAGGATTAGATATGATGATCCAAGTAGCTAAAGAACAAGGTGTTAAAGATATTTATTATATAGATTTCTGGGATGATAATCATAAAGAAATATTAAGAGATTTATATGAAGTAGATACAACTGGTAAAAAAGCTAAATTTAAGAAAACTCAAGATGCTGTAGAAGGTTATGATGAATTAATTGAAGCAGTTAAAGATTATGTACAAAACTATACTATTGCTAAAGATGGTAAAACATATGATGTTGGTGTTAAACGTACTTATGGTGGAGATCATTTTAAATTTGTTGATGGTAAATGTATTGCTTATGTATCATTAAGAAGTGATAAATTAGAAAATGCTTTAGGTGAATTAACTATTGAAGTATTAAAAGATCAAAAAGATAAATTTACTGAATTCTTTAAAGCTACAGAAAATAATGCTTGTACAGGAGAAAGTAATTGTTAATAAAAGGACTATATAATAGTCCTTTTTTTTGTGTGTTATTAGTAAGTGTAAAAAATGTGTAAGACTAAAAAAACATTTTCTTATTCTAATGAAAAAAAGTTATAAACCCTGTATAATTTAAAGGGTTTTTGAGTTTTTACTATGTGTTTATATAACAACAGGAGGACCTCATAAAATGAAGATAATAATATATAGAAGAATTGATTCTACAAATGTTAATTTAGTTGAAGAACGTATTAATAAAGAATTAGAATATGTAAGTACTGATGAAGTAATTACTATTGATGCTTCTGAACTTGAATATGTTTCTAGTGCTGGATTAAGAATTATATTAAAAATTAAGAAGAGATTTCCTAATACAAATATTATAAATTGTAATCAAGAAGTATATAACATCTTCGAAGTAACTGGTTTTACTGAAATGATGAGTATTAGTAAAACATTTAAAGAAATATCTGTTGATGGATGTGAAGTAATAGGTGAAGGAGCATATGGTAAAGTATATCGTATTGATCCTGAAACTATTGTTAAGGTTTATAAAAATAAAGATTCTTTAGATGTTATTAATAGAGAAAGAAATAAAGCAAGAAAAGCATTTGTACTTGGTATTCCAACAGCTATTTCATATGACATAGTAAAAGTAGATGAATACTATGGAACAGTATTTGAAATGTTAAATGCTAAATCTTTTGCTGAATTATTAAATGAAGGTGAATCAATTGATAAATTAGTAGATGAAAGTGTTAGAATTTTAAAACAAATACATTCTACTAAAAATAAACTTGGAGATTTACCAGATAAAAAAGAAGAAACTTTAGGATGGGTTAAATTTGATTGTGATTATTTACCTAAAGAAATAGGAGATAAGTTAGTTAAATTAATAGAAACTATTCCTAATACTAACACAGTTATTCATGGTGATTATCATGTTAAAAATTTAATGCATACAAATGATGATAATCTACTTATTGATATGGAAACTTTATCAGTAGGTTATCCTATTTTAGAACTTGCATGTTTATATACTATATATGAAGGATTTGAATGTTTTAATAAAAAGAATCCTGAAGAATTCCTAGGTATTCCTTCTGATACTTGTAGAGAATTCTGTGAATTATTAATAGAAAAATATTTTGATTCTGAAGATGAAAAAACTATAGAAGAAATAAAAAATAAAATAAAAATAATTTGTTATGCAAGATTATTAAGAAGACAATTAGTTCATTATGGAGAAGATAATGAAGAAGCTAAGAAATCAATTGAATATTGTAAAAATTATTTAATAGAAAATGTTCCAATGGTTGATTCGTTAGTATTTTAATGGGGGATAATTATGAAAAAAAGAAAATGTAATGGAATACATTTATCAACTATAGTTGCTTCATATGTATTTATATTAATTTCTATTTTTATATTTTTACTTAATACATTTTTATATATTAGAATAACTTATAATTATTATAATGAACAAATCAAAGATATATCTGTAATGTCATCTGATATTATTTCAGATGTATTAAGATCATATGATAATGATTTATCTGATAATAATATAAAAAGTATTAATGAAGTAAATGATATTGTATTAAAATTATGTAATACAATGGAGTTGAAGAGAATAGTTATATTTGTTTCAAATGAAGGTACTTCATCTCCTAAAGTTGTATATGATAGTATTAATTATAATAGCTCGAATGAAGAAATATCTTCATTTGATAATATAAATGATAGTTTAAAAGAAATAATGAATGGTACTATAGATAATAAATATATATATAGTATTAAAGATATATTTAAAAATGATAAAGATGTTGAATCTTTATTCTCATATAAAAATAATGAAGGTAAAACAAAAGCAGTAATATTAATTGTTAAAGATAATGCTGAAATATATAAATATCGTAAAATAAGTTGGAGTGTATTTTTAATAGCTACATTACTTTTATTAATAATATCTTATATATGTACTTACTTATTTGTAAAAATACATATTGATAAACCATATGCAAAGATAGCTAAAGAAGCTGAAAGATTTGCTTCAGAAAATACTAAAAGACCTGAAAGCTTTAAAGATTTATATGCTGGGAAATTAAGTGAAATAAATACAATGGCTGCATCATTAGAAAAAATGGAAAATGATGTATTAGAGTATATTGATAAAATAAAATATACTACTAAAAAGAATGAAAGAATGAATAATGAACTTCAATTTGCTAGTACTATTCAAAAAGCTGACTTATGGACTAAGTTCCCTGCATTTCCTGATAGAACTGACTTTGATATTTATGCTTTGATGGATCCTGCTAGAGAAGTAGGTGGAGATTTCTATGATTTCTTCTTTATAGATGATAATCATATGGCTTTATTAATTGCAGATGTTGCAGGTAAAGGTGTACCAGCTGCATTGATGATGATGACTACAAAAATATATATAGATGAATATTTATTAGATACTAAAGATCCAGCTAAAGCTTTAGATAAAGTAAATAATAAGTTTGCTAAGAACAATAAGAATGATATGTTTGTAGCTTTATGGGCAGGTATTATAGAGTTAGATAGTGGTAAACTTGTTTATTCTAATGCGGGTCATGAAGATCCTGTTATTATTAGAGATAAAGCTTTAGATATTAAAAAGATTAAACATGGTTTACCTTTAGGTGCTATGGAAGATTTTAAATATACTAATAATACTATTACATTAAATAAATCAGATAAGTTATTATTATTTACTGATGGAGTATTAGATGCTGTTAATAAAGATGATATTAAATTTGGTAAAGATAATTTAATGAATGTATTAGATGAAAATGTTGATTCATCTCCTAAAGAATTAATTTTTGATATTAAAAAGAATATTAGTAAGTTTGTAGATAAAGCTATACAATTTGATGATATCACTATGTTATGCTTTGAATTAAAAAATCCAAAAGATATTCATGTACATGGTAGATTTAAAGCTGATTTAAAAGAAATACCAAATATATATGATTATTTTGTTTCAAGAATGACTCTTGAAATAGATGAAGATAGAATATCTAAGTATAGAGTAGTAGTAGAAGAAATATTTACTAATATTTGTAATTATGGATTTAAAGATGATGTAGAAAATAAATACGTTAATATTGATGTTTATATTGATAAGAAAAATAAAAAAGTATCTATTTCATTTAGAGATAATGGAAAAAGATTTAATCCATTAGAACATGATGAACCAGATATTAATTTAGATGCTGAATCCAGAGAAATAGGTGGTTTAGGTATCTTAATAGTTAAAAAGATGATGGATAATGTTTCATATGAATATAAAAATAAAAAGAATATTTTAACAATTGAAAAATTTTATTAATAATGAAAAAAAATTCTTACAAAAGAATTTTTTTTGTGTTATACTGGCTAAGTGCGTAAAAAAGGAGGCATAAAAAATGAATAAAATTGACTTAGGAAAAGACAATATTAATAAGTTATTATTAGCATTTTCAATACCTTGTGTAATTAGTATGTTAATTAATTCTGTATATAATATTGTTGACCAAATATTTATAGGACAAGGAGTAGGTACTTTAGGAAATGCTGCTACTAATGTTATATTTCCTTTGGTAATTGTATTTAATGCATTTGCTGGTTTAATAGGAAATGGTGCTGCTGCTAATCTTTCACTTAAGTTAGGTGAAAATAAAAAAGATGAAGCTGCTAAAGGTGTAGGACAAGCTATAGTTTTAACTATAATAATATCTATATTATTAGGAGTTATATCTTTTATAGCTATGCCTAAATTAATCATGCTATTTGGTTGTACTGAAAATGTATATCCATATGCATTAGAATATGGAAGAATAGTTTGTATAGGTGCACCTTTCATGATTATTTATTCAGCTTTATCTAATATTATAAGAGCTGATGGTTCACCTAAATATTCAATGATAATGTTAGTAATTGGTGCAATTATTAATATTATATTAGATCCAATTTTTATCTTTGTATTTAATAAAGGTGTAGCAGGTGGAGCTATTGCAACTGTAATTGGACAATTTGTTTCTTTCTTAATTTCTATTATTTATATTAAGAAATTTAAATCAATTAAACTTAAGAAAGAATCTTTAAAGATTGATAAAGATATCTTTAGAGTATTAGGTTTAGGTTTATCTTCATGTATTACTCAATGTACTGTATTAATATTATTTATATTTATGAATAATATGATGACTAAATTAGGAGCTACTTCTAAATATGGTGCTGATATACCATTATCAGTATATGGAGTAATATCTAAAATTAATAGTATTTATATTTCTATGGTATTAGGAGTATCTATTGGTGCTCAACCAATTATTGGATTTAACTATGGAGCAGGTAATAAAAATAGAGTTAAAGAAATATTAAAGAAAATATTAATTATTAATTTTATAATTGGTATTATCTTTAATGCTATTTATTTCTTCTTCCCAAGAGAACTTGCTGGTATATTTATTAAAGCTGATGATCCAAGTTATGAATTATTTATGGAATTTGCTACTTTAATGTGTCATTCATTCTATTTATTAATGGGATTAAATGCATTTGAAATGACTGGTAGTATTTCAATTCAATCACTTGGTAAAGTTAAGAAAGCAACAGCTTTATCATTTATAAGACAAATAATATTATTAATACCAATTTCTATATTATTAGGTATTGTATTAAATAAAGGTTTATTAGGCATGGTATATGCAGGATGTATATCTGATGGTATATGTTTTATAATTGCATTATTCATGATTGGATCTGAATATATCAGTTTAGGTAAGAAAGATTATTCATCTGATAAAGAAGAAAAAGTAGATAATAAAGATTATAAGGGTAAACATATTGTTATTACTATTTCTAGGGAATATGCATCAGGTGGTAGATATGTAGGTAAACTATTAGCAGATAAATTAGGTATTAATTTCTATGATAAAGAATTAATTACTTTAGCTGCTAAAGAATCAGGATTATCTAAAAAATATATTGAAGAAATTGATGAAAATTCTAGAAGAACTGAAAATGATGATAGAATCTTTATAGCTGAATCTAAAGTTATTAAGAAGTTAGCTAAGAATGAATCATGTGTAATAGTTGGTAGATGTGCTGACTATATATTAAAAGATAATAAAGATGTATTAAAAGTATTCTTATATTCTGATGAAGATAATAAAGTTAATAGAGCAGTTAAATATTATGGATTAGATAAAAATAAAGCGCCTAAGATTATAAGCAAGATTAATAAAGAAAGAGAAAAACATTATAAGTTCTATACAAATAGAAATTGGAAAGACTTTGATAATTATGATTTAATTATTAATGTTGATTCTCAAGGTGTTGAAAAAACTGCTGAATATATAAGTAATTATATTAAATAAAAAAAGAAGATTTAATCTTCTTTTTTATATGTTATAATATCAATAGGTGATAATATGAAGAAGTTGTTTGGCGGATTAAATTTAACATGGCCTAAAATAATTATATTTGCAATTATAATAGGTTTATATACAGGTATAATTGCAATGATTCCTGCAGTTAGATATACATCTTTAATAACTATAACTGCAACATTTGAAGTATGGATATTATTTGGAATATTAATTATTATGAATGCTAAATCTAATAAAGATTCAGCATTAAAATGTTTTATATTCTTTTTAATAAGCCAACCACTTGTATATTTAATACAAGATGTAGTAAATGGTAGTTCATTATTTTTAACTTATTATAAATTTTGGATTGGTTGGACAATAGCATGTTTACCAATGGGTTATATAGGTTATTATATGAAGAAAGATAAATGGTGGGGTATATTTATACTTATGCCAATGATATTATTCACTATATTTGAATTTGATTATTATTTATGTGAATTCTTATTTAATTATCCTTTCTATATAGCTATTTGTTTATTTTGTATAATAATGCCATTTGTTTATATATTTGGTATATTTAGTAATAAAAAGGTAAGAATTATAAGTTCAATTATAACTGCTATTTTAATAGCATTAATAATAGGTATGGAAGTACCTAAACCTCATACTTATCATACTCAAGTATTAGGTACTGTAAATGGTAAAGAAATAACTCCTGAATATAAAGTATCTTTAAAAGATAGTAAATATGGAGATGTAAGAATTAAAGAAGAAACATCAGGTGATGAAGTATTCTATATGGTTGATTGTGATTTTAAAAGACCTGGTACTACTGAATTAATTGTAGAAACTCCTGAAGGTGAAACAGTTATATATAATCTTGATATAAAAAGAAATACATATAAGATAGAGAAAAAAGTAGATTAATATCTACTTTTTTATTATATAATATTGTAAAAGCAACCAATTTTATACAAAAAACAACCTAAAATTGGTAGTTCGCAACTGGTAGAAATTATATGATTAAAGTGCAAAAGGAGGAAAAGTATGAATGATAATTTTGCAAAAAACTTAAAAAAAATCAGAAAGGATCATGGATTATCTCAAGAACAATTAGCAGAAGAATTAGGAGTATCAAGACAAGCTATAAGTAAATGGGAATCATCAGTTGCGTATCCAGAAATGGATAAAATAATTACTATTTGTAAAAAGTATGATGTTAATATAGATGATTTATTACATCGTGATATTACATTAGTAAAGAATGATGAAGAATCAAAAATTAAATATAATAAATTAGTTAATTCATTCTTTAATAATGTGACTGATTCAATTGATATGTTTATTCAACTTAGTTTAAAAAATAAAATAAGATTAATATTAGAAAACATTATTTTAGTTTGTATATTTGCTATTGGAATGATTATAGTTAATGGATTAACTAAAACACTAATGCATGAAATGTTTGAAATGCTTCCTTATAGAATAGAGTCTTTATGTGTAAGTTTAATTGCTACTGTTGTATTACTTGCATATTTAGTATTTGTAGTTATTGTATTAATAAGAACATTTAAAACAAGATATTTAGATTATTATTTAGAAACAAAAAAATGTAGTAATAAATTAGAAGAAAAAAAAGATGAAGTAAATAAAGAAGTAAAAACAGATAATAAAATAATTATAAGAGATCCTAAAAATTCAGATGTTAGTATTTTAAAAGGATTAGTTGATTTATTTTTCTTTGGTGTAAGAATATTTAATTTTTTTATCTTACTAGGTGTTATAGGTACACTAGTATTTGGATGCTTTTGTACATTCTTAGCTTTATATCACATAACTGTTCATCCAATATTTGTTAGTTTTACTTTCTTAGGAATATTCGGAATAGCTGCTTGTATAGTATTTGCTATTATGTTATTTGGATTTATATTTAAAAAGCAAAATAATGTTAAATTTTTATTTATATTATTACTACTATCTATAGTAGGAGCGTCTATATCAGTTGGTTCAATATTTATGAATATTGCTAACTTTGATATTGTTGATGTTAATACTGTAACTAATACTAAAGAATTAGTTTATAATGATGATTTATATTTTGAACAAAATAGAGTAAGTGGTAATGATGTTAAATTTATAGTTGATAATAGTATTCCTAAAAATAAGATTATTTTAGAATCCGCTCATTCAGATTCAATTGATAATATAGTATTTGATATTAATAATAATGCTATTACATGTTCATATGATGAAACTCAAGATAGATATACATTTAATTATAAATATAAATATTTACTTCCTTATATAAAGGATAATAAAATACCAAGAGATTCTATTATAGGTACTAATATTACTATAAAAGGTAATGAAACTAATATTAAAAAGATAATATCAAATAGTACTAAGAATACTATATCTGATGTTATTTCCACAAATGATGGATATATATTGAATTTTTCAAATATTCATTACAATAACTATGTATGTGTTAAAAATGATTTTTATAATACTTGTTATGGAATAATTGCTGAAGATAGATTAGCTTCTAAAGAAATTGATAAAACATCATTTACATATGATGGTAAAAAATTGAATTTCAAAAATGATAATATTGAATGCGAAGAAAGTGATACATTCACTCATAAATCATTTGTATGTTCAATAAAAAAATAGACTAGATTTTTCTAGTCTTTTTTATTTGTATTAGTTTTAAAAAAAATACATATACTGTAGAAGAAAAAGTAGATTAATATCTACTTTTAATTATCTGATTTGCTATAAGTATATCAAAATGCTATAATACAAAACTATCAAGAGGGGTTAGTTTATTATGGCAAAGAAACGAAATTTATCATTATCTAAACAAGCTGAAACCCATATAATTAGAATTAAATAAGGAGTTAATAATATGAAAGTTTATTATTTGAAAGGTATGTCTTCTAATCAAGACGAATTAGATTATTTAAAAATGAAGTTTGAAGAAGAAGGTATGGAATTAATACCTTTAGTAGATAACTATGCAAACTATTCTAAAATGTCCAAGGAAGAAATTAAAGAAGACTTAATTAATAGATTACCAAAGGATGAGAAAATTAATTTAGTATGTCATTCAATGGGATGTAATTATGGTTTATTAGCAGCTAATAATATGAATAATATAGAACATATTACATTTGTATCTCCTGAGTTTGAACAAGTGACTTCAAGTGATTATGAAACTATTGTTCATTCTACAATACCAATGGATCATAAACCAAATAAAATGAAATTTGGTATTAATAAATTAAAGAATATCATGGCATTTGTTAAAAGTTCAAAATGGTCTAGATTAGAATTACATAGATTTTTAATTACTAAAGATACTCCAACATTGATATTTTATTCAACAGGTGATGAATTTGTATCTAGAAAACAATTTGAAGATATGTATGAATTTGATAATATAAGTTTCCAAAGATTTGATACAAATAATCATAATCCATTATTAGAAAATAATAAGTCAGTTAAATTAATAAAAAAAGATTCAACTACTGTAAATACAAAAGGACTAGTTTTAAACTAGTCCTTTTTTTATGTTATAATTATTATAGAAATCATACTATAATAATATATATGAGGAGTTTTATATGAACGAAAGACAGATTGAAATTATTAAAAGTGTTGTTAATAGATATGCTGATTTAGCACATTTAAATAATCAAAATATGCGTGATGGAGTAATTACTAAATTAAGTGGTATGAATGAACAGGATGCTATTGATTTTATAGTTGTTTCATTAAGTGATTTAGTAAGTGATGGAAGAGCTAAAGCAGAAGATGTTTTAAATAATATTGGAGATTTAACTGAGTTATCTGAAAAGTATCCTACTAAAGAATCACTTATGGAAAGATTAAAATGGTTAAATTCAATGAATCTTGATCATCCTGATATGCCAATTCAAGAAAATCATGAATTAGTACTAGAAGTATTTGATAAATTTAATTATTTAATTGGTACTAACTTTGATGCATATTATACAGGTGGTTTAATGGGATATATTGCTACTAATCATCCTCTTGAAAGATATCATGGAGATTTAGATGTATTTATTAATGAAGAAGAATTACCTAGATTATTTGAATTAATTAATCAAAGTGAAGACTTTGAAGTATATACTAATATGGATCATAAAGAAGCAAATGGTCATGAGTTTGCAGTTAGATATAAAGGAACTCCTATGACAGTTGGTTTATTCTTATTTGAAAGAAAACCAGATAATGAAATGATTATTAAAGAATATTATCATAAAGATTATAATCCTAATAATGAAGTATTATATAATGCTCAACATTTAGATCCTGAATATGCTAAGTTATGTTTTTCAGATACTGTGAGAGAACATAATGGTATACCATTTAAAATGCAAAGTTTAGAAAGCATTTATAATTCTAAAAAGTCATCTAGACCAAAAGATATATATGATGCAAATATTATGAAAGATAGTATTGATTTAGCTAAAGAAGCTGAAATAGATAAGAGAAGAAATAATGTTAGAAATGAAGTTGGTTTAGATGGTAATAATACTATTGTTACTGAATTAGAACAACAACTAAATAATCCTAATGTAGGAATGCATTTATAAATTAATATGTTATAATAAAATCAGGAAGTGAGAATATGGAAAAGAATTATCCAAATCATGTTGCTATTATATTAGATGGTAATAGAAGATGGGCAAAAGAAAAAGGATTACCTCAATTAGAAGGTCATAAAAAAGGATTTGATAATATATGTGATTTAGCACCATATATTATTAATCAAGGTGTTAATGTTTTAAGTGTATATGCACTTTCTACTGAAAATTTTAAAAGAACTGAAGAAGAAATATCTTATTTAATGGATATATTTGTTAATATGTTTAGTAAAGAATGTAATAAATTACATGATGAAAATATTAAGATAGTATTTTCAGGTAGAAGAGAACCACTAAGAAAAGATGTATTGAAAGCTATGGATGAAATAACTGAAAAAACTAAAAATAATACTAAAGGAATATTTAATGTTTGTATTAACTATGGTGGTAGACAAGAAATAGCTGATGGTGCTAAACGTTTAGCTATTGATGTTAAAGAAGGAAAAGTAAATCCAGAAGATATAGATGATACATTCTTCTATAAATATATGTATCAAGAATTACCACCAATTGATTTACTTATTAGAACTAGTGGAGAAGAAAGATTAAGTAACTATATGTTATATGAAATGAGTTATGCTGAAATGTATTTTCCTAAATTATATTTCCCTGATTTTAATAGAGAAGAATTTGAAAAAGCTATTGATATCTTTAATAATAGAGATAGAAGAATGGGTGGAAATAGTAAAAAATAAAAAGAAAGATGTAAAATCTTTCTTTTTATGTTATTATATTCGCGAAGAGGGTTAAGTTTATATGAAAAAAGTAGTATGGTTATTTGGACAATCTGGATCAGGTAGAAGAACTTTAGTTAATAATGTTATTCACGATAATAAAGAAGCTAAAAAAGCACTTGATTTAGATTATGATAATATTGATTTTGTTATGTTACCATATAAGACAATTTATGCTTTTGAAAATCATGTTTCTTTAATTAATAGAAAAGCAACTATATTATCTTCTATAGAAGAGTTTTCTAAAAGTAATAAAGATGTACTTTTAATATTTGGAGAGTTTGTTGATTTTATAAAAATAGAAGTTTCTTTATTACATGAAGCAATAGATAATAATCCGGATTTAGATAATCAAATCTTCTTTATAAATCCAAGTGATATGCATGTACTTCATGAAAGATTAAAAGCTCAAGATTGGTATAAAGAAAATGAAAAAGAAAACAGTTATAGATTTCAATTTGCTTGGTTAGAAGTAGCTGTTAGTTATATGAGAGATAGTTTGAATAAATATAAAGATTTAGGATATAAAGTATATGAAGTAGATACTTTAGATGGATATAAAATAGATAAACCTAAAACATTAGAATTAAAGAATAATGAAAAGATAGATCAATAATCTATCTTTTTTTATTTTATATTTTATTAATTATATGTTAGTATATAAAACAATTTATATATGAATGGAATGATTATATGATTAATACTATTAAAAAGAATTTATTTATGAATAGATTATTACTATTACTTAATCAAGGATTAAAAGATGGAAGAATAACAAAGTTTGATGATGAAATATATGATAAATTAAGTCATATGTATGTAAGTTCTTTACCAGCATCTATTTATATAAAATATTTATTTGGAACTGGTATTATTGGTAAATGTTATGATAGTAGTTTATATATGTTCTTTTGTTTTGATGATGCTGTTTTAGTAAGAGGAGATAATAAAGATTTAGAATTTAATTATGGTAAAGATCAAGCAGGTCATGGATGGATTGAAATAGGTGATTATGTATATGATGCATCTACTAAATTAAAAGTACAAAAAGACCTTTATTATGAAATGTATAAACCTACTAATGTAGTTAAAATAACTAAAGAAGAATATTGTTCTGATCCTGATTGTAAAGAATTATATGAAAGTGTTAGAAGTACTACTTTAGATGATTATAGAAATAGTGGATTAAAGAGATTTGAATTATTAATGATTATTCCATATGCAAAAGAAATTGCATATTCATCTAATAATGAAGAATTTATAAATGATTTAAATCAATTTTTGAATGATATTAATTATAATGAAGAAGAAATAAGTAAAGATTTACAAGATGCAGTATTAAAGTTTTAATGCTGTATGTATATTAATGATATAATTAAAAAGGTGAATAAAATGAATGTAATAGAAGTAAAAGACTTAGTTAAAAAGTTTGGAAACAAAAAAGTAATAAACGAAATTAACTTTAAAGTTGAAGAAAGAAAAATATTTGGTTTCTTAGGACCATCAGGTGCAGGTAAAACTACACTTATTAAAATGTTAATAGGGGAATATAGTATTACATCAGGTGAAGCTTATTTATTTGGTGAAGTACCAAATAAATTAAATGATGAAATAACTTCAAAGATATCAGCAGTTATGGATAACTTTGGTTTATATGAAAGATTAACTGTATATGAAAATATGGAAGTGTTTGCAAATATTTATAAAGTAGATAAAAAAGAAATAGATTCTATATTAAAGAAAGTAGAATTATTTGATGCAAAGAAAACTATTACTAGTAAATTATCTAAAGGAATGACTCAAAGATTAATACTAGCAAGAGCATTAATAAATAAACCTAAATTATTATTTTTAGATGAACCAACATCTGGATTAGATCCAGCTACATCATTAAAAATACATAATTTATTATTTGAACTTAAAAAATCTGGTACTACTATATTCTTAACTACTCATAATATGGAAGAAGCTACTAAGATGTGTGATGAAGTAGCATTACTTCATTTAGGTAAGATAGTAGAATTTGGTACACCTAAAGATATATGTATGAGACATAATAAATATAATGTGTTTAATGTAATAACTAAAGATAATAAGGAATTAACATTTAAGAGTAATAAGACTGATTCTAAAAAATTAGCTAAGTTAATTGAAGATGAAAATGTATTATCAATACATTCATCTGAACCAACTCTTGAAACTGTATTTATTGAACTTACAGGAAAGGAACTTGTATAATGAAAATATCACATGTTAATGCAATATTTAAGAAAACTTGCTTAGATATGAAAAGAAATAAAAGACAATTATTTTTCTTTCTTTTATTTCCTGCTTTTACTTATTTATTTTATTTCATGATTGAAGATCAACATGAAATATTTTCTGTAATGTATTTACCTATTAATGTAATGTTTTGTTCATTAAATATAATGGCAGGTATTATTGCAGAAGAAAAAGAGAAGGGAACATTAAGAAGTTTAATGTTTGCTAATATTAAACCAATTGAATATT
>JAEEGL010281277.1_pt1 | contig 52875 bp, 47 predicted proteins | sample 9134231 | NCBI WGS metagenome assembly JAEEGL01 (sample SAMN16246548, study PRJNA631951) | gut metagenome | biome: gut microbiome; feature: rumen; material: fiber-attached | host: Bos | place: Iran: Karaj | collected 2018-10 | reverse complement strand
CTCGAAGGTGTGAAAGTCTTCCGTTCTTACGGAGCGTCTCTATATTATCAAGCACAAAGTATGTGGAGATATGATCGCGATAGTTTGTAAGCCTTAAAGCGATCTCATCAAAGCTGTTGCCTTCCTCTTCCAGTTCCATGGCCTTAAGAGCTAAGAGGCATTCTCCGCCTGATGCCGACATTGAATCGATGACGAAGATCTGCTTGTCATTATGCTCTTCCTCATAGAGGCTCTTGGCAAGCATCGCCGAATTGTAACAGCCGCTTAACTTGCCGGAGATCGTGATTATATATACCCTCTTGGCATCCGTATCAAGTTGCCTTAGGAAGAGGTCCGGTGAAGGACATGAACTCTTCGGACTGGTCTTGCTCTCGGCTATCCTCTGAAGGAATGCCTTGATATTAAGGCTCTTATTATCCTTATATGAGACTCCGTCCACTTCCATCCTGAACGGGATAAGAGCAAATCTCTCATCATCCCTTAATGATGTGGGGAGTTCACAGCTGCTGTCAGCTATTATCTTGTAATCGTACATATACGCACCTCGATTATCAAACCTTACAATGTAGTTTTCTATACTACATAGTGTAGCATTCATATCTTAGTTTGTAAACCCCTGCGGAGTAAGTTTTTTCAAGTTTCAGTCATTTAAAACAGAAAAGCCTGCAGACACCTAAGTATCTGCAGGCTGTAAAACCGTATCGTATAAGTCTATTCCAGGGCTTTTAAGTATCTGTTGTACTGTGCCTGTCTTACCTCGACCACTTCATCTATATGGAGCTTCTCAAGATCACTCATATATGTATCAAAGTCCTTGTCCGTATCCTTTCTTCCCGTTATGAAGTCCATTGCCGATCCGTCAACCATGGTCTGAATATCGGACATATAGAGATTGACGGTATCACTCTCCTTGCTCGTCGCATAGATCTCGGGCCAGGGATCCTTGATATACTGACGAAGTTCGGCATTGATATCGGCATGCCAGTCTGCAACCAGGATATCCGTAGCCTCCACGGACTGCGCCGCCGGAAGTACAAAGGCCGGATTGATCCCGAACTGCTGGAGCCAGTCATTGTCATTACCCTTCTCCGTATATTCTCTGCTGCCGTCTGCATTTACTATATAACTCTCGCCTTCTATTCCCCACTGATAATAATCCTGGCAGTGCTCGCTCATGGCATAATCAAGGAACTTGACAGCCAGTTCTATCTGGGATGAATTGGTGTTCACCCCGAACATGCCGGACAAGGAGTTCCTGCCGACATAGAAGCCTTTGTTTTCACCTGATAAGGGTGCGACACCCACAAATGCCGTCTTCGCAGTTCCGTCATAGTATGGCAGGACATTGGAGTACATCATGGACATGGCCCAGCTGAAGTCAAAGGCCACACCCGTCATGTCCTGGGAGATAAAACTGATGACCCTGTCTCTGTCCCATAACTCAAAGTCGGGGTTCAAAAGCCCCTCATCATACAGGCCGTTCAGGAACTCCAGGTACTTCCTGTAGTTGACCGAATCAGCGTAGGCATATGTCACGTTACCGTCCTCATCAGCCTGGAATCCGCTCACAAGATCAAGCCCGAATGCAGGGCCGAACATATAGGGGAGAAACTCCTTCATCACGCACATCGGGATCTCGTCGGTCGGATCGCCGTTATCATTCATATCATTATCCCTGTAGTACTTAAGCATCCCGACAAATTCATCAAGCGTAGCCGGAGCCTTGAGTCCGGCCTTATCAAGCCAGACCTGATTATACATCAGACACGGCTGGTAATCGTCTGATACGTTAAGTCCGGGAACATAGTATATATGCCCGTCCTCGGCCGTGAGCTCAGCCTTCTCGACGGGATTGTCTGAAAGCCACTTAGTATAGTTGGGCATATAGTCGAAAAACTCATCCAGCGGAACAAAGAGTCCCGACTTGATGTATACCTGGTTGGGATCGTTGTCCGGCACCTTGATGATATCGGCATCCGTATCTCCGGAACTGATTATCGGACTAGCCTTAACCTCATACTCGTTATAGTCAAACAGCTCCCATTCGGCATTGACTCCGGCCTCCTCGAATACCTTAAGCACGATCGGAGCCCTGGTTATATCTACATTGGTATAATTGGACTTCTGCGCCATGATCTTGATCGTACCGCCGTCCTCAGTGATCGGTGCCTCACCGGTATACAGATATCCGTTGGAATCTTCTGCCGCCGATGCATTCTTGATGGCACTGTCTACCTTGGCCGTATCGGCCAGAGCGGATGTCCCTGTCTGCTCGCCGGGATCTCCCGCACCGCTCTTCCCGCAGCCTGCAAGAGATGCAGCCGTCAATGCGATTATGAGCGCAACCGCCAGTCTTCTCCTGTACATCATACTCCACCTCTGATCTCCGATATCAATTCCATACACTTTTCCGTATCTATATCCCTTACAGCCTTATGAAGAGCATCGATCTTCTCCTTAAGGCTGTCATCATATGAATAATCCTTCATCCTGTTACTTACACTCTCCATGCCATCCATGTTGAGGTCATCGCATGCACTCGCAAGCTCATCCAGTAACCCGTTAAGCACATCGGGACTTATGCGGGGCTTTGATGAGGCTTCTTCTGCATCAGGATAGTATGCACTTAAGCTTTCAAGCAGTCTCTTAAAAGTCTCAAGCGCCTTGTCCGTTTCAGATCTTATCGTATCGAGGTTACCCGAATTGCCTGCCTTTTCCAGGGCTTCCGCCATATCACCCAGCTCCATGGCACCTATCTGCCTCGAGCTGCTCTTAAGCGAATGGACCTTGATCGTATAGTTACGCCAGTTCTCATTCTCATAGTCTTCTCTTATGGATGAGAGCTTGTCATATCCTGTCCTGTAGTACTCCTCGACCACCTTGTTATATAAAACCACGGAGCCCAGGACCTTGACGGCCGTATCGGTATCGAGCCCTTCCAGGCCGGACACCGTGGGCACAGGTGTACCTTCCGCAGTCTCTTCAGACTCCATACCTTCCGTCTCTATGATCTTCTCAGGCGGAAGCCATTTCTTAACCGCAGTTATAATGTCCTTTACATCTATGGGCTTGGCCACGAAATCGTTCATTCCGGTTTCCTTAAAGAGCCTCCTGGCTTCTTCCATAACATTGGCCGAAACGGCTATTATGGCAGGCTGCCGCTTCTCCTCGCCTGCTGCCCTTATGGATCTCGTAGCATCGACTCCGTCTATCTCAGGCATCATGTGATCCATGAGTATGATGTCATAGTCCTTCTTAAGCGCCTTATCTATCGCTTCTCTGCCGCCTCCGGCCTTGTCTATATGCATACCCAGAGGAGCAAGTATTCCCTCTATTATGGTCAGATTAACTTCGTTATCATCCACAGCCAGTATCTTCGCATCCGGAGCCATAAAATCGATCTTAAACTCCTTCTCTATTCCGCCTGACCTGGCCTGTCCGTACCTGTCATTAAGAATGTTTACGATATGCATGGTCGTCTCGGGTCTTCTTAAGATCTGAAGATTCATAAGATCCGGGACAAAATCCGATGCCTGAGGTATCAGGATCACTCCGGTCAGCTTCTCATGCTTCTTAAGCAGAGCCCTGATTCCGTCATCATATTTATCCTCAAGGAAGAAGAGATAATCCCTTCCGCCGGTGGGACTGTACTCATCGGGTGAATTAAGTGCCTTTCCGTCAAGTCCCAGTTCACCCATCTCTCTTGTGAATATATACTGCACGAGCTCGTCGGCATACAGGATGAATCCATGCTTGTCTGCCGCATCCGCAATCGTAAGATCATTTGTATCATCAACAAGCTTCTGAGGAACCGAGAACCAGAAATCGGATCCTTTGCCGTATTCGCTCTCTGCTCCGATCTGACCGCCCATTGCCTCCACAAGCCTCTTGGAGATGGCAAGTCCGAGTCCTGTTCCTTCGACATTCCTGTTGCGCCTGGAATCCAGCTGCTGAAAGCTTACAAAGAGCTTGTCCATATCTTCCTTCCTGATCCCTATACCGGTATCTATGATATGGAAGCTTAGATTGGCCATACCGTCCCCTGTGGCTTCACATCTGACATGAATCCTTACAAGCCCCTTATTCGTGAACTTGATGGCATTATTGGCAAGGTTGATGATCACCTGACGGATGCGCATCGAATCACCGCGGAGAATATGCGGAAGCTTGGTCTCTATGAGCACGAACAGTTCAAGTCCCTTGGCTTCGCTCCTCGTACCAAGGAGATTGGCTATATCCAGATATTCGGAAAACGGCACATAATCTTCTTCAATAAGTTCCATCTTGCCGGATTCTATCTTGGAATAGTCCAGAATATCATTGATGATCCCTAAGAGATTGCGTCCCGAGCTCTGTATCTGCCTCAGATGATCGTGGACCATGTCCATATCCTTTTCACGCATGGCAATATCCGCCATACCGATAACGGCATTCATGGGAGTTCTGATCTCATGGCTCATATTGGCCAGGAAATCGGACTTCATCCTGTTGGCCCGCTCGAGTTCCTCGTTGGCCTCCCTCATGGTATTGATACGTGTCACGGAATCCGTCGTATCATGGAATATGTACAGTGTACCTATAAGAGATGATCTTCCGCCGAGCTTCTGCTCGCTTACCTTGAAGTAATAGTCCCTGTCTCCCGAACTGTAAGAGACTATCCCGCTCTCCTCGCTGTTGTCGGCAGAAGATGTCAGCCATTCATCAAGTCTCTTTCTGTCCTTAAATCCGCTTATGAGCTCCTCATCAAGCGTATTCCTTATCATATCATTGGTATGAATAAGATCATCATATCTGTCATAGAGTATCAGGCCGTCACTCATGTCATTGGCAAAACTGTCAAGCGACCATTCTCTCAATTCCCTGTCCGCATATTCCAGCACATAATACAGGCAGAACACAGCCATGAGATTGTACAGGATATAAGGTATCCACACCGGCAGAAGGAAGTGTATCGTCAGCGCCTCTATGACACTGTATACGAGGACCATGCCGAAGAATGCATAATACCTTGATCTGAATATCTTATGAGAATAACAGATACATACGAGCAGGACTATGAGAAGGATGAGCATATTGCAATATGTACTTATCCTGTAGGAACGAAAACTTATGAAAAGACCGGTATTCTTGGTATCAGCCGCGACCCACCAGGCCTTGCGGAAGTATACTCTTTTCTGAAACGAGAATATCCGGGCACCGAAATACTGGCTCACAACCAGATATGTCTGATATATGCACAGACAGCCCGAAAAGATAAGGGAGATCCCAAAATGCCTGAACCTGTCGATCATGATGATCATAATGAGCATGCCGAACAACAGCCATGCATGCACTATATATTCAGGCAGAAGAACATCTCTTGCCGCTCTCGCGGTCTTGGCATCAATAAGAATTACGCACAGAATGTCACTGACGGCAATAGTTGCCGTCATAAAGAGGAATCCGATATTCTTCCTCTTGACACGCAGTGCCAATGCTATGCAGCCAAGAGAAAGCAAAATTAGAAATCCGTAAATGATCTTGAGTGCAAGCATAGAATAATTATGTGCTTTATAGGCACTTTTGTCAAATAATCGCCCCTAACAGGGCAAAGTATAGTATACTGTGGATATGATTAGTTTTGAGATAGAAGATCGTAAGAATTTCATGAATTCACTCCTCATGTCAGAGGAGTTTGACATGTTCCTTTTAAGGGAAGCGGTAGTGCGGACTTCCAACACCTTCACGATAGACGGAAGGGAAAACAAGGAGTTCTACGGAAGCGATCCGGATATGCAGGCTCTGGAATCTCCGTACGACCACGCACCCTGGGGCAAGGTCCGTCCGCTCATAGCATCACTTATAAAGGGCAGACATACTCCGCTCATGATGCATATGGTACTGTACCTCAATCCGGAACTGGCCGATAATATCCTATCGGATCAGGGCGCATCGGTTGACTATCTGGTACTCAACATACGCTTCGAAGAGGGCAGGCTCAATGTGACCACAGGGGTTGCCTACAAGGAGTTCACTCTCGACAAGGATGCCGAACGGCTCTGGGATGAGTATATCAGCAATCGAATCTCACAGTGACGTAGTACCCTCTCTCATTCTCCGCTACGGATATCACATCACCTTCGAATACCGTAAGTCTCTTATCCCTGGCTATGTTATATGACATCGCAAGAGAAGGATCTATGGTGTAATAGTAGTATCCGCTGGGAAGCACGCTCTCGGTGACAGTTACATGATCACCTTCCTTTACCACTCCTTCTCTCTCCATCTTAAAATCCATTTCAGTCATCTGTGTTCTCTCCTCTTATATCTGTGCCAGGATCACTCCGGCAAATACAAGTGCACATCCAGCTATCTCTATGCCCGTCATGGCCTCCCCTAAGATCACCCATCCGGCCAGTGCCGAGAATACCGCTTCAAGGCTCATTATAAGACAGGCAAGGGACGGACGCACCTTCTTCTGTGCCACCACCTGTAATGTATAGGCAACACCGCATGACATGACTCCCGCATAGAGCAGGGGTATCGCGCAGTCCATGACAGCTGTCATAGTGGTGTCTCTTTCAAATATTAGCGCAAGTATTGTGCAAATAATTGAGCTTGTGGCAAACTCTATGGAACTTAACATCACGGCATCGGACTTGGGTGCATACTTATCGACCAGCATGATCTGCACACCCCAGACAAACGATCCTATAAGGACAAGTCCGTCACCTCCGTTAAATCCTTCGGCACCGGTCATGCACATCATATAGAATCCGACTATGGCTATCCCGGCAGCCATCCACGCTTTCCAGCCTATGGTACGTTTTAACAGCACTCCGTAAAATGGCACTATGATGATATAAAGTGCCGTTACAAATCCTGCCTTGCCTACAGTGGTATATATGATCCCGAACTGCTGGAAAAGAGAAGCCACACAGAGAGATATACCGACAAGGATACCTCCGATGATCGTGTTGCGAAGATCAGTTCCAGGTTCCCATGACGGATCTGACACTTGTGTCACATTGTGGTCGTCTGACACCGGTGTCATATTCGGATCGGATGCTGTGTCAGCCGCTCCTGTTTTGCCCGCGGCAGCATAAGCCCTGCGCCTTCCGGCTCTCAGTATGAGTATGACCGGGATCAGGACTATGGCTCCCATTCCGTATCTTATGGCATTAAAAGAGAATGGACCGAGATAGTCCATTCCCGCTGATTGCGCTACAAAAGCAGTGCCCCATATGATCGCAGTGATAAACAGGGCTAGTACAGACATGCTATGACCTCTACCTCACACAGCACGCCCTTGGGAAGTTCCTTAACAGCCACGCAGCTTCTGGCAGGCTTATTAGGGAAGTACTTCTCATATACTTCATTGAAGGCCGCGAAGTCGCCCATATCCGCAAGGAAGCAAGTAGTCTTGACTACCTGCTCATAACCGCAGTCTGCAGCTATAAGGATCGCTCCGATATTCTTCATGACCTGCTCTGTCTGTCCCTTTATATCCGTTGCTTCAACATTGCCTGTCTCCGGATTGATCGGGATCTGGCCTGATGCATAGACCATCTTGTTGGCTACTATAGCCTGTGAATAAGGCCCTATTGCCGCAGGTGCTCTGTCTGTTGATATCTTCTTTATCATTATATATTCCTCCTCTGTTACGGGCCTGGCAGCATGATCCGCCGGCCTTCATGACATCGTTTCCTGTTATACTATCTCAGAATGATACTGCTGCAGTGACTTAACCTCTGCCTGAGGATTCTGCTTCACGTATCTGATACCTTCAGCAGATGCCTTGGCTGCAGCTATGGTCGTCACATAAGGAACCTTGGCCTTTATGGCTGCCTTACGCAGGTAGCTGTCATCCTGAGCCGAAGCCTTGCCTACAGGCGAATTGATGATCAGCTGGATGTCACCGTTGATGATCATATCGTTGATATTGGGCTGACCTTCGTATATCTTATTGACTCTGGTATTGCGTACGCCGGCTTCAGTAAGGACCTTGCTGGTTCCTTCGGTTGCAAGTATCTTGAATCCGCACTCGTCGAATATCTTCGCTACTTCTATCACTTCATCCTTATCCTTCTTGTTGACTGAGATAAGAACCGTTCCCTCAGTGGGAAGCTTAGACTGTATAGCCTCCTGGGCCTTGAAGAAAGCTTCACCGTATGATGATGAGAGGCCTAATACCTCACCTGTCGATCTCATCTCAGGTCCAAGGATCGGATCTACTTCAGGGAACATATTGAAGGGGAATGCTGCTTCCTTTACTCCGTAGTTCGGGATGTGCTTCTCAGTCAGATCATGTACCGGACTGGGCTTGCCTGTAAGCTCTGATGTTATTATCTGAGTGGCAAGAGGCACCATCCTTATGTTACATACCTTGGAAACGAGCGGCACGGTACGTGATGCTCTGGGATTGGCTTCAAGCACGAAAACCTTGCCCTTCTCTATGGCATACTGCATGTTCATAAGTCCTCTGACATGCATCTCTTCAGCGATCTTACGTGTATATTCCTTGATCGTAGCAACATTCTCGGGAGAGATATGTACTGAAGGAATGATACATGCACTGTCTCCGGAATGAACTCCGGCAAGCTCTATATGCTCCATCACTGCAGGAACAAATGCATGTGCTCCGTCCGCTATGGCATCCGCCTCACACTCAAGAGCGTGATTAAGGAATCTGTCTATAAGGATAGGTCTGTCGGGTGTTACGCCTACAGCCGCTGCCATATATTCTGTCATTGAATCGTCATCATATACGACTTCCATTCCGCGGCCGCCGAGCACGTATGAAGGACGAACCATTACGGGATAACCGATCCTGTTGGCGATCTCGATGGCTTCCTCAACATTAACAGCCATTCCTGACTCGGGCATCGGTATGCCGAGCTTGTCCATCATTGCCCTGAACTGGTCTCTGTCTTCCGCAAGATCTATAACTGCGGGAGAAGTACCTAAGATCTTTACTCCGTTCTTCTCAAGGTCAGCCGCAAGGTTAAGCGGTGTCTGACCGCCGAACTGTGCGATCACACCGAGAGGCTTCTCCTTATTGTATATGCTCAATACATCCTCAAGAGTCAGAGGCTCAAAGTATAACTTGTCGGATGTATCATAGTCTGTCGATACCGTCTCGGGATTACAGTTAACGATTATCGTCTCAAATCCGAGTCTCTTAAGCTCCATAGCTGCATGTACACAACAGTAGCCGAACTCGCTGCCTTGACCGATCCTGTTGGGGCCGCCGCCTAAGATCATGATCTTCTTCTTATCCGAAGAAGGACTCTCATCCTTCTCGATGTTATAGCTTGAATAGTAGTATGCGCTGTTCTCAGTGCCGCTTACGTGTACGCCTTCCCACGCTTCATTGAGTCCGATCGCATTCCTTCTGTCTCTTATGTCCGCCTCGGAGATGCCAAGGATCTGGCTTAAGTACTTGTCTGAGAAGCCGTCCTTTTTTGCACTTATAAGCTTATCGTCCGCAGGAAAGCTTCCCTTGGATGAAGCCACAAGAGCTTCCTCTTCCTCGACAAGTTCCTTCATCTGCTCGATGAACCAGTGCTTAACCTTAGTAAGTTCATATATCTCATCGATAGTCGCACCCTTTCTGAGCGCCTCATACATAACGAAGTATCTCTCTGATGAAGGATTGACAAGTCTTGCAAGAAGGTCTTCCTTGGTCATGGAATCAAAGTCCTTCGCATGACCGAGTCCGTAGCGGCCGGTCTCAAGCGATCTGATGGCCTTCTGGAATGCTTCCTTATATGTCTTACCGATACTCATGACCTCACCTACGGCGCGCATCTGAGTACCGAGCTTGTCCTCTACACCCTTAAACTTCTCGAATGCCCATCTTGCGAACTTGATAACCACATAGTCGCCGTCCGGAACATACTTATCAAGTGTGCCGTACTTGCCGCAGGGGATGTCCTTAAGAGTAAGACCCGTAGCGAGCATTGCAGATACAAGTGCTATCGGGAAGCCCGTTGCCTTCGATGCAAGTGCCGAAGAACGTGAAGTACGGGGATTGATCTCTATAACTATGATACGGTCTGACTTGGGATCGTGTGCGAACTGCACGTTCGTACCGCCGATGACCTGTACCTTGTCTACGATCTTATATGCCTGCTCCTGAAGCTTCTTCTGTGTCTCTTCAGATATAGTGAGCATAGGAGCTGAACAGAAGGAATCACCTGTATGAACGCCGATGGGGTCGATATTCTCGATGAAACATACCGTGATCATATTGCCTTCAGAGTCACGAACGACCTCGAGTTCAAGCTCTTCCCAGCCGAGGACTGATTCTTCGACAAGCACCTGGCCTACGAGAGAAGCCTGTAATCCTCTTGCACATACGGTCTTGAGTTCTTCCTTATTGTAAACGAGACCGCCGCCGGCTCCGCCCATCGTATATGCGGGACGAAGTACTACGGGATATCCCAGTCTGTCTGCTATGGCCAGCGCCTCATCCACAGAGTAGGCCACATCCGATCTGGCCATCTCGATACCCAGCTCATCCATGGTGTTCTTGAACTCTATCCTGTCCTCACCGCGCTCGATCGCATCCACCTGAACGCCGATGACCTTGACATTGTACTTGTCCAGGATACCTGCCTTATAGAGCTCGGAACATAGATTAAGACCCGACTGCCCACCGAGGTTCGGAAGCAGGGCATCAGGTCTCTCCTTGGCTATGATCTGCTCTAATCTGTCCACGTTAAGGGGCTCTATATATGTGACATCCGCGGTCTCCGGATCGGTCATTATGGTTGCGGGATTGGAATTGACCAACACGATCTCATATCCCAGCTTGTGTAACGCCTTACAAGCCTGTGTGCCCGAATAGTCGAACTCACATGCCTGTCCGATAATGATGGGACCGGACCCAATGATAAGTACTTTGTGGATGTCTGTTCTCTTCGCCATTTTCTTCTTCTCCTCTGTTCTTTGATCTCTCGTTATTTTAGAAAAAAGGAGAACACTTACATGCTCTCCTTTGAACTTATCTTACCTAATCAACATTCAATTCATTAACATACTGCTGTGATCTCGTCGCCATCTCCGTATCCGGGAACTCCTCGATTACCTTATTATATGTATCGATCGCGTTGACATTGTCTCCGGACTTACGATATGCATTACCCAGGTTGTACAACGCATCTCCATTACTATTATCATAAGAGTATGCCTTTGTCAAGTCCCTGATAGCGTCCTCATACATCTCAGCCTGATATGATTTCATGCCGGAATCATAGTACTCAGCACCGACATCCACGCCCACCTTACTCATCATGAGCTTGTATACGGTACCGAAGCTTTCGCTCGCTTCACTCAAGGTATCCTCATCGATCTGATCGAGGTACTCTGCAACGGCCTTCATGTCTTCCGGATTCTCAAGGTAACTGTTGACAGCACCCAGGAGACTCTCTACGGCAGACATACGTCCCGACTCACCCGTATACATATCCAGTTCTTCCTTGAGCTTATCCACCTGGCTGTTGACGCTCTTAAGATCCTGCTCTAAGGAATTGATCTCTGCAGTCTTGGCATCAAGCTGCTCACCTGCTGCCTTAAGGCTCTCATCCACTCCTTCTCTGGCTGCGGAAATACGCGCCGGAAGAATAAGAAGATATGCAACGGCCACACCTATGAGTATACCTATGGCTACATTTATAATGGTAGAAACGGTACGGTTCTCCTTACGGATCACGGGTGTGGTATATGTATCAGCGGTTTCCCTGTTCTTGATGATACTTGAATTACCGCCCTTACGTCCCTTGATATCCAGTCCGCCGCCGCCGTATGAACTGTCATCATCATCCATATCCAGGATGTTACGTGTCTCATTGAGATATCGGAGTGTGATGGTATTGCCCACATCGATCTTCTGACAGCGGTTAAGCTCTCTCTTGGCATCCTCCCACTGTTCATCATTGATATAGAGAAGCGCTAAGAGCTGGTGCGCCTGAACATACTTGGGATTAAGGCTCAATACCTTCTTGAGCTGTATCACGGCCAGATCCAGTGAACCCTGATAACAATAGCTGAGGGCCTGATTGTACTTCTTGACCGCCTGTGAATATGTGTCCAGCTTGGCCGGATTGTCCTGTAAGAGACTGATGTAATCGTCCGCAATGTTCTTGGTCGGACGAAGGTTCTTGCTTATGACCCACTCATTGAGGGCCAGCACATATTCACCTATCTCAAAATAAACAAGGCCCAAAAGGTTCCTTGCATCCACATTGGCTTTATCAAGCTTAAGACACTGCCTGAGTGTCTCTGCCGCACCGCTTAAGTCTCTGACTCTGGCCTTATCAAGGCCCATATTGTACAGCAGATTGGCAGTGCTGACTATTTTCTTATATCTGGCTACATCCGCCCCGCAGTTCGTACAGAAGTCATTGTGGGTCAGCGTAGCTCCGCAATTATAGCATATCATGCTCTACTCCCGTTACTGCTTATCTTCCTTATTATCATCCTTATCTTCCTTGATGAGGCCTACCAGCAGATCCGCGATATCCGTCAGATCCTGATTGTATATGGCGTCCTCTGCCTCTTCTATCTCAAGTGAAGGATGGAACTTCTTAAGTTCTTCTTCGAAATTGATCATATCTGTATCCTTTCAATATTCCCCGTCGCGATAAGACCGAAACCGTATCGTCCCGTCTCCCGGCTCAGGCCCGCATGCTGTCAATGTACTCCTTGAGTCCTCCTATAAGATAGAGAGAACCGCATACATAGAGCCTGTCTGACTCCGTTATCCTGCCCACGTACTCCGCGTAGGCTTCCCTGAAATCCCCGGACAGCTCGCAGTCTGTCTGCCTGTCCCTTAATATCTTAACAAGAGCCGCCAGTTCATCGGTACTCCTGCCTCTGGATCCCGTAATGGGTACGATGCATACCCTCGCAAACAGCCCCGAATCGGCTATCAGCATCAGTTCCTCCTCTGCCTGCTTATCCTTCGCAGCAGAGAATATCATGAACCTCTCGCCCTTACAGCCGTCCGATACGACACTCCTTATGAGCGCCCTTATCCCGTCAACATTGTGTGCACCGTCCATGTACACACTCGGAGCCACCGCCTCCATCCTTCCCGGATGGCGCATGGCCAAAAGCCCCTTCCTTATGGTATCGAGGCTTAATTCTGCTTCGGAATATACTGTCTCCATGGCCATGACCGCAGCAGTCGCATTCTCGGTCTGATATACGGCATGACCCACTACCTCTAGAGTAGCATTATTATAATAATGGGAATTATATGAAAAATCAATCCCTTTATCGGTCATTTTTTTGCTTATAGCAGACGCATCCGGTACGACCACCAGAGGCGCACCCTTATCTGCCGCTTCAGCCCTTATGACATCCATGGCTTCCTTAGAGTTATCTACCGCTATCACAGGCACTCCGCTCCTGATGATACCGGCCTTCTCCGCTGCAATGGCTTCCACCGAATCACCCAGGATCTCCATATGGTCCATTCCGATCTCGGTAATGATGGTCACTGACTTATCCCTTATGACATTTGTGGCATCCAGCCTGCCGCCGAGACCTGTCTCCCAGATTATGGCATCGGGAGCCATCTTTGCAAAATAGATCGCTGCCATAAAGAACAGATAATCAAAGTACACGGGATAATAATCCTTAAAAGGACCATGCTTCTTAAACCTGTCCAAATATGACATTACTGTCATAAGACATTCACAGAACTCTTCCCTCGGGATAAGTTCATCATCTATGCATATACGCTCCCTGACATCCACAAGATGCGGGGATGTGAACACGCCCACTCTCCTGCCCATGGCCATATGCATAGACTTAAGATATGCGCACACGCTTCCCTTACCGTTAGTTCCCGCTACATGGAAAACCTTTGGCTTATACTCGGGCAGCACTCCCTCCTGTATCAGATATGCGTAGAAAGCAGAAGCTCCCACGAACCTGTTGTCGACAAAACGCGGTATCGATTCAAGGAACGATACCGCGTCATCATAATATATGGTCTTATCATTCATCCCGTTTCTCCAAATGAGCCGGACGTCTCTCTATCTTATCATTCTTGCATATAAACCTGACGCATGATTCTTCCTGATGGAGGATCAGCTTGGTGGCGTCGATCCCTATCGTCGTATTGCGGTAGGCATCTCCTCTTACCTCCACATATGAATTGGTGCCGGCAGACATCTTAAGCGCAAGTTCTCTCTTCTCCTTGCTGATCTCGTCTAACTGGACATATGATGCATCCTTCATGGAATTCAGTTCAAATATCCTGTCCTTCTGCTTCTGTGTGGCGCCTCTCTCTTTGCTGGCCTTTAGGAGTTCCATAAGCTCCGCTACTATCTCGGCCATCTCATTGTTTATCTTTTCTTCTTTCTTAGTGAGATTATCATACTGCATATAATCCGCTTCCGAGAAGCCTGCATGAAGTTCTGTTATGAGCTCGTTGTAGTTACCTGAGTTCTTCACTTCCACGCCGCTGAGTCCGTGTGTAAATCCGCCTACAACGGACCCCTTCTTGCCGTCCACATATACCTTCTTGGAGGACTTTACCTGAGAGTTCATTATATAGTTGGCATGGATCTCACCGACCGCATCTACGGTAGCATATTCTATGAAGTCCGCAAAAACATCCCCTCTTGCGGATATCTTACTCTTAGCCTGTGCCCCCTTGGTGAGAACAATATCTCCGCCGGCGAACACCTTGCCGTTTGCGACAGTACCATTGATGGTAACATTACGTCCCGCTCTTATCGTGGCTCCGGACTCAACGTTTCCGTTTATCACTATATCGCCGTAGAACTCAACCGTACCGTAATTGTACGTGAGGTCATCATCAACTTCATGAACCGACAGTATCTCAATCGCATTTCCGTTTAAGGATATCTTTCCGGATATCGTAGCGAAATACTCCTGGGTATCCGCTTCAAATCTGATATATTTACCTCTCAACTGGGGCAGGTCCTTGGCTATACGCGGGATCTTCTCTGCACCCGAGACATCAAATCCCTTCTCTCCCTGAACCGCGGGATGATAGACGGCTATCTTATCGCCTTCGTTGATATTCGCAAGCTTGTTCATTGCCGAGTAATCAACCGTACCGTCTTCTCTGATCTCCGGAGTCTCATGCTTGGTCAGATCCACAAGCCACTCGAAGTATCCCTCAACTCCGGGTACTTCAGGAGTCCCTTCAGCCACGACCATATCCTCTTCATAGTGGCCGAGGTTCACCATCTCCATGATGGCATCACTCTTGATACCTAAGACAACTCTGTTGGACCTTAAGGCCGCAATGATCTCAGGCACGCTGTACTGCTCGTTATTTCTCGGAACAGACAGTCGTACCGTCGCACTCATCTTATCGTCCGCAATCGTAACGGTGATGATCTTGGAACTGACCTCTTCCCCGGCTCCCGCTCCTCCGTCAGCACTCATCTCAGCGCCTGTTTTCGGGGCGCCTGCCTGTGCGGCTTCCTTCTTCAGTTGTTCTCTTAGCTTCGCTAATTCCTCTGATGAGAGTTTTCCGTCTGCCACTTAAGTCTCCCTGTGATCATCTTTAGTTCAGATATTGCTTATCTTCTCAAGCTGCTTGGTCACTTCTGTCAGCATCTGTCTGTACTTATCCAGTTTATCTCTTTCTTCCTGAACCTTTTCTGCCGGAGCCTTGGATGTAAAGCGCTCATTATTAAGCATTCCCTCAGCTCTCTTTATCTCAGCGTTCAGCCTGTCAACTTCCTTAGTAAGCCTCTCCTTCTCCTTGGATATATCAACCAGTTCGGCGAAGGGGATGTATATGTTGGCACCCGGGATTACCACTGATACCGCATCCGATGCTATCCCCTGCATGTCGCTCTGTACATTGACATCCGTAGCAGATGCAAGTCCTTTTACAAATGTCTCTCCTACGGAGAACGCTTCCCTTACCTTCTCATTGTCCGATACGATAAAGAGGCTTGCCTTCTTACTCGGAGCCACATTCATCTCGGTGCGGACATTACGTATGCCTCTTATAGCTTCCTTGATGAGCTCTATATCCTTTTCCTCTGCCTCAAATACCTTGGACTCATCATATACCGGCCAGTCGGAGATCATTATCGATTCTTCCTCAGACTGTAAGGTTAAGAATATCTCCTCTGTGATGAACGGCATATAAGGATGTAAGAGCTTAAGGGCATCTATGAGCACGGTCTTAAGAGTCCAGAGTGCAGCATTCTTGCTGGCTGCATCATCGGTATTATAGAGGCGGGGCTTAACCATCTCTATGTACCAGTCACAGAACTCATCCCAGATAAAGTCATATACCTTCTGGACAGCTATTCCGAGTTCAAACTTATCCATATTGTCGGTAGCATCCTTAATGACTGACTGGAGCTTGCTTATGATCCACTTATCAACGGGCTCAAGTTCTGAATCCGCAGGCTTATGAGGATCGGTATCTCCCATATTCATCATTATGAATCTTGATGCATTCCATACCTTATTGGCAAAATTACGGCTTGCCTCAACTCTGGACATGTAGAATCTCATGTCATTACCGGGAGCATTACCCGTTATCAGAGTAAGTCTTAATGCATCAGCGCCGTACTTATCTATGATCTCCAGAGGATCGATACCGTTACCCAGCGACTTACTCATCTTGCGTCCCTGATCGTCACGTACCAGTCCGTGGAACAATACTGTCTTAAACGGCTTTTCGCCCATCTGCTCATAACCTGAGAATATCATCCTGATAACCCAGAAGAATATGATGTCATATCCCGTAACGAGCACATCCGTAGGATAGAAATACTTAAGGTCTTCAGTCTGCTCGGGCCATCCCAGAGTAGAGAAAGGCCAGAGTGCAGATGAGAACCAGGTATCAAGCGTATCGGGATCCTGCTCAAAATGTGTGCCGCCGCACTTGGGACACTTATCGGGAGCCGTTGCGGATACTACGGTCTCACCGCAATCCTTACAGTAATATGCAGGGATACGATGTCCCCACCATAACTGTCTTGAGATACACCAGTCTCTGATATTATCCGTCCAGTTAAAATATATCTTATCCATCCTCGGAGGGATGAGCTTGATCTCGCCTTCCTTAACGGCCTTGACCGCAGGCTTAATAAGTTCATCCATCTTGACAAACCACTGTGCCTTGATAAGGGGCTCTATAGTGGTACCGCATCTGTCATGAGTACCTACATTATGAGAGTAATCTTCTATCTTCACTAAGAGGCCGAGCTCTTCAAGATCCTTAACGATAGCCTTTCTCGCCTCATATCTGTCCATTCCCTGATACTTGCCACCGTTAGCGTTGATCGTGGCATCATCATTCATTATATTGACCTCGGGAAGGTTATGTCTCTTACCAACCTCAAAGTCATTAGGGTCATGAGCGGGTGTGATCTTAACAACACCGGTACCGAACTCGGTGTCTACATACTCATCGGTCACAACCGGGATCGGCTTGTTCACAAGAGGAAGCCATACCGTTCTGCCGTGGAGATGCTTATATCTGTCATCACCGGGATTGACTGCTACCGCAGTATCACCCAGCATAGTCTCGGGACGTGTGGTCGCAAATGTAAGGAACTCAGTCTTTGAAGGCTCACCGTTCTCATCCACCAGAGGATACTTGATATGCCACAGATGACCTGCCTGCTCCTCATATTCAACCTCAGCATCGGAAATGGATGTATTACATACGGGACACCAGTTGATTATCCTGCTGCCCTTATATATCCATCCCTTTTCATGCATCTTGCAGAAGACTTCGGTAACCGCCTTATTGCAGCCCTCATCCATTGTGAAGCGTTCTCTCTCCCAGTCGCATGAAGAGCCTAACTTCTTAAGCTGATTGACTATCGTTCCGCCGTATTCAGCCTTCCACTCCCAGGCTCTCTTAAGGAATCCCTCACGGCCCAAGTCTGCCTTATCAATTCCTTCTTCCTTAAGCTTTGCTATGATCCTGACTTCCGTGGCAATGGATGCGTGATCCGTACCCGGCTGCCACAGAGCATTATATCCCTGCATTCTCTTATATCTTATAAGGATATCCTGCATGGTCTCATCCAGGGCATGTCCCATATGAAGCTGTCCCGTAATGTTCGGGGGCGGTATGACTATCGTGAAGGGTGTCTTGCTGTGGTCCACCTCAGCGTGGAAATATCCCATATCCACCCAGTTATTATAGATCCTGTCTTCCATTCCCTTAGGATCATAGGTTTTGCTAAGTTCTTTACTCATTTGATCTGTCTTCCTTACCTTTATGTTTATTTATTCTTTGATCGATCATCTGATCTTTCTTATCCGATAAGCTTGCTTACAGTACTTACAAGCTTGGTACCGTTGATGGGCTTTGGCAGATATCCGTTAGGCTTAAGGGACAGTGCCTTAACAAGCTTCTCCCTCTCTGTCACTCCCGTTAAGAATACGATAGGAACATTCCTGATCTCGCCTTCCATCTTACGGATGTTTTCATACACCTGTGGTCCGTTCTCCTCAGGCATCTCGTAGTCTAAGAGGATAAGGTCCACGGACTTGCTGGCCATGAACTTATATGCGACCTTGCCGCTTATGGCAGATGCCACATCATAATGCTCTCCCAGATGTCCCTGTATAAGCTTAAGCACCATGGGATCGTCATCTATTACAAGGACTCGCCTCTTGGGTCCATCTGCGGGTTGTTCGGACACATTCTGTGACACCTGAGATCCGGCTGCTTCCCCGAAACTGTCCGCTTCCTGAGTTGCAGGTGCTTTTTCCTGTGTATTGCCTGGTGCCGCAGCAGCCTCTGTCGTTTTGATGCCTCTCATCTGAGCTTCTATTGAGGCCATGGCAGCCTTGTACTTCCCTGCCGATTCTCTGACAGAAGCCATGACATCGCCCATGGCGATCGGTATGTTGTAGTTGTACACAGCCATGCGCCCGGTAACCTTCTGGAAGTTATCACATTCATCCTTATATCCGGCTACCATAAAGGCAATGCCTTTTCGCAGAAACTTTTCCTTATATCCCATGAGCATGGGATAATCTTCTCTGTCTTCCTTCTGCACGCAATATATGAACGCATCGAACCTGATCGAATCGATGTGATTGAGGATATCCTCGGGGCGGGTAGATGTGGTCATGCATTCGAACTCATCATCCAGCTGGATAAAGAAATGATCGATAAGCGACCTGTTTCTGCCTGCCAGCAGAATTCTATAATTATCCATTATGTAAATCTCCTAATATTTTATAATAACTCGAAAACCCTAACAAATCAAGATTATATCATTCTTCAACGATCTTATCTGCAGGAAGAAATCTCCTCAGAGTATCCATCAGTTCCCTTACATCTATGGGCTTGGCGATCATGCCGTTCATTCCTTCTCTCAAGAACATGTCTCTCACATCTTCAACCACATTGGCAGTAAAAGCTATAATAGGCAGATCGGCCGTGCCGGGTACGGTCTCTCTTATGATCTTGGTGGCTTCAACTCCGTCCATTATCGGCATCATGTGATCCATCAGGACAAGATCAAAGTGTTCCTCATTCAGGATATCAATAGCCTTCCTTCCGCTGTCCACTCCGACCACTTCGGCCTTGACAGGTTCAAGCAGTCCCCTGGCTATCATGAGGTTGACAGAATTGTCATCTACCACAAGTATCCTTGCATCAGGCGCAGTGAAGTCCGGCATATATACCGAACCGGCCTCAGTCTTATGAACTTCCCTCTCGTCTTCAGTGACCGTGGCGGGATCAAGTATCTTCTGAGGTATGACAAAGAAGAAATCGGATCCTTTTCCATATTCACTCGTGACTTCCATCCTTCCGTTCATGGCCTCGCACAGGCGCTTCGATATGGGAAGACCGAGTCCCGTTCCCTCTACTTCACGGTTGCGCTTTGAGTCAACCTGCTCAAAGTTATTGAACAGCTTGTCCATATCTTCCTGTCTGATGCCCATTCCCGTATCAGTGACATGATAGGTGATATCCACTTCTTCATCCGATGTTTTATTGCATTCGACTTTGATGCATACGCATCCTTCTTTGGTGAACTTAATGGCGTTCCCCGCGAGGTTTAAGAGTATCTGCCTGATCCTCATGGCATCACCTTCGAGTAAGCGCGGGAGCTTCTTATCAACGTCAACGAAGAGATCTATTCCCTTATCGCCTATCCTCATCCTGAGCACATTTACTATGTCCTCAATCTCTTTTGCAGGCTCATACGGGGCAGGCATTATCTCCATCTTTCCCGCCTCGATCTTGGAGAAGTCAAGTATGTCATTTATGATATTAAGCAGATTGCGCCCCGAACTCTGGATCTGTCTCAGATAGTCTTCTACCTTAGGCGGCAGGGGTTCTCTGAGTGCCATCTCAGCCATGCCTATCACGGCATTCATCGGTGTCCTGATCTCATGAGACATGTTGGCCAGGAAATCCGACTTCATCCTCGTGGCTCTCTCGAGTTCGGTATTGCTCTCCTCCATCGTGCTCATCCTCAGGATAAGATCCGTGGAATCATGGAGCATGTATACGGTTCCAAGAACATATCCCGCTCTTCCGAACACATCCTTTCTTACAGTGAAAAAGACCTTTTCCCCGTCACTCTTAACGAACTCCTTGACATCCATGTCACCTATTCTGACCGTGTCGGAGAGCCACTCATCCAGCTTGGAACGATCCTGAAACTCCTCGATAAGAGCGGTCGAGAGTATGTTCTTGATGAGCGCATTCATATGTATGGGGTCATCATACTCATCATACAGTATGAACCCGTCACTCATCTCATTGGCAAAGTTTGTAAGCGACCAGTTCTTTAGTTTGATCCCGGAGTAATAGTTGATATAGTAATGGGCTATGAAGCACGATACGTTAAAGACAATACATGCGATCCATACCGGTGTATCCCTGAACTGTGTAAACATTTCGGTAAGAATAAAGAGTACACAGATCGAGAAAAGTACTGCATATTTGGTCTTGAAAAGTCTGTCGGAACGGCTGCTGTATGCTATGACGGCTATAAGGATAAGGGCGGCTTCAGCATATAACCCGAAGTAATAACCGTCAAGATTCATATATACGGGAGTTGAGCCGTGACGGACAGCGACCCACCATGTCCGGCCGAGATAGATATGTCTTACAAGATCAAAAACTCTGTTACCCAGCGTATTTGATAATATCAGCAGCGTCTGATATACACAGATCAATCCTATGGGAAATACATATCTTCCATAGCTGCGGAATCTTCCCACTGCAGCCACACTCAGCGCAACGCCGAAATACATCCATGCATGACAGATATAATATATCGTAAGACACAGTCTGACCGAAGAAACATCTATCTCTCCGATCACAGCCATGCACAGGATATCACAGACCGCTATCAGCGTAGCAGTCAGCATAAAGCCGATATTACGTCTCTTGACCACAAAAGCGGCTACCAGGCACATGAGCGATGCCATCGCCAGCGTTATGAATATGCCTTCAAGAATGATCATAAGCTATACCCATGGGACTTCGATCGTCCCGATACAACACAACACCAAAATCTACTGGATCTTTTTCAGCAGTTCCGCATCATAAGTCTTGGCAAATAACTCTACTGCCGAAGATGTAGCTTCCTTGAACTCATCCAGATCCGGGTATGTTACAGTCATCCCCTTTTCTTCAAGCTTAGCAATATATTCTTCTGTCTGTGTCCTGACAAGTTCTCTGTCCTTGGCCTGAGCCTTGGCTGCGGCCTCTGATATTATCTGTCTGTCCTCTTCGGACAGGTCATCCCATATATCCTTGCGGATAACGAAAAGCATTACGTCATAACTGTGATTCGTGATCGCAAGGTTGGACTGGACTTCATAGAGTCCGTTATTGTATATAACGGGGATCGGATTCTCCTGTGCGTCAAACTCCCCTGCTGCAAGAGCAGCCTTAAGCTCCGTAAACGGTAAGACCTTGGGCTGGGCTCCAAGGAGCAGCATGGTCTGCATTACCACCTGATTCTCCGGAGTACGTATGACCAGACCCTGCATATCAGACACAGACTCTACGGGGCCAACCTTATCCGAAGTGGTCACACATCTGAACCCGTTGTCATAGTGCCCCAGCACCTTGATATTACATGATTCCAGATCGCTCTCCGCTTCCTTCTCTATGTCTCCGTCCACAAATGCCCATGCATCATCGAATCCGTCGAACAGGAACGGCAATGCTGATATTCCCGCGTTGGGGGCATAATTGGCAAAGTTGCCGGCACTGGATGCCGTGATATCAACATCAGAATTGATGACACCGCTTATCAGATCCGAGTCGGCTCCCAGTTCTCCGTCCGGGTAGATCTCGATGGTGATCCTGCCATTCGTCGCACTCTCTACTTCTTCCTTAAACAGTTCCGTAGCCACTACTCTGGGATCTGAGGCACCGGTAGAAAAGCCTGCCTTAAGGACAAGCCTGTCAGTCTCCATTGCGCCGCTTCCCATCCCGCATCCGCTCAGCAGGATCGTTAATATAAGCAGGATCGCGATGATTCCTTTTCCTGATCTCTTCATATGATCACCCGTGTCATCAGCCTTTTCTCTGTATCGTTTCGATGACCTATCCGAACAAGGTCATCTGCCTGCTGCCTTTTACCGTTACATCGCTTTATAGAATGATGCGGAATAAGGAGCCAGATGAAGAGGTCCGTTTACTTCCTTCTCTTCTCCGGTCATAAGATCAAGGAGTCTGCCGCATCCTATATCGAAGCCTGCATCAAAATCTCCGCCGTCTGCATTGATGGCTACCAGTACTCTCTCTCCGTCGCATACTCTCTGTATCACGCACTGCTTGTTGGTCAGGAACGGGCTGCTGAAATCTCCGTACATCAGTGCCTTCTCCTTACTCCTTATAGCTGTGATCTTACTTATATATTCCGACAGTTCGTTCCAGGCCGGCTCATCAAACGAGGGACGAAGACCGGGATCGCCGTCTTTTTTATCTCCCTTGACACCCCACTCACTTCCATAATATATGCAGGGGATACCCGGCATAGCCATGAGCATGGCATAGGTAAGCGGAAGGTGGTTCTCATTGGTAAGCGCAGATGCGATCCTTGAGACATCATGATTGTCAACGAAGGACATAAGCCACTTGCCTGTATAGAGGCACCAGGGTTCCGGACCGAACTGACGCTTGAGGCTGTGGACTATCTCAAACATGTTCATTGAATTAAATGAAGAGTAGATGCCCTTGTAGCACTCATAGTTTGTAGCTGAATCAAGCATATCAGGCTGGATGAGCTGATTGTAATCGCCGTGGATCATCTCACCAACAAGGAAGAAGTCCTGCTTGAGGGAATTGCAGTGAGCGCGCAGTCTGCGCATGAAATCCCTGTCGACCATATATGCCACATCAAGCCTTATGCCGTCTATATCAAAATACTCTATCCAGTACTTAACGCTCTCAAGCAGATACTGAATGACCTCTTCATTACGGAGGTTGAGCTTCACGAGATCGAAGTTGCCTTCCCAGCCCTCATACCACAGACCGTCGTTATAGCCAGAATTGCCGTCGAAGTTGATGAAGAACCAATCCTTATATCTGCTGTCCCACTTATTCTTAAGGACATCCTGGAATGCGAAGAAGCCACGGCCCACATGATTGAACACGCCGTCAAGGACAACTCTTATGCCCGCCTTATGCAGAGCCTCTGTCAGTTCCTTAAAATCCTCATTGGTTCCTATCCTTGTATCTATCTTTTGGTAATCCCTGGTATTGTAACCGTGAGTATCGGATTCGAATATGGGGCAGAAATATATGGCCCCGATCCCAAGTTTATTAAGATGAGGGATCCAGTCCTTAACCTTAAGGATGCTCTGTGATAACTTACCGTCATTCTCAAATGGCGCCCCACAGAAGCCCAGCGGATATATCTGATAGAATACTGTCTCATTAGCCCACATATCATAGTCCTCCTTTTTATACATATTTGTACATATATATAAAGTATTTTACCATATTTAACAGTCTTTTGGGACTTTTCAGCGATTTTACGGAACTTTGGGCTGTTTCGGCCGACTGTTCCGTAAATTCATTCCTTCTGGTGGCGGTTTTTATCTGAAAATCCGCGACATTTACGGAACTATTGGCTGTTTTTACCGATTGTTCCGTAAAATCGCACCCTCAAATGATGATCAGAATCTTAATATAGCCAGCATTTTACGGAACTTTTGTTGTTTTTGCTCAATAGTTCCGTAATTCCACTCCTTCATGCGATGATCTGTAGCCAAAAAGCACTCATTATTTACGGAACAAGCGCCGTTTTTGCTCAATAGTTCCGTAATTTCACTCCTTCATGCGATGATCTGTAGCCAAAAAGCACTCATTATTTACGGAACAAGCACCGTTTTTGCCCGATAGTTCCGTAATTTCACAAAAATCTCAAAAATATTTCAAAAAATGTATTGACATACAATATTATACGGTGTATAACATTATCAACAAGCAATATTATACGACATATAATATTGCACAGGACAACAAAACACAGACCAAGTAATAACAAACAAAGTAACAACAAACAAAAGCAACAGGTCAGAAAGACAAGCAGAAAGGACAGGTGAGCAGCTTGGTATTCAATACAGGTTCGGCATTGTTGGATGCGATAGTGCTGGCGGTCGTTGCAAGAGACCGCGACGGAACCTATGGATATAAGATCACACAGGATGTACGCTCCGTTATAGAACTATCGGAATCAACACTTTATCCGGTACTCAGGCGACTACAGAAGGATGAATGCTTAGAGACTTACGACAAGCAGTTCAACGGACGAAACAGACGATACTACAGGATCACGGAACGGGGAAGCGCACAGTTAACTCTCTACAGAAGCGAATGGCTGGCATACTCATCAAGAGTAACCTCGATATTCATGGGAACAAACACTGAAAGCGATGAAGCTGATGCGAAAGGCGCAGGCAGCACAGGACAAATCGGAAGCACCGGCAATTCTACGGAAAGTGCAGGAGGAGGAACAGAATGAACAAAGCAGATTATTTGGACAAGCTGAATGAGCTACTGTCTGATATATCCGCAGATGAGCGTAACGATGCGCTTGATTACTATAACGATTATCTAGACGGCGACAGCCCTGAGGATATCGAGAAGAGAATGGCAGAGCTCGGAACACCCGAGGAACTGGCCGACAAGATCAAGCTTGCATCAGGCGATACACATATTGTAGACGGTGAGTTTACAGAGACAGGTTATTCAGACAGCGCGGATGTGACACTCGATGCTCCGGACAAGTTCACTCAGATCGTAAAGAAGGACAGCACCAATGATGGCGGTCCCGAGAAGAAGTACAACATCTTCGGAGTGACCATCACAAAGAGCGTATTGATCATCCTGATCATATTATTACTTCTCATTGTACCGATCGTGGGAAGGATCGGCGTGGGATTATTCAAGGCAGTAACGTTCATACCAAGAGCGATATTCAATATTGGCGATATCGATGATATTGTCGATGATGCAGCGGAAGATATAGGCGACATAGCCGACAACATTGCAGCCGCATCGGGGGATAAAGCTGCAAGCAACAGTAACGTGACAACTGATGGGAATAAGGTGGTCATAGGGGAAGGCGCCGGAGTCAAGGATATAACAGTAGAGGCAGGCGCAATCGCATTCTACGTCAAGAAGAGTTCTGATGATACGATCAGTGCGGAAAGTGACGCGGATGTCAAGCTCCAGGCAAGCATTGATTCGGGAACACTTAAGATTTCAGTGGCCCGCGAGAACAAGCATGCTTTGGAAAAAGAAAAAAAGGCTATACTATATCTTCCGGATGACATGAGTGTCGAAGATGTGACGATCCACGCCGGGGCTGCACACCTCGAATGGGATACAAACTTTAAGTGCAAGGAACTCGATATCGAACTTGGTGCAGGCGATGTGCACATGAGTAAAGTCACTACTGAAAAGGCAGACTTTGACATAGGTGCCGGTCAGCTGATATTTGACAGCCTCATCACAGAAGATGCAGACATCGATGTAGACATGGGTGACTTCAACATGAAGGGAGATATCCAGGATTCGCTTGATCTCGATGTGGCAATGGGTAACGCAACACTCAAGATCACAAGCAAAGAAAGCGAGCACAACTACGATTACGAAGTGGGTATGGGCCACCTCAAGATCGGCAAGACAGAAGTGTCAGGTATGGGCAGCAGCAAGAAGATAGACAACGGTGCTTCATCAGATTATGACGTCAATGTCGGAATGGGTAATATCGATATCAGCTTCTAACAGAAGTATGTAACCAATAGTAATAACAACAACTTAGCAAAAGGCTCATATGAGCTTAAGAGGAGGAAGAAAAATGAACAAGAAATTAACCAAGTCAGCAACAGAAAGAATGATATGCGGCGTGTGCGGCGGAATCGCTGAGTACATAGGCACAGACCCCACACTGGTCAGGATACTCTGGGTGATCTTCTCACTCATGGGCGGCTCAGGACTTCTCGCATACATCATCGCAGCGATCATCATTCCTGAGGAGCAGAGCAATCTGTAAAAAACATGGACGCCTAAGTCCACGATCAAACGAAGACATACATAATGCCGGGGCGAACACCCCGGCATTTGTCATTTATCTCTATGATCAAACCATCACATTGTCATACATGGAATCTTCTGTAGAGTTCTCTCTTCGCCCTGTCCCCGCCTAAGATCACCGTACCGGACAGGAGAAGAACTGACACCAATGTCGCTATATAGACGATATTGGGATAGGTTATCACTCCAACTATATGCAGCAGTATCAGCACAAGAGAGAGGAATACCTGAAGTATCTCCATCGGGATATAACTCTGCCAGTTACGGATATTGACGAATATCAGAATAAAGACCGCAAGGCTTAAGAACAGGATCGCCGACGGTAATATAACATTAAGCGACCACCCTATGTATCCCGTAAGTGCATCTATACCTATGAGGATACCGACTGCCAGGAATGTCAGAATAAGTGTCTTGGACCGGTATCCCACCTTTCCTGTTATCGCCATCCTGAGAGTTGTATTGACATATACAAGTATAAGACTGATTATGATCGTCCAGGCGACAAAGGGCGTTCCGATAAAGTTGGCCAGGATAAGGGCCGCGATCGTGACAATCGATAAGAAGAGCACAAGTCTCTCCACAAACCTCCACTTACGCACAGACTTAAGCATATTAGGATACATGGAAGGTGTCTCTGCCATCTCCGTATCTCCTGTCAGCACGCTGTGGCACAGGGGACATTCCATCGTATCATCCAATATTTCAATTTCACATTTACTGCATCTGCTCATTGCGTTACAAACACTCCGTTAGTCTCAATCCTGGCATCCACGCCATCTTCCTTAAGCAGTCTGAAGAACACTCTCTCAACCGATGTATCCCGGAATATCGTGCTGAAGGTAAACACATAATCATCCCTGTAGGCGCATATGGTGCCCTTCAGATACTGTCCCTTACTCATGGCTATATTGGCATGGAAGCGTTCAATGTAAGGCTCATATCTCTCGTCAGTCTGGATCTTGCCGATATTCGTAACAGTCGATGTGTTGGCAAGTGCCGACTGATTATATACCACTCTCATCGCTATGATCTTGATGGGCAGGGGGAATATCCTTAATGCCATATTCTTCTGATTGCCCACGCCGTATGAGAAGAGATCCTCAAGATGCTCCTTGTTGATCTGACTCTTAAGGCTTGCATCTATTATCTTAACCACCTCTTCAAAGCTGTATTCCTTACCGTCCGGCATAAACTCAGCCGACACCATCATAAAGAAATTCTTGGTGGTATTGGAATCATAGTAAGGCCGCAGATTAACAGGAACCGCGATCCTTATGGGCTTATCCGACGCTCCCTTCTTAAGGCATGCCACATATACACTGTAGGCAAAGGCAGCCACCAGATATGTATTGACAGACACGTCATATTTCCTGCAGACTTCCTTAACCTGCTTAATAGGCAGATAGCCGTGCATGAGTCCGAATTCACCATCAGGAAGCTTCTCAGCCTTTATAAGGTATGCCTTCTTATTCTCGAACATCCTGGGCTTAAAAGACTTGAAATTGCTGACAAAACTGTCATCCAGGTTAAGAGACGTATCATCATCCAGCGCATCTCCCTCTTCCGCAAGCTCCTCATGGGAAAGACGAAGGTACTGATATGTGAGCTCTCTTAAGAAATTGATACCCCCCATACCGTCCGTCAGCACATGGAATACTTCCAGATTGATCCTTCTGTCATAATAAGTCACACGGAAGAGATAACTGTGATTCTTATTGGCCCTTATATATCTGCACGGGAATGTGCTCTCCTGCGTCACCTTCGGAGCCGGCTTGCCGTTCTCTTCAAAGTAATACCAGAAGAAGCCCGCACGAAGCCTCACATTGAAACCGTCCATCTTGGGCAGGATGATATCAAGAGCCTTCTGCAGCCTCTCACCGTCTATCTTCTCAAACAATGTTACGCTTATACGATAAACATTGGTGGCATTCTCTCCCGCTATTGCCGGAAAAAGATTGGCCGTATTATCAAGTCTGTACCAGCGGATCATCTTATCGGCCGAATATGACTTAAGATGCTTATGCGCAGACTTAGCGGCAGTCGCCTTAGTGCCGCCTGCATTCTCTATTGAATTATCTGTGTCAGTCTGATTCTTTTTTCTGCGTGCCATATCATTGATTTTACCACATTTGAGGCAACTAGGGTAGACGCAAACGACACACAAAAAGAGCCGCTGTCATATGACAGCGGCCCATCTGAATACAGCCTATATGCCGTAGCGACAGGATGTCGCTTGGTCTGTCGCAAGTACACGGATGTACTTGCAGACCTTATTATCCTTCGATCATTATGGTCTTCTTCTCAGGAACCTTCGCCTTGTCGATCTTAGGAACCGTCAGGCTCAGAACACCATGCTTGAATGAAGCCTTGATATCCTCTTCCGTCAGGTTGTCTCCGACATAGAAGCTTCTCTGCATAGAGCCCGAATATCTCTCCTGCCTGATGAACTTGCCCTTCTTATCGTTCTCATCCTGATTAAGATCCTTGCTGGCGCTCACGGTCAGATAACCGTTGGTCAGCTCCAGGCCGATCTCTTCCTTCTTGAATCCGGGCAGATCGATGTCGATCTCAAAGTGATCATCATGCTCACGAACATCCGTCTTCATGACCCTGTCTGCATGTCTGCCGTACAGCTTCTTCTCCGTCCGATCCATATCCCTGAATTCCGGGAAAGTCGGGAACCCGAACCAATCATCAAAAAGATTCTCTCCAAAAATACTAGGTGCTAACATAATCCTTACCTCCTTCTATATCCACTGTTATTAAGGCTTTTTGACCCGGGTACGGAAGCTGCTCATCTCTCTTTACAGCTCCTTTTCCCTTTGTTCGATTATGTTATACCACCATTGTTAGCACTCGTCAAGGGTGAGTGCTAACAATTATTCATAAACTTTATTAACAAATTATAAAATGGCGTAAATTGGGCGTTTCTAAGCCCCAAGACAACCTATGAACAGGGCGAACACCCCTTGGCCGCAGGTGTTCGCCCCGAATATGCTCATCATATATGCCTTGTAACCGTAAATCGCTCAAGTTTTACAGGCTCATTCTCTCCTATACCGCCCTTGCGTCTGGCGATGGATACCTGTTCCTCGATTGTATCGACTCCGTCAAGATCGGGCAGGAGCAGACCTCTCTTGTAGCCGCTCGTGACTATCACACCGTACTTCCTCGGATCCAGCATATCCTGACTCGGGATGGGCTCGGGGTCACTCAGGACATCCACATTGATCTCAAGCCATGGAAGTTCCTTTTCCTCTATGGGATCAAATCTGGGATCCTTAGTTGAGGCGCTCACTGCATTCTGTATGATCTCCTGAGCAAGCGTCGGCGCCGTCGGAAGGATGGTTCCGATGCAGCCCCTTAAGCGGCCGTGCTCGTGGATCGAGACAAAAGCCCCTGCTCTCCTCTCCTTAAGCTCAGGAATTATCTCATCACTGCATTCGTCCATCGAGATCTCGCGGCCTGTGCGGATATAGTGCTCCAGAGACTTGCGTGCCAGCCTGACATATGCGTCAGATCTTGCCTGTGCCGAATCGATGGCCGACTTCTTCTTATCCATATAACTGTCAAGGAAGTGTCTGCCCGGATCATCTCCTGTAACCTTGTAAGTACATATTCCGTATCCGACTCCTGTCACATCCTCGTGGGAGAGTTTCTCCATATCCAATGACTTACCATCCAAGGCGCCTGCCATCATAACAAAGGATCTGTGGCCGCATTCGGCAGCCTTGTCACAGAAGCTCTCATCAAAATCAAAGAGTTCCATAAAAGCAGCCCTGCCGCATACATCCATTATCCGCTCATCATACTGAGGGCCCTCGGGTGCAAAACCGTACGGTCCGTAAGTCTGAAGCTTATGCGAGAGATCACCACTTGCAACATATACGACACGCCTGTCAAGTTCTTCAGCTGCCTTCTGTATGGCCATGCCCAGTCTGTAATGCTCAGAAAGCGGAAGACCTGATAATCCGATACGGACACACTTATAGTCAGTATAATATTTATTGATAAAATACAGCGGGACCATCACTCCGTGATCAAGAAGCGGATCCTTCTCACCCAATGTGCCTGCCGATATATCCTCACTGTCTGCGATATATTCCAGACGGCTCACAAGCTCCGTATCATACTCCACACGGAATGCAACCTCCGGAGCATGGAATCTTGAGAATGAACCCACCGCATTTCTTCCCGGAGAAATATGGAAGTAGTCACTGTACATGACAGAATGAGGGCTCGAAATGACAATCGTGTCAGGTCTAAGCTCTGCGATCTCCCTCGCAACTCTGTCATAAGATTCCGTAGTTGTTCTGACTCTCTCCTCATCGCCCTGTCCCACTTCGGGTACGATCATCGGCGGGTGGGGTACCATATATGCCGCTATAACAGACATGTCAATTACCTCCTTTTTTGATCAAATATATGCTAACAATTACCGGTGTATACGTAGTTAAGGCGCTCGCGCGCAATATCAGCCAGATGATATATAAGCCCCACATCGGTGGCAGCTCTGTCAGTCATATGAAACTGCGGGAAGAATCTGGATATGTGAAGCGGGATATCGGCTCCGATGACATTCCCGTCAGCATCCGTAAGAGAAACAATATAATCCGCTATGGCTCTCATCTCATCCTCACTGTCATTCTCACCCGGTATGATGAGCGTCGTAAGCTCCACATGACAGACCTTCACGGCTCCTTCTATGAAGGACTTGACCATATCAAGGTCTCCCTTAAGAAGATCACGATAATATCTGTCCGTAAAACCCTTAAGATCAATGTTCATGGCATCGATGTATGGTACGAGCTCATCCAGAACGGACACCGAAGCCATGCCGTTTGTGACCATAACATTTACCATTCCTGCCTCATGGATAAGCTTCGCCGTATCACGCACATATTCCCAACCGACAAGCGGCTCATTGTAGGTAAAAGCTACACCTATATTACCCTTGTCGCGGCAAGAAACTGCGATATCGGTGAGTTCCTCAGGTGTAAGGGTATCCGCCTCGGTTGCGAACCTGTAGGCACGCTCAGACCATGAGATGTCATTATTTTGACAGAAGGGGCAGCGCAGATTGCATCCGTAACTGCCGACAGAGAGGATCCTTGTGGCGGGGTGGAATCTGTTAAGCGGCTTCTTCTCTATAGGATCGAGCGCAAGGGAAGTGATGCGTCCGTAATTGGCCGCTGTGATCTTTTCTCCCACGCAGATCCTGGCTCCGCAGAATCCGAGTTCTCCTTCTGCAATATCGCATTGTCTGTAGCAAACATTACATTTAGCCATCGCATGACACCTCGTCACTGTACATGTCGCGGAATCCGGCTTATCCGGACCATATATCTCATTTTAACACATAAGGAAGATTGTATGATATACTTGAGGATGTAATTTGAAACATCAGTCGAACAGGAGAAAACAGATATGAACAACAATCCTATAGTAACGATAACAATGCAGAACGGCGATGTGATCAAGGCGGAGCTGTATCCCGATATCGCACCCCAGTCAGTCTATAACTTTATAAGCCTGATAAACAAGGGATTCTATAACGGCCTCATCTTCCACAGAGTCATCAACGGATTCATGATCCAGGGCGGCTGCCCCGACGGCAACGGAATGGGCGGTCCGGGATACTCGATCAAGGGCGAATTTAACAGCAATGGATTCAAGAACGATCTGAAGCATACGGAAGGTGTACTGTCTATGGCCAGATCCATGTTCCCGGACAGTGCCGGATCTCAGTTCTTCATCATGCATAAGACAAGCCCTCACTTAGACGGTGATTACGCAGCCTTCGGCAAGGTCATCGAAGGAATGGAGAATGTCAACAAGATCGCAGAATGCCAGACCGGATGGGGTGACAGGCCCATTGAAGATCAGGTGATCGAATCCATCACAGTAGATACATTCGGCGAGGAATATCCCGAGCCTGAGAAGCTGTAAGAGCAGAATTTAAAAGAATAAGAAACACTTTATGAAAACAGCCCGTGACCTGATGGCCACGGGCTGTTATTATCTGTAACAGTATCATCCCTAAATATTACTCCCCAACCAGATCCTGCTTATAAGGTCCACCACGAACAGCACGGTGACCACGATGAAACAGATGTTGTGAGCCTTAGACTCCCTTGTCTTTTCCTGGAGTCTGGTGACGGCCGGCTGGATCAGGCATATCGCTGCCCAGATCATCAGACCGAACATCAGGTCCGGGACAAGGGCGATCCTGCCGTCAAAGTTCATAAAGTATCCGGTGTAATCCCACATCGGTGTGCCGACGGTCGCATCGATTATATAACTGGCGATCAACTCAGCTACTGTGGCAACAATCGTACCGACCACGAATACCCACATAGGTTTCTTAACCTTTAGTAACGTAAATATCCCCAGGATGATCAGGAATCCGATACCGTATATCGGAAGCCATGGTCCGAACAGAAAGCCGCGGTTGATGAACCCTCTTCTGTGGTATATCATGCAGCACCATACTGACTCATATATCCATCCAAGGACACAGTAGAGCAGGAAGTACTCCATGTAATCTCGAAATATATTCCAATACTTTTTCATAACATCATCTCTGCGCCAGATCCAGCAGTTCCTCCGGCCTCGATATTATCACATCTGCGCCGTTTTCTTCAAGTTCCGTGCGGTCACGGAAACCCCACAGAACTCCGACCGTGTACATCCCGGCGCCTTTTCCGGTCTTCATATCGGTAGATGTGTCGCCCACATAGAGCATGTCCTCAACCTTAAGGCCTAGGGTGTTCGTGACAAACAGTGCTCCGTCCGGACTGGGCTTACGCTCAATCTCTTTCACTTTTCCCTGAATGTGATCAAAGAGATCCGTACCGTAGAGCTTATGCACCACCTCTATGGCCTGCTTATGCGGTTTATTGGAAAGGACAGCGAGCTTAAGTCCCATTTCCTTGAGGCGCGCACACGTCTCCGGCATACCGTCGTAAGCCGTCACATGGTAGTCCGCATATCTGGCAAAAGTCTCCCTGTATGCCGCTCTCAGTTCATCATATCGAGAACACTCTGTATCACCCGATGCGATAAGCATACGGCGCACCAGTTCATCCGCTCCGTCGCCGACAAAGTATCTGTATCGGTCCTGCTCATATGTCGGCAGTCCCAGCGACTCAAGGGCCAGATTGCCGCTTATAGTCAGTGATTCAAGTGTATTGGACAACGTTCCGTCCAGATCAAATAATATGCCTTTCATTATATCTTTATCTCTTCTTTCTGATGGTTTCTTCTCTACGCTCAGAACTTTATCTTAAGTTCTACCTGCACCGGATCCCTGACCAGTGAAGCAAATTCCTCGCCGTCCCGCGGACTGCCGACGGCCGTACCGTAATGGACCGGGATCGCTGCAGAGGGCTTCATCTCATTGATAAGGTTCGCGGCCTTCTTGGCATCCATGGTATATGTCCCACCTATCGGGATGAGTGCAACATCGCACTTAACAGCCTTCGCATCATTGGTTGCATCGGTATCGCCTGCCACATAGATCTTCCTGCCCTCTATGTCCAGAATGTATCCGACCCACTGTGCACTCTTAGGATGAAACGGCTTCATAAGATTATATGCTGCCACAGTGTCAAATGTAAGTCCGTCGATCTCATAGTGTTCGCCCGGGCGTACCGTCTCTATACGGCTTACCATATCCTTAATCTTCTCTGCTTTTTCCTTCATCTTCTCAGGCACGATCATGACAGTAGTGTCACATACCACCTTCGCGATATCCTTCGGCGAGAAGTGATCGTAGTGATCATGCGTGAGCAGGACAAATGCAGCATCCTTCGGTTCTTCCGTCATCCTGAACGGATCGATATATATCGCACCAACACCGCTTCTTATCCGTATACTGTTCTGTCCGAATACTTCAATATTCTCTGTCATATGCCTCTCCTTCGAATCTGTCAATATAAACTGTTTATCTGATGTTTAACCGATCATGCTCCGTCACCGACATCGCTGAGTATCAGATCCGCTTTATCGACAACCGACTTGCCGAGCCATTTTTTCTTATACCAGTAGTACATGACGATAAGACCTCTGATGCATTCGTCTGTGGCTGTTCCGGCAAATATACCGGCGACACCCACTCCAAGCGCAACACCGACCGCATAACCCGTCGTAAGGCCCAGTCCCCAGTTGCAGACTATGCCCATGATGAGCGGGAAGATATATGCTCCGGCGGCTTTCAGACTGCTAACAAAAGTCATGTTGAGACATCTGCCGGCCTCAACAAATATATCTACGATCATGATCATCTGACCTAACATTATTATATTCTCATTCTGTGTAAAAATGTGCAGGGTATAGCGACAGAAGATCGCATTGGCAGAAGCCAGTATCACTGTGATCGGCATCGATGTCTTCAGAGTCTTAAATGCTCTCCTGTATGCTTCCTCGGATTTACCGGCTCCAACCAGATGACCGATGATTATCTGCGTTGACATCGCGCAGGCATTTGAAAAGATCATGGCAAAAGATATGAGCGAATTGCAGTATGCTCTCGCATTTACCGCATCATTACCCATTGCGTTTACAAACGAAAGAAGTGTTGTCTGATACAGATTATATGTCAGGTTCTCGCCCGCAGTAGGAAGACCTATCCGGATCATCTTAATAAGCAGCTTGCCGGGGAAAGGATTCAGATAACGAAGTGAAAATCTTCCCGTCTTAGTCATATAGAAGAATACAATGAGCGCTATGACCGCGATGGTTCTTGCAGCGACCGTTGCTATCGCCACACCTGCTACACCCATGTTCAGATACTTTAACGGGCCGTATAAGAACAGGTAATTACCGCAGATATTGATTATGTTGATGGCAAACGTGACCCACATTCCGATCTTGGTATATCCGTTACACCGAAGGATCTGGAGCATAACATTGGATACAGCCATCAGAAATCCGCCGCCTCCGACTATATAGATATATATCATCGAATACGGCCGCATCTCGGGTGACACATGAAGGAAGTTCATGATCAGGGGATTGGCTGCACAGAAGGATGCACTTAAGATTATACCTATGACAAGGTTTACCGCAAATGCAAGCGTATAGATCATGTTCATCTTCTCATACAGTTTGGCGCCAAGATACTGTGCGACCACGACACTTGTGGCCGTTGCAATGACGTTAAACAGTATGTTCATCATGAACATGATGATATTTGCGTTTCCAACCGCTCCTACCGCATACTCATCATAGTGGCTGAGCATAAGCGTATCCACATTGTTGAGCATGGTATTTAAGAACAGTTCAAGAAACATGGGCCCCGCCAGCATAAGCAGCGGTGTCTTTTCATCTATAACAATTGTCTTATTCTTACTCATCGGTTTTTCAGCTAAAGAATTCCCTTATCGCATCAGCCACCTCTTCGGTATGACCTACGAAGCAGTGGTCGCCTCCGTATACCGGGACCAGCCTGGCATCAGCATACAGTTGCTCTGCTTTTTGCGCATATGAAAAGTCTACAACTTCATCATCAACCCCATGGATTATGAGCACGGGGCCGTTATATCTTGCTATCTCATCCTCGACATGGATGGTCTGTGCCACACGTATATAATCACCGCCAAGTTCCGCATCCCATGAATATATGCTCTCAGGGATATGCGCCGGATCAAATGTCGTGCCGAGGATCTCTCCCTTTCTGGATATCTCCGGGATCATCCATGCAGGTGACATAGGTATGATGGCCTTGAAATCATCGGGACACATTCCGCCTATGAGCATGGTCAGAAGACCACCCTGTGAGTGTCCGCTGATATAGAGGTCTGTTACAAAATCCAGCGACTTGGCATATCTCACTACATCAAGGGCATTGCTGACCCACTTATAGAGAGTATGATACTTGAACTCTCCGCCGCTTCCTCCATGGCCGTACATCTCTACTCTGAGGACCATTATCCCGACATCATTAAATCCCTTTACTGCTGCCAGCAGATGATCCTCTTCCATATGTCCGGTAAATCCGTGAATAAGGATACACAGAGGACCTCTCTCCATTCCCTCCGGGCGATCCAGCTTCGCGTGGAGCTTTATTCCGTCACTGTCTATGTAGAACTCTTTCATTCCGCTTCTGCCTCCCTTGTAAGTACATCATTAAGTCCAGGATATTCCTGCTTCATCCTGATCGGTCTGCCCTCACTGTTAAGGAAGGCGTGAGACGAAACTGCAACACATACCGTCTCACCGTCTGAGTTTTTCATCTCATAACCAAGGTGGAGCTTGACGCCCTTAAATTCCTTCACGGATACCTTTATGGATATCTCATCCGAGAAAAACGTGGGCTTCTTATAGTCGCAGGAAACACTTAAGACCGGAGAAACTATTCCCAGTTCCTCCAGTCTCGCATAGTCATATCCTATCTCTGAGAGGAAGGCTACCCTTGCCTCTTCCATCCACCTTATATAATTGGAATGGTGTGTGATCCCCATCTTGTCAGTCTCATAGTATTGGACCTTATGTATATAATCCATCAGGTTTTTCCTCCTGTTGCCTTATGTATCATTTCTCACAAACAGTGCTCTGTACTCTCCGGGTGCCATACCCTTCTCTTCCCTGAACACCCTGTTAAAACTCGGTATGCTCTGGAATCCGGATAACATGGCGATCTCCGTAAGCGTTCTTCCGCCTTCAGCCAGAAGCTCCGTGGCTTTCTCAAGCCTTATGGTATTAAGCCACTTGGAATAATTCATACCCGTGACATTCTTGAATATCCTTGAGAAATAGTCCCTGCTGATACCGGCCATCTCAGCCATGGCTCCCTGCGAGAGATCATCCGCCGTAAGATTATTCTTGATATAATCCGTAACACTCATCATACGTCTCATGACATCATCCGTATAACCGTACGGATCTTCCTCATTGAGTTCCGGAGCCAGTTCCTTCCTGTACTCATACAGCGTCAGCATGAATTCCATAAGGAGCATACAGCATCTTATCTCCTTGTCAGTTCTCTCTGAGAAAAAAATGTCCTTCATCTGACATGCTATAACCTTAAGCTTCGCTGCAAGCTCGGGGTGAGCATTGACGCAGATGATATGCAGATTACGATACATATGCATGATACGCCTGAGATCAAAGAGCGAATTCACAAATGCATTGGAGAACTGGATGACCAGCGCATCCGTCATGTCCGCATCGATGATGGAATGCATCTCCATGGGCCATACCAGCACAAAGTCATCCGGTACAAGCTCATATGTATTCCTGCCAACACTGTATATATTGGGCATGGCAGGACCGACGAGAAGGATCTCCCCGTATGAATGCCAATGCTGCTTATAGCTCCGGCTCTTATGTCCTGTAGACATGTTAAAAGCACTCACTTCATCAAATTCATATGTTTCATAAGAACTGTAATCCATACTCTCCCTGTCCTGTCTGAATCTTTCCCGGTCCCCTGTGATCTCACTCTGTAAGGATCTGTTCCTTACATGCTGGCTCTGTATATATCAAGCATTGCGGCTTCGTCAAGTAACTTGGCCGAACCCATCTGACCGCCAACACCGATCGCACACTTCTTAGCCATCAGCTTAAGCTCATCTTCCGTAGGCTCAACTCCCAGTTCTCTTAAGTTAGTGGGCATATCTATGCTCCTGTAGAAATCCTCCATAGCCTCTATGCCGCTTAATGCTATCTCTTCGTCACTGCCGTAATCTTCCACTTCCATTACATTAAGTGCAAATCTCTTAAATCTCGGCAGACAATCCTTGTATACATATCTTGCCCAGCTGCCCCATACTGCTGCCAGTCCTGCTCCATGTGCCACATCATACAGACCGCCGAGCTCATGCTCAAGCTTATGTGTCATCCAGTCACCGCCGTCATTACCGCATCCGGTAAGACCGTTATGCGCAAGGCTCCCTGCCCACATGACTTCTGCGCGCGCATCATAATCCTTGGGGGCATTCTTAAGGATAAGCGCATTCTTTTTTACCGTACGGAGAAGTCCCTCTGCCAGCGCATCAGTGATCTCCATATTGCCGCCATTTGTGAAGTATCTCTCCATTGTATGCATCATGATATCAGTACATCCGCAGGCTGTCTGATAATCGGGAAGAGTCATCGTAAGCTCGGGATTCATGATCGCAAACTTCGGACGTGAATAGTCGCTGCTGTATCCGCGCTTAACAAGGCCTTCCTCCTTGGTGATGACTGAGGAATCGCTCATCTCGCTTCCTGTTGCCGCAAGGGTCAGGATGACGCCTACGGGGAGGCAGCCCTTTGCCTGACGCTTATAGTCGTAGAAGTCCCATACATCACCTTCGTTGGCCACACCGTAACCCATAGCCTTGGCTGAGTCAATGGCACTTCCGCCGCCTACTGCAAGGAGGAAATCAACATTCTCCTTCTTACACAGTTCTATGCCTTCATATACCAGACCGAGATGAGGGTTCGGCACTGCACCGCCCAGTGTAACATAGCCTATGCCTGCTGCATCAAGGGTATCCGTAACTCGCTTAAGAAGTCCCGAACGGATGACACTTCCTCCGCCGTAATGTATAAGGACCTTGGTCCCTCCGTATTCCTTAATAAGCTCTGCCACACGGCTCTCCGTATTCCTGCCGAACACAACCTTGGTAGGTGTAAAATAATTAAAATCAAACATACTGTAACTCTCCTTCCTTAACCCAATACAATAACCTGCTCCGAATCATCCGTAAGGCTTACATCAGCCTTAATTGCATCGGCACTTATCTGATAGTCACCCTTATATGCTTCGACCACGGCCCATCCGTCCGCGTCAGTCATGACACTCGTGTCAGTCCGCCACTCTTCCTTTATAAGCTTCTTAAGCATCTTATACGAGGGCTTGAGTGTATTATCCGTTCTCACATATCCGCTCGGTGCCTTGAGCCATGCACCGTCTCTGTAGTCCCATGTTGTAATGGCTTCAACCAGAGGATGTGCAAACAATATCCGATACATCTCCTCGATCTCCTTAGTCTGTCTGATCTCACCTTCAGGAGTCGAAGGCCATTCATCCACCTGCCAGTCATTAAGATCCACGATATGCGGCGGCATAAGTTCACCTGATATCAGAGTATTTTCCGTAAAGTGGATCGGCAGACCGAAGTGTGAGAATCTCTCAAGCACTTCTTCAAGTTTCTCCCTGCCCCAGTATCCCTGGTGCTGGTGCGACTGAATGCCTATCGCACTTATCGGAACGCATGCATTTAAGCAGCCGTCGATCAGTATCTCGTAATTAGTCGAAGTATTGAAATCATTAAGCAGTAACATGGCATCCGGATTGCACTCCTTTGCCTTTGCGAACACTTCCTTAATGAGTCCTACGCGTCCCTTATCCTTACATATCCTTGTGATGGCATTGTCATATTTATCAAAGATCGGCATGATAACGACTTCATTGATCACATCCCAGATGTCTATGACACCCTTAAATCCCGTAACCTCTCTGTCGATACGCGCAAGCTGCTTCTCCATGATAGTCTTATTGTCATAGTTCATCAGCCAGTCTGCGCATGCCGTATGCCAGCATAAGGGATGTCCCTTGACCTTGACTCCCTTATCCTTAAGATACTGCGCCGTCTTCATTAACTTTTCCGTATCGGGCGAACCCTCTACAGTCTCAAAGTTGCCCCAGTAGAAAGGAAGCGTTCCGTAGTTGAAGAGTTCAAGCCAGCTGTCCGTCAACTGCCTGTATTCCTCCTCGCCCTTCATCACATAGGGTATAAAATCAAATGCACCGCACCCGAATAAAAAGGCATGCTCTGTCTGTTTAACTTCTACAGATCGTCCCGAAAGCGGGTTGCCCGATGCATCAACAAATCTTATTCTCTTACTTACCTGTCTGTATTTATTCTCCATATTTTGCTCTCCCGTTATGGCAGGTACTTACCTGCAGCCAGATACAACTCATACCAGTCATGATGTGACAGCTTAACATCAGCTGCGGCACATATCTCCTTTATATGCGTCGGGTTCATTGTGCCTATCACGGCCTGCATCTTAGCCGGATGTCTGAGTATCCACGCGATCGCGATCGCTGACTTGGTCACTCCCTCACGCCCTGCCAGCTCAGCCAGCACCTTGTTAAGCTCGGGAAAATCAGGGTTATCAATAAATGTTCCGCCGAACATTCCCACCTGCAGAGGCGACCACGCCTGAACAGTGATATCATTCAACCTGCAATAATCAAGCGCATTACCGTCTCTGTTAACCGAGAACTCAGTAGTCTTGTTGTTCATATATAACGGCTGATCTATGAGCTGAGACTGCTCAAGAGACAACTGAACCTGATTGATCGTAAGCGGCTGCTTCACATATTTCTTAAGAAGTTCTATCTGCATGGGCACAAGATTGCTCACTCCGAAATATCTGACCTTGCCCGACTTCTCCAGTATGTCAAATGCTTCAGCGACTTCTTCCGGATCATACAATACATCCGGTCTGTGAAGAAGAAGAGTATCAAGGTATTCGATATTCAGTCTTCTAAGACTGTCATCAACGCTGCTTAATATGTTCTCCTTAGTCCAGTCAAATTCATTACGGTCAAAGCAAAGTCCGCATTTACTCTGTATGAATATATCTTCTCTCTTAATGCCTGTATGCGGGAATGCTTCTGCGAAACGTGTCTCTGCTGCTCCGTTCTCGCCATAGCATGTGGCATGGTCAAAGAAATTGACCCCCTGATCATAAGCTGTCCGGATCACATCGGCTGCAGCTTCTTTGGTAAGCTCGGGCATCCTCATACAACCCTGTATGATCGCCGAGACATTCTGAGGTCCGTTCACAATATTGATCGTTTTCATGGCATGATCCTCCTATCCGGTTCAGAATATCTCATATCCGGGTCCTTTTCCCCTCATAATCCGATATGGAGATGCTCATTTTTTGATATACTCTTCAGCGGTCCGGGCTATCCACCCTGTCACACCGTCAGGAAGCCTCTCTTCCATGGGTGTACCGTCGTCGAACTTAAGATTCGAATGCATCGCATTGACCAGACAGTGCTGCCCCATCTCGATCCCGAAGTTTATCGAAGCAATGCCTCTGTCTCCGTTACGCACCCATTCAGGTGTATAGATAAAGCAATGCTTCATCCTCTCAAGCCTCGGTATCCTGGGAGCCACATCCTTAGAAAAGTCATGGAACTCATCCCTCTTGCCCATTGCAAAGAAAAGACACTTGCCCTTTCTGTCATATTCATCGAGGACCTCATCCGAGGGAAGCGCTTCGCTTCCTATCGGGATGACCACATCAAAATCATCCATATAATTATCCATTAAGCGCATGACAAATGAAGCGCCCGAAGAATTGCCGCACAAAAATACGGGACCGATCTTGTCCGCCCTGTCCCTGATAAAGGCCATGACAAGTTCATGGGCAGGCTTAAGCAGTTCTTCACTCCAGTAGCCCTTAACATCGCCGTTTTCATCTCTGTATTCATTGGCGATCGGGATGAGTATATGTGCTCCGCCCATACTCTTCTGATAGTCGGGAGACGCATAGTATTCCGCACCTGAATAGTTAATGCACAGGTCGCCCACAAGGGAATTGCTTGTCCCATGGAAAAAGACCAAGAGCGGCAGTTTTTTACTGACAGACGTATCATCTCTATGTTCATGATAATAGTACTTGTAATCGACGCCGGTTGAGTCCGTAAAAAACGCTTTTTCATACAGATCATAATATCTTCCGGGCTCATATGTGGGCTCATATGTTATAAAATCACCCTCATCCATTTCTGCAGCCCAGGGCGGCGTAACCTTCTTCTGTTCTTCCATTTATCATACTCTCCTGTTAAGTATAAGCAGCACGCCCATTAGCGATACCGCACATGCGATAAAGCCGATCCAGGGGCTGCCGGTAAGACCTATGATCAGATATCCGAGCGCACAAAAGATCGCAACAAGGGTCGCATAAGGGATCTGTGTCTCGACATGCCTTATATGATCGCACATCGCTCCCGTTGATGACATGATCGTCGTATCGGAGATCGGCGAACAATGGTCGCCGTATACGGAGCCTGCCAGTGTCGCTCCAAGCGCCGGTATCAGCATGGCTTCACCACCGGATGCCTGGCATATCATGGATACGATGGGGATCAGTATACCGAATGTACCCCATGAAGTTCCCATTGAAAATGACATGAATGCCGCAATGACAAATACAAGCAACGGCAGAAGCGTGAATGTGATATTCGTCGATGCCACAAAGCCTGAGATAAACTCACCTGTCCCGATCATCTGGCGGCATACTCCGCCAAGACTCCATGAAAGTATAAGGATAAGCATGGGCGGAACGATCTTGCCGATCCCTGCTACAATGCTCTCCACAAACTCCTTGGGCTTCATGATACGTCTCGGGATATACATGATAAATGCCGTTACAAGGCCTGCGAACGCTCCAAGCGAAAGACCTGCCGTGGGATAGTAACCTATAGCCTCTGAAAAGCTTGTTCCCTCGAAGAATCCGCCGACATAAGCCATGCCTAGGATCGCAGTAATGATCAGCACAACGATCGGAAGGACAAGATCAAGCACCTTGCCATTGCCCTGTTTTTCTTCGGCTTCATTTACTGCGTATGTATTGTCAGAAGATGACATTGTTGTCATCTCCACTTTCTTCATCTTACCGAAATCACATCCGGTCACACATATGAATATGACCATCAGTATCGTTAAAAGTGCATAGAGATTATAGGGAATAGTTGAAAGAAATGCGTGAAATCCGTTGGTATCACTTATCTCGGATGCAACAGCCACTGCCCATGATGATACAGGCGCGATGATGCATACAGGTGCCGCAGTGGCATCGATTATATATGCAAGCTTCTCCCTGGAGATCTTTTGTCTGTCATAGATCGGTCTCATGACCGCGCCGATCGTCAGGCAGTTAAAACCATCATCGATGAAGATCAGCACACCTAAGATCGCCGTTGCAAGCATTGTCATCCTTCGGCTCTTGAGTCTCTTCATTGCCCACTCCCCGTAGGCCTTCATTCCGCCCGATCTACCCACAAGTGTTATGACAGCCCACAGAAGCGCTAAGAAGATGATCATATACGAGTTATCGGCGATCTTCTCAGCCATCATATCAAAGATATGTGAAAAAACGGCAACGAAAGACTCCTGCGCAAATATCGAGTATATCACCATCCCGGAGAGAACACCGATAAAGAGCGAAGAATACACTTCCTTGGTGATGAGCGCAAGTGTGATCGCGATAAGTGGCGGCAGGATCGATACCCATCCTGTTTCAATCATCCGCAAACACCTCCTTTTCTATTGCTTTTTCCATTCAGAAAAATCCGTATCCATTCCAATCTGAAGATGATAATCCGGGAAAGCCTTCTGAACATCATCACAGACGCTGCGGTAAACCGCTCTTCTGTCATCCGCGCCAAAGCTTATGACTGTATCAAAACGCATGGACTTTGTATCCTTGTCCATGTAGAAGCCGTGCATCTGAAGCACATACTCATGCGCGAGAACTATCTCATTGACACGCTTGCGCGCATCTGTGATCTCCTTATCCTTGGTGTTTACAGAATAGATACCAATACCTGTAAGTATGACCTTATGCTTCGTATATACCTCTTCCTGTATACCGCGTGTAAGCTTATCCAGCTGATCTGCTGTGTATGTATCCGGGACTTCAATATGTATTGAACCGTTCCATGTATCCGGACCGTAATTGTTAAGGACAAGATCATATGCTCCCTGTACTCCGGGAATCTCTCTTACCGTAGCCTTGATACTCCTGGTCAGATCCGGATCGTTACTCTCTCCCAAAAGGTGAGAGACGGTCTCTTTTAACATCTCAAAACCGGCCTTGATGATCACAAGCGAGATCACGGCACCAAGCCATGCTTCTAAAGATAATCCGAATATCAAAGATATCGCTGCAGCTATCAGTGTTGATGCAGAGATAACCGAATCAAGAGTTGCATCCTCTCCGGAATTGACCAAAGACGCGGAGTTAACCTTCTTACCTACACCTTTTACATAGAATCCGAGGACTATCTTTACCACAACCGCCACTGCTATGATCGCAAGCGAGATGGCGGAATAATCGGGAGTAACCGGATTTATGATCTTCTTGATCGATTCTACCAGGGATGTAATGCCGGCATACAGAACGATGACGGCTATCGTCATGGCACTCAGATATTCGATCCTTCCGTACCCGAACGGATGCTTCTTGTCGGGCTCTCTGTTTGCAAGCTTAGTCCCTATTATGGTTATAAGCGAACTTCCTGCATCGGAAATATTGTTAACGGCATCCATCACGATAGCGATCGAATTGCTCATTATACCGATAACAGCCTTAAATGCTGCAAGAGCCGCATTGGCTATTATTCCGATCACGCTCGTCCTTACTATGATCTTCTCTCTATCATCTGCTGTCTCCCATCTACGGGGAACATGCTGTTCTGTCTCTGCCATTTATGATACCTCACTTCTCATTTTGTACTTCTGTTGCCGATCACAGGCACCGATCCTCAGATCACGATCTGATATCCAACCTTCATCTGAACAACTGTATCTCCAAGTTCTTCCTTAAGTATTCCAAACGCCCTGTCCTTGGTGCAGTGTCCGGTACAGACATATTCTATTCCCGTGTCACGGATCTTAGCTGCTGCTTCCCTTATCTCTGCTTCAGACTTGTTAAAAAGATGGAGACCTCCGATAAGGCCGTATACTTTCTTATCAGGGAATGTCGACTTCACCTCATTTATTATATTGGCGGCTCCTCCGTGTGAACACGAATTCAATATGACAAGACCTTTATCCGTTTCCAGTACCAGGCTCTGCTCATGTGCAAAATCATCCGGCATCCATCCGCCGGGTGTCCGCCTGAACATCAATTCCCTCTTTCCTATGCTGTCAAGTCCCGCAGTCTTATGAGGTATAAGCCATACTCCGTCCGTAAGCTTACAGTCTCCCGATACTTTCTCGATCCTGTCCGGATACTTTGCAAGCATCTTACGCGGGATACCGATGTATTTTCTGAATATCTTTTTCCTGGCATAACAGTCATTTGCCGTGCAGTCGCGGATATAGAGTTTTGCCTTATCGTTATTATCAAAGAATGCCGGGAACCCGTTTGCATGGTCGTAATGAGCATGACTGAGTACCGCATAGTCTATATCCGAAACATCGATCCCAAGTTTTCTCATATTTTCCAGAAAAAGGTTAGTAGACCCGGAATCTAACAGAATCTTCTTATCGCCATAGCAGATATAGACCGAAAGCCCCCATTCGCCCTGCATATCGTCATAAGATTTATTATCGACTATGATCGTGATCTTTGTCTCCATATAATTCCTTTCTGTCTCTTATGATCGCTTCGAGCCGGCATTATCTTCGCTCTTAAGGAACTGCTTGTTGTCATACATTTCCCTGTCTGCCCGGTCAAATATCTCCGTAACAAGACTGTCGTTCTCGGGATCATAATCGGCTATTCCGGAAGCCAGGATCGGTCCCGATCCCGAGCGGATATTCTCATGGATCTGGTCGTGCAGTCTCTTCATCAGTTCTTCTCTGCCCGAATAGTCGTTGCCGCGCAGGAATATGACGAATTCGTCACCGCCCACTCTGAATACCGGGCTGTGATCAAAGATATCACACAAAAGCTTCGCTGAATCCTTGATATACTCATCACCCGCCACATGGCCTTCCGAATCATTTATCTTCTTCAGATTATTGGCATCACACACAACGATCGCAAACGGTGAATTATCCATACCGCTGTCGAGATTCTCCTGCACGGTTTTCTCCAATTCAGTATACGCAGTCTTATTCCTGACTCCGGTCAGTTCGTCACGTCTTGCCAGTTCCTTCTCGGTATTAAGCGCCTTTAGATGCTGTTTTTCCTTCTTTACTTCAGCATCAATATTCTCGATACCGATGATATAATGAGTGCCATCCGCGGTTTTGCGCACTGTCAATCTGACGTAATGCACCCTTCTTCCCGCCATGATACGGTAATCTATGCTGCATCTTTTATGATCCTTAAGGGTACTGATCACATTATCACGGTCAAGGAAATCAAGCACCATGTCGCGATCATTCTTATGGACGATCTGAGGAATATCCTTTCGTGAATCAGCATAAAAATCATCCCCCGACTTCTGTATATCCAACTGACCATAAATATTATGACATTCGTAGCTTATATAGCTTGAATCCACCGCATCCACGTAATAGATCACATCATAATTGACTGCAAGGCTCTCTGCGATCTGACTGAATGTCACATGCTTCTTCTGGTTTTCCAGTCGGATATTCTCAGCAGTGATCTCATCATCTATATCTTTTTCATACAGCACAAAGTGCCTGTCATCATTAGCCCGCATCACTGTGAACCTGAAATACCTTGGATGACCGCCTACCATTATCCTGTACTTATACGAATATGACTTCCTGCCTTCCAGATTCTTAAGCATGGTCTCTTTGTGATAAAGACTCGCTGCAAATTCACGATCATCCGGATGGACGAATTTTACGATATTATCCTGAGTCTCAGCATAGAAATCCCGGCCGATCACAGGGACATTCATGGACTCATATTCTTCACTTGCCGCAAATTCACGATATTCACCGGTCTCTATGTCTATGTAGTACATCGCCTCATAATCTTCTGACAGGCCTGTCGCAATATGATCATACACCTCTTTTTCCTTCATCTCATTCGCTTCTACAAAAGAGCGGATCACACATATTCCGATCATGAGACCCATGGCGTAAGAAGGGTATCTCGGATCAAGGATCTGGAATATCAGGAATAACTCCATAACCAGACATATGAGCCCGACAGCAATATACCTTACTTTTTCCCCGCCCTTCGACTTACGGGCTATATGAAGCATGTATGTCGATGTCACCATATAAAGAAGGATCTGCAGGACGAACGCAATATGCCTGCCGGATTCCGTTACGTATTCATGTGCTGCATTAAAGGAAAAGATAAAAGGATGGAAGTAGTTGATAACAAGATATACAAGACCAAGCGTGAACATAGTCCACACGCCATAAAGAAGCATCTTGCTCCGACGTCCCCTCTTATCCAGATAAGCGACTATATAGCGCATCCATGTAAGCATGGTAAGGAACATAAAGAAAAAGTAAAGGATACAATCGATATATAAGATCGGGAAAAGTGCATCTATGCTATGCCATTCATACAGAAATCCCCACGCTATATCCGCAGCAAAATAGCAGTCTGCCGCAATGACAAAATAACTGTAGCGGATTGCTGCACGCTGCTCGTCCTTCTGATCCTTCGACCATATCCGGATATTCCTGAACGCTCCTCGGTTTGCTATAAGATTAAGTATTAAAGCAAGTATGCTTATACTTGAGTAAGACATTCTGTAAAAAAGACCTCCTGATCCATAAATCCCGGTTACCCATATATAACTCAATTTTTTAATTATATCATTTGTCAGGTGTTATATCCAGTTTAATCAGGGTTTTCTCTTTTCTGATGATGTAGGGTTTTCTCTTTTCTGATGAAAATGCATTTAGTCCCTGTTTTTCATAGATTTATCCCGTTTTTTGTCATCCGAAAGTGCGCTATAATAAGGCAAGCTTGTGAATCGGATGGTGTTATATGAGCAAAAAGCGAATAAATACAGCGATAAAGAAAGCGATCACATTCCTGACAGCAGCCGCTACAGTACTTTCTCTTGCAGGCTGTAAGCAGGACACGCCCGAATATACCCTGGAAAACATAGAGCTGACTGCAGACGAGAGAAAATGGATAAACCCCGATGAGCAATATTTGGATATCATCTCTCTTTATCATAAAAACAGTTTCAAGGGAACCTCTGTTGTGGCCACTGATAAAGAAGTGCTGTATCTGTACTGCGAAGACGCCTTCGAAAAAGACGGCGTGACTTTGGTATCTCAGGATACTGTTTTTGATCTGGGTTCAATGAGTAAGGCTTTCACGGCTGTAGCGATCTTACAGCTTGTTGAAAAAGGAAAGCTTAACCTTGATGACAGTCTTGATAAATTCTTCCCTGAATATCAAAAAGGAAAGGAGATCACTGTTTATGATCTCCTTCACATGCGTTCAGGCCTTTATGATTATCTGAATGAGCCTGATAAATTCTGGATCAACCACGACAACATCGGCCAGCTTATGCGTGACCTTGTAAGCGACAAGATCACCGATGAGGAATTTCTCGATGCTCTGTATGAAGCACCCTTATCATCCGAACCCGGAAGCGGATATAAATACTGTAATACCAATTACCGTCTTTTAGCCTTCATCATCGAAAAGGTTTCGGGTATGAAATACTGCGATTATCTTAAGCAAAATATCTTTGATGTCTGTGGCATGACCCATACTACTTCGATGGCAGTCGGCGATCTGACATATGTTCCTACCAACTTCTCACAGGTGTATAACGCAGGGCTTACCGATGAAAACGGTTATCCGATGGACGCCAACAACTCCAGAGGCGACGGCGGGATACATTCCTGCCTTACCGACATTCTTGCATTTGACCGTGCCCTTTTCGGCAATAAACTGCTAAATAAAAAGTCAATGGAGACTATGCTGCACGCCGAAGACGGCTATTGCTGCGGCCTGTTCTCCAAACCGGCCTATAATCACGGCGGGAAAAGTTATACTACCTTGACCATGCATACGATCGTTCCGTCTGAAGAATATGGTCATATCTATATTATCTGGCTGTCTCACTCATGATCTCGAAGACGGGTTCGCAGCCCCTATAATCTCCATGGCCTCTTCATAAGTGATATCTTCGATCTCATCCATTATGGAAAAATTGCCCATTGCATACGGGGAACCGGGAGGTTCAGTGGGGTCATATCCCACAAGGTGATCCATGATCACCTTTTCCGTATCCGCAACCCACTCACCGTTCCTGAAGAGATAGTACCTCCCATCTTCCTTCTTGCCCACCAAGCGCTCCTTGATCAGATAATAACTTATTTTCTTATTCATACCTGTCACCTCCTTACATACATATCATATATAAAGATATACTTGAGTTGTAGCGAGCAGAACTTTATGTTTTATATTGATATTCAAGTTAAACTTGAATCCACTTTCTCGATTTCCAGACTATATAAGGCTGCTAGTGATTGTTTTACATATTCATTTTATACCACGCCTCTATGTACAAATTTCTGAACACAAAAAAGACCGATGCGTTCATAAATGACAACATCGATCTTTTGCCCATCGCCTTATTGAGTTTTCATCACCCTGGTAGTTTTCTAGTTTCTATACTTCCTGGCCATTTTGTTGATATCTTCTTTAAGTCGCTCTCTGATCTCCTTTGGCTCTATAACCTCAAAGTATGGGCCGTATTGTAATGCCCAATAATGAATTGCATATTCACTGCATACCACCCGGACAAGTATTTCTCCATCCTTTTCTTCTAAGATTTTTATGTTCTTACCAAACCAATCGATCAGGGTATCAATTGAACCGGTTGAACACTTTAGTTTTATGGGAACACTTTCTCCACAGAATAAGTATATATGCTCAGCCATATGTTTAGGAAGATTCAGGCCATTTTCCAGTCCCTTTACCTGTTTCATCGGCTTGACCCTATCATCCAAGATCTCAACATTTTTGATCTTGTCAATTCGATAATATGATATATCATCAAACCAGTCGAGATTACCGAGCAGATAATAATGGCCATTTGACGCAATCATCTGATACGGATTAACTACATAATCCTTACCTTTGTCATGAAGCTTAAAATCGGTTCCGTATGCCATGTATCGGAATCTGACTTTTTTCTTTAGATCAATCGCATCATTCAGTTCTCCAACCGTAGACATTACCTGCTGGTTCTCTGTTCTGGAAAGATATGATGATGATGCAACATGCGAAACCTTTGCATCAAAATAAACATTCCCGTAGTTCTTAAGCTTATCTATAAGTCTTCTTGATTCCGCCCCGCTTATAGTCTTGGAGAAGAGCACCGAATCTATCAGCATACGAAGCTCAGATTCCTCAAACTCCCGCTCCAGCAATACATAACCTTTGGGATTATCCATATCAACATCAATCCCCATCTCGACCAATCTTTCCACATTAGCCTTAACGGATCTCCTGTCGCATTCCATGTCATATTCACTTTTAAGCTTACGCTTTATCTCTTGCTGCGTAAGAGGATGATCCACATCGGAATACTTCTTCAGTATATCCAGGATCATCATCATGAGCATTTTCTTTGTTCCGGTACCGTATATTTCCAATCTAAGTCTCCCTGTAATCCAAAACCAGAATATGTCCTCTATAGCGAAACATTGAGCTTCCATCTAATTCACTCAACCCTTTCACTATAGCGGGAGTATCTAAACCTTATCATACATCTCGCACATAAATATGTACATATTTAGTCGTATGCTTTTCCTGCGAGAGGATCAAGTTTCGTATCTTCCCGGACCACACATGTGTCTGGTTTCCCAGTCACCCGCCTTCTTGAAGAATACGTCAAATTCCTCCTCCGGATATCCGTTTTCTACCCATAATTCCTGGCACTCTCGTATTGTTCCACCCCTCGCCAGGATCTGTAGGATTTCTTTCTCAGTATCATTTTGCGGCAATTCCTCCTGCATGATGCTATACCCTGTCATCATCGGGTATTTTTCGATTTTATCACTTTTCTCTCTATCCATCACTTCTCACCTCATTGTCTTTTCTTCCAACAAGCCATTAAAACGGGTTATATGATCCGGGTTTTCATCTGTTATTTAATTCCATGTCACCGGTTCTTAGGATCATTTTACAATGCCAAGAAGAAGATTTCTACAAATCGGGGTAATAGCGAATTATTTAGAACATCTATATAACTTGACAATTCATGTAAAAATGACGATATTAATATCACAAGGAGGGCAAAGCTATGGTAGAAAAGAATGTAAAGAAGCTTAAAGCCAAGAAGCACCGTGTCATGAATGGCTTCAACACCGGAACCCGTGACATGAAGCTAAAAACTGCATACCGACGCAAAAAGAGATGGTCGGCAGAAGATGCCGACCATTTTCTATTTAAAAATCTATCGAACCGTTATACCTTTGGCTTTAAGGAATTTCTGAATATTCTCATACCGCCTGATCATCGCCTCTCTTGTATGATCCGGAACCCAGCTTCCGTTGTGATGGTGCACGGTATAGCTTAGTTCAGTATTATAGATTATCCCTGTTTCAAAACTTTTGCCTGTCAGCACCTCGAAAGGATAAACGGTGATATCCTCAACCTGCTGGAATCCACCATCTTTTATAAGGCCATGCTTTTCTATGACCTGAGTGTAGCGTACAGGACAGGTGGAATTATCCCATGTTCCATCAGCCTTAAGGTATGGCCTGTTCTCGTAGCTTTCACAGATTTTCTGTATGATCGGATGTCCCGGCCTAGCTCCCATCCCCGATCCGCACTCTATTCTATCCAGAGATTCGAAGCTCATATATGCATCGTTATACAGAAGATCATCAATAGGGCGGAGCATCTCCACATCAAGGTCCATATATATTCCGCCATATCTTCGAAGAATATCTGCCCTGGCATAATCCGATGCAAATGACCAGTTCCTGTGCTCTATTGCCTGCTCAAAGAAAAGACACCGATCGGGTTTATATGTCTCCATATCCCAGATCTTTATCCCATAATCAGGAGCATACCTCTTCCAGGACTCAAGGCATTTTAAATACAGCTCCGGCATGGGATCTCCTGAAAACCATATGGCATGAATGATCTTGGGGATCATCTGTCTGTCATTCTTTCGATAATTCAATGGCGGCTTTTTTGCAGCTAAAAGAAGCATGTCCTCATAGAGCGATTCCAAAAAAATTGACGGAACTGCTTCGAATCCTGTCAATCCGGGATCCGCTCGCAGCTGGGCAAGAATCTCCTCATATCCGGTAACAGTTATTAGAATAACCGTCTTATCGATATCCATCCGAGCCACTTCTTCTTTTGTAAATACATCAAAAAAATGCCCTAAATACCGGGCTGACTCTTTTCCTGGTATGCCTACAAATCCCCTGATATTGTCGATCAGGCCGCATTTACTTAAAAAGGGGCAGGTGATGTTTTTAAAATGTTTCCCACTGCCCCAGCAGATGATTTCTTTAGTTTTCAGTATTTCAAAGTATTCCTTGAGTCTCATAGACGTAGTTTTGTATACATGATGAACCGTTACCTTAAATCTTAAGTTTTTCAATTACAGTATCATACAGATTTTTGTCAATTTCAATGATTTTACTGTGTATTCTTTTTTCTTTCCGGTCATAAATCTCTACCCCAGGGATTATATTTTAATCGACCTTCTTATTAGT
>JAEEGL011634916.1_pt1 | contig 52880 bp, 43 predicted proteins | sample 9134231 | NCBI WGS metagenome assembly JAEEGL01 (sample SAMN16246548, study PRJNA631951) | gut metagenome | biome: gut microbiome; feature: rumen; material: fiber-attached | host: Bos | place: Iran: Karaj | collected 2018-10 | reverse complement strand
CGCCGTCCTTCGTACATCGGTTTATGGAATACCCGCACCGTCTGTTCTTCTGATGGTTTGATAATGCGATAATAGCTATTGTCAAACAAATGTCGGTATCTCTTTATGAATCCTTCACTCAGAGTTTCTGCATTTTCACTAATCAAAGTGATTCGAGTCCGCAATGAGTGATCCCTTACATAGTTTGGGTAGTGGGCTGTATGTGCTGCTTGTATAGCTACCGTCTCAGCCACCTCACCCATACCGAATATCACCAAATGCACATGTTTATCCGAATGAATAGTAATAGGCTCATAATCCAATACAATACTTTGGCTCCAGACCCCATCGATTGTGAATGGATACACATCCATTTCCTTTCTAACAACCGCGGAAATGTTACAAGTCTGCAACATATGTAACATTTCCCTTTCCTGCAACAACAGATGGCAAACAAGTTGTCTGCCACTATGTAACTCCATTTTGTAGTCCTTTGAGAATTCATATAGAAGTCCCAATGTCTTACTATCTCCGCTTTGCTCAGAAAACAAAAACAATTCATCAAAGTCATTAATAGTCGTATCTTTAGCAGACAATTCACACTTAGACTTCACAGCAGTTTCTTTTTCTTCATACTGCTGTATTACATTTTCCTTAACGGAATGATTTCCTATTATTATAACCCTTTTACCCAATTGATTACTTATCTACAAATTATAACTATTATTACAAAACTAACCGCAAGCCATAGCTACGATCCCGTTTAAGTAACCCACCGTAATTCCGAAAACTAACGCTACAACATTCGCTGTTGCTACTCCAACTTCCACCACGACACACTTTACCAGAACCAGAATCTGGTCCCAATGGATTTACTTCATGAGACAGAGAATAATCAGAAAACCAATCTGAACACCATTCCCAGACATTACCACTCATATCATATATTCGCAATTCGTTAGGAGCTTTCGCTTTCACATCATGAGTCCCGTAATTTAATCCGGAATCTTCATTTTCTGAACAATTAAGATTATACCAAGCAACGTCATCAAGATTTATACCTCCTGAATATAATGTTTTTAGACTACGATTACCACCACGCGCTGCAAACTCCCATTCAGCCTCTGTTGGCAGTCTGAAATCTTTTCCTGTTAGTTGATTCAACTTATTTATAAACTTTTGACAATCATCCCATGAAACTTGTTCAACAGGTCGCTTTTCTCCTCTAAATTTTGAGGGATTATCTCCCATCACTACTTGCCACAATTCTTGAGTGACTGGTGTCTCTCCAATCTTATAACTACTTAATGAAACTTTATGAGCATTTTCTTTGTCTCCCATCATAAAAGATCCGCCCTCTACAGGATTCATTCTGAATTCCACGTTACCAACTCTAAATACATTTTTAGAACGAACTTGTTTGGGAATTGGTTCAGTGGAAGACTTTGTCTTTTCAGGTTCTATTTCAGAAACAATAATTGGTTTTGGTAACATTACTGTTCTAGGAGATGAATCCCATAATGCTTTTACTATTGACAAATATGTTTCATCGATATGAACATCTTCTGATATACCATACATTAGAGGGAAATAAAATCCACAACACTCGCAATATCTCTGCTCTAAATGAATCGGAGATGAGCATACTGGACATTTTTTCTCACGATTTCCAATCTCTATAAGTCTTTTTTGTACTTTATTAATAATCTGCAATTGCTTTTGAATAGCTTTATTAGCATTCATCGCCGTTGCTATTATTTCACTCTTCAGTTCCTTTTCATTTATATCCCTTTTTATGTCTAATATATCTCTGACCAGAGTTTCTAAAGCCAACTCTGGATTGACAAAGTATTCTTGATAATTGATTCCTGCCAATATGAAACCTATTCCACTTCCAAATTTTGAGTCATCAATCTTTAAGGGAAGTATCTTTTTGTTATTATCATTGGCTAAAGATATCTCTCTACGTGTCCATTTTGATGCATTGGAATTCTTTGAAGAAATAAAAAGTAACATTCTTGATTTCTCCATATTTGTTTCTATTCTTTCTGCAAAAGCATCACTATTTTTAATATCTTCTGTGTCGAACCAATAAGTTATATTCGCCCTTTTAAGACACTCTTTAATTTTAGACACAGCATTCCCAGGTATTACATTCTTGTTTTCATCAACGTAATCTCTTCTGGAATAGCTTATAAAAACATCGTATTGGTACTCCATATTCATTTACTGTTTTTATCATCATCATGTGAATCCATTCGAAATCCTATAGCTCTACGAACATCGTTTGCATTAGGGTTATCGAACTCCTCTCTTATTTTTAAATGAGCCTTTATAGCAGATTTACTAAGCGATGGTTTAATAGACTTCAATGCTGAAACAATATCTTCCTCAGTTATTTCGCTTTTTTTGTTTCGAAACACTATACGTGCAGCGGTATCAATAACTAATTTTATGTCTGCACAACTATAATCGTTAGTCATTTCTGCTAATTTTTGGAAATCCATCACTTTTGACGAACTTCTTTTATCAAGTTCTATTTTAAACAATTGACTTCTTGTTTGTATGTCTGGTAAAGGAATGTAATACTTTAGTTCAATACGCCCTGCACGTAACGCAGCCTCGTCAATCTCCTTCGGCTTATTCGTTGCCCCAATAACTAACACTTTATCCTTGCCACAATTATTTAACTGTTCCAAAAATTCATTTACTTCGCCGGCTTCGCTCACATTTGTATGCTTATCGCGGCTTTTCAGCAAAGCATCAATTTCATCTAAGAAAATAATAGATGGTGCTTTTTCACGCGCCTCTTGGAATATTGCTGCAATTTTGTCTTGTCCCCCATGTATATAAGGAGAGGCCACATCAGAGCATTTTACATATATATAATTGCATTTTAGTTCCTCTGCAAACTTTTCTGCAAAAAAAGTTTTTCCACATCCTGGAGGTCCATAGAAAAGCAACCCGTTTGGAATACTCAGCCCTAACGATTTTGCTCTTTCTTGATCATTAAGAAGGTCGATAACATCTGATTGTAGTTGTTCTTTGAGCAGATCCATTCCTGCAACATCAGCAAAACCATTGCCTATAAGTATATTGGGTGAAAATTGTTCTTGAGATTGGGTGTCTCGAGTTATGCTACCTCTTAATATTTCTGTTGACTGCTTTCTAACAATACTCTTGTCTTCTAATGCTTCTATAAATTCCTGCGCAGAATGGAACCTGTTCTCGGGTAGGAACTGTAAAGCTTTTACAATGGTATTCGTCAACTGCTCATCAAGTCCTAAAATATTCATCTCCGGTAATAATAGCGGCTTCTTACGGCTTTCATTAATCACAGAAACACGCTCGTTAACAGGAACATCTATAATGTTTACACTCCAAGGTACTCTTCCAAACAGCAAACGATAAATCAAAACCCCAACAGAATACAGGTCACTTTCTACAGAGCATACACCCTCAAGGCGTTCTGGCGCCATATAAAAAGGATTAGTACTTTCTATATCAGGTATTTCTAACTTATCTGATGCATAACTAGCACTGCCGAAATCAATAAGTTTAACATCACACATTCTACCCATTAAGTCATATAGGACATTCTCAGCTGTAACGTCGTTATGCAGAATACAGCGGGAGTTAGAATGTAATGCTTTCAAAGCGTTTAATACTGCCTTCGACATAATTTTGATATCATTGGCGGTAAAATGGACTCGGCGCATACGTTCTTCCACCGTCTCGCTACTTACAAAATCCATGACATAATATGTGTATAGTTCACCATCTTTTTCTAATTGTCCACTATCCACAAATCTGCAAAGATTATGATGCCTCACGGCCTTAACCAAATTAACTTCTTTGATTCGGCCTCTTAAATCTAGTTGGTCTGCACGCAACTTCGAATGACAAATTAACTTCAAAAAGCCTAATACACCTTCTGGCATAATTACACGGTAAGTTTCCGCATAAAAGCTCTGTTTTATGGGAAACACTACCGTGTATTTATCTATGATATTATTCTTTTTATATATCATAATTATTGACCCTTAAGTAACCCTCCTAAGTCTATTGACGTATTATCACCAGGCGGCAACAAATCTATCAACTCATTTATGATAGGGCCTAATGCATCTGCTGTGGGATTATTGCCAACAACAGTCAATCCTTCGTTTAATAATTCACGCGCTCTTGATGTATCCTTCCATCTAATACTATTAAAATTGCCCTTCCAATAATTCATATATGAAATATAATATTCAACACGTGCCAGTTGCCAGTCAAGTGAATGAATTTGCTCAGTAAGTGTCCTCCCTTCATTTATAGCTTTCCTTCGTACGACTTCACTTAACTGAGTTCGCAGATAATCAACCTGTTTCCCTGTACTATAGTCACCATACTTCTTTTGGTCTTTCTCTAATTCGCTAAATTCTGCATAGAGTTTTTTCTCAACCCGTTTCCATTCTGCATCATCGTCACATTCTTCTATTTTTCTCAGCACCTCTTTCAAATGCTGGATAACCATTTTGTTCTCAGTGTTGTTGTCATTTTCTGTACTGACATCATTAAGTACGCCCTGAAGATCTGTTACATCAATGCCTTCATTTTTTAATGAGTTGATTTTTTGTTGAGCCTCGCTCAAGCCGCGAGAAATATCATCCTTCTGGGTGGTTTGTTTGGCACTTGTATCCAACTCTTTCTCTACAGTTTCATCCGTTTGATTGAAAAACACCTCTAAACGCATCATTTCCGACGAATCCACAGAGAGTGTTACATCGACAATTGAACCATCTGGCACATAATGATTGACATCTGCTCCTGTAACAAGGACATCTGCAACGTGCTCATACAGGTTGGCAGAAGCGCCATCTCTGTATTCGTCTGCCTGATAGACTGGAATTTGTAGGAAATCAGTTATTACCCCTGGCCTCAATTCTGATGAAGTTCTTTGGTTGTTAAGAACACCCTTTGCTGGCAATGGCTTGTTTTTCTCAAGCCCTTTTGCCGGTACAAAAACGATTTTCTTCTTTTGGTCGCTCCATACGGCAAATCCTATGTGATAGGGAAGTGGTGCACTTCCTATCTTTGTTCCTTGAATAATTGTAAATTCCTCTGGGAAGCAGGGAAGACTATTCCCTTGACTGTCGTATGTTAGTACAGAAAAAGAATTAGGGCAACCTTCCCTAAGTTGTACGTCAATGACATCTCCGTCTGCACCAATTTCTTTTTTTCCACTAGCCCAAGACTGATCCCCTCTAACTAATTCTACAAAAACGCTGTTAAGTGTATTTGCACCAGTTTCATTCTTGTTAAATCTTATACTTACAAACTCTGTCGTCTCAACAGATGTTGACTCATAGCCAATGTCCAGTCGTATCGTCCCAGTTTGTATGTCCTGGGTAGCTATGTCGACATCTCTTGTAGATGCATATAGGGCAGCACCTGTTGCAACAGCTGTCATAGGGTCTATAGAATAGTCTACTTTTTCCGTAATCTGTTCTTTCAACATATCTCGGATTAATGGTGAGTGTGTCGGTCCTCCAACAAGAATTAACTTGTTGATAAGATCATTGGTCATTCCATTTCTTGCCAACAGCGTTTTGCAAATGTCAACAGCTTTCTGGAACAATGGTCGCATTACAGCAAAGACCTGCTCTTGGGTAAGTGTTATGTCCAGTTCTATCTCTTCACCCTCGTCATCTTCCCCAAGATCTCCAAGGTTTGATATAATGTCCTCTTTCGATTTAAATGATAGCTGATTCTTAACGTCTTCAGCATAAGTTTTCATGGCATCTCTAAGAACCTCCTTTTTTTTAGGGTCAGTAAGAATTTCATCGACAGAGTAATTTTCTTTTACGTATGGTATAATGATATTGTCTACTATAGCATAATCTAAGTTTTTTCCGCCAAGATAATTGTCACCTTCGGTATCAAACACCTGTATGATACCATCTTCAACCTTTAGGAGTGCAGCATCAAATGTTCCACCTCCAAAATCAAACACCATCCAATAACCATCCTTTTCATCCGTAGTCAATCCATATGCCATTGCTGCTGCGATAGGCTCTTGAAGAAGTTCGCACTGGTCAAAACCCGCCATCTTTGCAGCTTGCATTGTTGCAGTTTTTTGATTCACAGTGAATTTTGCAGGGACGGTTATCACAACGGATCGGAATGTTTCGTCTGTAATAAATGACTTTAAGGCCTTTAGTATCTCAGCAGATAATTCTTCCGATGAATAATCACGTCCCATATTAGAACTATGATATAATTTATCTGTACCCATAGTTCTCTTAACCTCAACATATGTGTTGGAGGTGGCTCCAGCCCATGATTTTGTAGCGCGTCGTTTGTCGCTCTTCATGGAAAGATAAGCACTCGCACCTACCATAATATTCTTTTTCTTGTTAAAGAACACACAAGAGGGCATGGTGTCATCTGTCACCTCGATTTTCTTAACAACAGGTTTACCTTTTTCCATTCTGCAAATAGCTGAATTTGTGGTACCCAAGTCAATTCCGTAATCAATTTTTAATCGTGCCATAATACTTATTATTAGTTATTCTTCATTATCTTGGAAATACGTTTCTTTCAGTCCCATATTTCTAGCCATTTTGTTTGAAAATTCTGCAAAGCACATTGATGTCATTCGTCGATAACCATCATTGATATCGTCGACATTATTTATATTGTTAGCAGGTTCTCCTTTTTCTGAATAGTCAAACGTAGTAAGGCTTCCTGGAATTGAATAGTGAGCTTTAAAGAATATAGAAATTCCTATCAAATAATTCTTGACAATATAGCCCTCATGGTAACTCCAAATGTGAGGAATAACCACACTCCCATATCTTTCTTCCTGACTTTTTATTGTATAATCAAAGTGTAGTTTTGGCAAATCCCCTGAAGAGGAACTTACAACAGAGATAAAGCCCGGAGTAAACATTTTGTCTAAACTTTTCTGCACGCCTTCAGAAAGGATTTGCATCAATGTAGAAATGTCTGCTTGTGAGAAATTTGACTTTAAGGAAATCATTCCAGAGGAAAGCGACAATGCATTATTGTCATTTGTTGATTCTAAATACTCACGCACCCTACTGTCATATTCTTCGTAGTCCTTTAGCTGAAGATGAGAACTTACATCTACAAGGACTGAATTAATCCTATTCTTTTTCATGTACTGAAGCATCTCAGACATGAATTTAACTGCAGTGGCAGATTCGCGTTTTTTGCCTCTCGTATTATATCTCTTTATCTCTGCATCCCATAAACTATCACATGTTGAATTGACTTCTCCGGAATATTTACCATTCGGATAATCATGTAAATACTCGTTTATTGCTACTAATAAATCATTAGTATTCCCTAATATTTTCTTTTGGGAATACTCTATTTTAAGATATCGGACTTCCTCCAAGCGCTTTCCTTTAGGGCACACTTCAGCATACCAATCACATGTATATGAATCTTTCTCTTCCTTAACTTTATCAAATGCTATTTTTTCTTTTATTTCAAGCACCTCTTTCAAATATCTGCCATCTGGGTATCGGTTAATATACCCATCACACAAGGCTATATCATTCCCGTCTTTTGCCTTACTATAAATTTTATATTCTCGTATGAAAGGAATTGCAATAGCTAGAATGATTACAGATGCGACAACACCTACGATAATTTTATTCCCCTTTTTCATATACAATTCCCTAATTTGTGTCGGGCGCAACTGCTATGGTTTTCAAATATTTTGCGATACTGTTACAATTGCTTTTTGTATCATCTGCCCCATATAGTTTATTTGGGGTTTGGTAATCGATGTAATTATCCTACTACCTTCCGCTAAAGACTCGTCTATTACGAAATCTGCATTAATGCGCATTCCCTCGTTATATGTAGCGCCCAGCATGTCCACGATCTCATAGCCTTGAGCCGTAAAATTATTTTTAATTCGTTCAACTGCCTTGGAAAGTTGTTTATAACCTTTTATGCTCTTGTCCATCCTAAATAAGTTCATTTCAATTCTTACCACTTCATCTGCAACTTTCATTGCTAAAGAATGATCACCATTTTCGCCGCTTTCTATGTTTTCCTTCTCAATAATTGAGATAAGCTTATTATCTAGTTTTAATGATTCCTCTTGGATTCTTTTTTGTACGCTCTTTATTTCATTTATCGTTGCAGAACCTCGATTCATTCGATTTCGTAAGAATAGAATCAAAACAAGGAACCCCAACAAAGTTGCTAAGAAAATACCTCCCACATAAAAAGCATGCTTACGAAAGACTTTCCTGTTACTTTCTTGTGTTACCTCCAAATTGGAGTTTGTAGCACCAATATCTTCAGAAAGTCTACTGCTCTTTTCTTCAACCATCTTGCTTAAGTCCATAAGTTGAACTTTTAGCGAGTTAACGCTGTCAACATTTGTTTTCAATTGCATATTAATACGCATAACACTGTCCTTTAAGGCAAGATTGGCTGTTTGGACAGTTATTAATTGGCTCTTAAGCGTATTAATTTCAGCATGCAAGTCTGGCTCAGTCTCAACCGCGTTTGCAAACATGAGACTCGTACATAATCCAATGTAGAATAATAATGCTCTTTTCATCTATATTCGTATTATTTTGATTTAACTATAACCTTCAGACTTCACCATCTTCACCAAAGGATGGTCGTCTATCTCCCGCTTGAATTCTCTTATATGTTCTTTGTCAAGCCATTGTCGCACCCAAGTGCTTGTCCATAAACCAATAAAAATAGAACCAACACCAATGCCGCCAATAGTAAATACCCATCCCCAAAATTCAAGATCCATCCAAAAATCAAAGAATATGAGAACGATAGCAGCAATAATCACAAACACCATAGCTGCCGTGTAACGGTTCCACTTGATTCTTTCGTCAAGTTCGTTTTGACAATCATCACAAATATGGAGTGTCACAGTTTTTGTATATGTTGTAGTCTTTGTTCCATTCCAAGTTGGTTCTGAAACAGAATAAGAATAGGGCTTCTTATATTCGTGAGTCGATCCATTTGCTCCACAGAACCAGCAAATCTGGTCATTAAAAGCAAGTTGTTCCTCTATGGTTTTTTCTATATTACTACACTTCTCATTGATTATTTTTTTGTTTTCCCCAATACGTTTTGCTACTGATGGTGATACGAACTTGGGATTAATTCTGTTCGCAAGATCATTACATCGTGGTGCAATTTGTCGGTATGAAGAATCGTCGCCATTATTTAGCTCGTCATAAACGGCGTTATAACTAGAGATGCTACAATTAAGAACCTCGGAATACACTTTATCTTCCAACGACAGTAAAGTAATATCATCCGATTTCAAGAGTGCCTCTAACTCTTTAAGAAGCGGCTGTGTTTTTTCAAGCAATTCGAATGCGTCCTTATACCGCATTTTGGGATTATCTCCGTTTGCTTTCTTGCATTGTTCAACGAGTGATGTGATTTTATCTGAGATAGGAAATACTGACTTCTGTTTAATATAAGTTTCCCAGTCAGAAAGTAAGCCGTTCCAGTTCATTGAAGAAATTTCTTTGGGAATCTCAGAATAGATACTGTCAAGAAACAAATGAGAAACCTCTATCGGTGTTACGTCAGATAGAAGAGAATACATTTCTTTCCATTCAGCAAAATGAACGGTGTAAATATTTTGTGCTAATAAAACAGCTTCCCTATAACGGCGTTCAATAAGTAAACAAACCAGAATGTTTTGTAACGAACTGATTTCCCCATCTGATTTCCACTTGTCAACAGCCTCTTCAATATTCCCATTTGAGAGAAACAGGAAACATTCTTCATCAACATGGCTCGTACTGACAAACCAAAACATACCATGTGTAAGCTGTCCTATAGGTATTGAAATTTCACCTTCCGCTTTACTTATTGTTTCCAGACTACGTTGAATATCTGCCGAAATAAATGGAAAATCAATAGGGAGATTTGGTACTGGACGATTTACGCGTAAGAAAGCATTAAACTTACTTTTGTTACGTTCAATATCCTTTTTAGAAGCATTGCCAAACACTCCTAGGATTCTATAGGGATTATTATCTATTATATTCATATATTTCTTGATTTCTATTATGGGAACACACTATGTGAACCATAAGATGTTTGTATATAATAATCTGAACTATATTCCCCTCCCCTTAAAACCTCAGTGCCAGCATAACTTCTAACACCGTATGCAGAGGCTGCTACATGATACGAGCCATTTGATAAAATAACAGATTTCGTTTCATTTGGCGACAAAACAATTCTCTGGCTACTCGGACCACTATACAAAATTGTTAATGTCCGATCTGTTCCATTTTTAATTGTAATTCTTGATGTAGAACCTGTTCCTGCTGACAATCTTTCTGAAGACGGTAAAGTTCCATGATCTCCAGCATATATGTCGGCAACTTCCAAGTCAATTATTTTTTTATCAGCTTGCTTTTTATGATTGCCCTTTGGATACATGCTCAAATACTTCTGATAAGCAGAAATCGTATTTTCTTTGGTTGCATTTTTCCATGCTTTAGACTCAGTGTTCCAACCTTCGTTAAGAATAGAATCTATCTTCTCTTGTGAATCTTCATAAAACATCGGTGAAGGAACTCTCTCTCTATAATTATTCCATCCCTCTATGGTCGATTCTACTTCAGCAATCCTGTATAGAGAATCACATATTGTCTTTACTTTAGTTTTAGCCTTCAATCCCTGTTCTGTCGAATCATTGTTTACAGCAAAGGAATGCAAACTTGATAAACCTGCTTTTTCTGCAAGATTGTAATAAATATCTAATACGTCATCTCTATATGATGAATTGGGATGATTATGAAGAAAATCTTTACATGCTTCTTCTGTAGGATTTTCAACTAAGGACGAATACTCACTGTTTACTTTTGCAATAATATCCATCTTTGAAGATCCATAATAACATGCTATGGCGAGTATTGCACATATCACAGTATATAAGCATCCTTTAGAATCCCCATCATCATTTAGACAAGCAACAGCACATAGACCAAATAGCCATGTCATTCCCGTCAACAAAGAAGACAAACCGCTTGCGCCCCAAATAAAACCAACAACAAAAAACAAGCCAACAACTGAAAGAATAGCAATCGACCAAATCTTGTTTTCTACTATTATCTTTTTACACTTCTCAATTAATATATCTATTCTTAAATGACTTTCTGCCTCGTTCTTATGTTTAGATGAATCTCCAAAAGTATTTAAATATAGTTTGAAGTCAGATTTCTTTATACACAAAGAAAAGAACTTGTCATCTAATTCCCCTGTTAGGTTTCGCTCTCCACATCTAGATACTAAAGGCAATAATTCATTTATATCTGTAATACGAGCTATTTCACCAGATAAATGATTTCTTTCTTGTTCTATTGCTGTTTCAATTTTTTGTATCTCCTCAATAGCTGCTTGTACATAATAACCCCTTTCAAACCTAGATAAATAATTTTTGAAATCATCTATGGTTTTACACTCATAATAGATTTCCCATTCTGTTTTTAACACAAAGTCAACAGATTCTTGAACATGAAGTCCTATTCTATTTAATAGCCCCTTTAAAGTTTCGCTCTGTTCTTGAAATCTTTGTTGTGCAGATGGCTCTACTTCTAGCTTCTCCAGAATCAAAGAGACATTCCAAGCACTATAAATATTTGCAAATATACTTAACTTATTCGATTCTGTTAGATTTTCGAATGTGTTATTGACATCAGCGATTATGGCATTTAGCGCAGTTTCCTCCACCAAAGTGGAAATATGTCGATAACGGACATCTTCATTATCCTTTATTTCTCTGAGTGCTGCGAGATATGGGGAACTATCTTCAACAAGTTTTTTTGCTGACTGTATATTTTTATCTTGCTTATGGAATTGGGAAAGAATATCATCTACAGCCTTTTCTGCCTGTTCTGATATAAATTCACCAATATAATCGCAGCCACATCTATTTTTGCTATGTGTTTTAAACAACACAAATAGATCAGGTAATGTTTTATATTTAATAAGCTCATTAATGTACAATTGTATAAGTTTCTCCATGGAGATCTCGTATAGAGGGCCACATACAGAATGAATGAATAACGATCTATACTCTTCATCATTAATCATGGCTGTCATATTAGCAATTGAGTTCTCCCATTCTCCTAACAAAAGAGTTAGAACACTTCTGTTCACTAAAGACGAATATGTTCTTTCACTATACAAAAGCGATAATGCCTTTTCTGTATCTCCTTGTTGAAGAAACTCTAATGACTTGCCATCTATTTCCGAGTCATTTATGAACCAAAATAAAGCATTTTGGATTTTATCTTCTGGTAAACTTATCTGATTTCTTGCAATATCAATATCTTCCACTTTTCGCTCCATCTTAGGCAATATGGAGTTTAACTCCATGGGGAAATCTACTGCTTTGCCTACTTGACAAAGACGTTTGACTCGATTCTCATTTGCAATACATTCTTTTACTGATGTATTGGAATATACACCAAAGAATCTAAATGGATTTTTATATATTGCCTCAATCATAGTTTTGTCATTTAGTTATATGGCTACAAAATTAGCAAAAAAACTCATATTTCTTTCATTTTACCAGAAAAAATGGAATCATTTTATCAGTTATACATTCATTTTACATCAAATCAATTATCAATCTTATTCCCATCCAAATTCAACAAACGATATATCTGAGTATAAACCACCATTGCAGAAACTGTCAAGGCAACACCCACTACAAAATAGTATTCCCAGTGGTGCCCTATCATCACAACTGTACTAGTAAGAATCCCATTTATTAATATGGGAAGGAATAGGGCAAGTTCATGATTCTTTATCTTGCTGCGTTTCCTTGCTAATCCCAAGTAATACCCCATAATTGTACCAGAAATAAAATGTATGGGAATCAGAACAAATATAGTAATAGCACTTATCTCTAGCAAGGTGGCAAAGGATTCATCTAAATAGCTTGTCATAATCCATGCGCCCAAAATGCCAGCAAATCCCATAGAAAGACAAACGGAGTAAACGATGCCATCTATATACTCATCGTAGAATTTGTTTAAAGAAAGAGACACACACAGCACTAGCCATTTTGCTATCTCAGAAGGCAACGCCAGCTTAAAGAAGCCAAGGACAATACTCTCTTTGACACTACGTCCATCTACTATATAAAACATGCTGGCATCTATAGTCCACATCACAACCACAGCTGTGACAACACCTAATAACGCTGAAATCACGAGAGCCTTTGGCGGCTCAGGCTTACGATGATCGAAAGCAATTATATAGAGCATATAGAATATTGCTGGGCAAAAGGCGACAATAAAAAGTAATGCGTATTCCATATTGAGAGTCATTAAACTACTTTTGTTTCAAATCTCTTTCAAGTTGCTTATCTATGAGCCGATGTACAAAATAGAGAATAGCCAACGTACATACTATAAGACCAAACATCAGAGGATAGCCAAACAATATACTATTTCCATCCACTCTGTCATATAGCAGAACTATCGTATTACACAAAGCATGGCATAAAATGGGCACTCCAAGAACTAATATCCAATGGACAAGCCGTGCAGAAGGCTTAAAGTGAATGCGAGAATAGAAATAGCCCATCAATATACCACAAGCTAAAGAACCTGGCAGGATAAAGTATGAACGATATACTGCCGTCTCATACCAATACTCAGTATAGAAACTAAGATGAATGACATTCTCGGCAAACACGAACCCCAAGGATATACATGCCGCATAAACAATACCATCCACAAACTCGTCAAAAAACTTATTAGGACGAATTGCCAAACACAATGCCAGTAGTTTTAAGCATTCATCTGGAATAGCTTCTAACAGAGTCAATGAAACATAGTCCACTGCTGTTTCTGGATGAGTCGTATAAATATCTACCGTCCCGATATATCTACCAATAAGTAATGACACTACACCACCTGCAATACCTGCAAGAAATGTCAAAAACAGCATTCTCACTGGTTCCGGCTTGATTTTATCATGAGAATAAATATAATGTAGTAAACCTAAAACAGGTAACGCTACAGCAATTATCGTTAATAGTAATTTCATAAGCCATGAATTTATGCATTACAATTGTTTCTATCTCTCTCAATCTGTGCCAGTATCTTCGTCTTAGCAAACTTATGCATCTTGATGCAAAAATAAATAAGAACAAAAGTACTGATACATCCCACATATGGGTTAACAATACCACCAAGGATTATTGCATCATAAGTACCATGCGCAACGACAGGTACAAACAAAATATAGGCAGCAGTACGATGTGAATGATCCACAAAGTGATACAAGGAATAATAATAGCCCATTATTACAGCAAAAGCATAATGACCCGGAACAGCAAATAATGCACGATTAAAGGCTACTGACAATCCATTCTCTTCCTGGAATACGAACCCAATGTTTTCTATAGAAGCAAAACCAAGGCCGACACACACAGCATATATTATACCATCAAAATGTTCGTCGAAATAGGGATTCTTGCGCAAAATTAACCATAGGACAAGCAACTTGAAACCTTCTTCCGGCAAGGCTGCAACGACAAACGCCTCGATGGTCGTTCCAAATAATGATGTTGGACCATCCTCACCAAAAAGACAAAGTTGGATTATAGATTCAGTCAAGAAAACAGGAATTATAATTCCCACCCCATACAAAATGGCTTTCACCAACCAACTTGTAGGTTCGGGCTGTGGATCCTGCTTCCATATATAGTACCACAAAAAGATGGCAGGAAGCAATGCGGCTACTAATAATATCAGTATACTCATGTCTCCTTTTCAGTTCGTTTCACAATATCAAATCCCAACTTCTTAACCAATTTAATTGTTTTAAATGCCATAATACGATCATACTCTTTCTCACTCTCCGGCAGTGCAGTATAAGGAATAATGTCTGGATTCTGTTTTGTTGCATCATCCCTTTCCTTACCATAAGTCCAACCTTCTTTTATTCTTGCTTCCGCCCAAACATCATGTGCATTCTCCGCAATGGCCTCCTGTAACTCTTCTAAATCTCCATCCAACGGAATTTGATCAACATCTATGGGGTGTGGTTCATATTCTTCTACCGACTGTAGCACTTGTATCATGTAATACTGAGACTCTTTCCATGCATTGAGAAAGTCTGGTATAGGAACATTGACGATATAAGGCGCCTCGTATGGGTCAAAGATAGTAATAGTTCCTTCTCCTATATGGGTAACAACTACTGCATGGTTTGTCAGATCTTCCAAATCAATCTCTTCTGCATATAGTTTCTCTCGGTCAACTCCTACAACAACATCATTGTCTTTATCAATAGCCCTTTGTATATCCTCAAGAGTAGAATTGTATTTCCTGCTGACAAACATTCCCGAATATGCCAACAAATTACCTAAACAATACAGAGGCGTCCCTTCTGGTCTTAGCCAGTCTTTCCTGCGAGCAGTATTCATAAGCCATTTTTCATCGTACGGCAACTGTCGACGATGCAAGATATACATCTCACATAGAACAGCACAGACGTTCTCGCCACTCAATGCAGCCTTTTGGAATACTGGAAGTATCTCTTCCGTGAATGATGTGTTCATTGGAAGGATCGTAGCACTTTCTTCCTCTGTTTGCACAGCAATATCGAGCACTTCCTGAAGTTCTTTGTCCGTTTTCAGTGCTCTTAAGACCAGTTCCGTTTCTTCCTTGGTGGTATTGCCGTCAAGATATGCCGCCAACAACTCATCTGAAATTTTATATTCTTTATTTGCCATATTTTTTTATGTCATTAAGGGCGACACGGGTTAATTGAGCCATCGCACGCCGTCTGATATTATATAGATTTGCTGTAGTAATATTCATATCTTTTGCCAGGTCTTCATACTCCCAGTCTTCGAGGATTAGTCGACGAATGACATAAACATACCGTTTGTTGGGCATGTTGTTAAACAATCGTTCCATATCGCCTTCCGCTGTCATATCCGTTTCTGAATCCGCCATTTGTTGGCGTCCATCATAAGGAGTCTCTTGACTTGTGTCATCTATCATTCGCCCTCGCTTATTGATGAAGAAACGGATGGCGAGTACCTTTAGCCATTGGTAAACACTACTGCGATATTCAAAATTCCGCAGTTTTATGGCATCACCCTCCATAAGATAGACATACAACTCATTCACCATCTCGTCGTACTCTACCTCATAGTCGAATACCTTCTTCATGATGCTACAAAACAACGGGCGACACTTGTCGAAGAAAAAATCCTTCGTCACCCGATTGTCCCTCGCAATCAATCTTTCTATTATTTCTCGATCAGTCATCATTTCTCAGTCATTTTCATTATCCATGGAATATAGCGGGAGAACTCATAGTCCAATTCCTTAATCGTCTTTAGCTGACTAAACGGGCGAATATCATGGTGTACAAAGAGATCTTTGTTCTTCTTCAGTTTATCAGCAAAATCAGGATATTCATATTTATCCTCATCCTTCTTAGGCTTCCTATAACCCATCAACAGTTTCTCCACGTTCCACCGATTGTGCTCTACGATAGCCAATTGTCTCACTTCATAATCAGACAATGTATCATAGTCACGGCTTTCGTCGTCAATATCCAGTCCGCGCATAGTCCGAAGCGTTCTCTGCTTAGTGCGCATCGTATACGAATTGTAGAGGTTTGACCACTTCAGGGCAACCGACAATTTCTGCCAATAGGCATCTGCTTCTTCCCAAATTTTAGTTTCAGGAATAGAATCAAGAACTAAGATGCCCTGGAACTTGTAGGTCTCATAGTTAGCGGTTTCATACAAGTAGTTAATAAGTTTGGCTCGCTTCAATGAGTGATTATCAGCACTAAAAGCCGTTTCGTTCATACCGAATGGATAGATATGAGCATATCGAGCGTCACGCTCTTTAGACTTCACCTCTCCATCTTTGACCACAGAGTAAGTGAACTTATCACCTCCTTTCTTTGTGTCTTCATTTCTAAGATTCGTAACGAAGTTGTCGGAACGATTCTGGCGAATGAACACTGGTACCTCGTTGGCATAAACCTCGTCGGGCATGTTCATACCCATCACAAAGTTCTCTCGCTGGTCAGCCAAAGCCAAGAAAATGGAGAGACATTGTTTGTCTTCTTTATGCTCATTTGCCCAACAGCTTATCTCATCCTGAACCTTCTTTGAGAAAACATTACCTTTGATGAACTCAAACTCCACATCAAGGAAAGCTTGGTCATCACCTGCAAAAATTACATACTCATTGTTTGGTATTTGTGGTATCGCAGCCTCCTTTTCCTTATCGGCCTTTACAACTGTTAAGTCGGAATACCAATAAGGCTGAACTTCAAAGAAATGACGGTTGCGCGTGATGAACTCATCTTTCTCCTTATCGGCATTCACGTCTATAAACGTGATACGAGTCTTTGCTTTATCGGCATTAGGAAAGTGTAACACATGAGCAGCCTCCATAGCAAAGGCTACTGCGAAATTAGTAGTGCCAACAAACACAAGATGAACAAACTTATCGTCATCTGGCCTTATGCCTTTACCATATACAAGGGGGTATCTATATTCTGTGCCAGGATTATCATAATCTCTATAAAGTCGCTTCACAAATACCTGTTTGGCCCAGCCCGTATAGAAATTATATGGAATAAACTCTATTTCAAGGCGTTTAATGTCTCTAAAAATCTCAGAGGTCTTAAAAGCAGCATATGTATCCAAGTCTTTGAATACACAGGTAATTCTTGATGGTTTTTGTTCCTTCCCTTTCAGATAACGACAGATACTATCTACACACTCCACATTGATAGCATCGTGAGCCGCATTGGAGTGATTGCCTACCACAAACACCTCCTCTGCTGACTCCAAATGTATGTCTTTAAATGCTTCTGTAGAAATCCTATGTCCGTAGTTAATGATGACACGTTTCATCTGCTGCTCACTAAACGATTTCAACAGCAACTCCCTGATGTCTGTCACTTCTTTGGCAGTAAGTATCAGAACATACGCCTCTTTATCCTTATCAAAAATATGCGTTATAATTGACGGCACCATCTCGTCGTACCCCATGATAATATAGTGGTCACATTTCAAATAATGAATACGTCCTTCCCTATGGCTGTTAACACGACGCTCTATAGAGTTTGTAATAATACCGATAATAATACCATTAAACACGAAAGCACCAAACAAGAATGTAATGCTACTGACTATCAGCATCCATCCATGAACTGCATTCCCTTCCCCTGTATCACCTACATAAAGGTTGTTCAAAGCGTTTGAGTCTATTAGCAAATAAATGGGCAATAACCATTTATTTAGGTCCTTCTTTTCACAGAACTGTTGCCAGTCTGCACCCGACCAAGAAAGACAAAGATATGAAAGACACAAGGCAACAATAAGAACTGCTCCCAATACTAGAAATTGCCTCCAAAGGCTCTTCGACAAAAGGCGATCGAACCAGAGTTTAATCATTGAATGAGATTTATCCATTGCATTCAGAATCTTTCGAAATGTTTTTTGAAGTTATTTCGCTATCTAGTGTTTTAATATACTCGTCTATTGCATCTTTTTCAACGTTGTGATTTTTTAACTTTTTACGTTCCTTGGAATCTTTTTCAACAGTCTCTGTTTCATAACAATACTCATGCAGAATTTCAAGCTTCTTATTAATTAAATCTGTCTTTTGTTTCTTTTCTTCTGCACTTTGTTTACGTCTTATATCTTCTACCTCACATCTCCGCCTATAAAAGCCCGCTAATCCTTTCGCAACATGGTCCATCAACTTCCAAATCAAAAAACCACCAACAATGATTCCTGCCAACGCCACAATTGAACAGCAAATTGCCTTGGCAATCTCAACGTCTTGTGCATTTGTGGCATTAGCTATTTCACAACCGCATTTTACAAATTGTGCACTACCTGCACAAGCATCTAAAAATAAAGTATTCATAATATGACGTTTTTAATTATTCTTACTCATATTCTTTCGAAAACCACAACCTATAAATCGGGTCTAAGAATACCAACCTCCCACTTTGCAGTTCTACAATATCCTTATTCTGCAATATCTTCTTATTCTTGCTTATAGTATTGGGATTGCCCAGATGGTACTGCGCTCTTGCTTCTGCCGAAGACAACTGTTGTACATCATCTCTGATGGCACGAAGCATCTCAATCTGGCTGGCTGCAAGCGCCTCAGTGTCACTCTGGAACATTGGAGAATTGGTATTAATCATCTGTCTGAGTCCATAGTTGAACGAATCCTCTGTAACATCTGTAACAGAGGCATTCCATACGAAGTAGCAGCACTGTTGCAGATACCAAGAATGGCATTCTGTAGTATCACATATTCGATTGGCGAATTCATCAGATATATGCTTCCCTGACCTCTCAAACGTATCAACAATAAAAGGCATCCATTCATCCTTTGGAATCTTGTTCAGAAACAGCAGCTGGCCAAAACGGTAGAATGGCGAATTGGAATTGTTAAATATATCCAGCATCATGTGCCGTTTACTGCCATACAAACAATACGACACTAGCTCCTGTTGTTGCCAGGCAGAACGCATCTTTCCCTCCATATTTTTATATTCTGGGAGATTGGCCAACTGTTGAAACTCGTCGATGCAGACGATAATCTTTATCTTTTTTGCCTGAGCCAACGTCTCTGGCAGTCTTAGGATGTCCATCTTGTCCTGATCCTGCGGCACAAACTTCACATCGAAAGCCATGAAGTTGGTCACATCATCCTTAATGACCACCTGCGGCACCACACCCGTCAGGAACTTTTTGGCATCCTGTATGCGTTTCTCCAGCTTACTAGATGCACATGCTATCACTTGACTGGCAAACGTTCTGTAGAACTCTGCCTCAGAACCAATACTAAACGCATCAATATAACACACTCTGACATCTTTGTCTTCCTCTTGTAGTTCTTCCATGGCAACCTTAACTAGCGAGGACTTTCCCCACCTGCGAGGAGAAACCAACATGACGTTTATATGCGAAGAAAGGAAGTTTTTCAACTGAGCCCTATCTTCCACTCTGTCAACGAAATTTTCCTTCGTTGCTAATGTTCCGTATTGAAATGGAGCATTCATATTCTTTTAGGTTCTTGTTAATACTGTGCAAATATACAAAAAGTTACCCAAAGGTAATTTACCAAAGGGTAACTTTTATCATTCTTTAACGTATCACCTACACCTTATTATATATATATGAGTAAAATAAAGCCTTCTCCAATTCACAAAAGAGACAATGGCAAGTATCGTCCAGACAGCATAAAGACCTATTAGGTACAATGCCTTATCTGGGAGCATAAAGTACTCTGCAATATAGAACACATCATTGACAAGCCAGACCACCCACGTCTCCAGTTTGTGGCAGAACATAAACCATGTGGCAATTATACTTGTTATACTAGTGATTGAATCCAAAAGAGGAAGTGGATTGTTAGTTTTGCTAAGCGCTGTCCAAGATAGGACAATCAAAACCATTGTTACAAGCCCCCATACAATACGCACCTTCCAACCATAAACGGATATTGCATCCGCTCTATTCCCCTTTCTCCACAAGAAGTAACCACCAATTCCAACAAAGAAATAGATACTGTCAATAGCCACATCGCCCCATAGATGCACGTTGATGGAGAAAAGAATCAGGAAGAACATCTGGAGAGAATAGAAAATCCAGTTGCTCCGCTTGTCCAACATCACAAGCACACCTTGAATGAGACCAAACACTATCGACAGTACCTCCAACATGACTATATCTTCATTAATTCTACAAAGGATTGAATCTTATTTGCAGCATCCTCTACACTGGAACAAGGATAGATATTCACGGACCTATTTGTCATTTGGCAAAATTGTATCGGATACCAGCAAGGAGTATGCAACTCACTCTCAGTTTCTTCATCATTCATATGCCTGACATAAAACAGATGAAGTGTCTTTTCCAAAGAATTGGCATACATCACTTCTGCGATGGTACCTGGACATGCTGCATCGTCAAGTAAGAATATGGCATCAGAGCAAGATTCTATCATCCTTTTCTCACAGCATACAATCTCTTCTGCCTTCATACTCTCCGTTTCAAAATAGAACGGACCAACATATAAAACATTCTCGCTTATCTCCATTCCATTTGTACCCTTGGGTCTCAACAATGACTCCACGCTATCAAGCAACTTAGCCCGATAATCCTTTGATGCCATCACTTCATACCCATCTTCGCGATAATCAAAGCAGAATGGACCTCCGCAAAACATTCTATACCTTCTTGCCATTATTAAATACTTTATAATGTTCAGCGATTGTCCTCCCGTTTCTTTTTGACGCGTTCAATGATATGCCCAATACCGCTAAGACCTTCACTGATGGCATCATTCAGATACTCTAACGCTTTATCGTAATCAATGTCAACACCATATCCATATTCATAACAAAGTGACATCCCGATATTTGCAGTTGGTGATTTTTCAAGACCATCTTTAGCCAAATGATAATACAAACGGAATAGTTTCTCTGCCTCCTCTTTGTCAACATTACACCCAACGCCTTCTTTGAAGTTTCTTGCATACGTTAAGATAGAGCCTGGAGCCATCATTCTTCGGAGAACATTGTCAACAATAACATCCACTTGGTCTTCGCCATAGGCTGGAACAAATTGGACATATTCACTTGTTGGATCATTCTCAGCCCTGTCTACAAGCTCTTTTGAAAGTAATGCCGGAATGACTCTGTTCTTCCCAGATAAATGATTGTATTTCAATGCCAGATTGTATTCGTGTAATGCATATTCGCTCCTAACATATTTGTCATTTATTAGGCAGAGCACAAATCCGTTCTCCGCTGCCTCCGATATCCTATATTCTATCGCTTCAAAATAGTTTGTGCCAACAAGTGACATATCATCTAAAGGGGGTAAGAACAAATCATATTTGGAAAGCCTTTCCCAAATAGCTGTAGCCAAAGCCACATCTTTGGCCGAGTAAGATATAAACAAAGAAGCACGCTTTTTTAACTGCAATAACTTTTTCTTAATTTCGTTTTCAGGCAAATCCAAATTAATAGTCTCGAATTCTCGGTCTTGTGACTTTATATATTTCACCTCTTCTTGTACCCATTTGGATGCCTTTGCATTCTCACTTTCGCAATAGATGAACCGAGTACGATGATCAATCTCTCTCTTTATTAGGTCATCAATTTCTTTATCATTATCCAAACAACATAGAAAGAACATAAGTGGTCTAAAAGACTGATCTTCTAAAAGATTCCTTATTCTCCTAACTTTTTCGTAATCCTTATTAGAATGTGAGAGGAATACCCAGACTTCACTATTCACATCTTTTTTTATACTCTCTCCCTTTCGTAAGGAATCAAGTATCATCCTTCCTACTCGTTCGGCCGATTGCTCCACGTTAATGTCTGGGGCATCAACATCAATGGTCTGGTATTGGGCTTTCTGGGAAGTGATATACTTGAGCTCTGCCTGTACCCAGTATGACGCTTTCGCATTTGTGCTATCACACAACACATAGAATTCACTAGAATCAATGTTCTTTTTTATAACAGTGTCCATATCCTCATTGTCTCCAATAGAAGCGTGGAACAAGACTACTGGCTGCAAATACAGACTTTCCAGTTTTTCTTTAACCAAACTGACCTTCTCATAGTCTTTACTTGAATGGCATATAAATACTTTCCTGTTCATTTTTATCTCATTCTATATTACTATCTTGTTATTTCTTTCCAAACGAGTGTAACCATTTCAGCAGAGAGGGCTTTTCCTTAGATGACCTCATTGGCAATTCTACGGGTCGTCCATCCCATACAAAATAATGATGGCAATGGGGACATGTCTGTACTTTCAGTGTGTTAACAGTATGCTTTTCACTGACAAACCCACAAGAAGGACATGTTATTTGTTTGGTCACACCTTCTGACACTTTATCCAAATCCACTTTCATAGTAGAACAGATAAAGTCAATCAGTCTGTCCATCTCATCGATGCATTTATCCAATCTTTCATCAGAGAGATTGTTCTGAACGAAAGTCTCACGCTGGAGCATCTCAAATATTGGTGGCTTGACTTTCTCCAATTGAGCCTTCTTGTTGCGGAACACGCCATCTTGCAGATTGTGTTTCACTTGAATTTCTGGCATATTGTCGAGTAACAACTGTATTATTCTTACACGCCGCCTAAAGTTATAATCCGAATACTGGCTACTCTTAACTAGTTCCCCCAGACTGTATTTCTGTAGTTCAGTCATATCGTGGAGAATATTCTCCGCATATTGTTGGCACTTCTCTGGGATAATTTCCTTTATCTTCTCATCACTTAGTCCCCTGGTTCTATAAACCACACAAAAGGCATGACAGAAATCTTCAAGATTCAAGTATCCGCCATTTTCATCGTATCCTCTTAAAGTCAACAGTCCTAACCCCATGAAAATAGTACACAGTTCTGCTCTTGATTCATCTATCTTTTCGAAATCGGAATAAATAAAGTGCTGTTTCAAATACAAGTGACAGATTTCATGCGCAAGAACTTTCAAAGTCTTATATTCATTACTGCATATACTTGGGTCGAGTGTTATATGATACTCACCCTTCGCCAAATCCCCCAAATGAGCTTGTCCTGCAGCGCTTTCTTTTTCTATGATGTTTTTATAATCAATCCGCACTTCGTAACCCTCAATACTTAAGAACTGAACGATTCTTTTTGCTTCAACGAGCACACTATGATGATCCCATGCCTTAAAATCAAAACTCTTTTCATAAAGAGCTATGCCCATGTTGGGAAGTTTTTCCTCAAACTCGGCCAGGTACTCTACAACCTCCTGTTTTGTTAAATCATAAATTGCCATAATTTTGTTTGTTTGATTATATCTTTTACTTTTTAAGTCCCTTACCATCCCATAACCTTCATTCCAAATAAAATTTACGTCGTTCTTCCGCAGTTAATTGACGATTCTCAAAACGCTTACGGGTTTTAGCTCTGAGTTCCTGCATAGTATACAGTTCCCATATGCAAATTGTATTATTATCTCTAACAGATGCGATATGTTTGCCATTCGGACTAAACGAAGCACAATTTCCACCATCCAAAACTTGAATACAAAGTCCAGATTTTAAATCCCAGACACGCACTTTCCAATCAAGTGAAGTAGATACAATTCTTTTTTCATCATAACTAAAAGATATTGATGTGACCATATCACTATTTCCAGTCAGAGTCCTAATTTGTTTTCCTGTTTTAGAATCTAAAATAGCAATTCTACGACCTTCGCTCAAAGCTATATACTTACCAGAATGGCTATGCACTATTTGATTTACTGATTTATAATCAGCAAGACTCCAAAGACAGTTCCCAGAAATAATATCTATATATTGTAATGTAGTATCTCTGGAAAACTGCAATAACCTTTTACCGTCTATACTAAATGCAGCTGGCATAGGCCCCATACGGTTCTTATGTTCATTCCCAGAAAAAAGAACATTTCCCGTTTTTGTATCCCAAACCCGTGTCGCACCAAAAAAAGAACATGATAAAATTCTTTCACCATCAGAACTGAACATAACACTTTCTGTCGCATCATCAGCATTACCGTTCAAAGGACCTTCCAATTTTTGTACACATTTCCCTGTCTGAGTATCAAATATCCATACTGTATTACTCAGGCCAGATGCCACTGCAACCACATATTGCATATTTGGGCTAAAACTTGCTGTTCTAGCACCGGGACTTGGAACATCTATTGTTTTGATACACATACCTGTTTTTTCATCCCATACCTTTAAAGTGTTATCCCTAGAAACTGACAATAATTTTCCACTACGTCTACCATACTCAACAGAGTTTATTATGTCGCTATGTCCGTCTAAAACTTGGAAACGCCCTTCTTGTCCTACATCCCAAATTTGAATAATATTATTTGATGAAACAGAAGCGATTCTCTTTCCGTCGTTACTAAAACAAGCTGATAACACTTCCAAGTTTTCCCCAGAATATGTTCGTTCACAAATCCCCTGGTCTAAATTCCATAATTTGATAGTAAAATCATATGAAGCACTGAGCAAATGAAGACCATCGGGACTAAATTTTATTGACGAAATTCTATTTGAATGCCCCTTTAACACTTTGACATCTTTGTCTGCATCAATTCTTGTTACCTTTATCACTGAATCCCGACATGTATAAGCAATATAATCGTCAGTTTGGCTAAAGGTCATTGAAGGAACTCTTCCTACACTGTCATTAATAATCTTAATAAGCTTTCCTGTATTAGCATCGTAAATTGCTATGTATTTCTCTTCAGCTACTGCAACTAATCGGCCATCAGGGCTAAAAGTAGACGCATATCCCCTATATTCAAAAACTGTATTACCTGTATTTACACTCCAAATCTTAGTCGCACCATCTAAAGAAGAACAAATCAATTTGTCACCATTTTTATTAAAGCATACAGAATTTATATGTTCTCCCTTTAAACGTTGAATTAATTTGCCAGAAAGGGTGTAAATGCAAATATGGTCATGAAACAAATCCCATATGGCTATTCTTTTTCCATCTGGACTCAAAGTCATTTTTGGTTCACTAAAAAAAGTAATTCCAAATGCACTATTACAATTTCCTGAATAAGCATCCCAGAATTTCACAATTGTACCTTCTTCGGGCGAAAGGACAGACACCACCTCAGTGTCATTATTGCAAAAAGCAACAGAATGATTACCATAACTATTGGTGTATATTAGAGCTGTGTTATATTTATCAGCCTTTATTAAAATCGAGTCAACTTCTTTTACCAAAGGGCGATCTTGAGAATATTCATCTTTAGGCATAACGTCCAACAACAAAAGACGAGCAAGATACGAATCTCCTTTATCAATGAGTTCATTTGCTTTTTCTGCAATATACCTCGCCTGATTCTCCATCATATGCCAGTCTTTCTCTTTTAAGATTCTGTTTTGATGCCAAATCCAGCCTGCAACACATAAACATAATAGTACTGTAATGGATAATCCCAAAAACTGGAGCCTTCTTTTCCTTTTTTGTTCTCTTTCATACCTCTGCCACAAAACGTCAAACTTAACTTCAAACATTCTCGAAACAAGTTTAACGACCGCTGCATCGCGTCCCATCTCATTAATATTGGCAGCAAGAAGTTCTTTGCTCCCCGTTAGATTGAGCAAGGCCTCTGGATAGCATTCGGTAACAGTATCATTAGAAAAAGGATTGCCTTCAATAACAAATGGAATGATATGGTCGGCACGCCCAAGGTCAATAAACGTCTGCGCCTCCTTACAGACCCACAGACTTTTGGCACTACGTGGAGAGCAAACAACAATCAACCATTCCGAATTTCGAAGAGCATTGTTTATCTCTTCTGCAAGCAAACCTGGATTAAGGTCTGTTACATCCCTGAAGGTAGGACGAATACTCTTTGGCAAGTCGGTACGGCCATTGAGATTCGTCGGAAACTTGTAGTGCTCCAACTTATCCTGCAACCACTCCGCCCACTTTTCATCCTCCCGCTTGTAGCTTATGAATGCGTAGTATTCTTTTGTCTGTTCCATAATAATTCTTCCCTCTATTTTTTCATTATGGGTAATTCGCATACATAAAAGAAAGGTTCCTCTTCAAAAGAATAGTATACCTTAGAACCGTCATCAGCAAAATAACTTTTCTCTATCGGAAGAAAAAATGATTCCCCCTTTTTCCTGTTGATTGGTAATTCTATTACCCTCTCTAAACAGTATTTGTCAGTATTATATATTCTAACAATCCCTCCTGAACTAAGAACATATAATTTTCTATTTATATATTTTGCTGACGCTATAAAACTACTGGCATGGCTCAATTCTTCCTCATGACCCATAGACACATTCCAGTCATCAGTCCAAACATAATTGTCAAGAGTGCCGACTAAAGTCCACGATATGGTATTATATACTCGAAACCGTCCTTGTTCAACTATTGCTACTATTTTGTTTGAACCTGCAAATAGAGCATCAGATAAGTACTCCTGTACATTCCCCGTTGAATATTGCTTTACGACCTCTATGACTTTGGTGAAATTACCACGTCTATATTTTATGCTCTGATCAACTACCTCTATCGTGGCTTTGTTCGTTTCGTCATATTGCTTATTTTCACCGTTTATGGAGTTTGGGAATTTATAAATGTCACAAACATCATATTTTAGATTTCGTACAGTATCTATCATAACCGTTCTTTCATAGATCCTGTTTTCTATTCGTAGATATTCACCTTTACTACTGAAGTCAAGATCATATGCGTTATGGTATCCTTTGAAAAATAACACAAACCTTTTTGCGTAATCATTATACAAAGCTGCTCTTTTATCAGTAATAAATAATATTTCCTTATGTTGGGGATTAAAAAGACATCTATAGATGGAATCCTCTCCCATCTCCAAATCTGTAGAACAGATGCTCGTGTTTTTCTCTTTATCAATAATTCTTATTAATCCATCGCTGCACTCTATTTTGCAACTATAATTATATGTCTTTAGCTGTTCCTCATCACCTTTGTCATAAATACTGTCATTGTTGAAATTGGGGAACTTTAGACTAAATCTTTCAGATTCAGTATAGAATTCATCAGGCATAAAATGTCTGATTAGGTCGTGACTCTCAACATTCCATATAAAATCTCCTGCGCTACTTTCAGCCATTAACTCTGTACCGTCATTAGAAAAATATAAAGCAGAGACATCTCTTACAGGTTCACTGATGCATCCTGTAGGCAATTGTATTTCGATACCCGAATTTAAGTAATGAAGCCAAAATCCCCAATCATCAGAAAATGCAACAATTGGTTCATATGGGTGGTAGTCAAAAGACATTAAGGATAAATCTTGGCAACCATTACCACGCAATTCGCCTGCCAAATAATATGTTTTTTTTTCGCTATTTAATGACGAAAAAGTGTTGTTTGCTTCTATTAAGTTTGAAATATACTTCTGTAATTGAACGTTTTGTTTTTCAATGGTGTTATTTTGCTTTACGAAATAGCCGCCTATACTAAGCCCAGATAAAGCTAGTACAATAGCCCCTCCTATCCACATCCATTTTTTGCGCCTTTGTTCTCGTTCATACCTTTGCCATAAAGCATCAAATCGAAGATTGAACATACGGGCAACCACCTTGATGGCAGCAGCATCACGCCCCATCTCATTTATATTTGCAGCAAGCAACTCTTCACTACCTGTCAGGTTGAGTAATGCTTCTGGATAACATTCGTTAGCGGTATTGTTAGAAAAAGGATTTCCTTCAATAACAAACGGGATAACATGGTCAGCACGTCCAAGGTCGATAAAGGTCTGGGCTTCCTTGCATACCCACTGACTTTTGGCACTACGCGGAGAACACACAACAATCAGCCATTCTGAATTGCTCAGTGCATTATTAATTTCTTCAGCCAACAAGCCTGGCTTGAGGTCTGTAACATCCCTGAAGGTTGGCCGAATACTCTTTGGCAAGTCGGTGCGACCATTGAGATTCGTCGGAAACTTATAATGCTCCAACTTCTCCTGCAACCACTTCGCCCACTTTTCATCCTCCCGCTTGTAGCTTATGAATGCGTAGTATTCTTTTTGCTCTTCCATATTATTCTAAGATAAAAACTGGCATTTCGTATAAACTGTTATTCGTGGGTGAAGGATCAATCTCATTAGGCAAAAGAGGCATATAAATAAAACGCGAAGGTTTTCTTACCACCTTTTTCCCATTGATAATGTTACCCTCTTTTATGTCGAAAATATTGGAAACTACCTTATGTCCAGGGAAAGCCATAGATAAATGTTTCATGATATGGACTTCTGTAAGTATACTGTGTAAGTTGTCAATATGCCCACTTCCTTCCAAACTATCATTATAAATAACCTGTTCCCAAAACTCCTCTGACAAAAACTTATCAGACAACATTTCTGTATAGCGTTCCATAAAGTTTGGTATATTAATCTCCTCGCCAAGACTTTTTGTGGTTTCTTGCATAAGGTTGACAGCTTTCAAAAAAGGTTCTATTTGTTCCTTTGTCAACGTATTATTGTGGAAGTTATTCCGGAAGTCCACAAGCTGATTGTTTATATCACCCCAAAACTCTTCTGATTCACATAATTGATGTATTCTTTCCTGCACTTCTTCCTGGCCCATTCCAGCTTTATATAACTCTCTAACCATTATTTTGAGCACGAATTTTCCTTGTTCAAGGAGACCATTTTGGAATTGTTGTTCATTTCCAAAGACAATCTGGCGCATTGCAATGAGAGAGAGTTTTGAATAAAGGTTTAAATCCTGTGGATGACAATCTGCCAATATTGTACGGATACTCTTGGCAATGGAATCATTAATCGGAACAGGTCTGATCTCTTCAACTCGGTCTTCTTTTGGATAATACGCCATAAGTTTCTTGGGTGCACAAGGCGATGGACGTTTGTCTATGTTTTGGTGCACCAAATACGAGAAGAGGATTTGCTCGCCCATTGTCCACCACGAATTCAGGTAATCATCGCTGGCATATATCCACATTTCATCGCAATATGAAATGTACTCTTTGTCTATTATGCATAACAATTGCCAGGCTTTCCACTGAGTAAGCAACTCGGTGTTAAATACAAGGCTACCATTATCCAAATATTTTACCGTGCGAGGTTTCCCATAGCGACCTGCTTCAATACTTCTGGCAAGTTCAGAAACGGAATACTTATATTCACTATTGTCTTCTTTTTTGGCATATTTTGTTCGAAAGCTGATAAATACAGAGGTTTCAGCGGCTCTGACTGAATCATGCTTTGTTTTACTTGCTTTAAGGTAGTTGACAATATTCTTTATTCCTTTTGTGTTGCGGTCTCTAAGTAAATGGAAATCAATTCTTGACAATTCAACCTCCAACCATCTCAAAATCGATTCGTTAGACAAAGATTGTTGTTTATATGACGGAAATCCACCTGATTTATAGGTATAGATATTAAGTGGGAGATATGTTCTACTTACAACTAGCACATGCTCAAGAGGTGATTGCAATGCATTAGCAAGTCTATAATTATTTATTTCATGATTATTGCCTTCTATAGAAGCGTCGAAGATGACCAAATCATCCTTGAAACACGACAATATGCAATCATTTACTGTAACCGTGTATTTTGATTGGTCATAAACTTTTATCTTTATTGACCTTTTAATATCCACATAGCATACACAATGCCCATTCTCATACGAACGACCTAAAGCATCGCGGAAAAAGGTTTCAAGAATGCCATTCAATAGTTCATTTCCTTTTTCTGTAGGCAAAGGGAAAATGGATATTGTGTACAAGGAAAAGGAATCCTTAATCTTATTAATTGTCCATTGAATTCTACTCATATGACTTGGGCTGTATTATGTATAGTTAACATTACATCATACTTAAATTCATCGTTGGTTATTTATTTATCTTTTCAATAGCGGTACATTCGAATTGTGTCCATTATTTAGGAATAATTGCATACTAGTTTCTCTTTATTTCGTTCTTAACAGTCTCTATGTTTTCAATAATTGCTCTAATATTTGGATGGTCCTCTGGCAAGAAGATTTTCATTATTTCTAATGCCTGGTTGAAATTTGACAAAGATGTCTCTAACTTATCCATATTGTAGTAAGTCGCAGCTATGTTATTATACATAAGGCCTACGTCTTGGTGCTTACTACCTTTTGACTTCTTTAACACATCAATACTTTTTTGATAATACGTTATCGCCTTATCATAATCTTCCATATAATCGTATACACCAGCAATATTACTATAACTGTAGGCTATATCAGGATGTTCATCATCATCATACAATTCTTTTCGAATATTCAAAGCCATTTCATAATAATGAAGTGCCTGCTTATTATCTTTTTCATTCTCGTAGGCTACTCCCATGTTATTAAAAATATTAGCAATATCAGAACTCTTCTTATCTTTGAATATGTTTTCATAAATTTCTAATGCTTCTTTATAATATTTTAAAGCCAAATTATATTTCTTCATAGAATTGTATGTAATGCCTAATAACATCAAACTTTGTCCGACATGCCTAGTGCTGTCCCCCATCAATTCCCTTTGGAGAGAAAGAGCACAATTATATTCCTCAATCGCTTTAGTGAAATTACCCTGAAAATTATACACCATTCCTATATCTTGATGTATTGATGCTATGTCAGGACTTCCTAAGCCGCCACTTCTATCAACAGCTATTTTCAGTGCACTATTGAAATACTTTAAAGCATTTTCGTCATCAGACAATTCATCCAAAAACCGTGAAGCAATGCTTTTGGTTTTTTCGTAATTTCCATTCTCAATCTCTGCTATTTTCAATAAATAATTTCTTTGTGCACTAGTATCTAAACTTGAATAATTACTTTCGGCATAGGCATAGCATAACTTCAACCCGTTTTCTGCGTTGTCATATTCCTGCATCATCCCACGCTGCTTGAACAGCGTCATTGCCTGTCTGTAGTGTTCTATAGATGCCTCATACTCCTTGTTGAACTTCTCCATACTCGCCACCCGCTCTATCATTTTGGGATACTCATCGATCTCCCTGTCGTAGGCCTCATAGTAGGCAAGTGCTTTCGCGTAGCAATCCTTCGCTTTACCAAACTCCTTGAGGCCACCGTATGCATTGCCCTCCATTTGTTGGCATTTGGCAACCATCTGGGCATCGTCCAACTTCTCAAATGCCTGCTTTGACAAATCAAGACAATTAATCGCTTTTTGGAATCCGTCTTTGGCCATATCCAATGTATAGTACAATCCTGCACTGTATATGCTTTTGGCATAGTCGGCATTTTCACCCTTAGTTTCTTTCCTCAACATGGCCGCCTGACGTTGATACTCGGCTCCGGTCTGACTGTCATTCGCTGTCATAGCGAGGAAATGTGCATACTCCTCATACACCGTGACCTTCATCTCATCGTCCATCTTCATGTATATGGCTTTCTGGTAGTACTCGTTCGCTTTTTCCAGATTGCTCATAGTTCCATAATACTGTGCTCGTTCCAGCATACACTTTGGTTCATCACAGGGTTTAGATATTTCGTGCTGGTTATGTTGTTCAATCAGTGCCATGATTCGACTAATACCCTGCTGGTCACCTAAGTCATCATAAACAGAACCTAAACTATTTAGTAGGAACTCATATATTTCCCCATACTTATCCACTAGTGGCAAAGCTTGCTCCCACGTCTTCGCGGCTTTCGCCTTGTCCCCTGCGAGATAGTAGAACCGCCCCATATTGGTGGTGTACATCCCGATGTTTTTATGCGGTGTCTTCAACTTCCCGCAAAGCTTCATCACCTGTTCCTGCAACTCCACAGCTTTGGCATAGTCCTTCTCCATACCGAAAGTAAGTGCATAGTTGTTCAACGAAGCGATATAGTCCTCACTCACCTCGCCCAACAACTTCTTTCGCATCTCCATCGCCTGACGGGTAAACTCCCGTCCCTCAGCAATTTGCCCGTTATTCAGCAATTCGCGTCCCAACTGATGAAGACTATCTGCTACAATTGCTAACCGCGTTCCCTCTGATTGTATAATACTATCTGATTGAGATATCCTTTCCTTTATCTCATTTAGTTTTTTTACCCGTTCTGAAATATTACCTTTGGTATTCAATAAAGAATCTGCCTTTTCTAGTTCTCCATTTATAATGCACTCTGTTACTTTAAGGTCAAATATGGACATAGCATCATAATCATATTTCCCATATTGATTCACCATGTTATTAATCAAACGTTCTTGGTTAGACTGTCTATTGTATAGCTCTTGCAACTTTCGATTCTTTTCTTCAATAGAGACATCCAACTCTTGTATTTCTTTTTCAGCTTTTCCCAATTGTAATAATAATGTACGCCTAAGTTTTTTCTCGATAGCTAGCCTTTCTTCAGCTAAAATAGATTCCTCTTCCATGACAATTGTCAGAGGGGTGTTCGGGTTATAAATGATCGGACGATTTAGAATATCTTTGTCTATCAATTCAAAACCTGGCCTTGATATTAATTCTATATAGATGCTATCTCCAATGTTTTTATGAGGAAGCGAAATAAAAAAGGATCCATCTTTCCCACTCAAGACAACATTATTGCCCCTAACGCGTATGTTAACACCTGAGAGACCTGTCCCGCGGATAACTTTCCCGTTAACCATACGTCCTTTGGTCTTTACGTATCCCCGCATACTTTGGGCAAGGCAAATATGACCAGAAAAAGCCAATACAAACAAAAACAGAATCTTTTTCATACTGTTCATTTATGTTTAGGTCTAATTCTTCTCAATTGTATAACAGAGTTGTTACGTGTAACTTCACTACTGCTAACATAGCCCGTTCCATTACATGTTGAGCAAACATGTCCCATGTAATCATGACCATTTCCATTACATGTATAGCATCTGCCATATTTTATTATGCTATCTTTTTGCTGAATTATTGACTGTTGCTCTTTAATCTGAACCAAACTCTTTTCCAATTCCTGATTCTTTTCATTTAATGATAAAGACAACTTTTTCTGTTCGGTTAAACTCCGAAAAAGTTCTTCCTTCTGTTCACTATTAATACGTAATTGCTCATTAAGCGAATCTTGTTGTATTTCGTTTATTTGAATCTGTTTTTTCAGGGATTCATTCAGTACAGCCATTTCATCTTTCTGTTTCTGAACAACATCCCTTTGATTTCTGAATTCTTCTTTTGCTTCTCGTTCTGTAATATTTTCCCTTTGCATCCAAAGGAATAATGCCATAAGTCCTAGGACTACAATTGTAAGCAGACCAAATACTGAGATACGCTTCCGCATCTTCTTGGCTTGCTCCCGCAGTAATCGTTCCTCTCTTTCCTTGGTTTCTACAGCTAATCTAATCTCTCTTCTCTTCGTAATGATAGGACATAGACAATCATGGACTATCTCCACATAGTCTTCTCCATCAATCTTAGTAATCTTTATGATGCGATGTTTATTAAGAATCTCTTTGTATTTGACAATTGGCAATGTTTCACTAAAGCGTCTTTCGCTATCCATAGATATTGTGCCAAGCGTAGTGACCGCTTTCACCCTGACCCTTTTACCATTTACATCTACCAAGTCAAACAACGCCGTATCAATATCTTTGTGAATGGATTCTGGTGTAACGGTTCCTTCATTTTTGCTGTTAAGATCCTTGATAACAGCTTCTATTGTTTCGTCATAGAACTTTTCAAGAATTTTGTTGAGTGATTGATCAATCTCGTCAGTGCTGAGTTTAGCAAAGGCTGCTATATCCTTTTCCCACGAATCGCAAACGACAGAAAGCAACAAGGCTGGAATAGCAGGAAGGTTCTCTGAAATAGTATTTTCTGGCTCACGTGAAAACTGACCAACAAAATGTGTCAAAACCTGCTCCACCTTGGCTTCATCGAAACGTTCCTGTTGAGTCATCACTTTCTTGGCTCCTTCGTATGTGAGTGCTTTCAAGCAATAGCGGTTGTCCTTCAAAGCGGGAATGAAATGTGTTTGCATTCCCCAGTAATCCAACTCCCCTATGAACTCTTTACGCAGTGAGAATACAGCCTTAAAGCCCTTTTCTTCCTTGATGCTTGGGAAAGCAGCCTTATTACCTATTATATCTCTGACCTTCTCGACAATCTCCTCTGGACAACTGTCAGACGACACATCTTCCAACCAATCAAAGAATTTCTTTGTCCACACGATAGAGCCGGGAAGATTGAACACCTCTTCGAACTGGTCGAAAACAAAAACTGGTGTAAATGTCAAGCCCATTGCCTGCGGCCTATAGTTCCTCAATTTCCACCAAGAGTATTTGCTCAGTTCCCGGTGTAATTCTGCTTGGCTGTCTATTTCTTGGAAATCAGTAGAGCAAAGCTTGTACTCGACGTTTACGCCCTTGTTCTTCTCATTATACTCCGCAATGCTGTCCTTAATACATCTATCAATAATGGCATCAAAATTATCTGGCGTTAACTTATAATCATCACTCGTGAAAGTAATGACTATCGGGAAGTTCATATTCTCCCTAAGCAATGGGAACACACCAGCATTCAACAACGACGTCTTACCTTCACCCGACTCGGCATAGCACACTGTGAAGTCATTGCGTAATATCAGTCGGAAGAGTTCCTGCGATTCTTCTGTACGCCCCTTAAATCGATAGGCATCGTCCTCGGTATAGGGTTGTAGTCCTAAGAAAGTGTTATCTACCATTGTCTTACCATTCTATTTTTTCAAATACACTTACGTTCTTCTCGTCGAATGAAAGCATGTCGATTCCATTAAACAGCGCGTTGGGGAGAACACCAAATCCAGCCACCTGCTCAATATATCCTTCCGTGATAGCTACGCCGTTATAGGAGCAGTCCTTGACAATCACAGGAATAGAATAGTTTGCCTTTAGTTGAACAGGGCTATCACCTTTCTTGCACTCCTCCAACCAGTCACGCACCATATTTGTTTCATCCTTCAAACTCGATGTACTTGTCAACTTTTGCATCCAGTTTCCTGTAATGATAGGCATGAAATGTGCAGAGTGCTTGATACCGTTCTTAATCTTCTCCCAATAGGGACTGCCAGGTGTGATTTCGCCTTTTCCTCTGTCATCAAACCAAGCCTTCACATTCATGTTCTTCAACGCTTCGAAAATGGTAGTGGCTATTTGCCTGTCTTCACTGGCATATGAGATAAAGACATCGAAATACTCCTCCGCATCAATTTGCAAGCTGCGCTCTTCTGCCTCCCTCTGCAACTCTTCTTGTAGGAGTTTGGTAGCATCCATAAGAATCTCATTCACCTGTTCGTCAGCAGAGAAGTTTTTCTTCTTCAGGAAGTTCTCAAAACTATCCTCTGGCTTCTCCTTATTAATCCAATATCCCTGTGTCGTCTTCAAATTGGCAACCCTACCAATCTGCGTTGGCTGCCAGAGAAAGCGGAAAAGCCAGTTAGGCAAATTGCATCCAAGAACAAACAACTTCTTCTCGTTCTCCTTCAGGAAGTCTGTCAATCCAGTCGCACCATATTCCTTGTGATTGTGGGAGAGCAAGAAAGTTAACAGTAAGTCTTCATCCGAAACCCACTTGGTACCATCCTTAGCCTGGCCAAAGATATGATATACACACCTTGAAGGCAGTGTACTATTCTCCTTATTCAGCTTATACCAAATAGACTTAAAGTCCTCAATCCTGCCTTTTAGTTGTTGCTCAATGATGTCAAAGCAAACAGTTGTAATGATAATAGGGAAGTTGAATGCCACCAAGAAGTCGAGTACCTCATCTTTTAATTTGATGCATGAACGATTCTCGTTGACAAAGTCCATAAAGTCATCCAGGAATCGTCTTTCATAATATTGCGATATCAGCGACAGCCCATAATATCCGCGTTCCTTCATCGAAACGATGTCGGCCTCAGACACCTCCACGTGAGGATATTTCTTCTGAAACTCCTGAAATATGAACTCCTGAAAAGGAATCTCATTTGAAGAATCCTTTCCTTTATATACAATCACGTCATCACCAATGATCGGAACAATCGTATTTCTTTTCTTCACCATGTCACTGATGATGATTCGTCTTGTTTCTTCTTGTGATATATTCAAATTCATATTTCTTTTCAATTTACATTGGATTTTTTAGGAAAGTCATTTACAAGCATTTCGTACAAAGCAGTAGGAACCGTAACATTTTCTATCCGAACACCTAATCTGTCTGTTTTTATTAGTAGTGTGTCAAGTCGATAATCGTCAGAAAGCAAAACTAAATGCTTTTCTTTACCCTTGTATTTGGCTACACTATCTGGCAGAAAATACGTACCATGAGAAAAATGCCAATCATTACATTGAATTAATATCCGCGAATCAGTGATACCTTCCTTAATAAATGAAGATTCTCGATTCAATAGCGTTGTCGGTGTAAGTTTTACAAGAAAAGACATCCCGCCCTTATTGAAAGACCTAAAATCATCATAAGTTATTTTGCTTTTATTGTCTGCTTGTCCAAAAGACATGTATGCATCAATAAGAAACATAGGGAATTTTTCACTTGTTGTATGGTTCCTCTTTAAAAGGTTACTCATCTTTTGCTTGGTATTCTGATACCCATATAAGTTATCGTATTCCAGAAGGTATAAAGTCGCAAAATTCCATTTCATGCGATAAATATCTTCTATCAGATTTTCTGTCGAAACAGATGTTGTCCATAAGAACAAATGCATTTTCTGCATTATATCCAGCTTCTCTGCTTCAAAACCTCCATAGCTCTTCGGATGCTCTATCTTGAAATCAATGTATGACTGTGCAACCTCGTCAATTTGAGGGTTCAACAAGAAAAGTCTTTCTTTATTTTTCAATCGTTTTGTGGAATCATTTATCAGAGAAGACTCATAGCCTAATGCGACCATATTACACACAAAATCGAAAAAATAGTCATAATAATTGCTCAGATGAGTCTCACCAGAACCTGTATCTAAATAAGAATTCCACAATCTTTTTAACAGACCAGGTTCCTTGTACTCTTTCTTCTCTGCCAGCACAGACTCAAATATATCAATCGCTTTATCCGTTTTTCCTTCTTTTCCAAATAATAGAGCTCGATGGATCTCTGTGAATTTGGATTCTTCAAACTCATCAACAAACTCATCCAAAAGCTGATGAGCCTTAGAATAATTGCCTAATTGTTCATATTGTGCAATGACCCCACTCCGTGTCCTCCGTCTTTCATTTCTTGACGTTGCATTCTCGTAAGCCTCATTGAATAAGTAAATGGCCTTTTCTGCACTTGGCTCTTGTTCTATTTGAGACATTAGTTCCTGGTATCGGTGTGACTTCGCCTCATCTTCACTATCTGACCATCTAATCCAAACAACTAAAATGACAAATATACAAGCCGTAAACAAGCATCCACCATAGAACTTTTTATCTGAACTTTCCATATTATCTGTTTAGTTGAATTGTTCGACTTGAATACTTTCTACGAATAACTTCTTTCCAAAATGCATTGTCATCTAAACTTCTCACAATTGGTTTGGAATACTGAACAGGAAATAATATTCGTTCTAATGTACATCCTAGTCCAACACCTGCTATGACAGCAACTCCTGTAGCGATATATGCAACATATGCTTTTCCCCCATGTGGTTTAACTTTTGATTTTGTAATTTCATAAGCCAGTCCAACTGCAACACTCCAAAAACCGACGCTGTATAATTGTTCTGTGTTAAACTGAGCATTAATTATCGCAGGAATTCCACCAAACTCCAAGTGGCTAATAGAATCCTTTTTGATATCATAAACGACCACCTCATTGGGAAGTTGATAATAACAAATTCCATCGTCTACAACCATTTTGTTGACCACTATTTCTAATTGAGTGTCTCTACTTAAGAAAAAACTATCATAAACATACATTCCAATTCCACTTAACAGTGTAACACAAGCATAGATAGTCAATATTAGCATAGGCACTACAAAGAAGTCTCTCCAAGTTTTTTGTTCCTGTAAGAAGACAGCAAGTTTCTCATTGAAAGTGTCCGGATTATACTCGATGGAGTTCTTTAAAAAGATTCTTTGATTCTTGATATCTTCTGGGAAATCCAAAGTATCAATCTTGAGATTATCGAATAAGACTGGTATGAACTTTAATTTCAACGCTAATGCATGTCTTATTTCTTCATAATAGTAGTCTGTATTGATTGCATGATCCTCCTCCACCCTTGTCTTCGCAATACTATTATTAGATATTAAAAGAACAAACGCTTTGGAATTCGTTAAAGCTTTCCGAATATTCTCAGGGAATTCTCCTTCATGTAAGCTATGTGTATCAAGAAAGATACGGTTTTCATCGTACCCTTTCGATTTCAATATCTCCTTAACAAGGTGAGCACGATCTGTACTATCAGAACGTCGATAACTTATAAAAACATCATATTTTGACTGTTCCATAAATATCTGTATTATATGTATTCTCTTAGTTCCCGAAATGATTGGCTAAGACAATTGATACCACGGAAAACAAACATGGGTTCGCCCTCCCATGAAAATAGGTTCGTGAGGCTACGTAGCGGGCTTCGTTCGTTAATGAACATACGTTGCATACAGCGCACTCCTCCATTCGTGATATCTCCGAATCACCATGAGGAAACCAAAGGAGCACTAAAGGAGCACCAAAGGAAAGGCAAAGGGGCAAAGCTGCCACTCTCTGCATGGCTAACCATTGGTGTCCCGGGTAAACATATTTAAATACCATATTCATTGTTCCTTCCATTATTGTGCTTATTTAACATTTCTTTATGCGAAGCTCAATGTTATCTGGCTTGGGAGCAATTATAAGAGCGTAATTTATGATTTTGGCAACTTGCCTAACCGTATTAATGCTTCATGGGCAAAAGCATCACCTTGCTCGTTGGCCAGTTGATACCATTTAACAGCGTTATCCTCACTAACAGGAACTCCTATGCTTTGTTCGTAACATACAGCGACATTATTTTGAGCTAACGCATATCCTTGTTCTGCAGCTTTAAGAAACCAAGCGAAGGCTTCTGAATAATTAACAGGTGTACCAAATCCTTTCTTATAGCATCTCCCTAAATTGAATTGTGCTCCCATATGTCCCAATTCGGCAGCTCGCTCGTACAGGTCTTTTGCTTTATTGTAATTACGAGTTACTCCTTTACCATGAAAATAACAGTTACCAAGAGAATACATTGCCTCTATGTGTCCCTTTTCAGCAGCTTTTCTATACCAATACACGGCCTCTGTGTAATCCATTTCCTTTCCATTCATACCATAATAAAACTCATTTCCAGTTAAAAATGAAGTATTGGCATCCTGTTGAAGTCGTTTTTCAGCTTCGCTATTAGAAATTAATTCAATTTCTTTAAGATGTGCCTTTATAGATTTCACCAAATCCTCTCTGCCTTTGGTGGGATTTACAGCATATTTAATAAAACTAATGTCTGCAATTCGAAAGATAACCTTATCACTATATGGAGTCATATCTATACGAACGGGTATTATATATTTTCCATATTCATCAGCGATTGCAATCTCTTTACTTGTATACTTTGATTTATTGGCATTTGCAGTTGAGAGATACACAAAAATAGGAGCTAACTTAATGATTTTAGGTAATTCTTCCGTAAACTTGTCTCCAGAATAAATACCCTCCTTGTCTATCCAATACGTTATGCCAGCATCTGTTAGGGCCTCTATTATTTTTGAGACCTCATTGTTCGGAATCACATTTTCATGATCATCAACATAATCATGACGCGAATAACTTATAAAAACATCGTATTTTGTTTGCTCCATATTTGAAATAGTATGATGCGATACTTCATTCTTATATCTCGTTTTTGCAGATGCTTTCGCCTATTGCCTTCGAACACTCGCCTTGTAATTATCGCTACTTTATCAGACCATCAACCAAACACCATACAGCATAGCATTTACTCCAACTTTGCTCCACAATTGGAACAGAACTTGGATGCACTATCTAATTTTGTTCCGCAGTTAGTGCAGAACTTTGGGGTAGACGTAAAGGTGGATGCAAATGAAGATGTAGAAGTCGATGATGTAGCACTTCCAGCAACAACCTGCTCTGCCAATGCTAAGGCACGATCATCGAGAGACGATTGTTCTACCAATCCCCATATTTGGGTGATAAGCACTGGCCAGAAGAAAAGCATTGAGATAACTGTTGGAATAGCCTGCTGACCATAGATACCTACATTGGCATCAAACAAAACACCATCAGTCTGAGGCATAAGAGTAACCTTCAAAGCAGAACGCATGCCTAATACGGCTTTAAAAAGATTGCCCTTAGTAATACTAATGTCCTTACCTCCACTCATCAGTGTATCGACATTCACTTCAAAACCATCACGTACAAAATCAGTCTGAATGGCTTCTGCAATAGCATTGATCTGAGAAGGATGTGCTACCAATAATTTCTTTTTGCTATAAGTTCCCATAACTATCCGATGTTTTGAAGTTCATAATAATGATAAATGGCCGAGAGAACGTTGGTCTCAGTAAAAAGCCGCTTCACTAACAACTGGTCGTCCTCACTAAATCGGTTCTCTACTTCATGGAGAAGGTTTATTACAATTTCTGTCTGCTCGCGCAATTCATCGTCTGTTACTACTCCATCTTCCATAATCTTTTGAAATGATGGCTCTTGGGCTATCATTTCATCAATGTCAATAAAACCTTGTTCATTAAAAATCATAGTCGTACTATTTTAGAGTTGATTTCCACAATTACGGCAGAAACGCCAACCTTCCTCTACAAAACTTCCACAATGCGGGCAGGTATGACTGGAAGGATTAGTCATCGCCCTGCCATTCTTTATTACACGGAATTGCTCGCTATCTCCCCATTTCAAAATTTCACGAACTCGAACAGCAGAGAACGGATGATCAAGACCCGCAATAACGGCAAGTTGCAGTGTTTTGTTCCACAATCCGTTATTTTGGATCTTATCATATTCATCTGCCTGTGATGCCCACTCTTGAAGATCTATCTGCGACGTAAGACTCTTTGGCCCCCCAGACAATCTCGCCATCGTACTTGCCACAACCTCTGGCGAGGTAATAATGCTTGCTGCACGGTCTGCAGACAATTCACTTTTCCTATACCAATAGAGAAGTGCGAATTGAACAGGTGTAGCAAGGGTACCAATAATACCCAAATTAGCCAAGCCACTACTAATCCACTGTGCCACAGTATGGTAAAGGACGTGACGGCACAGAATATGACCACATTCATGGGCAATGATAGCGTCAAGTTCCTCGTCGCTCATCATTTCTACCAAACTAGAGGTCACTGTAATATAAATACGAGTATCACCCGAAGTCCATGCATTGGGAACAGGATTCATCTGCAGGTAAAACTCTGGTTCACGAATGCCTAAACGCTGACAAATAGGCGGCAAATGCCTGTAGATGTTTGGCAATTGCTTTTCAGACAGTCGTATGGAAGATGCCATATTCACTCCATACTGAAGGTTCTCAATACCTATGGCTAATACTTTCTTAACCAATGCTGCAAAACCTGGAATTCCTTCCATCTGTCTCAATGCAGCAGCATCCTCGGGATGTATAAAATCTGATGGTTTCATATTCGTTATTGATATATTTGGCCGTAAAGATACGAAAAAAAAGTGACACAACATCACAAATCAGCAAAAAAGTGACAAAAAGAAACTCTTTTTATCACTTCTGCTGACTAAATGCAAACTTTTTGTTGACTTTTGCTTTTTTAGTGGTTCCGATACGAGGAACCACAATTCTTACATTTATCGGACAACACAATCTGATAAGAACCTGTCTTATAGGTTTCAAAATGTGTCGATCTAAGATAGCACTTCTTGCTCTTGTCTTCCAGATAATATACTGTCGGGCTAGCTTTGAATGACGGGTTCGAATAACTTGATGCAATTGAACCGCAACCGCCACAATTCATGCAAAATACAGCACCAGTTCCTCCGCAGCCTGCACAGTAATAACTAACTGTACGCCAAGTTCCCCAGAATGGGTCAAAATAGTTCTGATATACCATTCCATAACCACCACACACGCGGCATACGAGTTTGCCATGCCCGTTGCAAACGCTACATCTGGTCTGCGAAAAGGAAGCTACTGTTACTAATAGCATAACCAATACTAACATCATCTTTTTCATAACTCATTTACTCGAAATAACTGTCGAATACAGCTCTAATGACACATCTCTTCAATCTTTATTGAGTAGAGCTTTATAAAGCTTCTACACAAATACAGAGACAATAAGATCCTTGATTCTATCAACTATGGAAAAGAAAAAATCTTTGCTGAGTGAAATGCCTAATAAACCATTCTATTATTGTTAAAACAACAGAGCTTTACAGTTAGAAAGGCAATGAATCATCATCATTTTCAAAGCCTTTGAGTATTGTATCTTGGTTTGAGCAGTTAGCAAATTGCTCTTGTTGTATTATTGACCATTCCAAATTTGTAAGAATTTACACTTTTCAAACGGTTTTGGGGCTCAAAAACTACACTTTTCAATAAAAAAGAAGATAAACTCTATTACTTTGACAGAAGTGATATAGCCTGCTTGATACCATCCATCAAAGCCTGATCATATAACTTACGAGGATGGGTATCACGGCTTAAACCGTCTGAGAGTCGGATGAGTCGGCAATAGTAATCTCCTGTATTCTGGAAGAAAGTATCTCGGCAAATCAGTAATTCGAGATGCTTTCTTCGGCGTAGCCAGTCTTGTACGGCAGATAATGTGGGAGCGGAATAACACCTGGCTCCACGACCTCGTGTTTCCTTTGGCGCGTTATAGTCCTTCAGTATTTGTTCCACAACATCGGCTGTCTGTAGCTCTCCATCGAGATTATAGTATGATAAGGTGGGTTCCCTGAAACCCAACTTCCACAGCTGTCTCGCCATAACCTTATCTACTACTACCTGCTTCAGCATACCTTTGCCTTTTGGGTTGCAAAGATACGAATTTATTTTGAAATGGCGGTAAATTAAGGCATCTTTGATGCGATTTCTAGGGCGACTATTATCCTCATGGTTCTTTAAGTTTCACGGGGTATTGGCATGAAAGTAACAAGGTACACATTGAAGACCTGTCATGGTTTATTTTAGGACGGTAGTAGAAATCTACCCCTTTCTTTACCCAAATACATCTGCCCCCGAAAACAAGGCAGATGTATTTGTTGTAGAAGATAGCCTTATGCACATTGTTTCGGCTTCTTCTTCCTCCTCTCCATCCACGTCCAAACCTCATTGATGCCCCAAATCACAGAGATAATGAGGACGGGCATGGCCGCCATCAGCCACAGGAAAGCCATGGTGTCGCTGAAGTGGTACTTCCCCGTGTAATAGCCGAGGACGGTGAACACCACCAGCGCCACCTTGTCCACCAGATGGTAAACGACGGGGAACCACTCCATGCGCGAGGTCAGGCGGATGAGATGCTCATCGGCTTTGTCCTCAATGATCTCACAGGCCTTTTCGGCCCCCTTCATCATCGCTTTGTCAATCTCCGACAACTGCCACTTCTCGCGATCCTTCCTCGTCAGTTCCTCGACATAGCGTTTCATGAGGCCGGAGTCATGGATGTTCCCGGCCACCCGGTGAAGGGCATTCTCCGCACTCCGGTTGATGTCCTCCAGCGGCGTGACGTCTATGTCCTGGTTGACGAGCTTGTTGCTGTTGTTCCTCAACACATCGAGCGGGATACCGTTCAACAACTCAATCTGCCGACCGAGCATGTCGGCAGTCTCGCGGATGGTGCTCTCAAGGATGTTGCCCTCCAGAACGGCCTTCACGCGGCGTTCATACTCCTTGCGGTCGTAGAGCGGCACATGAGCCTTGCCGACCGCACGATTGTTAATCACTGGCAGGATGACATCCGGCTTATCCTGCTTTCGGGGGTTCTCTTGCCGTACCCCGCTGTTGCCTCCCTGCTGCTGGCTATGGCCAGAGGGAAGCTGCTTTCGATAATCTTTTGACATAATATAAAAATACATTGGTTATCTGTTCCTACCTCGACTGCGCTGGTTCCGCACAAAGCCGTTGTTCTTCCACCATTTCCATTCTTCGTCTCTCTTTCTGGGCAAGTCATTGTTTGACGAACCGCCACCGCCAAGGGAAGGCTGGGTTACGGGCAGGGCGATGTCTTGGATGACATCCAGCAGTCCCTCCATCGCCACAGTGGCACGCTCAGTACTGCACTCGACCATATCCATCAGGGCATCAGCCGCAGCCTTCAGATTGTCCTCGCTGAACGACGAGCCTGGCTCCCGTCCCATGTCGATAGCCTTGGCGACGAGACCTTCCGGCAGAAGATCCTCCAGGTCGAGCGGATAGAACTCTGTACGGAAAGGCGTCCTGACAAGTTCCCTGATGGACTTGACGGCAAAGAAGATGGCGCTGTCGCGCTCCTGCTCGCTTCTCGTCGGCTCATGGGTTGCAGGCTGCGGTTTCGGCATGGCCTCTTGCTGCTTGCTGTCAGCTATCCTCAGTGCCTCCTCCTTAACCTTCAATACTTTCAGATATTCCTCGTCATCATCCGTCAGTGAAGAAATCGTAGCCCTTGGAGGCATTGCAGTATTCTGCTGGCCCGTCTGCTGCCACCTGTAACTTTCAGTCCGCAACTCTGCCGTTTCAGAATGCAGTTTCTGCCAGGTACCATAGAGCTTCGACACCGTCAGGTCTCGCCCATGTCCGAACTTCTTGGCCGAAGCCTTATACATGACGGTGCTGGAGTAATTACCGTCGAGGTCGTACAGTTTCTCGCCGATAGAGTAGCCTCGGCAAACGCCCTGGCGGTCGTAGATCGGCTCCACTTCGAAGCCGTTCCTCCGCATCTCGGCAAAGTACGTCTCGATGTTCCATGCGTCCATCCCCTTCAGCACGTTCATCGCAGCATCGTGTATACGCTCCATCCGGTGGTTCGTCCGTTCCTCGGCCTTCACCCATCCGTACCGCTCGGCAATGATGTCCGCAGCCATCTTCGCACGCTCCTTGCACTTGTGCGTGTCCTGCATTTGGCCGTCCATCGTCAGGCGGTTGGCTACAATGTGTACATGCGGCTTGCCTGTGTCGAAGTGGACGGTGGCAATGTACTGGCTCCCGGCCAGCATCGTGTGCTTGCCGCTCACCTTGACCTTGGGCTTTCCAGTCCTTTTGTCAATGACAGGATAGCCGTCCTTGTCCCTCACCACCTCGGTTTTGTAGTCCGTGGAGTCGAGCACCTTCACACAGTCCCTGCAAAACCTGTCCCATTGCTCCATCGTCCAGTCACGGCAATCCTCCTTCGGCGGGCAGAGCTCAATGCGCCAGAACGGCTTTTCTGCCCTGTGCTTGGACGCAGCCTGCTGAAGCTGCATATCCATCAGCACCTCCACGGGCGAGTACGGCTTGCCCGTCAGCGGGTTCAACTCGATGTTGTTGGCAGCAAGAAAGACGGGCTTGTTCTCCTTCCTCGCCTTCTCCTTGTCGAGCACGTAGCTGATGGCGTTGGCGGCATGCGCCCCGTCTATCGTCTCCATCTTGATTACCATACGCTAATCCCCCGCATTTGATACCCTGTCCCGCATCTGGTCGAAGAACTCCAGCGCCGTGATAAGATGCTCGCGCCACCAGTCGTAACTCTTGCCGTTGATGACGGCCTTCAGCCGCTGTTCATCCGACAGGTGACGAAACTCGGCAATCATGGCATTGAACATCAGCTGCACGTCGGCACGCTCTTTCTTCAGGTTTCGGAGCAGATTCAGTTCTTCCTCGCTGAATGCCGCACGGGGATGTTTGCCGCTCAACAGACCGATGCAGTACTGCGACAGGCTCTGTCCGCATTTTTTCGCACCAGCGCGAAGTTCGTCCAGCAGTCTTTTCGTCACCTTCATGTGCAGCAGTTCCGTGGCAATCCACTTCCTGATGCACAGCCCCGACTTGTTCCCACGCAGCACCTTCTCTATCAGGTCCACGCGATGGACGTCCAGCTTGTAGCCTACAAACAGGTTGTACCGTTGCCGGCTGATGGGCTGGTCCACCTGAAACCTGGTGGTGTCAGCCATCCGTACCCTAAAGTGCATCTGGCACTTTCCGTCTGTCACATCTGCCCACAGGTCGCTGACCACTACAGGTTCCCAAGTAAACTTGCTGTGCCACTTGTCATCCCTCAATGAGAAGCACCGCTTCTTCGACTTGATGAAGAAGCCCTTTTCGGGTCTCGCCTCTTCTACGAGCAATGAGCCTTGAAACACATCTGATCTACAATTATTATCTTTCATGTTTACTTCTCTTTTAATTAGGTGTGAGCCAGCGAACGCCTCCCCAATGGGAGCCTGCGAGCATTGCCAGTTCGGTTCGTCTGCCAAAAGAGCCTCGGCGATTTTGGTAGCACGAAACTCCAACTGGCATATCTTAGGGCAAGTTTCGGTTCTGACCGACGTTTCAGGTGCCCGGAGAGGTCCCCGGAGTGCCGGAATTGTCGTACGCTCTTGCTCGTGGTTACAAGACTTCATCGACGCTCTTCTTACGGTTAGTAACAGCACCATGCTTCTGCTCGTAACGGGCGATTCCGTCCCTGAGGAACTTTTCTACGACCTCGCGAATAGAGAAGCCTTCAATGCGGGCGATGGCCTTTATCTTGACCACAATCTCTACGGCACAGATAATCGTAAAGTGCTGCCAGGCTTTTTTGATGACACTGGCCTCTTCTGGTGCCTGCTGCATCTGAGGCTTCGGCTGCTCTGTTGGCTTCGCCTTTTGAGTGATGCTCTTGACACCACTTTCAAGGTCTTCGAAGCCGTCTAAGGGAAACGCTTGCTGACCCATACCCGTTTACACATTTATTTGTTCTACAATGGCATCGAAGGCATGTTCAACCGCAGCCTTCTGATACTTGTCAAGTGGGGAAACGGTCGAGTATCGCTTGATGATGACGCTCTGCTTGATTCTTGGCGTAACCTTTCCGATTCTGCCAAGAATTTTTACCGTCTCTTCGCGCTGCTTCATCTCGTCTGCACGGTTCTCCGTCGTATTGATGCGGTTGGGCAGGAATACCAGCCGTATATCCTTGACCCGCTTGATGACCTTGATGAAGATACCCGTGGCATCGATGGTGTCAAAGTCGTAGGAGACAGGAACCACAGCCAAATCCGCAGCCTGATACAGCAGATCGAGGTTGGAGGCATTGAGCGTTCCCGGCATGTCGATAAGTACGATGCCCTCGAACTTCTTTGCCTCCTCAATAGAAGACTGCAGGCTCTGGCGGTCTGTCGTGTCAATGGTACTCACTTCCCATGGTACTGCCACGTCCGGGGTTGCAGTTAGTTCCCTCTCCCTGTGGCGGGACAGGGATGCCTGTATGTCTGCATCCAACGCCATCACAGGATAACCACTCTCGTAAAGATACTGCGCAAAGAGCGCACAGGTGGATGTCTTTCCGACTCCACCCTTGATGTTGGTAAACAATATAATCATACTGTTTTGTTTTTGTTGAATTCAACTTAGTCCTTGTAATCATTGTACACGTTGTATGTTCTGTATGTCTTGTAAACAGTACAGCCAATACAGACATTGTAGTCGTTGTATGTCTTGTGAACACTGTCATCATTGTGGTCATTGTAACCTCTGTGGACGATGTAGTCCATGAGGACAATGTAGCCTTTGTCAACAATGTAGTCTTTGGGTACAATGTAACACATGTGTACAAGGCCTTGGTGAACACCATGACATTAGCGTCCTGTGTGTACATTGTCGCCATTGTCCTCATTCCGTACAAATGATACATCCTATACAATGTGTACCTGATTACGTCGGACATGTTACCACTCACGCTTGTTAGGTTTACGACGATGGGACGCGAGGATGGCATCGTTCTCTTCCTCGGTGGTCATCGGCACGGCATTCCTGCGCTTTACCTCCAGCCACTTGTCCAGCTCATCGTTGAAGAGCACCCAGCGCTTGCCGGGCTTCGATCCTGGCACTTCGCCTTTCTGCAACTTCATGTAGAGGGTGTTGACGGGCATGCGGAGATAGTCAGCCGCCTCTTCCACGTTCATCGTGCGACGTACGCGTTCCATGTTCTGCTTTGTTTGTCCTTCCTGAAGGTCCAGCAGTGCCACCTTCATGCCGACGACTTCATCCCGAAGCTCGGCAACGACCATGGGCAGGTCGTTGAACGTCAAATCGTTCTTATTCATTTTTACTTCGTGAGACTTTTGTATCTCGCCGACAAAGGAACGACATTATACTTGCGTTACGGAAGATATGATGCGTAATGCACGGATAATAATGGTATAATGTGGATAGCGGTAGTTCTACACGGTATTAGGTGGTAGTAAGTGGTTGCTGATAAAGAAATGCAGAGAAATGTGAGACTTATTCTGCCAACCATGAGGACATAAAAATAGCACTGTACCGACTCTATCCGGGTCAGTACGGTGCTGAAAGTATTGTATGGTCTATTAGCTGATTGTCAGCTTGCCTGTTTCATCTGCTCATCCCTGAAGTGGAAGGCGATGGAATGAGGATCAGGCTTGTCAATCTTGATGAAATCAGTCTCCCTCTCTTCCAACAGATTATTGGCAAGATAATCTTCGGTACATTGTGATCTGTCTCTCTTAAGGCAGAGTTCGGGGAACATCGTCTTGATGAAACGCCCGCACGTTTTGGTGCTATAACCTTTATCCATGCCCATACGCTTGGCGATGTTCCAGGTCAGGTGGCGCACATCACGGCTCGTTACTTTTTCCTTCCATTTCCACATCCTTGTCTTGGGCTGGTAGGTCGGACTTTCTATCCACTGCTTATATTCCAGCCATAAGGCCAGCAAGTCGGATTCATCCAGCAGTGGTGCAACTGCCCAATATACATACTCCTCCATAATCTCCTTGCGCATCTCGATGAATTGCGTACGTCGCTCCTCATTCTCCTTGGCACTGCGGCTGATGATTTCCATAATCTTATCATCCCTTTCAACTGAAGGCTGAAGTGCTGGTGATGTGGGCTCGGAAGCATAACTTTCTTCTGCCGCCTTTTCTGGAACGAGTTCTTCCTTAACTGATTCTACAGGAACAGGTTTGGTTTCTGTGACTATGACAGGAGCAGGAATTGCTGTAGCCGGTTCGATTTCTTTCGGTGCAATCGTGACGGGAGCAACGCTGTTCTCCTGAATGTCTTTTCGGTTCTTCTTGCTCTTCTTGTCAAGCAGACTCCCAATCCCCGACATTCCAGTGATAATAGAATACAGCACGACCTCCAACAAGATAAAATTGCAGGCGACAAGGACGGTGTAAGGTATGACAGTACTTTCGCCGTACCAATATCCGGCCACGATAAATGAGATAAAGAGGTTTATCGCACTGATGGCGATACAGATGGCGGTAAAGAACCGCTCGAATCCCGATAAACAAATCTTTGTGTACATATTTTATTGTTACTTTTTAATGGTTGTCCACCGTTGTTGATGGCTTTCGGGCTGCAAAGGAAAGAAAAATATCTGAGAAATGACCCCGAAAAAAATAAAAATGAAAATTTTAACATTTCCGGGGCCTTCTCTTTTTAACATATCCTTCGTTTATCACCTTTTTTTGCTATTATCCAATCTTCATCTGGGCGATTTTGGCGGATTTCAATGTAATCTTGTCTACGGACTCGCGCTTGCTCTCGTCGGCCATAGCGGCATAGATCTGTGTCGTCGAGACGTTCTTGTGGCCAAGGATATGCTGGACGGTATAGACACTGGTGCCAGCCTCTACTTGCAACGATCCTAGGGTATGGCGGCTACAGTGGTAGGTTATGTGCTTGGTGATGCCCGCCTCCTTCAGCCAGTTCTTCAACGGTGCCTGGGTGAGACTGTCGTTGAAGCCGACGAAAACCTTGTCTGTCGGCTTGCGGTTCTCATCGCCGTCATTGAAACCTATCAGCTCCAGGGCCTCGTTGCTGATGGGATTGTTTACCAGTTCCTTTGTCTTCTGCATACGGAGCGTGATGTACATGCCACCGTCACCATAGGGCTGGATCTTGTCCCAGGTCAGCTGCTTGATGTCGCTCTTACGCAAGCCTGTCAGACAAGAAAAGAGGAAAGCCTTTTTCAGCACCTCAGAGGAGCAGGGCGTATTGGCGAGGTTGACAAGCTCCTGACGTGACAGGTGCTCCTTCTCCGTGGGGATGGTGTCGATGCGCTCCAAGAATCCGTTCGGATTCTCCATAATCTTGTGCTCACGATAGGCAGTATGAAGCACGGCACGGAAGGTGGACCAATACCCCGCCACACTATTGATGTGCAGCGTCAGCTTCGTATGCTTCAGCTGGTGGGCGGTCAGCAGGTACTCGCGGAACTTGTTGCAGAGGTCAACGTTGATTTCGTCGAAGCGGCACTTGCCCTTGGTGAACTTCTCGAAGTGCATGTAGACGTTCTCCCACTTGGTGTTCTTCTTCTCGGCCTTCTCCTTAAAGTAGGCAAGGAAGTCACCCTTCATCTTCTCCTTGTCGAAGAAGTCATAGCGCTCATTGACGATACTCTCGAAGCGACGGCAGCGCAGGGCCTCGGCCTTCTCGCGCATGCGGTCGTTGTAGTCGCGCTCGCGCTGGTTCTTCGGCTTGGCATAGATGTAGATGCCCAACGACTCATGGCGCATGACCTTCATTGTCGATTCATCACGATAGCCTGGGTAATAGTCCAGATAGTACGAAAGCTGTTCCCCGCCTTTGATTTTCCGTGTGCGGAGGGTCACGGTCTTACAAATGTTACTCATATACCTTATTATTAATTAGTGAATATTCATCTGTGAAGTGTATCTTCACGGCTGCGAAATTACCCTATTATCCTTGTATGGTGGCAGATATTACGCGTAATGTACCCGTAATGCACAGATAATGTTGGTTGTTCATATCAGAAAATATTGTAGCTGCCATATTGGGCCAGTCTTTCCGCCATAATCCTGTCGAAGTCTGCCTTGGGAATAAGATTCTTTACGCCCACCTTGATAGTTGCGATGCTGTTCTTCTTGGCGATGATGGCAACATTAGCCGTACTCATGCCATACTTATCTGCGGCTTCCTTGGCAGTGTAGTAACTGTCATTATTTACAAGATCAGTTCTTCTTAGTGCATCCAACTGCTCTTTGGCATAGTAGGTCTGCCCATATTCGCGCTTGGTCGGGATATGGTGGCGATAGGCACAAGCATGCAGACCACTCGGTTTCATGCCGTACAACGTTTCTGCCTCCTTAGCTGTTATCCACTCCTTCACCTCGCTTGCCTCTACGGTCAACCCAAACAGAACGTCAAGATGCTTACGGCTGTAGTAGTTTGTCCCTGCTATCCGGCACACTGGCACTTGGTTCCTCTTTGCTGTCGTGTATAGCCAGGTCTTCTTCACCTTATATATACTCATGACTTCCTCGCCCGATATGTAGTCAAGCACCTCGCTCTCCTGTTGGTCTGTATCAACTTTGGAAATGCTCATGCTATTCTTGGCCTTGACAGATTTCGTCATAGGCTCCTTGGTCTTCATTGGCCTGCACGTTGGCAACACCCGATGATACGGATTACCTGCCAGCATCTTCTCAATGTCAGCCTTACGGATAAACGCCATCCTGCTACTGATTCTCGATGCCGCCAGCTTCCCCTCGTTTACCAGCTTATATACATATTGCCGTGAACACCCCATCAGTATCGCAGCTTTGGCAAATGTAAGGTACTCCTGATTCTGCAACCCAATGACTGGCTCCACAGCATTCATGAAATCCTGCTGCCGTTTCTTCCTGGCCTCCTTTGCTTTCGTTTGGCACTCCTCACAGCAATACTTCTGCGATCCGCTCCTTGGAACGAACTCTTTCCCGCAGTACTTGCACTTTCTGACTTCCTTCATTTTCAACACTTTTTGATGGTTCAACAATCATTCTCTTTTTCCCTCTCGTTAAGACAACCATGCTTCACATACGTCAACCTATGTCAACTCCGTCCGCATCGTTGCTCTCTCAGAATCCGTCCGCTCCGTTTTGTCACTCCTTGCACCTCATCGTAACCCTTTGTCAACCGAGTCCGCAAAGTGACGATTTCGAAGCTTCGTAAATTCCTCGCGGTAGAAATACGTTGCAAAAATATACTGAAATTCGGTAACCACCAAATTCCAACCATCAAGTGTTAAAAATTTAAAGTGCCTGAAAATGAGTGTTTTACAAACAGTTAGTATTAGATATTCCTAGTTGTTCGTACCCTTTTAGATACAGCCAGAGAAAGCATCAGTACCAATAGACGTCACACTGGCTGGGAGGCTGATTGAAGTTAAACCAGTGCAACCGTAGAAAGTATACTCATCAACAGATGTCACGCTTTCAGGTATGGTTACT
>JAEEGL010430965.1_pt1 | contig 52886 bp, 52 predicted proteins | sample 9134231 | NCBI WGS metagenome assembly JAEEGL01 (sample SAMN16246548, study PRJNA631951) | gut metagenome | biome: gut microbiome; feature: rumen; material: fiber-attached | host: Bos | place: Iran: Karaj | collected 2018-10 | reverse complement strand
TCTAATTTGTGGAGCCATTTGAATAGAAATTAATCTAGTTGTTTTTAAATCATAAATTTTCTTTTCAAATCTATTAATAATACTTCTCATATCATTAACTTTTTGAATATCTAATTGTTCACCAGATTCTTGAGCTTTCTTTTCAAGTTCAGGTAATACTACTTCCCTTAATTCTTCAAGTTTCTTTTCACCTGCAATTATATAAAGAGATACTTCCTTAAAATAATCTAAGTTCTTTTCATACATTCCATCAAATAATGTAATATCTCTTAACATTTGTAATTTTTGTTTTTCTAAATGATTCTCAATAGTATCTACATTCTTTTCAACCTTAGAATATTTAGCAACTAACTTATCAATTTCCTTTTTAATACTTGAGAATACTTTCTCAAACATATTCATATTTTGAGCATCAACAACAGCCTTATCAAATGACTTTAACTCTGCTACTAACTTAGCTAAATCATCTCCTACTTCACCAGTATCTCTTGTTTTAACATTCTCTAGTACTTCATCAGAGAATTTAGATATCTTATCTTGAGCAGCAGAACCAAATTGTAATATTTGAGTATTATCAAACACATCAATCTTTTCATTAAATTCAGCAATAGCATCCTTTTCTTCTTGACTTAAAAGATCATAATTTAATGAATCCTCAATCTTCTCCTCAGTTACCTTTTTCTCATCAACTAACTCTTCAACTTTTTTATTCTTTATTTCATCAAAATTGATTTTTAATTCATTCATTTTATTACCCTCCATTATCTTAAATAATCAACCAATTTATTATAAGTATCCATTTTTAAACTTGGTACTGTACTATTAATTGTTTTAGGAATTGCAAGTCCTAAACTAGAAACATCATAATTTGATCCAGAAGTACCAGTTCTAAATCCATACTTAGTAAACGCTATTTCTTGAATTTCTTCATCTTCAAATGCCTTGTAATATAACTTACCATTTTCACTTAGGACTGCTATGCAGTGTGAATTCCAAGAAGTTGGTGCTGGATAAAGAATTCTTATATCATCCTTAATTTCAGCAAAACCTTTTGGATTAGCATTTGCAAAATCAACAATACTCTTTTCATAATCAACAATCATAGGTTTACCACCCATTCCAGTTTTAAGATACATTTCAAATATATCAGCAGGAGTATTAGCCATATATCCAGATTGATCATAGAATTGTTTTAACTTTGGTAAGTACTTATTCATACTTTCTTCATTAACATTACCATTACTCATTATATTAAGTAAAATTCCATAATAAGTAGCTCCCGGAGATGATGTAACTGGATCTGCAGATGTTATATTAATACTTCCATATAATTCAGGAAGACCAATACTACTCCATTCCTTTTCTTGAAGAATATAATTCATTAATTTATTCATATCAGTAATATAATAAACACCATCTTCGCCCTTAGTAACAATACCTTCTTTCATTAAAGCATCTACTACTTTACCCCAACTATATATAACAATTGGTGTATTTAATGTAAGGCCTCCATCCAAAACAGTATATCTTTCTGCTTCATCTCCTGTAGGTCTTAACTTATAGTAATTGTAATATCTTTCATCACTTGTAAATAATACATCATACTTAGAAGCATTTTCACTTCTAATAGTTAATCCCTCAGAAGAGCCATTTCCAAGCCCTACACTTTCTCTAATTAATGGCCATGTAATAGTTTTACCATTACTCCAAGAATCATATACAACATTTAGTTTATATTTCTTTCTTAGAATTTCATTAACTCTCTCATCAGCTAAAAAGTCTTCTTTTCCGCCTCCTGTTGCTACATATACGGTAGTAAGACCAGCAGTTGATGTTGTTCCGCCAAATGCAAACTTATAAATAATAACACCAGCAATTATTGCAACAAATATCAAGATTCCAATAATTTGTTTCTTATTCATCTTTTTCCTCCTTATCCACATTTATCTCACTAAATCCATCACTCTTTAATAAATTATTTAATACTTTCATATCAATATTTGCATTCTCAATATCACTTTCATACAAATTATTAAGTATTTTCTTAAATGATGAATTAATTTCCTTTAAAGATTCATGAGCACCTTCAAAAAACTTTTTAGCATCTTTACTTGATAACTTTTGATCTTCAAAATCATCATACCTTCCAACTATACTAACAGTTGCAGGTAAATAATAAGTAAAGAATTTTTCAGATTGCTTAGTCTTCTTTTTATTCTTAGCTACTGTGTTAATTATTTTACCAGTAGTTTCATTTATTTCCTTAAGATAATTTTTAATTATCTCATCATCTACTTTATCAACCATATCTAGAATATACTTGTTTTTCTTTTTAGCATCTTCTAATACCTTTTCTATATTTTCTTCATTAACCGAGTCAAATGTAAAGATATTAGTTTTACTCATTACAAGTTCTCCACCAACAAATGCTGCTGCTCCAACCAGGACTGCAGGCCATAGTGGAAGTGGAACAAGTAAGTAAGATGCTGCAAAGCAAGCACCGCCAAGTATTCCAGAATAAATATCCTTATTCTTCATTATTAGTTATATCCCCTTACTTTTTTAAATGCTGCTTTCAAATCTGTTTTTCCATCAAATACTTTACCATTAGTAAGTCTTGATATTTCTAATAATTGTTCTTCATCAGCAGAACCAAATGTAATACTATAAATTGGTACTTCCACTTTATATCTTAAATAATTAGTTCTAAATCCTTCAAAAGAACCAACATTTGCTACTCCATCAGTCATCAGTATAACAGAAGTAACATATTCATCCGAATCCTCTTTAGATAATATTTCTACTGCTCTTATAGCTGCAGCATATAATGCAGTACTTCCATCTAAATCAGTAGTATTAATAGCATTTATAATATCTTTCTTAGTCATACCTTTAGAAGTAGACCATTCATCTAGAATAGTTGTTCCAAATGGAATAACATCAATTTTATCTCTTTCAGTGAAACTTAAAGTTAAATCAGAAGTACTTAATATTTCAGTCATAGCTTCTCTTAATTCTCTAATTCCATCACCATACATACTACCAGAATAATCTAAACAGAATACAACATGAACTGGTTTTCTAAATTCCATTTGATATAAAGCAAGAGCTTCATTTAATACAGGAATACTTGGATACTTAATAGGAGTAATATAATCAGTTGTATTAATACCCCAACTTGGATTAAATATATCCTTAGGAGCATTAGCATTAACTCCTCCATACCAAGTTCTCTTACCACTATTTAATAATACCTTTTGTCCCTCATCACTTAACAAGAACTCTTGAATACTATCAAATATTTTCTTTTTACCTTCATTCTTATTATCAACATACACAAATGGATTATCACTAATTGCTACCCCATCAACAGGATATACTGCATATAACGTTTCCTTACCTTGAGATTTTAACTTTTTATTAATATTAATAATAGAAGATTCATAAGTAAACGCAGCATCATAATCTCCATTAATAAATGATGTTTCTAAGAAATTTTCATCTCCACTAGTTCTAGTTATACCTTTAAAGAAAGTTTTTAATTCACTTCTTAAATTTTTATTTTTTAAGTGTTCTGATTTTAAAACTTCAGGATTACCAGCTAAATTAGTAAGAATCTCTAAATAAGCAGAAGCACCACTATTAGTTGTAATAGGATTAGCCATACTAAACTTAAGATTTCCATTCTTAATTTCCCTTAATATATCACTTGTATATACTTTCTTATTTTTAAAACCTAAACTTTCAGCTTTAGATTCCTTAATACCAAATATAACAGGTGAAATACTAGTTGATCTCAAACTACTTGTCTTAACAGAAGAATCAAGCATTCTTAACCATATAGAATTAGATATTAATATAGCATCATACTTTTTACCAGAATTAAGATTATCAATAACATCCAATGTATCAACATAAGTTATTTTAATATCATAACCCTTTTTCTTAGCAAATTTTTTAATAGATTCATCTAATATTTCATTATCACTACTAGCAATTATACTAAATACTTTATCACTATAATTATCCTTAGGTGTTTCTTCTTCATAATCATTATCATTAACACCATCAATAAAACTTAAAAATACAATTGCTAAAAAGATAAAAAACATCCATTTAATAGCATTTGGACTTTTATTTTTTTTCATACCAATTCACCTCATTATCCTATTAAAAATTATATCAAATATATAATTATTATGCAAACAAAAAGAACAGAATTATCTGTCCATTTTTAGCCTTAAAATATCACTATTATTTAATCTATTATATGAATTAATAAGCATAACATAAATTCTAGCAACTTCATAAGTAGATAAACTACTTTTACTAACACTATCATCAAATACACCATCAACATATGAAGAGTCCATTCCTTTAGATAAAGCTATTGTTTTTAAATCCTTTAATCCACCAAAAGACATAACATATTGAATATTATCACATTCAATATTGTCTAAATTATCACAAGTAAATAAATACTCATGAGAAAAAGTATCATAAAAAGAATACTTTTCACCAATAACACTACCATTTTCATCAACAACATATTCTAGATATACTTTTACTACAGGAATTCTTTCATATCCATCCATATCAATATATCTTAAAACCTTATATACATCATATGGTAATGATTCATCAGATTCTATATTTAATGAAGCAATTGCCTCTTCAACATCAACAGTATCGCTTACTTGATGAAACTCATACTTTGGTAAATTATTAATTTCTGCTATTACTTCCTTAATATCCTTCTCATTAGTACACCCACTCTTTTTAGAATGACACCCACTCAAAGATAAAAGAACAATTAATAATGATATAAATGCTATTAACCTTTCTTTCATAATAACCCCCTTAAAAAGCAGTGTATATTATACTACAAATCATAATTTTATTCAATAAAAAAGAATATTTAAAATATTCTTAATATAATGTATTATCACAATTCTTTAACTTATTAAGACTAGTATTAGGTAATTGTCCAACTTTATTAAGTTTTAATACCTCATCCTCATCACTAATTAAAGTATTATTCTTCATACCAAAACTATAATTAGTTAAATTCTTAGTATAATAGCACTCATCACAATCACCATGAGAACTTTCCTTTAATAATAAAGTATTATCATTAATCTCATACTTACCCTTAGACCATAAAGAACAAACATTACCATATTCATTAAAAGAATAATAATATTCTCCATTCTCAAACAAATATAATGATTTAAATATAGTAAACTTTTCTGACTCATCAGCATCTTCAGGAGTAATATCCTCTTCATAAAAATAATACTCCACTTCACTAATAGTTTTAGGTTCCTCTTCAGGTTCTTTAACATCAGTATTTTCACTAGTATTATTCTCAACTGGTAACTCTTTAACATCATTATCCTTATTAGTATATTTATTATATAAAATATACCCCACCAAAAGTATAATTATTAATGCAAGTAATATATTAATCTTCTTATTCATATTAAACCTCCTAATGAATATTTATTATCTCATAACTATCAGATACAAGAACTATTAAATGTAGTGAATTATCTACATAATATTTAATAGATTCATTCTTAACATCACTTCTATACTTACCAATAATCTCTTCAAGTCTTTCATCTTCACTATATAACTCAAATATTTTATCTTCAATTTCAGTATTATTCAATCCAAGTAATTTATATACACTATCATACTTCAATTCTTTACCATTCTTAAGTTCAATATTATATGTATAATAATCAACACTCTCATCTTCAATAACACTAACAACTACAAATATAATATTATCATAAGTATACTTTTCATAATTAACACTAATATTATATTTATCCTTAATACTATCATATAATTTTTTTATTTTAAAATTCAAATCATTAGATCCAATAGAATTAACATTAAAATATGGTAATCTAATATCATCATTACTATAATCAGTATCAATTATATAATCCCTATCTTGATATTGCTTTCCTAATTTAGCTTCAACTTCAATGTTAATAACCTCATCAACCTTAATATACTTCATATAATAAACTAAACCAAAAATTATAATTAATAAAACAAAAATTATAAAACCCTTAATCCCGTTTTTCACTCTTTACTCCTTTAATTTATCATACATACTATAATAATATTCAGTCTTAATTTTATCTGCTTCTATTTTAACACTCTTACATCCTTTTTCATAGTAATATTTAGCTAAATTATAATAAGCAAAAGCACTTCTTTCATTAATAGGACAATCAATAGCCTTATTATAATACATAAGAGCGGTCTTATAATCATTATTAAGTCTATAATATTCACCCATTTTATTCAAAGCCCAACTATTTCCAATATCAGCAGATATTTTATAATACTTAATTGCTTCTTCAATATTACTATCTTCATATAATCTGCCCAAATTATTAAATGCAAAAATATATCCAAGATTAGAAGATAATTCAAAATAATACTTAGCTTTATCAACATCTATTTTTTTATCTGGAGTAAGACCTTTTAAATAACATAACCCAAGAGTATTATATCCAGCAGCACTTCCAAGAGTAATAGATTTATTTAAATACTTCCACATTACTTCTTCATCATATTTAACCCTACCAGTAAGCATTAAATTAGCAATCATCCAACAAGCCTTAGGATGATTTTTATTAGCCGCAATCATATAATATTCAAAACACTTAAGATAGTCCGCTTCACCACTAATACTACCATCAAACCACATAGAACCAACATCAGCAGATGCATACATATTACCCTTATTAGCAAGATCAATTAAAGAAGTAATATAACTTTGACCATAATATAACTTAATCTTTAAATACTCATCTAATTCATCCTTATTAATTTTAATGTTAATGTTTTGTGTATATACAGGTTGCTTATTAATATTAATCGCATAATTTAATAATTCAACCATACAATTAAAACTATCAAGTTTCTTAACATTAGAAATAAATTTAGAAGAAACACTCTTATCATTAGAACAAATTGTTAATAATTCCTTAATAACTCTTTTCAATTTTTCACTAGAATTAATTACTTCAAGACTATCTTCTCCAATTGAATATACCCTATCATCAAGTATACTTACTAAAGATAATATATTTCCAATAAATAAACTTTTATCAGAATTATACTTATCTAAAAACAACTTCTTATATTCAAGACCAATAGCCCTAATACCAATACAATAATTATTAACAGTAGTTGTATTAATATTATTCTCATCAAAAATACTACAGAATATTTCAATCTGCATTGCATTCTTATTATTAGAAATATCCTTGATTGTACTAATGATATTACCTAATGATAAATAATCCTTATTATTATTCATTTTAATATAATATTTCTTCATACGTATATTATATCATAAAAATGTGGATTTAGTGTGGATAGTGAAATATGGACTTTTTAAAAGCCAATTCTATATAATTATTAGTGAAAGGAGTGTTTTTATGAAAAATTTCATAAAAAATTATAAATCTTCATTAATATTAATTGGATCAATAATTATTGGTACTATTGTTGGACTTATATTCAAAGAAAAAGCCTCTGTATTAAGTCCATTTGGAGATTTATTCTTAAATTTATTATTAGTTATCATCGTACCACTTATATTCTTAACATTAACTACATCAATTGGTAAAATGAAACAACCAAAAAGAATAGGAAAAATACTAATATCAATAGTTGCTGTATTCCTAGTTACATCATTAATTAGTGTTATGGTAGGTATTGCTACTACAAAAGCATTTAAATTAGTAGATGTAAAAGATAGTGAAGCTATTAAAGAAGTACTTGGTGAAAATGATACACCAGTAGAAAAAGAAGAAGTAAACTTCTTAGGAAGAACAGTTCAAGCAATTAGTGTTAATGACTTTTCAAAAGTATTAACAAGAGACAATATGATTGCAGTTATTGCATTTTCAATATTAATTGGTATTAGCATTAACATGTCAAAAGAGAAAGGACAAAAACTATTAGAAGTATTAGAATCTGCTAACCACGTAGTACAATCATTCATAAAAATAATAATGTACTATGCACCAATTGGACTTGGTTGCTACTTTGCAGCATTAGTTGGAACATTTGGTGGAGAAATAGCACTCGGTTATGGTAAAACATTTATTATCTATACAGTAGTAGCAGTTCTATTCTATTTTATAGCTTACTCACTATATGCATTCATTGCTGCTGGAAAGAAAGGTTTCGTAGCATATTGGAAAAATATTATTCCAGCTACAGTAACTTCACTTGCAACATGTTCATCTGCTGCATCTATTCCAGTAAATACAGACTGTGCTAAAAAAATTGGGGTTCCAGATGATATAGCAGATACAACAATCCCAATGGGAGTTAACTTCCATAAAGATGGGTCAATCATCGGAAGTGTATTTAAAATAATGTTCCTAGTATATCTATTTGGAGCAGACGTATCAACTGGAAAAGTATTAGTAATTGCATTACTTGCTACATTACTTATTACAGGAGTTCCAATTGGTGGTGGAACAATATCAGAAGCATTAATTATTTCAATGTTAGGTTTCCCAGGAGCATGCTTAGGAATGCTAACAATAATAGCTACAATAATTGATCCACCTGCTACAATGTTAAACGTTGTTGGTGATTCAGCATCATCAATGTTAGTAGCAAGAATAGTAGATGGTAAAAACTGGCTAAAAATAAAAAAGAAATAAGTAAATCTTATTTCTTTTTTTATAAACTCATTAAGATCCTATAATATTCACTCTTAAAAGGATCTTTTTCTATGCCAAGTTTTTCATAGAATACATCTATATATTCACTTCCATAATTTCTCTCAATTGACATTTCACAAATAACTAAATCAAAATATATATCACAAAGACCAGCATTTCCAACATCAATAAGACCACTAAAATGATGATCAAGAGCAAATATATTAGGCAAAGACATATCACCATGAGTAAATCCAATTATTTGTTTTGGTTTATTACCCTTTAAGTATTTTAATATACCCTCTTTATTATGAAATCTAGCTAATATTTCTGAATTAATATCTTTCTCATTAATGTTTTTAATACTAGATTCAATTTCTTTAATCTTTTCATCAATAGTTTCATCAATAACACAATCACTATAATCAATACTATATAATTGGTTAAATGCTTCAACTATTATATCTATACCTTCTAATGGGTGATTTTCATAGTATTCACTACATAACATTTCACCCTTTACTTCTTTAGTTAACAAATATGATTTACCATTATACTTCTCATAAAAAACTTTTTCAGGAACACTAATTTTACCACTTAAATATTCTAGTCTAATACTTTCTTTACTTAAATGATCAGCAACTTTAAGATAAAATACCTTACTCTTTTTTCTAATCTTATATACATTAGAATTACAACCAATAGTTATTTCTTCAATTCTATTAGCATCCTTCAAAAACTCATTTAATCTATTACTTCCTTTAATAGTTATCTTTTCAATCTTCTTAGGTTCTTCTTTCTTAATGTTCTTATCTTTAATATCATCATAATTACCAATATAAGTGACTAAATGCTTATCTTCTATTCTTACTATTTTAGTAGCAATCTTATTAATAAAATATCTATCATGAGAAATAAATAATAAAGTTCCATCATAATCAAGTAAACTCTCTTCAAGTATTTCTCTTGTATCAATATCAATATGATTAGTAGGTTCATCAAGAATTAAAAAATTAGCATTCTTTAAAATTAACTCAAGTAATTTTAATCTTACCTTTTCTCCACCACTAATATTTTTAAGTTTCTTAGAAATAGATTCTTCATTAAAATAAAATCTATTTAATTTACTTCTAAGTTCACTTTCACTACCTACAAAGAATGATCTAACAAATTCATAAACTGTCAACTCATTATTGTCAAATCTAATTTCCTGTGGAATATATCCAATAGTAATATTTGCACCTAATTTTATATTATTGTGTGTATTATTTAATATATTTTTAATTAATGTAGTCTTTCCAGTACCATTTTTACCCATCAAACATACACGTTCTTTATAATATACACTCATACTAGATTTAACTAATAATTCCTTAGAAGCAATACTTAAATCCAAATCTTCAATAGTTAATACATGATTAGAACTTCTTTCATTTACAGTAAAGTTAATTTTTAATTCACTCTTAGTTTTAGGTTTCTCAATAACTTCCATTCTTTCAAGTCTTTTTTCCATAGCATGCATTCTTCTAAAGAATATAGGATTATCACTCTTAGTACCCCATTCCCATAATCTATTAATAGCTTCCTTAATTGCTTTAATCTCTCTTTGTTGATTATTAAAAGCTTTAAATTGAAGTAAGAATCTTTTTTCACTCTCATCCAAATAATATGAATAATTACCAGCGTATACTTCCTCATGACCATTTTCAATACATATAGTTTTATTAACAACTCTATCTAAGAAATATCTATCATGACTAACAATTAATACACTACCCTTATAATTCTTAAGATATTCTTCAAACCATTCCAAAGTATCTATATCCAAGTGATTAGTAGGTTCATCAAGCAATAATACATCAGGTTCAGATAACACAAGAGAAGCTAAATTAACAATAGTTTTCTCTCCACCACTTAAATTATTATAATTAGTTTTTAAAATATCATCATTTAATTTAAAACCATGTTTAATTCTTTCAATCTTTTCATTTAAAGAATATCCACCCTTAATTCTAAATTCCTCTTGAAGTTTATCTAATTCCTTAATAGATTTATTAGATGAATCCATATTATCCAAAAGAACATTAATTTTATTTTCTAAATCTAATAATTCCTTTACTCCTCTTAAATATACATCATTTGCTAGGACATCATCTTTCTCAAGAGGAGGTATTTGAGTTAAATAGCCAATTCTAGCACCCTTTCTAATAGTAATATTTCCACTATCAGGTGTTTCAAATCCCATAATTAACCTAAGCGTAGTAGTTTTACCACACCCATTACTTCCAATTAAACAAACTCTTTCATTATTTTTTATATCAAAAGATAAATCTTTTAAAACACTATTAAAACCATAATTTTTATTTATTTTATTTAAACTTATATCTATCATTTTAAACTCTCCTTTAAATTATAACATGCAAAAAAATTCACACTTGTTAATAATCTTTAAAGGATTTTAACAAAGTGTGATATCACTTGTATAAATAATTACAGTATCTTTATATATACACATAATATCACCCTTCGAGAGTATTATAGCATATTTCCTATAATTATCAACTAATTTTCTTTTTTAAAGCCATTTCAGAATCAACAGGTTCTATTCTATATAATCCTTTATCAGAGTTATATACATTATTAAAAAAATTCATAATTAACATTTCATATGGAGCATAATTCCAAAAATTCTTATTATCATATTTAATCTCAATTGATCTAAAACCTTTAGTATCAAACTTAAAGGATAATTTAAACGTTTCATCATCAACTTTAATTATAGTCATTGAATTACCATCATTATCCCTTTGTCTAGAACAAAATATTTCAATATTATCTCCAATTTCAACCTTTTTAGGTTTATGCTTTGGATCAATTTTAGTTTCAATAATATTAGAATATAATTTACTAATTTCACTAAATACTATTCCATCATTATTACTAATAACAAAATCAGTAGAACCATCTTTACTATCGAGGAAGAATGTTAATGAATAAAGACTTCTAAAAATTATTAAATTTTGCTTCTCATCATATATTTCAACAATATCATCCTTACGACTAATACTTCTCATACTACCTCACTATTTTAAAGCATTATACAATAATTCATACTCCTCATTAGATAAGTTTTCCATTTTCTTATTCATCATTTCCTTTGGTAAACCATATCCATCAATAATAGCTTTACTTTCTTTTTTAGTTAACTTTTGATCATGTAATTTAACAAACTCAATTAAAGCTTCCATTAAATTATTTTTAAGTTTTCTATCTCTATTAAAGAACAACTCTCTAAATATAAACTTCTTAAAAGAATGATGCAAATCCTCTCTATTAATTTTAGTTATTCTAATCATAGATGACATGACCCTAGGAGCAGGATCAAAAGCATCAGGACCAATATCCATAATCTTCTCAGTTACAAAAAATGAATTAGTAAGAAGAGCTAACTTATTATGTTTTCTTTCAACAACATTATCAGCAAAACGCTTTCCTACTATTAAAATTGCTTCCTTAAAATCACATCTTATTAATTTTTCAATAAAAGGTTCAGTTATTGAATATGGAAGAGCAGAAATAATCTTATCACATTCAGGTATAAACACATTTAATGCACTACCATAGATTACATCAACATTATCATGCTTATCCTTAAGAACATTAATAAAAGGTTCCAAATCTCTATCTATCTCAATACAAGTTAAATGATTTACCCTTCTTGCTATTGTATCACTTATTTGTCCTTTACCAGGCCCAATCTCAACAACATTCTCATTAATCTTCAAACTAGAAGCATCAATTAATGCATTAATAACACTCTTATCAATCAAAAAATGTTGATCTAAATAATTAATATCATTTTCAAATTCACTTTCCATAATACCCTTCCTATTCCTTAAACCTATTAAATGGATACCTATCTGGTAAATCAAGTTCAAAACTAACTAACTCATTAGTTATTGGATGATAAAATTCTAACCTTTTAGCAAACAAAGCAAGTTGCTCACCAACTCTAGCATCCTTATTATACTTTTGATCTCCAAATAATGGATTTCCATTATGTGATAATTGTACTCTAATTTGATGAGATCTTCCAGTATGAAGTTTCACTTCAATCAGAGACATATTATCAATACACTTAATCTTTTTATATTCAAGAATAGATAACTTACCACTTTTATCCACTCTGACTATATTATTTTTAGTATCCTTAAGCAAATAATCTTCAAGTTTACCATAGTCATTTATATCATTCATAACTACAGCATAATATATTTTATTAAACTTATTTAATCTTACCTGATCAGATAATCTAGATGCACACTTGCTAGTTTTAGCAAAAACCATCACACCCCCAACAGGTCTATCTAATCTATGAACAAGTCCTAAATAAACATTACCAGGTTTATTATATTTTTCCTTTAAATAAGATTTTAATATATTTAATAAATCATCATCCTTACTACTATCCTCTTGAACTGGTATATTAATTGGCTTTTCAACAACTAATAAATGATTATCTTCATATATTATATTAACGTTCTTTTTCACTCTTATTCACATTTAAACCATGTTCAATTAAAGAATCCATAGTAACTTTCTTATTTCTAATGGCATCCTTAAGTAAATCCTTTTCACCATCAGTCCATACTAAATAAATATCATAACTACTAGCACAACTAAAATAATAAATATACTTATCATCCTCATATATAACATCAATCATATCAAGGCATACACTATGATCCCCATCCCCTTCATATACAATAGTATAATCAACCAAAGCCATAGAAGAAGAATAAACATGTGCTCTTGTACCAGCCTTATCAAAAATAATAAATAATAAACCAACTAATATAGTAAGAAGTAATGTTACAAATAAACTTTTAAATATAATTCTAACTTTCATTTCTTTCCCACCTTCCATATATTCCACAAGGAAGTATCATATTACTTTGAGTTATTTTTAATCCAATCTCATCAGTAGTAATTTTACCATCAAGTCTATTCTTAAAAGATGTATCCAATATATTTTTAAGTATCTCAGGAGTTATTCCTTTTGTATAAGAACTAATTAACAAAAAGATAGCATCTTCGCTTAGAATATCAATACAAGAACTAATTAACTTATTTAAACTATCCTCAAATCTCCATAATTCCTTAGAAGGACCTCTTCCATATGTAGGAGGATCCATTATAATAGCATCATACTTATTACCTCGTCTTTTCTCTCTTTCAACAAACTTAAGACAATCATCACAAATATATCTAATTCTATTATTCTCAAGACCAGATAATTTTGCATTCTCTTTAGCCCAATCATTCATTCCAGCAGATGCATCAACATGTACAACTTCATATGCTCCTGCAAAAGAAGCAGCCATTGTAGCACCACCAGTATATGCAAATAAATTAAGAACCTTAACAGGCTTACTAGCATTTCTAATCTTATCAATTATAAAATCCCAATTAGCTGCTTGTTCAGGAAATAAACCAGTATGTTTAAAACCAGTAGGACTAACTTTAAACTTTAAATCCTTATAATTTATAGTCCAAAATTCAGGAAACTTCTTTATATTTTCCCAATATCCTCCACCCTTATCACTTCTATGATATATAGCATGATAATTATTCCAAACACTTAAGTCATCATGAGTCCATAAAGCCCAAGGGTCAGGACGTCTTAAAATAACACTTCCCCAACGTTCAAGTTTTTCCCCATTTCCAGCATCAATACACTCATAATCTTTCCAATAATTACTTACTAGCATATACCCTCCTAGATACTAAAATAATTATATCAAAACATAAAAAAAAACACTAGATAAAACTAGTGTTTTTATTCAGCAAAATATAATTTATCATCCTTATCAAACAACATCTCACCTTCATATTCAGTGCTAATAGTTGCATAAGAATAATCATTATTTTCAAATTGAGTTATTAATAATACATCAATTGCAGGAACATGATATTCCTTAAGACCATTTTTAATTAATGCTAAGAAATCATCTTCATTACTTACAATTGTATTAGGATAACGTCCATATAACACAGTAGTATCACTAGTTTGAATCATAACTATAAAGTCATTAGCATTCTCAATTAACAAATAATCTTCATAATCTTCACTAAGAGCTATCTTCTTATCAGTAGATAAATTCTTAAACTCTACTTCACCAGTAACACCATTAGATGTTAATACATAATTAAATGTTGTTTCTTCAAATTCATCAGTATGAACCCTTACAAAATTAATCCTATATTCAGACATTAAACTATATATATTATTATATTCTTTATCAAATACTTTAGATTCATATTCTGGACATATCATATATTTATCATAATCTTCTGATTCAGGTATTACAAAGAATGCAGACATATATAATACAATTCCAATAGCAACTAAATATCCCATCTTCTTATCTTTATTACCTTCATATAGATCAGTTTGTCTATATAACCAATAACATAAGAATAAATATCCTAAAGCACATATTGCACTTTGTAATATATCAGCTACTACTATAGCTGTACTTGGAGTTCCATTTACATAACACTCAGTTACAACAGTAGTTTGTGCTATCATAACAGAAAAATCCCATAAAGCATGAGAGAATACTACAAGCCAAATATTCTTTGTCTTATAATATACTAATGCTAAGAAAACTCCACCAACAGTAGCATTTATTACTTGAAACACTGTATCAATTAATCCTTGAGTTTCACTAACATTAATAAAGTGAACACCACCAAATATTAATGCAGAAAGAATAATTGAAAGAATAATTCCTTTCTTAGAATCTCCATATCTTTCCAAAAACTCATTTAATAACCAACCACGGCATAAGAATTCTTCAACAATTCCAATAAAGATACACCAAATTAATAAATTGGCAATTACAAATATTGAAACAGAACCAGATATTAAAACTCTAACTCCAAGTAATAAAAAGAATATACCAGATAAAATTACTTCAGGAAGTATATATTTAAATCCTTTAGCAAAGGTCGTTCTTTCTTGAGTAAATACATATTTATTTTTAAATAACAATAATACTACTAGTACCAACCCGGCCCATATTATTTCAAATAAAGCATCTTCGCCAAACTTCAAATAAGTAATAGTATCACTAAATAAAGCACTTATATATTGTTGTAATATTAATATTAACAAGAAAACTAATATCATTATAAAGAAATATACAAATATATTTAATCTCTTTTTACCCTTATCCTTCTCTTCCACTTTTACTCCTCCTTCCTTCAATATTTAATCAAAAGAAAATAAATAACGTTAATTATCTATTCTCCCCTATCATAATTTAATTATACAACAAAATGTTTTAAATTCAATCTAAAAGTGTCTTCCACTTCCTCCAGTATGTCCTCCACCAGAAGAACCAATTGAGGAGTGTCCCCCTCCTCCACCACCAGAAGAATCACTACTAATTCTATGTCTAGTAGTAAATGTACCGGTAAATTGGTCAGTTTTAACACTATAATTAACACTAGATTTATCTAAATATTCAACTGCAGCATTAGCTTTCTTAACCATCTTATTCTTTTTAACTAAAACAATCATAGTTATAAGAGTAACTAATGCACCACCACCAAGTGCTATTCCAAATGGAGCAACATACTTCTTTTGAAGCTTACCATCATCATCAACATAATAATTATCATAATACTTACCATTATCATAATTTCTATCACATTCTTCAACAAAAGTATTAAGTCCTTTACTATAATCCCCAGCTATAAAATCTTCAAGAATTACATCAAGCATATTCTCAATAACACTCTGACTATAATATAATTGAGCAGAACCAAATGAGAACATATTAAAATATCTATTTGATTCATTCATATTAACAATAAATATAACACCTGCATAATCTTTAGAATTATCTTTTAATCCAAAATCATTATAATCATAAAAATCAACAGCATAAACATCATTAGCAGAATCACTCATATATTCATTAACTATAATAATAGCTACATCAAAACCAGTCTTTTTAGTATAATCATCAATATTTTGCTTTAATTCAGTCTTTTCACTTTCAGATAAAAGATTAGCATAATCATATATTTTATCTTGAGAATTAACATATGGAACACTCATTACATTAGATAAATTACTATCATTAACACTCCAATGCTTATTAACACAATAATTATTTTCTGCAGATCTTTCAACACCAGGAAAACAAATATTATTTTTTTCATCTGTTCCTTCTGCATAAACTATAGAAAAACTAAATATTAAAACAAGCAATAATTTTATAATATTCTTCATTATGCACCTCCTAAAAATGCAAGATAACTAACTATTATTACAAGTAATGCAACACCAATAAATACAAGTGTACCAATTATAATTGCTTTTTTAATATCAACTGGAATATTACCAACAAACTCACCACTTTGAGCATTCATAGCAAAAGTATACATCTTATCACCATACTTAACATTTACCATCCATACAGGTAATAAAACATATTCAGTCTTAGTAATATCATTAGTATAATTTTCGCTTTTAACTCTCTTAGTTGTATAGTTTATTGATCCCATAATAGTATCTTTAGTAGTTTTTGCTGTTCTACTAATAGCATCCTTTTGTGCAGTTTCATCTTCAACATCATACTTTTCAGCTAAGAAACCAGATAAATATGCATGATTATAATCAATTAACTTACTATAATCAAAAGGTTCAATAGTATTCATAATATCATCATCAAATCTAGTAGATCCATCAACTGGTACCCTATTATATTTCATAGTAGCTTTTCTTGCTACTCTATATGTATCAGTCTTAGTATAAGAATAATCACCAGAAACCCAAGTTGTTATTCTTTCACAGTTTGCTTCAACATCTCCACTTGATGAAAAAGAATATAACCAGAAAGGAATATAAACGCCCCTAATCTTTTCAATATTCTTAACATCATTAAAAAACTTTGGCATTAAAGGTCTACCCTTACTTAATCCCTTAAATGCATTAATAGCATCTCCTCTTCCTTTCATAAAAGGAATTAATTTAGAAGGAGCAAATTTACCAGATAACTTACTCTTTAAAATTGCTGTATTACCACAGTATACACAAAAAGTTGCTGCTGTTTGTTCATCAGCTATAATCTTAGCTCCACAGTTCTTGCAGTGATACTCTACATAATTAGTATCAACATCTTTTTCAACCTTAGCATTATTTGCTTCACTACTAGCATTATTATGTTTTTGAAGAGTTTCTAAATCAAATTCGCCCTTACAATTGTCACATTTCCACTTACCTATTTCAGGTGAAAAAACTATTTTAGCTCCACAACTAGGACACTTATGATCTAATGCTCTTTCTCTTTCGTTCATACAATCACCTACTATATAAAGTATAACATATAAAAAAGAGATTATTCAATTGAATAATCTCTATTGTCTATCAAAAGTTCTAATTTCTTAATTCTTTCAATACCATATTTTTTAGATACATTATATTCAAAGAAAGATGACTCCTCTTTATTTATATCAATTAAATCCCTGAAATAATTACTAATATCTTGTTTTAAAACAACATCATTAGTTTTATCATACAACTCAATTAATACACCAATATTATCAAACTCATAATTCTTTAAATAATCTATATCAATCTTTTTAATAGCATAATATCTATCAACATTTCTTCTAGCTACCAAATAATTAATATCTATAAAATTAGCAAATACATAAGCAACTAATATAATAACAATATAAGATTTTAATATATCAATATCAGAATTAAATATATACATAGATGTTGGTATCATTAATATAGATTCAGTAGTTAAAGCAATATATACAAGTAACCTTAATGTAGTATATCCAAATGCTTTTTCATATAAATTCATTCTTAAGAAAGAAGATATAATAATAACTATTGTAAGTAATACCATTAAAATACCCATTGCCTTAATAAACTTAAATTCCTTCTCATTATCCTTATTCTCAAACTTCTTAGATATTAATATAATAGCAATATTAATAACAGAAACAATCATTAATTGAAAGAATCCTTGTCTAGCATATTCAGCATAATTAATATTACTTGCTACACTATGTAAAATTAATGATTTAATTTGAATAAAATCAAATACAACATAAATAATATTCAAAACTATAAACAATAACTTAATAGTAAATAAATCTCTCTTCTTACTTTCTTTTTTAACTTCATTCTTTTCCCTAGGATATCCATACATAATATACATACTAGTACATCCAATAGCAAAGAATATAAATACAAAGTATATAAATCTAGATAAGAAATCATCAAATAATTCATTTGATAAAAAGTCACCAATCTTATCAAATATATTATTAAAGAAATGACCAAATATCATATCAGCAGAAGATAATAACATTACTATTACAAGTACAATAGGAAATACAATCAAAATTGATTTCATTACTTTCTTACTCTTATCAGTAAATTTAAACTTTCCTCTTAATTTGTAAGTAGATACTCTAAAGAATCTTCCAATATAAGTAAGTGGTTCAAATAAAACACTAATCACTTCAACAAATAAACACTTAATATCCTCAGTCTTATTCATACTATAAACATACATAAGACCAAATAATACAAATATAGCAAGTTGATTTAAGACAGAAAACATAGAATTATCAAATAACAAATAAGTTACTGATAAAAGAACAATTGGTATCATAAACAATAAACCATATTTATTCTTTACTTTATCACTTTTCTTTAATAAACAATACATGTATATTACTAAAGGTAATATAAATAGTAATACTGATATTCCAAGTGATTTACCAATAAATAATATTACAGCCCATAAAGCAAGTAATAAAACCCATAAAACAAAACTACTCATCTTTTTCATCCCTCTCATAATCTATTATATCACATGGCTTACAATCAAGTACCTCACAAATTTTATCCAAAGTACTAAATCTAATAGCCTTACCCTTATTATTCTTAAGAATTGATAAATTGGCTTGTGTTATACCAATCTTATCAGACAACTCTTGCAATGATATTTTTCTCTTTGCCATCATAACATCTAAATTAATTATTATTCCCATATTTACCTCTATATAGTTAGATCATTTTCTTGCTTATACTTAGTAGCTTGTCTAAATAATACAGATAAGATATATAAAGCAATACCAACTCCAAAAAATATAAAAGATATAAAGAATAATGCTACCTTCAATTGCAAAGAATAATAATCATACAAGAATATAGTAAATAATAGTGCTATTAAAACTAATAATGATATAAGATAACATGCAAGTTTACTATTTCTAAGTCTTTGAACATTATCAAAATTAAATGGATTATTCTCTTTAATTGTTTCAAACAACTTTATAAATTGATATACAATATATATAAAACATATTCCACATGGATATATCATAAAGATAAACAAATCATAATGAATACCTATTTTCTTACATATAAAGTATAACAATAATAAGAAAATAATAGCCAATGCACTAAATACTCTTAAGAATATTTCAACACACTTACTTACTTTCTTTAAGTTCTTCATTTCCTCACTTCCAAAAGTATCATAACACTATTTATAATAAATTTCAATATATTTTTATTGTTTTTCGATAAATTTTATTTTTCTTTACATTTGTGATATTATTAAACTGGTGATATCTATGAATGCAAAGGTAAAAAAAGCTAGAGACTTTGCTACTAAAATGCATCAAGGACAAAAACGAAAAGGTGGAGAAGATTATATAAATCATCCAATACACGTAGCAGAAAATGTAGCAAAATATAAAGATTCAAAAGAAATAAATCAACTAATAGAGGCAGCATACTTACATGATACAATAGAAGATACAAGTACTACATACTACGACATAGTAAAAGAATTTGGTCCAGGAGTTGCAAGTATTGTACTAGAACTTACAACAGATGAAGACATGAAAAGAGAACTTGGTAAAAAAAGATATCTACAAATAAAACTAAAAAACATGAGTAGCTGGGCACTAGTAATAAAACTATGCGATAGATTAGATAATGTATCAGACTTAAAAAAATGTGAAAAAACATTTAGAGATAAATATATAGATGAAACAAAAGAAATAATTAGTTACCTAGAAGCAAACAGAGAATTATCACAAACACATAAAAAAATAATAAAAGCTATTAAAGATAAATTAGAGGAATTAAAGGAGGAATAAAATATGTATGAAGAATATTGGATAGCTTATTTAATAGGTTCATTAGTTGGTATTATTATAGATATCTGTTTAGGTTTAATACCAGCAAACATTGCTAAAAAGAAAGGATATAGTTTTGGTTTATGGTGGTTATATGGAACATTCTTGTTCATAATTGCATTAATTCATGCTTGTGTAATAGAAAGCAAAAATGAATACAACAATCAAATGGGTTCTATATATGTACCAAATACACCTAAAATAGATCCATCAGAAGAACTATTAAAATATAAAGAATTAAAAGATAATGGAGCTCTAACAGAAGAAGAATTCAACATGATCAAACAAAAACTGTTAAAGTTCTTATAGGAGGCATAAAATGAAAATGAATAAAAAAACATTAAGAATTTTAGAAATAGTCACAGCTTCACTATTTGCATTATTTGCATTATCAGTTGCCTATAATATGATATCATTTATTATTAATTATTATACTGATTGGGCTATGATTATTACATTATTTTATATTGCTTCATATGTATTAATATCAATAGGTTTATTTACTAAAAAGAAAATACTAAATATTATAGGTGTTGGATTATATATAGTTGCATTTTTAACGGAAGCATTATTTTATGGTAACTTTACTATTAGTTCTTTAATAGAATTATCATTATTTGCTATATTATTAGTATTAAATATACTATGTTTAAAAGATAAAAAACCAGATTCAAACACTAAAATTATTTTTCTTGTAGTTTTAGCAATATTAGTCATTTTAAATTTTATAATACCAATATTAAGATATGGATTTGGATCTATAATGATAATTTTGTATGATATTCCAATAATAATGTTTTGTATTGTTACTTATTTCCATTACATTCAAGGAAAAGATGAAGAAAATAAAAAAGAAAATAAACAAGTAGAAATTCCAGTAGATCATTCAATCAATAGTATTGCTGGATGTGCAGAAAAACTACAAAGAATTAAACAATTACTTGATACAGATGCAATATCAAAGAGTGAATTTGATAAACTTAAAAAAGAAATATTAGATAAATTCAAAAACATTTAAAAACTAGTTAACTAACTAGTTTTTTTAATACAGGAATTTTATTTAAAACATAAACAAATAATAATGATATTAAATAAATAATTAAAGTAACAACAGGTATAATTATAGGATTATAATTAATAATATTAATATTTCCTTTAATAAAAATTACAAATATATCATGAAGTAAATAAACACCAAAAGATAACTTAGATATATTCAATATAAACTTACTCTTAAACGATTTCTCATTCATAACTATTAAAACAAATATTGATGCAGAAGATATTATCGTAAATATACTTCTATACCATAACATAGAATCAAATACACCATGTTTATTTACAGATAATATATATGTAACACTAATCATAATTAATGTTGATAAAATGTAAGTAAATAAACATATTAAATTAATTTTCTTGTTTGATTTATAATCTTTAAATCTTTCATACAATATATGCCCTGCTACAAAATAACCTAAATAATATGCTGCATTAATTATTGGTATTGGATAACTAATATCAACAGATGTATGAGTTATACCTCTTGAAATTGGTACAACAATAGATATAAGTCCAGAAAAACACACCCAAAGAATCAAAAATAAATTCTCTTGATATTTATCCATACCCTTACACATATTTTGTATAAAAGGAAGAGCTATATAAAGTCCAATAATAGCATACATAAACCATAAATGTTTAGACGTATAATCTGCATTATAAAAAGAATTAACAAAAGAATTTAATACCTTATTCCAAGATAAACTATTAAAGTTTTTTATTAAAAAATATATAATACTCCATGCAACTAATAATAAAATAAACTTCTTAATTCTCTTAAAATACTTCTTCTTATCAAATTCTTCATTAATTAAAAATATACCACTTACCATAAAAAATAATGGTACACATATTCTAGATATGCAATTAAATATTAATGTTATTAAATAATAATCATTAGTAATCTTAGGATAACTATACAAATATAAATTAGATACATGAATCATAACAGTCATTATAATTGCAAATACCCTAATAAATTCAATATTAATTTTTCTCTCTTTCATAACTTCACCTATTATATTTTAACACAAATTATTATGATATAATATTAATGGAGGATATTATGAAAAAAATATTAATAATTATAACAACACTTTTATTATTGACTGCATGCACAAATGACCCAGTATTAAAATATATTAATGAACCAGAAGGTAAATATTATGGTAATACAATGCAATGCTATAGATATGGAGAAGATCTAAACGAACGTATTTGGTTATTTCAAGATCCTGAAACATATGAAGTATATCACGGTACATTAACAGTTTATGAGTCAATTAATATATATGATGAAAATGGTAAAAAAATAGATGTAGATGTTAATGAAATGTTTTGTAAAGACTATAACAAAGACGCATTTAATAATTGTATTGCAGTTCTAACAAAATCTGCTTTAACAGGAGAAAAAACAGAAGCAACTGCAAAATATACTTATATAAAAGAAACACTTAATCCAGAAGATGGATTTAACAAAGATCAATTAACAGTTTTAAAAGAATTATCTGAAAAAGATGGTTATGAATGCAATTTATTTATTGATTAATTGACAACAAAAAATCGCATTGATATAATAAAATATAATGAATGTATAATAATGTCAGGGGGATAAAGATGGAAGACAAAAATTTAATATTATTAGACGAATCATACAACGATGCATTAATGGTTAAAGAAGTAAGTACATACTTAAAAAACCATATAAGAAGTGGAAAACCAATTAGTAAAAAATTTGTACAAGATATTATGGATATTGTACTTAAAAATAGTGAGATAAATTTTAAAAGCGTTTCATTTACAGATAAAACAGATGTTGCTGCATGGAATGCAGGATATCAAAAATTTAGATTTAATATTGCTGCTATTGTAAATCAAGCAAAATCACTTCATAAAAGTAGACCATATGGTGAAAGAATTAGTGACCCTAATATTTATAAATACTTTTTTATTTTAGAATGTATTTTTCATGAATTAACACATGCAAGACAAGATTATGTAAGAGAACATTATAGCCATGATATTTACACTGATTGTGAAGACTTCATTAATCAAAATGGTGAATTATATCAACTATTTCATGATGAAGTGTTAATAGAGAGATATGCTAACCTTAGAGGAACTACACTAGCATATAAAACACTATCATATGTTTATCCAAAAGAAAAAATAAGATCATTTAAAAATCTTATATTTAATTACTTATTCTATGGATATAAGATTAATAATGAAGATGAAGTATTTACTCCATATACAACTTGGGAATTATATCATGATTCTAATATAATATCAGCAGCTGATTTATATTATAGTTTATCAAACATTCCACAAGTAGAAATTGATATAGATGAAGATTCAATAGACTTTTCTTTATTAGATCCAAAAGAAATATTACTATCAGTAATGTATAGAATGGCTATAGATGACCCAGTATATTTTGAAGGAGAAGAAAATATGTCATTATATGATAGATTATACTTAGGATGTTCACTTACTCCAGAAGAATTATATAATCTTAATTGGTTATATGCAGCTCATCCTTATTTAGAAGATAGAGACTTAGATGTACAACAATTAATAATGAAAATGGAAAACCAACAAAAAAACTAGTTTAATAACTAGTTTTTATTTAGGACAGTTTATATTCCAATTTCCACTTACAGTACTTCCTTGATTATTAATTCTTGTGTTACCAGAAAGTTTAACTGTTTCGCCAGTAGGCTTTTTAGGGATACAAATACAAGCACTTAATTTATTATTTTTAATCGTAATAGTAGAATTTTCAATTGGTCCTTTTCTACCAACCGCACCAATAGATTTTGAATTACCAAGATCATATATTGTATTCGTTTTAATGGTAACATTTTTTATAATATCGAAATCTTGATTTGGTTCTAAATCAATTCCTAATTGAGGAGCAGTTCCTCGAATATTATGAATTACATTATTTTCAATTTTAATATTACTTCCCGATACTACGGAGATTCCTTGACGTCTACATTTACTAATTCGATTATTCGTAATAGTAATAGTATCTGTTTTATAAGTGCCCGTATGTTTTGCACGAATTCTCATATAAATGCCATCCCCTGTCATATAGGAAATACTCAAATCATCAATAGTAATATTATTAGAAGCTAGTATTTTAATTCCAAATCCCCACTCATGACTTCCACCATGACCAGATCCGCACTTATATTCATCACTTGCTGAATAATAATCAATTAGTCTACCATCAGGATAACATCTATGAGTTGCTCTATCCCCCACAATTTTTCCATGTCGAATAGAAGCATCTTTAACATTATGGAAATAGATTACAGAATAATTTGGATCATAATTTGTATAAAGTTGAATAACAGAATTGTTTAGATTCAAATTTACATTGGAAGCCATTTTAATTGCTGCATTATTGCCTTTATCAGAAGTATTTACAATATTGGCAACTACATAAGTATTATTATCTAAAGAAACATTTGTAATACCCTTAGTAGAAGCATATTCAAGAGCCTTACTAATACCTTTTGAATTTTTCTCAGCAACGGACTTTTCCACATTTTTCCCGGGTGTAATATGAAAATAAGCATTATTTATTCTACCATTAGAATCAATTGGTGGAACAGGAACAGTAACTACTGTACTTGCTTTCTTTCCATTATTGCTAGTTGCAGTGATTGTAGCAGTTCCTGGACTAACTGCTGTAATTTTGCCATTTCCATCCACCTTTGCAATAGCAGAATTACTACTTGACCAAGTAATTGTTTTATTTGTTGCATTAGTAGGAGAAACTGAAGCTGTCACAGTAGTACTGCTTCCTACATCTAATTGAACACTACTCTTTGAGACACTTACTCCTGTAACAGCTATCGAAGGTGCATTCACTGTTACAGTTAGACTAGCCTTCTTTCCATTATTGCTAGTTGCAGTGATTGTAGCTGTTCCTGGACTAACTGCTGTGATTTTTCCATTTCCATCCACCTTTGCAACATTGGAATTACTACTTGACCAAGTAATTGTTTTATTTGTTGCATTAGTAGGAGAAACTGAAGCGGTCACAGTAGTACTGCTTCCTACTTCTAATTGAACACTACTCTTAGAGACACTTACTCCTGTAACAGCTATCAAAGGTGCATTTACTGTTACAGTAAGACTAGCTTTCTTTCCATTATTGCTAGTTGCAGTGATTGTAGCTTTTCCTGGACTAACCGCTGTTATTTTTCCACTTCCATCTACCTTTGCAACATTGGAATTACTACTAGACCAAGTAATTGTTTTATTAGTTGCATTGCTTGGTTGTATAGAAGCAGTAACGATAGATGACTGTCCAGTTTCTAATGTAATATTGCTTTTTGATAAAGATACACTAGTAACAGCTACATTAAGAGAACTACTCTTTTTAACAGTAACTGTAATACTATCACTTTTTCCATTATTACTTCTTGCAGTCACAACTGCAGATCCTTCATTAATTGCTGTAATTTTTCCACTTCCATCTACCTTTGCAACATTGGAATTACTACTAGACCAAGTAATTGTTTTATTAGTTGCATTACTTGGTAGTACAGAAGCAGTAATTGTAGATGATTGTCCAATTTCTAATGTAATACTACTCTTTGATAAAGATACACCAGTAACATCTACAGTAGGTAAATTACTCTTTTCAACAGTAACTGTAATACTGTCACTTTTTCCGTTACTACTCTTAACAGTAATAGTAGCAGTTCCTTCATTAATTGCCACAATTTTTCCATTTCCATCTACAGTAACAATAGAAGAATTACTACTAGACCAAATTAAGGTCTTATTGGTAGCATTGTTTGGACTTATCGTAGCTTCCAGAGTTTGTGATTCCCCTACTTTTATATTCATGCTTTCTTTTGATAGCTTAACTTGATTTATTTCTATAATTGGAACACTGGAAGGAGCAACTGAAACCTTTGTTTCAGCAATTATTCCATTATCACTTTCAGCTGTAATAACTGCAGTTCCTTCACTAATTCCCGTGACATATCCATTTTGATCCACAACTGCAACTGAAGTATTACTACTTTTCCATGTAATCTTAGAAGTATTTGCATCAGAAGGAGTAATAATTACTTTTAAAATAACTGCTTCATCAGTAGGAATAGAATAATCTTTTTGAGAAAAACTAAGTTTTTCTACAGGAATATCTTGTTCTTGAGGAGGTGTTGGAGTTATTGGTTCACTAGTTGCAGGAGGATTTTTATCTTCATCATTTCCTCCTAAATTAATGACTTGCAAATCAAATAATAAATATATTAAACCAGCTATTATTGTAACACCCAATATAGCATATATTGTGTTCACATTATTTGCTTTACTCTTTTTATTCACTTTTTTCTTTTGCATATGTATGACACCTCTATTATAATTATAAATTAATAGTATAATTATTTCAATATTACTATGCAACATCACTTTTTAAATAAAAAAACTAGTTAAATAACTAGTTTTTATTTTATCTAAACTTGATAAATCAAGTAGACAACTTATGGAGCAAGTGAAGGGAGTCGAACCCTCGCCTCAGCCTTGGCAAGGCCACGTACTAGCCGTTGTACTACACCTGCATCAGTAATAATATTTTAACATAAATTTATAATATTTCAATATAAAAAGTGGAATAAATCCACTTATTTTAATTTTTTATCAAAATTCTTATTAATTATATTTTTAATCATCAATACACAAGGTACAGCTAATATTACTCCACCAATAACATCTGAAAAATAATGAACACCTAAATATACTCTTGAAAAAGCAACTAATAAAGAAAGACATACAGCAATTATTTCAACAACTAACTTTTGTTTTCTTTTTTGCTTATAAGAAAGTAAATATAATAATATCATATAAAATACAAAGGATGTTAATGTGTGTCCACTTGGAAAACTAAAACTCTTAGGTATATTAATTAATGCTTCAATAGGTCTTGGACGACCAACAATTAATTTTGATATATAAGTTACAACACCAGCAAAACCATATCCACATCCCTGTAATAAAAATACCCATCTATTATTATGAAACAATAAAATACACACAAGAATTAAAATTGGTATATAAAAATCTCCAAAATTTGTAAGAATTTTAAAAAAGAATGTTAAGTTTTTGTCATGTATATTCTTAATATAATCAATTACTTTATAATCAAATAACACTATTTTGTCATACAAAGAAGAATTCATTACAATTGAAAATATAATGATAAGTGCTACTATAATTAAAATATAAATCCAATTTTCTTTTAATATCTTTTTAATCATGAATTAATTATAACACAATAAAATAAAAAAGTAACACTAAGTGTTACTTTGTTCCATATACTCTATCTCCAGCATCTCCAAGACCAGGTAATATATATCCAATATCATTTAAACATCTATCTACAGATGCACAATATATTTCAACATCCGGATATTCCCTTTGAATAGCTTTGATACCTTTAGGAGAAGCAATTACACATAAGAATTTAATCTTCTTAACCTTATCTTTCTTTAATCTTGCTATTGTTGCAAGAGCACTTCCTCCAGTAGCAAGCATAGGATCTAAAATAAATACTTCTCTTTTATTAATACCTTTTGGCATCTTATAATAATATTCAACTGGTTCTAAAGTTTCTTCATTTCTATAAAGACCAATATGTCCAATCTTAGCATTTGGTATTACAGTAAGAATACCATCAATCATACTCATACCAGCTCTTAAAATTGGAACAAAGGCATATTTATCTTCATTTAATGAATATGTATTATACTTTTCAAGAGGTGTTTCAATAACAGTTTTAGTTAATTTAGCATCCCTAGTAGCTTCATAACATAACAATGTAGCTATTTCACTTACTATTTCTCTAAACTCCTTAGTTCCTGTTCTTTTATCTCTTAAAATAGATAATTTATGTGTTATTAAAGGATGATTTAATACTACCTCTTTCAATCTTCTCTCTCCTTAATTAATAAGTTTAATAAAATTCCAACTACTGCTGCTAAACTCATTCCAGAAAGTGAAACTGAAATGTTCTTAGTAATTAATGAAATAGCTGCTCCACCTAATCCTAATACTAACATTGAAGATGCTACTATTACATTTTTAGGTCTTGAGAAATCTACTTTATTATCAATTAATGTTTTTAAACCATTTACAGAAATAAATCCATATAGAAGAATTGAAATACCTCCAAGTACAGGATTTGGTATAGATGAAATAACTGCTGTTAATTTACCTAAGAAACCAAATATAATTGCAAATACTGCAGCAAGTCCAGTTACCCATACAGAAGCAACCCTTGTCATACCTACAACTGATGTATTTTCACCATAAGATGTATTTGCAGGTCCTCCAATAACTCCAGCTGCCATAGTAGCAAGACCATCACCCATAAGAGTTTTATCTAGACCTGGATCTTCAATTAAATCTCTATCAATAATTGCACTTAATACTTTATGATCTCCAATGTGTTCAGCCATAGTTACAAGTGCTATTGGAACAATAGTTAAAAATGCTCCAAAATTTAATTTATAGTGAACAAATGGAATATAGAATCCTGGTTTTTGAATAAATCCAGCAGAAGCTACTCCACTAAAATCAACTACTCCTAATATTACAGCACATACATATCCAGCAACAATTCCACATAAGAATGGAATAACTTTAAAGAACCCCTTTGCTCTAATAGCAAGTAATGCAGTAGTTAAAAATGCAACTAAAGCAATTACTAAATTCTTCCAAGGAACTACTTCTAAATCTAATCCAACTTGTGATACAGCTGAAGAAGCAAGCCCTAAACCAATAATCATAATCATAGGTCCAACAATAATTGGTGGTAATAATTTATTAAGCCATTTCTTTCCAACTAACTTAATAATTAAGGCAACAATTACATATACAAGACCTACACCAATAAGTCCAGTAAATACACTTGCCTTTCCACATTTTAAGAATCCTACTATCATTGGTGAAATAAATGCAAATGAACTTCCCAAATAAATTGGACTCTTTCCTCTAGTACATATAATATAAATTAATGTACCAATACCAGAAGATATTAATGCAACTGATATAGATAATACTTCACTTCCAGCAGCTTGATTTACTAATATTGGAACAAGTACTGTAGCTCCAAACATAGCAAATACATGTTGAAGTGATAAAAGTAGCCATTTTCCAATAGGTGGCCTGTCATTGACATCAAGCAACATTTTACTGTTTTTCTTCATTTTTCCTCCTTATAAAAACAATATTTAGGCAAAAAAAATCCCATCAATTAAATGATGGGACTAAATGATAAAGAAACAACAACACTAGTAGTACCACAAATACTACTTAATAATAACTTATTTTCGTGTGTCAATTCTATCATATTTTTTTCCTCTTTTAAAAGAATATCATATTAGTATTTCAAATGCAACACTTTTTAATAATTTTTAGCCTCTTCCAAAATTCTTCTTAAACATGGAACTGGAGAATATCTTTTTTTATCATATTCATAATGAACATCAAATACACTTTTAGCTCCATTGTTAATAATATCTTGAACACTCTTACTTCTTGTAACTACATTTAAAGGATAATGTTCAAAATCATATCTTCCTTCCAATTCATATACTTTAACTTGCATATCATATTCAAGTTTATCAATTAAATTAGCATATTCACTTTCAAGAGTATTCTTTCCATTAAATTCATCAATTAAGTCAATTAATTCCTTTTTATTAGGTAAATTATCTAAAAGACTTAAAACAGCTTCCCTTCCTCTTCTAGCTTTTTCTTCAGGTGAAATATCCCATTCAGTTAAATCACCAATAATAATTTCTTCAGTTTCATGCAATAAAAGCATTTTAATAATCTTATCATAATCAAGTTTATAACCATATTCACTTTCAAGTCCAAGTAATATAACAATACAACCATATATATGTTCTAAAATACTTTCAAGTCTTTCACCTTTAGCTCCCCAATATATATGACCTTGTCTAATCTTATTTCTAAGTGTTAAATAATTGTTATATACTCTATCACTCTCAGGATACATATTAAATATTCTAAATAATCCTCTTTCAAAATATACTGGATTAGGTATCAAAATATAATCATATAAAACCTTATCAAATTCAGGTGCTTTCTTTAATCCATCATATTTACCCTGTAAACTATTTAAAAAATAATATCTAATTCTATTAACTGCATCATCTTCATCTATTAATAAAGTATCAATAGAAGATAATACAACTTCTTCTGCAATACTATATGGTCTGATACAATGAATATCATTTACTGTTTTTTCCTTATTTGCATTTGCTTTAATATAAAAATCTAAAACTGTTCTAGCATTATTGTTATCCATACATAACCCTCCAAAAGTAAAAATTATTATAATACATTAACAAATACATTTCAATAAAAAAAGATGAAATTAATCATCTTTATTATTTCTTTGTGAGTGAAACATATATTGAATAACAAGTCCAGAATATTCACCATATTTTTCATGAGCAAACTTCTCTATTTTTTTTATATCAGGATCTATATTATATGTACTACTCATATATTGTTTAACCCATGTATCAATTGGAAAAACATCTATCCTTTTATATCCAAATAATAATATACATGATGCTACTTTCAAGCCAATACCCTTAACACTCATCAAAACTTCAATAGCATCTTCAGTATTAAGTTTATTAATATCATCCATAACTTCATATTTTTCAATAAAGTCTTTCAAATATTTATCTCTAAAACCAACACCATATTTTCTATAGTCAGATTCACTTAATTTCTTTAAATCTTCATACTTAGGAAATAAATAATATTCTTTTCCCTCAAATACTATTTTTTCTCCATAATCATGACACAATTCATCAATAGATTTACTAATTCTCTTAACATTATTATTTTGACTAATAATATAACTAATACACATTTCAAAAGGATCTTGATTAAGAATTCTATATTTAGAACACTTATTAACCATATTCTTAATACTAGGATCTTTTTTAATTAAATATTCATTAATCTTATTATAATCTCTATTTAAATCAAAATACTCTTTTATTATATTTTCTAAATCATCATAATTAGATGATTTAACATGAATAATATTTCCATCTTGTTTTAGATTAATAATTCTATCTTTTAATATATTTGTAATACTTCCATCATTTTCTTTAACTGCTCTAAAACAAGCACCACTAAATAAAATACTCTCAATATCAATATTATCAACAATAATATCCATTATATACCTAACTTTTTATAATAATCTTGTTCAAGAATTAAAGTAGACATACTAAATCTTTTCTTAACAATACCATTAATCTTCTTAATATATGCTTGATCTACTTGTTCACCCTTAATAAATGGAGTAAATTTACCATTAACACTATTATAAGTTCCTTTATCAGTTATCCAACTTCTATCAGAAAGTATTACAATATGTTCTTCTTCACTAAATATATCTCTACCCATTACTAATCTTGAATCATATTCAAGTCCAAATAAATTATATAAAGTTGGTACTATATCAATACTACTAACTACTTTATCAATGACCTTAGTCTCAATAGTAGGATTATACATAATTAAAGTAGTATGATAATTTTCAAATTTATTTGTTCTATCAGTTTTACTTCTTTCATTTAATTGTTTAGTAGTAAGACCATATGGATAATGATCAGGACCAATAACAATTAAAGTATCATTTAATTTGCCTTCTTTTTCTAATCTATTTAAAAGCTCTTTCATAGACTTCTCAAACTCTATTTGAGTTGCCATATATGCTCTTACAGCTTCACTATATTTTAAACTAGAAACTGCCTTCTTATTTCTAGAAGCCATATTATTACCATAGAAATTATAATTTAAATGTCCACTAACAGTCATATAATAAGTTGCAAATGGTTCCTTCTTAATATAATAATCAGGAGTAACTTTCATCATTTCATAATCACTATTTGGCCAATGCTTACAATTCATTTTCTTTTCAAGACCATTACCACATCCAATATATTTAAATCCAGCATTAGGATGAGATTTATGTCTATCATAATATTTATAATTATGATTATGGAAAGCATAAGTAGTATAACCATTATTCTTAAACATATTTCCAAAAGTCATACTCATCTTATTCTTACTAGATTTAGAAAAACTCCATACACCTTCCTTAGGAATTAAACCAGTCATATTTAAATATTCACCGTCAGAAGTTGATACAGTATATAATGGCTGATAATAATTAGTAAATACAAATCCATTATGAGCCATCATATATAAAGTAGGAGTTAATTTTTCATCAAGAGCAATCGCATCAAATCCCTCAGCAGTAATAAATATTACATTCTTACCCTTAAACATACCAGTATATTCATTCTTTTCAGTTGGTTGAACATTTTTAAAATATTCATGCATACTTTTAACTTTTTTATTAGTAGTTTTTTTAATTAAAGCATCAAAATCAATATTCTTAACATTATATTCAACATCTTCCTTAATTTCTGCTTCTTCAGGAATCTCTTCTTCCTCTTCCTCAACAACTTGTTCCTCAAAACCAAATGAATATCTATAAATATCAATAGCTTCCATAGTTAATAAACCAGTTTTATTAATAGTTAACATTGGAGCATGAGTCTTATGTAATAATGTATCTAAATTATACATACCTTTATCATATTTAGTTAATAAAATAATTCCAATAACAGAAATATTTAATATAACTAAATAGATTAATATAATATAATACTTTGATCTCTTATAATTAAATATTTTCTTATGAAATATAAATGCAAGAATAACTGGTACAAGCACAAGTAAGAAAATATACCAAATACCAAGCATTACCTCAAGAATTCTTTCCCAAAACTGCATAACTTGACCAGTTCCATTAGTAAGAGAATATATAGAAAACATTGATTGATAAAAATAGTAAAAAACTGTCTGTGATAAAAATAAAACACAAACTAATAATGAAAACAAAACATTAAAAAATCTATTTATCTTAGAATTAAAAAGTGTTGTAATAACACTAAATCCCATAATCCATGGAATACTAAATAATAATACATATAATGTATTGATACTTAAAAAATCACCAACTACAAAAATTCTATATATCATTTCTAGATATATTATTAAAAAACCCCACCATAAAACCATATTGATTTTAAACTTACTTTTTCCCTTACAAACTTCTTTTTCCATAACAAAACCTTCTACTAATCTTTCAATTTTTTAATAATAGTTAAAATAATAATTGCAAGTAATAATAAAATACCAATAATTATTAATATTGCAACTTCAAGATCATAAGTTGTCTCACTAGTTAATAATTCATCAATTAAAAACTTCATTTTATTTCACCAAGAATATTATACTAAAATTGAGATATCTATTCAATAAATAAACTATTAATCTTGTATTTTATTTCTAACAGAATACTTACAACCACAATAATCTTGTCTATATAAATTATACTTATGAGATAGCTCAATAGAATGCTTATAACCATCCTCTTTTTTAAAATCAGAATAAAGCCACTTAATATTATATTCTTTACCAAGAGCATCTCCAATTTCATTTATTAATTTAGCATTCTTATATGGACTAACACTTAAAGTAGAACAAAAATAATCATATCCAAGTTCACTAGCCATTCTAGCAGTAAACCCAAGTCTAAGATTAAAACAAATAGTACATCTCTCTCCTCTTTCAGGACAATCTTCATAACCTTTAATACTACTTTCATATAAATCATTATCATAATCACAATCAATAATATCAAGATTATTAACCTTTTCTATTTCTTTAATTAATCTCTTTTGTTCTTCTTTTCTCTTTAAATATTCATCATAAGGTGAAATATTAGGATTATAATATAAAATAGTAATATCAAAATACTTAGTTAAAAAAGAAATAACATGACTACTACAAGGAGCACAACAACTATGCAATAACAGTTTCTTTTTTTCAGTTAATGATTTCAATTCTTTTAATTCCAATTGATAATATGTTTCCTTCATAACATTCACCTGCTATAGTATAACATTTTATACTTAAAAAATGTATATTAAAAATTTAAAAAACTCGAATAAATCGAGTTGTTTTTTTTATTGGAGGAACCAGCCAGATTCGAACTGGCGATGACGGTGTTGCAGACCGGGGCCTTACCACTTGGCTATGGTTCCAGGTACATATAATTATAACAAATTACATGCCCTATTTCAAGTTAATTGTGTATTTTACGCCCCTAATTAGGATAATTAATTCAATTTTATTAGCATTTAGTACCTCTTTTGGTATTTCCATATAAGAATAATTATCAACATTATAGTCTACATTAATCTTTTTAAGCTTAACACTCTTATAATTTCCTTGATATCTAAACCTAATAACTCCATAATATTCAAATAAATCAGCTGGTATTTTAATATGTTTCTTCATATAAATGCTATCATCAATCTTCATAGAAGCAGCTATTTTTAATATTACTACTTGACCTCTTGAAGAAGGAATAATTGAATAAATAGCTTGATGCTCTTTACCATCTATAGTATAAGTATATTTTTCTTTAAACTTATCACCAAACTCAACTGATTTAATATTAACAGAACTATTTTTAAGAATTGAATCACTTAAATCAATATTAATAGGTAATTCCATTACACCCATATCTTTATTATCATTTAAACTCTTAGGTCTAATAATAATATCCTTATATTGAGTATCAGATCCAATATGAGCTTTAGTATCAAAATTCTTTACTTTAAATATATATTCTTTCTCTAAATCAGAACTATTAATTTCAAATACCACAATACATTCTTTATCTTCTCCAGGCTTTATTTCAAATGGAGTAAATGTTTCTCCAATATCCATAAACTTATCAGACATACTATATATAGGTAATAATAATTCATCATTAATACTTAATCTAAATGTATCTCTACTAAGAGCATAACTTGTTGAATATTTATTACTAATAGAAACATTAACTATTACATAATACTTTCCTTCATTTAAAACTAAATTATTTAAATCAGAATCAGTTGTATAACTCTCATTAACAGTAAACCATAATGATGTAGCTTGAATGTTTTGAGATTCATTATAACTCTCTTTATATACATTCAATTTAGTATATGCATAAACAACAGAACCTATTACTATTAATGATGCTGTCCCAATTACAAACAATTTATTTTCAAGAATAAAATACTTAGTAAGTCTTAATGACTTTCTAAAGAATCTTGCTATTTTATATGTATCACTACCAATAGTAACTTCAACTTCCTCATTATCAGTAGTATCTATTTCTAATTCTTCTAAATCTCTTTTAAAATCAAATTGTTTTAAATTAAATCCAAGAGTTCTACCAAGTATTACAAACATAAATACTATTTGAGGAAGCATTACTATTACACAAATATCTCTAATAGCTCTTACACTTTCAACATCTAGTGCCTTAGTTTGCAACTCCACAAATACTGCTCTAATATAAATATAGAATATTAATAAAACAATGTAATAAAGCACACTAGTTAAATACATCTTATTACTCTTATTCTTAACAGATAAAATAAAATATATTACTGCTGATATTAATACTGCTGCTAGGGCACCTAAATACATTCCCAAACTAACATAATTATTTGCCATGTTAGACTCATTAATATATACATGATTTTGAGCATAAGCACTAAAGAAAGAATATATATTAAATGTCTTAACAGTTAAAAAAACAAGCAATATAAAAAGTAGACCGTGAATTAGTCTAAAATTCTTTATCAAAAAAGCATATGGTTTTTTAATTACCAAACTAACCAACTCCTACTATAGAAATTATAACACGTATTAAAAAAAAAGACTAGTACTAGTCCCTTTTAAAATAAATCATTTGTCCTTCACTTAAATATATTGTTTTATTTTGATTTAACAAATCTTCTTCCCTAACATTAAATATATCACATACATTTTTTAATGTATCACCACTCTTAGTAATATAATAACTAACATTCTTTTTAGGTACTAATATTGTTTGTCCAGGATATATATAATCATCTAAATCAAGTCCATTCAATTCAGCTAATAACTTTGTATTAACATTATAATCTTTAGATATTTGATATAAAGTATCGCCTTTCTTAATCTCATATGCATTATAAAAAGGACTTTCTAATACATTATTTATCATTTAATCACCTAAAGTATTATATGCAAGTTATTAAAATGAGTTATTTATTATATACAAATACAGTATTATCACTATTAAATGTTAATTCATAATTATAAAATATAGGATTATTTCCATTAAATGGATCATACTTATAAAATACATCATCAAATAAGTTATACATATCACTATTATTTTCATATAAAACATTTAAATCATTATTACTTATTTTTTGACTTATATTCTGATTATCACTAATAATCTTATAAAGTCCATTATTAACACTATAAGAATATTTTGAATTACTACTATTATATTTAATCTTATCTACTTTATATTCTGATTTACTACAATTAACAAATTCACCATCAACATACTTAACATATCCCTTTTCATTATTAGATAAAATTGTAGTTTTTTTATTCTTAGTATTTATTTCATATAATACAGAATACTTATTATCAAAAATATATAAATTGTTTTTAATACTTCCAACTATATAAGAATCATAATCAATAGTATAATCTAACTTTATAACTTCGTTGTTCAATGATTTTAAATCTAATTTAATTAAACTAGTATATTCATGCTCTTCATCATTATTAGCCATATATATTGAACCATTAAGTAAATAAGCAAGTGAATTATCATACTTATCTTTCTTAAATAAATCGACATTCTTATATTGCTTTCCATTCATAACAATATAACCTTTATAATTCCATAAAGCTATATATTCATCATCACTAAGATTACCATAATATATAAAATCTTTATTACCCTTATCAACATCAACAACAATTTCTTTATACTCTTCTAATAAACTAGAATCAATAATATTATAATCAGTAAATTCATCATTTAAATAACATAAAGGATATGTTTTAATATCATCAATTTTAGGTACAATACAAAATAAATTTTCATCAGATATCTCTTTAATACTATCTATTTTAGTATAATTAAACTTTCTTTTAGCATATATATCAAAATTAAATAATCTACCATCTTTACTAATTTCATAATAAAATCTCTTGTTTTTATAAACTGTTTTAATATCATAATTATCAACTTTATATTTAATTTCATAATTAGAGAATCTAAACTTAAAAATTATAACTATTAAGAAAATTAATATTGTAATAATTAATGCTTTTCTCATATTACCACCTATATAAATTATACAATATATAAAATAAAAAAACTAGTTTCCTAGTTTTTAATAAGTCCTTGATTTTTAAAAAATTCAATTGATGTTTCTTCATCTTGAAAACCAACATCATAGCCAGCATATTCACCCTTCTTCATAACAAAAGTGAATGGAACACTTCCAGTATAATCCTTTATTTCAAAAGAAGTGGTTAATTTATTAAAATCATTTTGATCCATAGTATCAACTTGAAAATAATATAAATTCAAATCATACTTCTTAGCAATTTTAAATAAAACTGGTTTATATTCCTTACAATGACTACAATATGAAGCTCCAAAAACAGTTACTACAGTATTTCCAGATGATACATCTTCATACCATTCATCTACACTTCTAACTATATATGGTGAATATCTTTGAGAAAAAGCAAGAAGTGCAAATGCAGAAAAACAAAATCCAACAATTACACCAACTAATAAATTAGATTTTGCATCCTTATTCTTTCTAAAAACTGTAAATATTAAAATTAATCCCACTAAGGGAAGTAACAATCCAATTATCCATAAATAATTATTTTTTTTCATAAAAATACCTCATTAAAAATTTTACATTAAAATCATTATATTTTCAATAAAAAAGAGATTATTTACAAATCTCTTTTCCATCTACTGTTCTAGTTTTTCCTGTTCTTGTCCATCCTGCTAATTCTTTTTCTCTACTCCACTTATATTCATAAGAAGAAGTATCTATTTTCTTAGCAGTTGCTTTTACTTTCTTAGTGTCATATAAATTACACTTTTTATTTTCAAGAACATAACCCTTCTTAGTACATTTATATTTTGTAACAGTTACAGTTTCAGTCTTAGTACATGTTTTACCATTTAATTTGTAACCAGCGTCACATTTATAAGTAATTGTTCCAGAAATGATTTGGAAACACTTTAATGAAGATCCACTTCCTTCTTGAACATCAGTTCCAGTTGGGCAACTATACACTTTTTCAGTCTTATAACATTTTAGTGAAGATCCACTTCCTGTTTGACTTGTTGTTCCACTTGGACAACTATATACTTTTTCAGTCTTATAACATTTTAATGAAGATCCACTTCCTGTTTGACTTGTTGTTCCACTTGGACAACTATAAGTAGTTGTATCTTTATAACACTTTAATGAAGTTCCACTACCAGTTTGTCTAGTTGTTCCACTTGGACAAGTATAAGTTTTAACTTGTTTAGTACAAGTACCTGTATAAGTAACAGTTACATCTTTACAAGTTTCAACTTGAACATAATCATAACAAACATCACATGTTTGAGATGGTACACCATTAATTGTAACAATCTTACAATTACATTGTCTTGGTACCTTTTGAGTTTCAGTCTTACATTGTCTTTCAGTTTTTTCCTTTTGACAACTATAAGATTCAGTTGTAGTACCAACAACAACAGTTAATTCAGTTGAAGTTGTACTAGATACACGTTGTAATTCAGTTGTTTTAGTAGTTTCTACAGTCTTTAATTGAGTTGTTTTATCTTTAACAGTTGTAGGTAATTGTTTTAATTTAGCATCGCCTTGAACCATTTTAGCAGGTTTTGTTGTAGTTTTTGTTTCAGTAGTTGTATAAGCAGCACTATAAGAATCCTTTAATGTCTTCTTAATACAATACTTACCTTTTAATGTATAACCTTTATCACAACTATATTTAGTAGTAGAACCACTAATTAATTTTTTAAATTCATATTCAGTTATTTTTTCAACAGAACATGTTTTACCACAATTATTTTCACAATAATTATGACATCCTAATATTTTATTAACAAAATTTGCTTCTTTATCACAAACTAAGTTAGTTTTTAATTCATATCCAGCAGATCCTTCAAGTTTAGTTACACTTACATATGATTCAGTCTTATTACAAGCTTTACCATCTTTATCTACAAATGGAATAATAAGATTTAATTTTTCCATTTCCTCTAAAGTTAATTTGTAAGTTTCACCTACAGTTGTAGGCATTTTATCGTCAGTGAAATAATTTTCACCAGCATCTTGCATATATTTAATATTTTCTCTAAATACATTACTATAGAATGGATCCATATTTGGAACCTTCTTTTGGAATAACCAAATTAGAATAAATATAAATACACCTGCAAAGATTATTTTTACTAATAAATCAAGAATGCTGAATCCTTTTTTATCATTACTATACATAATCAAAACCCCCTTTAAATTATTGATGTAATCCTAATGTTTGAGGATGATCGTAATCGAATGTTAAGTAATCAACTAATGCTTGATAATATTCAGGTAACCAAGGATGATTTGGTTCATCCATACCAGTTTTTTGTTCAGTTACAAAATTCCAATTTCCAAATAATAATGCTTGCCAAATTTGATCTACAGTTAATTCTCTCATTTCTCCAGTTTCTGGATTAATACATACTGTAATACAAACAGGACCTACATTTGCTTCACTAGCAATTGTTCCATATGGATACCAAGTTCCCATAGCAGCCATATATTTTTCTTGAGTTGGAAGATTGTGTGGATTAGCCCAATTGTACATTCCTTGTAAGTACCATTCATTCCACCACTTAAATCCTAAACATGCAATTGAATCTCTTACTTCTTCAATATTTCCTTCATTCATAGCTCCTACCATTTTTTGGTATATAGGATCATATGCTTTCATAAATTCAGATGTTTCACTACCATCAACTGCAAATAAATATGCAGGAATATAATAATAGTGATCTGATTGAGCTGAAGAAATAATATTTGCTATATATGTTTCAAACTTATGTGCATTTTCATTAACAGTAGCACCAGTAAGAACTTTATTACCATTTTCATCTAATGCTTGAGCACCATTCATAGTTCTAATAGTATTAGCTATATTTTCAACAGTAACTAATGATAAATCAACTTCTTTACCTTTTAAATCATTAATGATTTGTACAAAGTAATTATCATAAATGTATTGAGCTCTAGCTTGAACTTGAGCATCATCATGAACATCAAAGAATGTTCCATATTCACCTAATACTAAACCAGTTTGTTCTTGTGTAGTTTCTTCAGTCTTAGTTTCTTCCTCTTCAGTAGTTCCTACACCAGTTTCTTCAGTCTTAGTTTCTTCTTCTGCCTTAGTTTCTTCCTCAGTCTTTGTTTCTTCTTCAGTAACAACAGCTAACTCTGATTCTTCATTTTCACTTTCTTCTCCAGTACGAGTTTGTCTGTTGAATAAGTTAGATAATTTAAATCCATTACCGTGAAGAGCAAGTCCAGTATGAATTGCTGTAGCTAATAATAAGATTACTGCAGTAACTTTATATAAAAGACCTTTTTTTGCTTTTTTAGGTTTAGCATCAACAGGAGCTTCTTCATGTCTTTCTTCTTCATGAGTTTCTTCTTCTTCTCTTTCAAGTGGTTCAGGTAATTCTTCACCATACTTGAATTCATATTCAGTTTGAAGATCTGTTAATCTAGCTCTGTATTCTTCAGCATTTTCAGCATTAACATTATTAACTATTGCATCAACAGCTCTAACATCATTTGCTATTTCTTTAGTTATATCAGAACCAACACCAGCAGCTTTAGCTTCATGCCATTTAGCACGTAACTTTTTATCAAGAGCTTTTCCTTCCTCTATAATATTTTTAACTAATTCATTTTCCATAATTTTACCCCCTTTGAAAAATTGATTAGATTATATCATAAAATATTGATTTTGTCAAATAAATCCGGGATTCATACCTTCTTTATCGACTAAACGAGTTTTATTATAGCATAAAAAAAACATTAGTCAAGTTAATTTTTTGATAATGTTTTTAGTATTTTATCCAACTTAAATTCAAAAACAGTAAATACACTTAATAAGAAATATAATATACCTTTAAATATACATCTATATAAATATATATTATCTATATATGCCTTTGAACTATCAATAACACTAGATGATTTTAATACAATAAAATTAAGTAAATAACTATTAAAAATTCCTAATATGATGATAATAATTAATTTACTAATTCTTGCAGTAGAATAATACTTCTTATAATTATATGCACAAGGTACTAGTAAAAATATAATTACTAAATCAATTATTAAATAAATAAGTCCAAATATATTTGAATCAACTTTTAAGTACTTAATAAATTCAACAAATGATAATAATATAAATATAAAAGTTAAAATATATAATGCTATTTTCTTATACTTATACATATAATCACCTCTAAATAATTATATCATAAACTCTTGTTTTTATAAAATGATATATGATATTATAATAGATATGTTGGGGAGTTATTATGAAGGATAAAGATTACTTTTCTAAATTTATACTTGCTGGTGACTTTAGTGAAGAAAAACTAAATGAAATGAAAAGCATACTATCTCTAAATAATAACCAAATAATAGCCAAAACTTTTAAATATTTAAATTCTGAATTAAAAATTGTCATAGATGATGATTTCTTTTATACTGCCATTTATAACTCAATTCAATTATTAGAAATAATATGTAAAGAAACCATATTTACTGATGCAGAAGTATTAGTAAATAGAAAAAGAATTAAAAAAGTAAGAGAAACATTATTATCAACAGCCTATGATTTAGATGAAAAATTCTTCCTTCAAATGGCAAACAAAGTAGATGAATTAGTACTTGATAAATCTATGAAAGAAGAGGATCTTATAAAACTAATTAAAAAGTTAGTTGATAGAAAAGAAGATGTTAACATTATAAAAAAGATACTAAATACCAATAAAGGAGTATTATCTTTAAATAATGGAATACTATTTGATTATGCTTTTCAAAAATCACTTAACTCATTACAAGAAAATACACCAGATATATATTACTATATTACTCTATTAAAAATATTCTATTATTCAGAAATAAACAAGAAAAAATATATAGAGAGATTAAATAAAGTTAGTGATGATACAAATGAATTTGCTAATGAAATATATAATATTATTCACGGAAATAAAAGAAGTTTAAAACCAGAAGAGGTATTAAGAAAATATGGATTTGTTCAAGAACCATCTACTATTCTTGTTCCTTCATTTGATTTTTCTACAGTATCTGACTATACAATTACTATTGATGGAGAAGGAACTTTACTTAGAGATGATGCATTTAGCATCAGAAAAGATGGAAATAACTATATAGTTGGAATTCATATAGCAGACCCTGCTTCATTTGTAAAACCAAATAGTGAGTTAGATATAGAACTTAGAAACAATTATAAAGCAATATATACAGGAGATAGTGTAATTGAACTATTCTCTCCAAGTATGAATAAAGCATTATCACTTGATAAAAATGAATATAGGAGAACACTATCAATATATGCTGTATTAAATAGTAATGGTGATTTAGTCGATTATACAATAAAAAAAGATATAATTAGAGTAAATGAAAATTTAAGTTTCGAATACTGTGATTCACTCTTAGATTCACATAATGATCCATTTTCTAAGAATGTTGGTAACTTGTATACTTTATCTGGATTATTAGAGTCTAAAAACCCTGAAAAGAATTACTACTGGATGTTAAAGGAAAATGATAGTATTGATAAAGAAATAATATCACATAAAAGTGATAAAATAGTTAGCGAATTAATGGTTTTATATAATTATTTAATGGCTACATATATGTATGAATCTGGTCATATATTTATATATAGATCACAATTTGATTCATACTTAGAAAAAATGATTAAAAAGTTAAATATAAACTTAGATGATAATACTAAAAATATTATTAAATCTATATATCTAAGAAGTGCATATTCAATAATACCAAGATATCATAATGGACTAAAATTAGATAAATATGCTCAAGTAACAAGACCATTAGGTAGATATCCAGATTTATTTAATCAATACTTAATACATGATGCTGTATTTCATGATATGATTATAAATATTGATTATAGAGAATTAGAAATGTTAATTGAATATTTTAATCAAAGAAATATAGAAATAGCATTAATGAGAAGTGAATATGCAAGATCATTAAAAATTAAAAAGGTTAGTTAAAATAACCTTTTTTCTTTATAATAATTTTCCTTATAATATCAAATGGAATAATACTAAAAGATACAAATAACATAATCTCAAATTCATATATAGTAAGACCAGTCGTTCTAAACAATTCACCTCCATAATAAATAAGTAATATTTGAACAATTGTTATAAATAAGAATATTAATAAAAATATTTTGTTTTTAGAAAAAGAAGAAAAAGTATTTATTCTTTTAGTTCTTGCATTAAAAGCCATAAATATATCAATAAATATAAATAATCCAAAAAAAGCTGTCATTAAATACCTATCAGTTATATTACACATATAAATAGAACATATATAATTAGATTTTAAAAACCATACACATATTAACATTGAATATATACCATCACATAATATTTGATTTTTCATATATTTATCAATTATTTTTTCATTTCTTTTTTTTGGAGGTTCTTTCATATATTCAAGTAATGCCGGTTCAAAAGAAAAAGCAAGTCCTGCGAAAGTATCCATTACCATATTTACCCATAACACTTGGACAACTGTTATAGGCGATAATATACCAATAAATGGACCAATAATACTTAATAAAACAGCGCATACGTTAACACTTAATTGAAATACTACAAACTTTCTAATACTTTTAAAAATAGTTCTTCCATATAAAATAGCAGTAGATATAGATTTAATATTATTATCAATTATTACAATATCACTAGTTTCCTTAGCTATTTCAGTTCCACTACCCATTGAAAAACCAACACTAGCTTTCTTTAATGCAGGAGCATCATTAACTCCATCCCCAGTCATACCAACAACAAGACCCTCTTCTTCTGCTAATCTAACTAATCTATATTTATCTTCTGGTAAACATCTACTCAATACTTTTAATCTTAATAAACTATTTTTCACTTCTTCATCAGTCATTCTATTAAATTCATCACTTGTTAAAACTAGATCTTTTTCACTATTTATAATACTTAATTCCTTTGCAATAGAAATAGCAGTTTCAAGAGCATCACCAGTAACCATAACCACATTAATGCCTGCATTTTGAATAAGTTTAATTCCATCATAAGCTTCTTTTCTAATATTATCTTTTAAACAAATAAAACCAAGCAAAGAAAAAGAAGAACCATTTGATACAGAAAGTGCTAAAATTCTTTGACCTTCACTAGTTTTATTTTTTATATAACTGTTTATTTTATCTTTATTAGTAAGTAGATGTTCTATTCCATTTTCATCTATATATTTGGTACATTTATTAATAATTATTTCATAAGCACCCTTATAAAAACTAGTTTTATTATTATAATTGGTAGTTACACTAGAATACTTTAATTTACTATCAAAGCTTACCTTATTTAATATTTTATACTTACCCTTATAATCAGACTTTATATATTCTAAAATAGCTCTATCAGTTGTATTTCCACCTTCATATTTACCATTAGTAATAAAAGAATCATTATTATATACAAGAGATTGATATATTAAATCATAATTCTTACTTTTATTAATATCTATTTCATTTAATTCAGAAGATATAAAATTAATAACTTTTAATTTACCTTCAGTTAAAGTACCAGTTTTATCTGTAAATAATATATTTAAAGAACCGGATGTTTCAATTCCAACAAGTTTTCTAACAAGTACATTTCTTTTTATTAATCTTTTCATATTTGAAGATAAAACCAAAGTAATCATCATTGGTAATCCTTCTGGAACTGCCATTACAACAACAGCCACACTAAGAGTTAATGCATATAACAAATGAGGTAAAAAAATATTTTGATTAAATATAACATTAAAATCAAAATTATACTTTAAAAGTACAGCATTAAACATATAAGAAAAGAATACTAATATTGCTCCAATATATCCAATTTTACTAATATATTTGGCTAAATCATTTAATCTAATTTTTAAAGGACTTGGAATAGACTTTTCTTGAATGTTAAAAGCTAGTTTTCCATAATATGTATTATCTCCAACACTAGTTACTTTCATAATTGCATTCTTATCACATACTATACTTCCCATTAAAACATTATCATTTATACTTTTATATTTTTCTTTTGCTTCGCCACTAAAAGAACTTTCATCAACATATACTTCACCATCAACTATTATCCCATCTGCGCAAACTCTATCTCCATTACTTAAAAAAACAATATCTCCTACTACAATCTCCTCAATATCTACTATATCTTTTTTACCATTTCTAAGCACTTTGATTTTAATATTACTATTTTCTTCAGATAATTTTTCAAACGCTTTTTCACTACCATATTCACTAATAGCAGAAATAAAAGATGCAATAAATATAGCTACAACAATTCCCAATGTTTCATATATATTAGAATCTTTAAATAAAAATAATACTTTTATTCCAAGTGCAATTAATAATATCTTAATAATTGGATCATTTAAAGACTCTATTATTAATCTAAAAAGAGAACTCTTGCTCTTCTTTGTTATTCTATTAATTCCATATTTTTTTCTAGATTCATGTACTTCTTTACTACTAAGTCCAGTTTTAATATCAGTATCAAATTTATTCATTAATAAATTTTACTCACTAACAATTAATTTAATGACAAATTATTAATGTTTATGATAAAATAATTTTTAGAGGTATTTATATGAAAAGAGTTAATAAAGATAATTATTATTTAGATATAGCACAATCTGCTTTAGAAAGATCAACTTGTATTAGAAGAAAATGGGGAGCAGTACTTGTAAAAGATGATGAAATTATATCAACTGGATATAATGGTGCTCCAAGAGGAAGAAAGAATTGTACTGATATAGGAAAATGTATCAGAGAAGAATTAAACATTCCAAGAGGAGAAAGATATGAATTGTGTAGAAGTGTACATGCTGAGCAAAATGCAATTATATCTGCTTCTAGAAAAGATATGATTGATTCAACATTATACTTAGTTGGAGTAGATGCTAAAACAGGTGAATATGTTGCTAATTCAATGCCATGCTCTATGTGTAAAAGATTCATAATTAATAGTGGTATTAAAAAGATAGTTATTAGAGATAATGAAAAAGATTTTAGAGAAATCATGGTACAAGAATTAATAGATAATGATGATAGTTTAGATGGAACATTAGGTTACTAGGAGTGTATAGTCATGATATTAGATGTAGTAATTAATACATTTAATAAAGAAAAAACTATATTAAATGTATTCAATAAAATAGAAGAAGAACTAAAAGGAATAAAACATAGATATATATTTGTAGATGATGCTTCTACTGATAAAACACTAGAAATATTAAAAAATATACAGAAGAAAAATGAATCAAGTGTAAAAATTATTAGTCTTTCTAAACACCATGGAAAAGAAAGTTGTATATATGCAGGTTTATCCAATACAAAACATGATTTAGTTTGTATATATGATACAGACTTACAAGCAAACACAACACATATAACTAAAATGTATGATTATTTAACTGAACATAGTGAATGTGATCAGGTTTGTATGTATGCAAATTATAATGAAAAAAGTACATTTACTAAATTAAATATTAATATAATGAATAAAATATATAATATTAATATAGATAACAATAAAACATATTATAGAATGATGAGAAAGAATGTTGTTAAAGGTATAATTGATTTAACTTCATCTTATCCATTTACTAATTATTCATTTGAATTATTAGGTTTTAATACATATTATATGAAATTTGATAATAATACTATCAATAATAAGAATTTATCTAAGTATTTGTGTTATTCAAATAGACCTTTATATTTATTTAAAATAATTAGTTATTTCTTAATAATAATTGCATTTATATATTTTGTATTATCAATTTTAAAAATAATAGAAACAAGTAATTTTGCAGTATTAATGTTTATATTTATAACTTGTATATTTAATTTATATATATTAAGTATATCTAATAAATATTTTACAAAAGAAAAAACCTACTTTATCGTCAAAGAAAAAATAGGTTTTGATGAAAATGTATTATAAAATCCAGATTGAACTGGATTTTTTTATTGTAAACTTGCATGACTTTGTGCATTAACACTAAAATCAGAAAACTTCTTATTTTTATATAATACATAAGCAGCTGCTCCAATCATAGCTGCATTATCTGTGCAATATCTCTTTTCTGGCATATACATATCTACACCAATCTCATCACACATAGTTTTTAATGAGTTTCTAATAAATGAATTAGCAGCAACACCACCACTTAATAAGAAAGTTTTGGTTTTATACTTAAGTAATGCTTTCTTTGTTTTATCAACCAAATGAGATGTTACACAATTTTGAAAAGAACAAGCTAAATCATTTTTGTTTATTTCATTACCTCTCTGATGCTCATTATGAACAAGATTATTACAATGACTCTTTATTCCACTAAAACTAAAATTAAAAGAATCATCATTTAATATTTGAGGCATTTTATAACTTGGTTTTCCTTCTAGTGCATACTTTTCTACATTTGGACCACCAGGATAAGGTAAATCAAGTATTCTTGCTACTTTATCATATGCTTCACCAATAGCATCATCCAATGTTTGCCCTAAGTACTTAAATGTACTTTCATCTTCCATATATAATAAATCTGTATGTCCACCAGATACAATTAATGATATTAATGGAAATTCAAATTCATGACCAATCATATTAGCATATATATGACCCATCATATGATTTGTTGCTATAAATGGTTTATTGTATATAAATGCAAGTGCCTTAGTAGCTTCAACACCAACAAGTAAACTTCCAAGAAGGCCTGGAGCATAAGTACAAGCAAATGCATCCATATCTTCTAATTTCATGTTGGCTTTTTCAAGACATTCATTTATTACCATTGTAATATTTTCTAAGTGCAAACGACTAGCAACTTCTGGAACAACTCCACCATATTTAGTATGTACATCAATTTGTGAATTAATGATAGTTGCTATATCATCATGACCATTCTTAATAATACTTACGCTTGTTTCATCACAAGATGATTCAACAGCTAAAATATAAACATCCTTCATTATTTCACCTTCTCCATAATAATAGCAGTATCTTCTCCATAGTATCTTTCTCTTAAATTAATTTCTTTAAATCCAAGTTTACTATAAAGTCTAATTGCTTGATTATTATTTTCATTTACTTCAAGCATAATTCTACTATAATCTTCTTTTTCAATAACTTCATTCATTAATGATGTGCCAATACCTTGATTTCTATTTTCTTCATTAACAAATAGATTCATAATATCAACAACACCATCAACCAATCTAATCTCAACATATCCAAGTATTTTCTCATCATCTAAATAATTATAAACAGAATCAGTATCACTTATTATTTCTTTTTTAATCATGTTCTTCAACCTCAATCTTCTTAACATAATTAGCTTTTACATGATGTGGATTTTCACTCTTCATATTAGAACAATATTCAATTATTCTATTAACATCAAGTTTCTTTTCAACTTCAGGATATTCTAAATTATCTTCACTACTATAATACTCTTCAATTAGTGGTTTATCATTTTCATCAAACGCACTTAAATAATAACCTTTATTATCTTCAATAACAACTTTTCTCTTTTCACCATTATTATTACTAATTAAATATGCAGTTAAACTAGATATAGTATTTATATCTATATTTAATGCATAAGCCATAGTTTTAGCTATTGATAAACCAATTCTAATACCAGTAAAACTACCTGGCCCATTAACAACAATTATTTTATTTAAATCTTTAACATTTAATTTATTTTCTTTAAATAAACTTTCAATCATTGGCATAGTAAAAACTGAATGACTATACTCACTCATTTGTGTTTTTATAAATAAATCATCATGATTCTTTAATGCTACTGTTATTAATTCATCATGAGTATCAATAAATAATATCATTTTTATCCCTCTTCCTTACTTTTTAATAATAATCTTAAACTTCCTCTTTGACGTTCTAAATCATCATATATACTTTCATAAATATCAGCACATTCAGGTACTTCATTCATTTTATGACTCATTATTTCATTTAGTAATTTATAATATCTATCTTCAAATACCCTAGCAACCACTTCATAAAATCTAGTTTCTCTTTGAAATATTGAAACAAAATTAACATATGATATCTCTTTTTTATAAAATTGCTTTTTTAAGCATTGAACACTACCTTTTCTTATTTCAGTATTATAACAAAAGTCAATTTTTGGTAAAGTACTTCTCATTGGTAAAAAAGTAACTTTATCATCAGCCTCAGACAAAAGTATACATGGCCTTCCATTCAATGAAGCATGATCAGCCATATTATTATTAAATACTATATTTCTAACAATTATAATTTCTCCACCATCATACATAGTAATCTTCCCTTCAAGTAAAGAATATTATAATTATTTTTTAAATTAAGTCAATTAAGACCAAAGATTTTCTTTATAAATTCCTTTATCTATTAGTCCTTTTATATTTTCTTTAACTGCCTCAACATCTTCTTTATATGTCATACCTTGCCACTTAGATGGAGTACTAATAATTTTAAAATTCATCTTTGTATCAGTAATAAAGTTATTAATTACATCAGGTAATAAATATTCACATGTATTTAAATCAAGATTATCATTTTTAAAGAATTTAATAATATCATTATTTAAAAAATCTATAAATTCTTTTTGAAAACCATTCATTAACATTGAAACAGGATGATCTAGTGAAACTTCAAATTTTTCTTTACCATCCAACGTTTCACAATCAATTATATTACCTTTCTTTATAACTTTACTTTCTTTCATAGCTACTAGATTATGATTCTCATCTTCAAATATTACTCCTCTTTTAACTGGTAAATTTTCAGAAACTGTATTACCAATTAAATAACCAATAACAGAATATTCATTTTCATTATCTAGCGATTTACTTAATAATTCAAAAGATTCATGTCCAAAAAAATCATCAGCTGATATTACTGCAAAAGGACCATTAATATACTTTCTAGCACAATATAATGCTTGTCCAGTACCAAGAGGTTTTACTCTTTCCTCAGGTATTTTAACTCCTTGTGGAACATCTTCTAATGTTTGAAAAGCATATTCTACTTTAACATGACTTTCTATTCTCTTACCAATTGTTTCCTTAAATATTTCATAATTTTCTTCTTTAATAATAAAAACTATTTTATTAAATCCATATTTAACTGCATCATAAATAGAATAATCTATAATAAATTCTCCACTTGGACCAACTGGTTCAATTTGCTTTAATCCTCCAAATCTACTACCCATACCAGCAGCCATAATAACTAATGTTTTTTCTTTCATATATCCTCCTTATATATAAAAAGATTACTATAATAGTAATCTTTTATTCTTCTGTTTCTTCTTTCTTAGAAGCTTCTTTTTCCTCTTTTTCAACATCTTTATTAGTTCTTACTTTATAATTACTATTTGCTTCAACTAACTCTTCAATTTCTTCCTTAGTAATTGTTTCTTTTACAATTAAAGCATTTGCTAATATTTCAATAAGCTTCTTTTCACTTGAAACAATTTTCTTAGCTTGTTTATAACAATCATCGATTATTTTCTTAACTTCTTGATCAATTAATAATGCAACTTGATCTGAGAAATCTTTTGTCTTATTATAATCTCTTCCTAAGAATACGCTTTCACTTCTATGCTCAAATTGCATAGGTCCTAGAGAACTCATACCATATTCAGTTACCATACTTCTTGCAATTTTAGTTGCTCTTTTTAAGTCATCACTAGCACCAGTAGATATTTCATCCATATAAGTTTCTTCACTAGCACGACCTGATAGTAATGTAACAATTTGTTCTTCTAATTCTTTCTTAGTATATACAAGTGTTCTTTCTTCTTTTGGAAGCATTTGTGTATATCCACCAGCTACGCCACGAGGAATAATTGTAATCTTATGAACTTCTTCACCATTTGGAAGAACAATACCACTAACTGCATGTCCAGCTTCATGATAAGCTACAATTCTCTTTTCATAGTCGCTAACTTTTCTACTAGTCTTAGCAGGCCCCATAAGAACTCTATCACTGGCTTCATCTATTTCTTCCATAGTAATATTTTCTTTATTTCTTCTAACTGCTAATAAAGCAGCTTCATTTAGAAGGTTTTCTAAGTCAGCACCACTATATCCTGGAGTTCTTTCAGCAATAAATTTAAGTTTAACATTAGGTGCTAAAATCTTATTTTTAGCATGAACTTTTAGTATTTCTTCTCTTTCTTTTACATCAGGTTTTCCAACAGTAACTTGTCTATCAAATCTTCCTGGTCTTAATAATGCTGGATCAAGTACATCAGGTCTATTAGTAGCTGCAATTATGATTATACCTTCATTTTCACTAAAACCGTCCATTTCAGATAATAATTGGTTTAATGTTTGTTCTCTTTCATCATGTCCACCACCAAGTCCAGTACCTCTTTCACGACCAACAGCATCTATTTCATCTATAAATATTAAACATGG
>JAEEGL015658411.1_pt1 | contig 52892 bp, 48 predicted proteins | sample 9134231 | NCBI WGS metagenome assembly JAEEGL01 (sample SAMN16246548, study PRJNA631951) | gut metagenome | biome: gut microbiome; feature: rumen; material: fiber-attached | host: Bos | place: Iran: Karaj | collected 2018-10 | reverse complement strand
CTTCGGAGCGATCTCTTCGAACATCTTCTTTGGCATATCGACTTCTTTCGTCAGGTGTTTCTTTTTCTTGTTCTCTGCCGGCACATCCGTTACGCCGTAGAAAACTTCGAGCATCTGCCGTCTCGCATGAAGGCGGGAAGGCTGATCCTTTTTGATCGTCTTTTCGACCGTGTCGAACACGGTGACGCGCTTGCCGTCGACGACCTTCTTGACACGCTTGCCGTCCTTGTCCTTCTGGGCAACCTTCGCGGTAACGGTCACTGTTTCGAAGTTGTCGCGTTCCTTTACGGCCAATGCGATCAGACCTTCGGCGATCTTCTTCACTTCTTTGGCTCTGGCTTCGGTGGTCACGATTTTGCCGTTATTGATCAAAGCGGTGACCTGATTGCGGAGCAGTGCCTTTCTCTGGCTCGAAGTCCGGCCGAGTTTTCTATATCCTGCCATTTGTTCTTCCTCCGTTACTCTTCGCTTGAGCTTAAGGATAAGCCAAGCTCTTTCAATTTTGCCAGCACCTCGTCGAGGGACTTCCGGCCCAGGTTCCGGACCTTCATCATATCCTCGGCGGTCTTGCTGCACAACTGTTCCACCGTATCGATACCCGCTCTCTTTAAGCAGTTGAAGGAGCGCACGGAAAGCTCAAGCTCGTCGATGTTCATGGTCATGACCTTCACACCGTTCGGCTCGGACTTCTCCACCATGACTTCGGCGTGCTTCGCGTCTTCAGAAAGATCGATGAACAGAGCCAGATGCTCCGACATGACCTTTGCTGCCAGCGAAACCGCTTCGTCCGGGCTCATCGTTCCGTCCGTCCAGACTTCCAGCGTCAGTTTGTCAAAGTCTGTGACCTGACCGACACGGGTGTTTTCGACGGTGGAATTGACGCGGCTGATCGGCGTGTACATGGCATCGACCGGAATCATACCGAGTGTGGTATCATTCGCTCTCTGCTTGTCTGCGCCCACGTAACCGCGGCCCTTCGTGATGACCAATTCCATGCCAAGCTTGCAGCCGACGCCGCCCGACAGCGTGGCAATGACCTGATCGGGATTCATGATCTCGATGTCACTGTCTGCCTTGATGTCGCGTGCGGTTACGACGCCTTCGCCTTCATACTGAATGTAAGCGACCTTCGGCGCGTCTGAAGAACTGGAATTCTTGATCTTCAGAGACTTGATGTTCATGATGATTTCCGTTACGTCCTCTTTGACGCCGGGGATCGAAGAAAACTCATGAACAACGCCGTCGATCTTGACCTGGCTGACCGCTGCGCCGGGCAGCGAGGACAGCAGGATCCTTCTTAAAGAGTTCCCCAGGGTCAGACCGTAGCCGCGCTCCAAAGGCTCGACCACAAATCTGCCGTAGGTCTTATCTTCTGAAATCTCAGCGATCTCAATATTGGGTTTCTCGAAATCAAACATTTTCGCCCTCCTCATTATACTGGGGACTCGATTCAAACCTTTACAGATTATTTCGAGTACAACTCGACGATCAGCATTTCATTTACCGGAACGTCAATCTCGCTTCTTAAGGGAAGTGCGTTCACTTCGCCCTTTAAGCTTTCCTGATCAGCGGTAAGCCACGACGGGACGGTACGTCCGCCGGTGGTTTCCAGAACGTCCTTGTAACGCTGCGAATCCTTTCTGGTTTCTTTGATTTCAATGACATCACCGACATTCAGAAGGTACGACGGGATGTTGACGATCTTGCCGTTGACGGTCACATGTCTGTGGTCAACGATCTGACGCGCTTCCATACGGGTTCTTGCAAATCCGAGCCGGAAGATCACATTGTCGAGACGACGCTCCAGGGTGATCATCAGGTTGTCACCGGTCTGCCCCTTCATGCGCTCGGCCTTGTTATAATAATTTCTGAACGGTTTTTCCAACACACCGTAGATGAACTTCGCCTTCTGCTTCTCACGAAGCTGGGTCGCATATTCGCTCATCTTTTTGTTGGCTCTCTTTGACTGTCTCGTGGATTTTTTGTCGATTCCAAGAAAAACGGGGTCCAAATCAAGAGATCTGCATTTCTTCAGCACAGGTGTTCTATCTACTGCCATCTCTAATACCTCCTCTGATTATACTCTTCTCCGCTTCGGCGGACGGCATCCGTTGTGAGGAACGGGGGTGACGTCTCTGATGCTCGTCACTTCAAGTCCACTCGCCGCTAACGCACGGATCGCTGCCTCGCGTCCGGAGCCGGGTCCTTTGACGAAAACGTCAACGAATTTCAGCCCATGGATTAAAGCTGCCTTGGTAGCGGTTTCCGCTGCCATCTGTGCTGCATAAGGAGTAGATTTTCTTGAACCTCTGAAACCAAGCCCACCGGCACTCGCCCAGGAAATCGCATTCCCTTCGGTGTCCGTCAAGGTCACGATCGTGTTATTGAAAGATGCCTGAATATGTGCTTGTCCGCGTTCAACGTTTTTCTTGACACGTTTCTTTGTCACTTTCTTAGCTGACACTTTCTTTGCCATTTTAAAACTAACCTCCCTCTAAATGGGTTCTTCCTTATTTGATTCGCGGGCCTCGCCCGCTTTACAGGAAATGCTGCAAATCTTACTTCTTCTTGTTCGCTACGGTCTTCTTCGGGCCCTTACGGGTGCGGGCGTTGTTCTTCGTGTTCTGACCCCGAACCGGTAAAGACTTACGATGGCGAATTCCTCTGTAGCATCCGACTTCCTGGAGTCTCTTGATATTCATCGCGGTTTCTCTTCTGAGATCACCTTCGACCAGAATACCCGACTCATCGATCACGCGGGCGATCGCCGCCACTTCAGCGTCCGTCAAATCCTTCACTCTCGTGTCGGGATTCACTTCAGCCTCTTTCAGGATCTTGTTCGACGTCTCGCGGCCAATGCCGTAAACATAAGTCAAACCGATCTCGACGCGTTTCTCTCTGGGTAAATCAACACCTGAAATACGAGCCATATGTGTCTTCGAACCTCCTTCTTTCAAATTTGTTTGCAGGTCTCACCTGCAGGCTGTCAGCCCTGTCTCTGCTTGTGCTTCGGGTTCTCACAGATGATCCGGACAATGCCCTTTCTCTTGATGACCTTGCACTTTTCGCAGATCGGCTTAACGGAAGATCTTACCTTCATCTCTTCGTCTCCTTTCTGCTTTTTGCCGTTCTCCGTGAGGAGAACCAACCGCTTCCGCCCATTGAAAATGGGCATAGTTGTCCCGCTTTCGCGAAACTTAAACAATATATCACAAGTCAAGACCAAAAGTCAAGCAGAATCTGAAACTTTTTTTCAGATCCGCCTTCTTTTTCGTCCTGACCCACGATATCACGGGAAACCGCCGTTTCCGGGACCGTTCATTGCCCCGACCGGTTTCTTATTTGTCCCGCCAGATGATCCGGCCTTTCGTCAGATCGTAGGGAGACATCTCCAGGGTAACTTTGTCCCCCGGAAGGATACGGATGTAATTCATCCTGAGTTTTCCGGAAATGGTGGCCAGGATCTCGTGGCCGTTTTCCAGACGGACGCGGAACATCGCATTCGGAAGTTTTTCCGAAACGGTTCCCTCCAATTCGATCACATCAGCTTTAGACATTCAACCTCCTAATTTGCAATGCGTCTTCAGACTTCCTTCCCGTCGCGGTAAAGCGACAGGATCTCCGGTTCGCCGTCGGTGATGAGCACCGTGTTTTCGTAATGTGCACACTTGCTGCCGTCTGCCGTGACGGTCGTCCATTCGTCTTCCAGCACTTCGATCCGCCACGTGCCCGCCGTGATCATGGGTTCGATCGCGAGCGTCATGCCCGGGCGGAGAAGCAGGCCCTTCCCTCTTCCGAACGGTTTGAAGTTCGGCACTTCGGGATCCTCGTGAAGATGCGTCCCGATGCCGTGTCCCACCATGTCGCGGACCACGCCGTAACCGAACGATTCCGCATATTTCTGGATCGCCGCCGAAATGTCATAAAGATGGCAGCCGGCCTTGGCGAACTTGACTCCCTCGAAGAAGGACTGTTTCGTCCGCTCGACGAGCAGCCGGTCCTCTTCGGAGCATTGCCCGACGAGGTGCGTTCTCGCGGCATCGGAATGATATCCGCGGTAGATCAGTCCCATATCGATCCCGATGATGTCTCCGTCTTTTAAAACGGTGTATTTCGAGGGGATACCATGGACGACCACTTCATTGATCGACGCGCAGATGGCGCCCGGAAAACCGTGATAATTGAGGAAATTCGGTACGCCTTCCAGTTCGCGGATCAACTCTCTCGCTTTCCGGTCCAGCTCATACGTGCTGATCCCGGGCTCGATCATCTTTCCGATCTCATCGTGGACGACAGCCAGGCGCTTTGACGACTCGCGCATCAGTTCGATCTCATGCGCGGCTTTGATCGTTACCGCCATTTATGCCTCCAGAATGCTCTCGATCTCGCGGAACACTTCCAGGGAATCCCTGTCGCCGTCGATCTTCGTCAGGATGTTCCGGCCGGCGTAGTAATCCACCAGCGGTTCCGTCTTTTCCCGGTAGACCGACAGGCGCTTCAGCACCGTTTCCGGACGGTCGTCCTCACGGACAATGAGTTCGCTGCCGCAAAGATTGCAGATGCCGTGGATCTTCGGAGGAAGATGCTCGATATGATAGGTCTCGCCGCAGTCCGGACAGATCCGCCTGCCGCTCATCCGTTCCACGATGACTTCGTCTTCCACGTCAATGTCCAGCACGATGTCGATCGATTCATTGCGCTGCTCCAGCGCTTCGTCGAACATGATGGCCTGCACCATGGTCCTCGGGAAGCCGTCGAGAATGTAGCCGTTTTCCGTGTCCGGATCGTTCAGGCGGTCAAGCACCATATTCATGGTCAGATCGTCCGGCACCAAAAGGCCCTGATCGATATAGCTCTTCGCTTCCTTTCCGAGCGGCGTGCCTTCGTGCACGTTCGTGCGGAAAATCTCTCCGGTCGAAATATGAGGGATCTCAAATCTGCCTGAGATCATGGCCGCCTGGGTGCCTTTTCCGGCGCCCGGAGGGCCGAGCAAAACGATTTTCATAACGCCTCCTTATCGGACACTGGCAGACCCGTTTCCGAGGCCTGCCAAAACGCACAGTAAGGCCACCACGTACGTGGATGGCCCATACTGCTTCTTAAAATCAGAAAATGCTGTCATACTCGCGGGCAACGATCCTGCCTTCGATCTGCTGGAGCGTTTCCAGAATGACGCCGACGATGATGATGAGCGACGTTCCGAGGAACGACACCGAACTCACGCCGAACACACCTGCCACGATGATCGGGATCAATGCCACGATCGACAATGCACACGCGCCGATGAACACGAGACGGTTCAGGACGCTGTTCAGATAATCGGACGTCGGCTTGCCCGGACGGATGCCGGGGATGAAGCCGCCCTGCTTTTTCAGGTTCTCGGAAACTTCCGTCGGATTAAAGGTGATCGACGTATAGAAGTACGAGAACACGAAGATGAGCAGGATGTACAGGAGGACGCCGAACACGGTCCACCAGTACTGCGTTCCGAAGGTGCTGAACCAGGAGTTCGAGCTCAGGAACAAAAGGACTTTGCCCCAGAACGTCGTGTAATCGGTTGCGCCCGGAATGAACTGCGCGATCATGCCCGGAATGGACATGAGCGACGATGCGAAGATGACCGGAATGACGCTCGCAGTCAGCACCTTTAACGGGATGTTTGACTGCTGTCCGCCGACGGTCCTCCGCCCGACGATCTTTCCGGCGTATTGCACCGGGATCTTTCGCTGCGCTCCGTTCACGAATACCACGAAAGCTACTATGACCAGAATGGCCGCCACGATGAGGATCACGATCACGACCGAAAGGGCAATGCTCTTTCCGGAGGTGAAGTAGGTGAACAGGACGCCGAGATCTTCCGGGATGCCCGAAAGGATGTTGACGAGAAGGACGATGGAGATACCGTTGCCGATTCCCTTGTCCGTGATCTGCTCGCCGATCCACATCAAGAATGCGGAACCTGCGGTCAATGCGATGACGGAGACCATGATGTAGAACCATCTCGGTCCGTTCGTACCGTAAAGACCCGAGTTGCCGAAGCCGATGGACATGGCGATACTTTCGACCAGCGCAAGCACCACCGTGAGATACCGGGTATACGCATTGATCTTCTTCCGGCCTTCATTGCCTTCCCGATGCAATTCTTCCAGTTTCGGAATTGCGATCGTCATGAGTTCCATAACGATGGAGCTCGTGATGTAAGGCGTAATGCTGAGCGCCAGAATGGAGAATCTGTCAAGCGAATGCCCCGTGAAGGAATTGAAGATGTTAAACGCACCGCTCTGGTTCATGGAGTCCAGAACTTCCTTGATGTAGGTCGCATTGGTCCCCGGAACCGGAATCTGTGCTCCGACCCGGATCACGATCACCATGAACAGCGTATAGAGAATGCGTTTACGGACGTCTTTGATCCCCCATGCGTTTTTTAATGTCTTCCACATCAGATCACCTCAATCGTTCCCTGTACTGCTTCAATCTTTTCCTTTGCGCCTTCGGAGAAAGCGTTCGCCTTCACCGTAAGTTTCTTGGTGAGTTCACCGCCGCCCAGGATCTTCACGCCGTCGCGGGGGTTCTTGATGATGCCGGCATCCATAAGAAGCTCGACAGTCACGACCGTGTCATTTTCAAACACTTCCAGTTCGGAAACGTTGATGCCGACGATCTCCTTGGAATTGCGGCAGGTAAAGCCGCGCTTCGGAAGACGTCTGTAAATGGGCATCTGACCGCCTTCAAATCCCGGACGGGGAGCACCGGAACGCGCTTTCTGACCCTTATGACCTTTACCGGCAGTTTTGCCGTTTCCTGAAGCATGGCCGCGGCCCCGGCGGAAATTTCCGTTCTGAACCGAACCTTCTGCAGGAGTTAAATTCGATAAATTCATGATCGCACCTCCGATTACTCTTCCACTTTGACCAGATGGCTCACCCGGAAGATCATGCCGCGCGTCGCAGCATTGTCGGGGAGTTCCACCGTCTCGTGCAGTTTGTGAAGACCAAGCGCTTCCACCGTGGCTCTCTGCTTCGGGATGCAGGCGATCGGGGACTTCACTAACGTGATTTTCAATGTTTTCTCTGCCATTTCAAGTGCCTCCTTTACAGTTCGTTGACTGCCTTGCCGCGAAGTCTCGAAACTTCTTCGGGCGTCTTCAGGGCACGAAGGCCGTTGATGGTAGCCAGAACGACGTTCTGCTTGTTGTTGGAGCCGAGAGACTTCGTCCGGATGTTCTTGAGTCCAGCCAGCTCGCACACGGAACGCGCGGGGCCGCCGGCGATGATGCCGGTACCTTCCTTGGACCGCTTCAGGATGACTTCAGCGCTTCCGAAGGTGCCCACGTAATCGTGCGGGATGCTCTTGTTCTCATCAAGCGGCACGTTGATCAGGTGCTTTTCCGCATCCTGCTTCGCCTTCCGGATGGCTTCCGGAACTTCTGCCGCCTTGCCGGTGCCGACGCCGACACGGCCGTTCTTGTCACCGACCACGACCAGAGCGGAAAAACGCATGTTGCGGCCACCCTTTACAACCTTGGTGACACGCTTGATGGCTACTACTCTGTCTTCAAATTCAGATTCTCTAACTTCGTTGTTTTCACGATTGTCACGAGCCATTTCGTTTTCCCTCCTTCTTTAGAATTTCAGTCCGGCTTCTCTCGCCGCATCAGCGAGCGCCTGGATCTTGCCCTGGTAAATGAAACCGCCGCGGTCGAACACGACTTCGGTAATGCCGGCTTCGACAGCCTTCTTGCCGATGTATTCGCCGAGCGCCTTCGCGGCCGCTACGTCATTGGTCTTCGTAAGACCGACTTCCTTCTGCAGGGTAGAAGCGGAAAGAAGCGTATGTCCCTTGGAATCGTCAATGATCTGGACATACATATGGCTGTTGCTGCGGAACACTGCCATACGCGGTCTTTCAGCCGTACCGGCGATGTTCCTTCTCAGTCTCCTGTGCTTTTCGAGACGAACTTCCTTTTTGGAAACTTTACTGACCATAATCTCTACCCCTCCCTATTATTTCTTACCGGTCTTACCGGCCTTGCGGCGGATGTTCTCATAGTCGTACTTGATGCCCTTGCCCTTATACGGCTCCGGCTCACGTTTGCTCCGGATCTCCGCAGCATACTGTCCGACCTTTTCCTTGTCGATGCCCTGGATCACGATGGTGTTCTGTCCTTCCAACGAGGACTCGATGCCTTCCGGATCCTGAAGATCGATCTGATGAGAATATCCCAGGAAGAGCGTCAGCGTCTTTCCGGACTTCTGAGCTCTGTAACCCGTACCGTTGATCTGCAGGGTCTTCTTATAGCCTTCGGTCACGCCGACCACCATGTTGTGGATGAGCGTTCTCGTCAAGCCGTGCAGGGACTTCATTCTCTTTAAATCATTGGGACGGCTGACGGTGATGACCGCGCCTTCCTGCTTGATTTCCATTTCCTGCGGAAGCACTCTCTCAAGCGTTCCCTTAGGACCTTTCACCGTCACTAAATTATTTTCTGCAATCTCCACCGTAACGCCGGCAGGGATCGCGATCGGCATTTTTCCAATACGTGACATGCCCGAACCTCCTAATCGTTTTTTGCTTACCAGACGTACGCCAGGACTTCGCCGCCGACGTTGTTCTTACGCGCTTCCTTATCGGTCATGACGCCGAGATTCGTGGAAACGATGGCGATGCCGAGACCGCCGAGAACCTTCGGAAGATCTTCGCTTCCGGCGTAGACACGAAGACCGGGCTTCGAGATCCGCTTAATGCCGGAGATGATCTTTTCGTTCTTGTCCTTACCGTACTTCAGGGTAATGTGAATGGTTTCAAAACCGCCCTCGTCGAGGAGATCGTATTTCGCGATGTAGCCTTCGTCCAATAAGATCTTCGCAATGGCGAGCTTCATCTTTGACGACGGTACGTCGACCGTGTCGTGTTTTGCCGTATTTGCGTTACGGATTCTTGTCAGCATATCCGCAATCGGATCACTCATTGCCATATCGTTCTACCTCCTCACCAACTTGCTTTCTTCACGCCCGGGATCTCGCCCTTGTAAGCAAGCTCACGGAAACAAATTCTGCAGATGCCGTACTTCCGAAGATACGCATGGGGACGGCCGCAGATCCTGCAGCGCGTATACGCCTGCGTGGAGAATTTCGCCTTACGGGACTGTCTGATCTTTTTAGAAGTTTTTGCCATGATGTCCTCCTCACTGCGCGTTCTTTTCAAACGGCATGTTGAAAAGCGTTAAGAGCTCTCTCGCTTCTTCGTCCGTCTTCGCGGTGGTCACGAAAATGATGTCCATGCCGCGGGTCTTGTCGACCTTATCGTATTCGATCTCGGGGAAGATCAGCTGCTCTTTGATGCCCAGCGCGTAATTTCCTCTGCCGTCGAACGCGTTCGCGTTCACGCCGCGGAAGTCACGGACACGGGGGAGTGCCAGGTTGATCAGACGATCCGCGAACTCGTACATCTTGTTCCCGCGGAGCGTAACCTTGCATCCGATCGGCATGCCTTCACGGATCTTGAAGTTCGCGACGGACTTCTTCGCCTTCGTGATGACGGCCTTCTGTCCGGTGATCTTCTCCATGTCCGCAACTGCGGAATCGAGAAGCTTCGCGTTCTCCTTCGCTTCGCCGACGCCCATGTTGACGACGATCTTATCAAGCTTCGGCACTTCCATGATGTTCTTATACCCGAACTTCTTCGTCAGCGCAGGGACGATTTCGTCCTTATAGATATCGTATAATCTGCTCATTCTTCAGTGCTCCTTCCTTACCCGATCACCTTGCCGGTCTTCTTGCTGACGCGGACTTTCTTTCCGTCCACAACCTGGAATCCGACGCGGACCGGCTTGCCGCCTTCCGACAGCATGACGTTCGAGGCATTGATCGGCGCTTCCATTTCCACGATACCGCCGTTCGGGCTCAGCTGATTCGGCTTCGTGTGCTTCTTCACCTTGTTCACGCCCTCGACGATGACGGTGTTGTCCTTCGTGTTCACGGAAAGGACTTTGCCTTCTCTGTCCTTATTCTTGCCGGCGATGACGATGACATTGTCGCCTTTTTTAATCTTCATTGCCATGAGTTCGCCCTCCTTACAGTACTTCCGGTGCGAGGGAGACGATCTTCATGAACTGCTTCTCACGAAGTTCTCTCGCTACCGGCCCGAAAATACGGGTCCCCTTCGGGGTCATGTCGTCCTTGATGATGACGGCCGCATTCTCGTCGAAACGGATCGAAGAACCGTCTTTGCGGTGCACGCCGCGCACGGTACGCACCACGACTGCCTTCACCACGTCGCCCTTCTTCACCATGCCGCCCGGAACTGCGTCCTTCACGGTCGCGGTGATGACGTCGCCGATGTTCGCATATCTTCTCACGGAACCGCCCGTGACGCGGATGCAAAGGAGCTCCTTCGCGCCGGTATTATCAGCGACTTTTAATCTGCTTTCCTGCTGGATCATATCATTCGCTCCTTTCCCTTACTTCGCACGCTCGATGACTTCCACGAGGCGCCATCTCTTCGTCTTGGAGAGCGGTCTCGTTTCCATGACCTTGACGGTGTCACCCACGTTGCAGGTGTTCTCAGCGTCTTCTGCGTACAGCTTATAGGTCTTTTTCACGATCTTACCGATGAGGGGATGCTTCACGTTATCGATGACCGCCACGACGATGGTCTTGTCCATCTTATTGCTGACCACCTTGCCCACACGGGTCTTTCTTAAATTTCTCTCTTCCACGGTTCACACCCTCCTTAGTTCTGACTTTCCGAAAGCACGGTCTGGATGCGGGCAATGTTTCTCCGCGCGTCCCGGATCTTGCTCGAGTTGTCAAGCTGGTTCGTGGCATTCTGGAACCGGAGATTGAACAGCTCTTTCTTTGCAGCAACGAGCTCTTCATTCAGTTCCTGAACGCTCTTCGTTCTCAGATTCTTCAAATAAGCATCAGTCTTCATTCGCTTCACCGCCTTCTTCTTCGCGGGCAATGATCTTACACTTCAGGGGAAGCTTGTACATTGCCAGCTTCAATGCTTCCTTCGCGGATTCCTCCGGAACGCCGCCGATCTCAAACAGGACGCGTCCGGGTTTCACGACTGCCACCCAGTACTCCACCGTTCCTTTACCGGAACCCATACGGGTTTCAGCGGGCTTCGCCGTCACGGGCTTGTCAGGGAAGATCTTGATCCAGACCTGACCGCCACGCTTTACGAAACGGGTGATCGCGATACGGGCCGCCTCGATCTGATTGGATTTGATCCAGGCCGGCTCCAACGCTACGAGACCGAATTCGCCGTTCGTGACCTTATTTCCTCTCATCGCCTTGCCCGCCATGGTGCCGCGGAACTGCTTACGACGTTTAACTCTCTTAGGCATTAACATGATTAGCGATCTCCTTCCTTGTTACTTTTCGAGGGGAGAACTTCACCCTTGTAGATCCAGACCTTGACGCCGACCTTGCCGTACGTGGTGTCCGCTTCCGCGAAACCGTAGTCAATGTCCGCTCTCAGCGTCTGAAGGGGAATCGTTCCCTCGCTGTAGAACTCGGTCCGGGCAATGTCCGCACCGCCGAGACGTCCGCCGCAGGAAGCCTTGATGCCGAGTGCACCGGCCTTCATGGTCCGCTGCATCGTGCTCTTCATGGCCCGACGGAAAGAAGTACGGTTCTCGAGCTGCTGAGCAATGCTCTCGGCCACGAGCTGCGCATCTCTCTCCGGATGCTTGATCTCTTTGATGTCCACGAACAGTTTCTTCGTCGTGAGCTTCGCGATCTCCGCGCGAAGTTTCTCGATCTCCTGTCCGCCCTTGCCGATGACGACGCCGGGCTTCGCCGTGTGGATGATCACTCTCACGCGATCGGTGCTCCGTTCGATCTCGATTCTCGAGACGCCCGCGCTCTTCAGTTTCTTCTTAATGAACACACGGATCTTGTGATCTTCGATCAGGTTGTCCGCGAAATCCTTCTCCGCATACCATCTGGACTCCCAATCCTTAATGATACCGACTCTCATTCCATGAGGATTAACTTTCTGTCCCATTCTCGGCCTCCTTACTTCTTCTCATCCAAAACGACGGTGATGTGGCACATCCGCTTTAAGATGCGGTATGCTCTGCCCTGCGCTCTCGGCTGGATCCGCTTCATCGTGGGCGCCACGTTCGCGTAGCATTCCGCAACGAAGAGTTTGTCAAGACTCAGGCCGGCGTTGTTCTGGGCATTGGCCGCTGCCGATTCCAGGAGCTTCTTGATCAATGAAGAAGCATAACGGGGATTGTAAGTCACGATACCGACTGCTTCCGTGTAGCCCTTGCCGCGGATCGCGTCAAGCACGAAGCAGGCCTTCTGGACAGGTACGCGCGCATAGCGAAGAGTCGCCGAAGGGCGCGTATCCTTCACAGCATTTCTTTCTCTCTTAATCTGGCTTCTGTGTCCTTTTGCCATGATTATCTGCCTCCTTTAAAGCAATAAGTTTGTTGTTCACGCCCCGGCCGTGTCTTTCTTTCCACCCTTCCGTGCGTGTCGCAGGAAAAAGCACAAACTTCCTCCCACGCGCTCCGGCCTTCGCCCGGGCAGGACCGCCCGGGTTGCATATGCCGAAGTGATTGATTTCAATTGTCATCAGGACCGTTTGTCGTCCTTGCCGTGACCTCTGTAGGTGCGGGTCGCTACGAACTCGCCGAGTTTGTGGCCGACCATGTCTTCGGTGACGTAGACCGGAATGTGCTTCCGTCCGTCATGCACCGCGAAGGTATGACCCACAAACGACGGGAAAATGGTGGAACGACGGGACCATGTCTTGATGACGGTCTTCTGACCGGAAGCGTTCAATGCTTCCACTTTCTTCATGAGACTTTCGTCTGCGAAAGGTCCTTTCTTTAATGAACGAGCCATTGTCTTTCCTCCTTTCCCTTACTTCAACGCTCTGCCGTTCTTCCGGCGAATGATGAGCTTGTTCGAAGACTTGTTCTTCTTTCTCGTCTTCAGACCGAGTGCCGGCTTGCCCCAAGGGGTCGACGGGCCCGGACGTCCGACCGGAGCTCTGCCTTCGCCGCCGCCGTGCGGATGGTCGTTCGGGTTCATGACGGAACCGCGGACCGTCGGGCGGATGCCCATGTGGCGCTTACGGCCGGCCTTGCCGATGTTCACGAGGTTGTGCTCGCCGTTTCCGACGATGCCCATCGTGGCGCGGCACTGGATCGGAACCATTCTCATTTCGCCGGACGGAAGACGGAGGGTCGCATACTTGCCTTCCTTCGCCATCAACTGCGCCGCGACGCCCGCCGAACGGACCAGCTGCGCACCTGCGCCGGGATAAAGCTCAACGTTGTGCACCATGGCACCGATCGGGACGTTCTGCAGGGGAAGGCAGTTGCCCGTCTTCGCTTCCGCATTGTCGCCGCTGAGGAGCTTCTGTCCGACTTCCAGACCTTCCGGAGCGAGGATGTAGGACTTCGTGCCGTCCGCGTAGACCAAAAGCGCAATGTTTGCCGTCCGGTTCGGATCGTATTCGATCGCCTTCACGGTCGCTTCGATGTCGTCCTTCTGTCTCTTAAAGTCGATGATTCTGTACTGTCTTCTCGTACCGCCGCCCTGATGACGAACGGTGATCTTGCCCTGGTTGTTCCGGCCGCTGTTCTTCTTCAGAACGACCGTTAAGGACTTCTCAGGCGCCGACTTCGTGATCTCAGCGAAATCACTGCCGGACATCTGCCGTCTCGAGGGCGTATAGGGAGTATACTTTTTGATACCCATGATTACGTGCTCTCCTTTTGTTTTTTATCGCAGTTTCTCTGCATAGGTGCGGTCTCTAGATCATAACCCGCTGAAGAGTTCGATTTCCTTCGAATCTTCGGTGAGCTGGACGACCGCTTTCTTGGTCTTCGAGGTCTTGCCGACGGTGCGTCCGCGACGCTTGGTCTTTCCGTCGTAATTCATCGTGTTGACCTTGGCGACCTTCGTACCCGGGAACATCTTCTCGACCGCTTCTTTGATCTCGGTCTTGTTCGCATCGGGATGAACGAGGAACGTGTACCGCTTCTCAGCCATACCGTCCATGGACTTTTCCGTCACCACCGGCTTCAGGATGACGTCATAATACTGAACGTTAGCCATTACGCATATACCTCCTGGATCTTCTCAACTGCCGCTTTCGTCGCGACGAAGGCGTCATACTTCAGGATGTCGAACACGTTCACGCCGGAAGCATTGACGGTCTTCACGTTCTTCACGTTTCTCGCGCTCAGGATGACCTTCTCGTCATCTTCCGCCAGAACGACCAATGCCTTCTCGAGGTTCAGCGCCTTCAGGACCGCCACGAAATCCTTCGTCTTGATCTCGTCAAGCTTCAGGTCTTCCAGAACGAAGATCTTCTCTTCATTCACGCGGGAAGTCAGTGCGCTCTTCAGAGCCGCCTGCTTTTCCTTCCGGTTCATCTTGAAGGTGTAGTCGCGGGGAGTCGGAGCAAACACGACGCCGCCGTGTGTCCACTGGGGCGCTCTCGTGGAGCCCTGTCTCGCATGACCGGTTCCCTTCTGTCTCCAGGGTTTCTTGCCGCCGCCGGAAACTTCGGAACGAGTCTTCGCTTTCTGCGTGCCCTGACGGGATGCCGCAAGATGCGCGGTGACCGCCATCTTTACAAGATGCTCATTGACCTCTACGCCGAAGACCGCGTCGGAAAGCTCCATCGTGCCGACATTAGCGCCTGTCATGTTGTAAACAGATACTGTAGCCATTTCGATTCCTCCTTCCGATTATTTCGCCGCCTTAACAGCCTCACGGATCGTGACGAGCGACTTCTTCGCGCCCGGAACGGATCCCTTCACAAGGAGGAGGTTGTTTTCAGCATCCACGCGGACCACGGTCAGATTCTGAATGGTGACCCGCTCGCTGCCCATATGACCGGGCATGCCTTTACCCTTCGGTACGCGTCCCGGAGAAGTCGCCGCGCCGTTCGAGCCCTGATGACGGTGGAATTTGGAACCGTGCTTCATGGGTCCTCTGTGCTGGCCGAATCTCTTGATCGCGCCCTGATAGCCCTTGCCCTTCGAGACGGCGGTGGCATCCACCATATCGCCCGCTTCGAAGATGTCGGCCTTGATCTCAGCCGCGACTGCGTACTCTTCCGCGTTTTCAAACGCGAACTCACGGATATATCTCTTATAGGAGACACCCGCCTTGTCGAACTGGCCCTTCACGGGCTTCGGGACAAGTTTTTCTCTCTTGTCGGCAAAACCGACCACGACCGCCTTGTAGCCGTCTTTCTCTTCCGTCTTTACGCGAAGAACGGAACAGGGACCTGCCTGAAGGACAGTCACCGGAATGAGCAGACCGTTCTCATCGAAGATCTGCGTCATGCCGACTTTTGTTGCCAAAATCGCTTTCTTCATGTTTCCCTCCTGTTTTCTACAGCGGATTAGGCTCTCGCCCAATCATCCTAGAGTCCAGCAGATACTTGTATATCGACTATTCCAGGATTTCCTAACTACTTTCGGTGTCTCAACTGCATCAAAGGTTTTTGATGCTGATGCTGACACCGGCCGCCAGCTCGAGTTTCGAGCAAGCATCCACCACCTTCTGGCTCGGGGTCAGAACGTCGATCAGTCTCTTATGAGTTCTCTGCTCGAACTGCTCCCGGGAGTCCTTGTACTTATGCACCGCACGAATGATGGTAACAACCTCTTTCTTCGTCGGAAGCGGTACAGGACCGCTCACCAGCGCGCCCGTCTTCTTCACCGTCTCCACGATCTGCTTCGCAGCCGCGTCGATCAGCTGATGGTCGTACGCCTTTAAGGTGATTCTCATGATGTTCTTTGCCATAAAAAAGTCGCCTCCTTTTCGCACTTTTTCAGAAAGTACGACAAGCGGTGACTGTACACATGTCCGTGCGTGTCCTAAGACCCGGCACTTTTCTTTCTGCCCGCGTATTGCAGAACCCCGTATACAGTGACTTGTCGCCAGTTTTGCAACTTGACATTCGCTCCACGGAAAACCCGGCGCTGTAAGCGCCAGCAACCTCACGCTTCATCGCTATCATGCCACAGCACGCTATAATATAGCACAACGTTTTCTGAATTGCAAGCAGTTTTTTTGCAGTTTTTTTGCTTTTTTTCAGCCCCGTCCGGCGCTTACTTCAGGAACCCGTCCACGATCCGCTCTTCGGCCTCTTTTTCGGTCAATCCGAGCGTCATGAGCTTTACGATCTGCTCTCCCGCGATCTTGCCGATCGCCGCCTCGTGGATCAGCGACGCCTCCGGCGAATTTGCAGTGATCTCCGGAATTGCTTCAATGTGCGCCTCGTCCATGATGATGGAGTCGCACTCGGAATGACCGGAACACATGGCATTGCCGTGCAGCTTGGAAACGAAGGTCTGGCGGGAGCGGTCTTTCGCGACCGAGCGGGACACCACGTTCGCCGAGGAGCCTTCGCCGTCGAGTTCCACCGTGTACTCGGACACCGCGAACTGGTCGTCATGCGTCATGAGACGTTCGTGAACGACGAGATTCGCCTTTTTCCCGAGCGTGGCAATGTTCTTCCGCACCGTGCTCGTCACGCCCTCGATCTGCACCATTTCCATCTCCATGTAGGAGCCTTCGTCCATCGTGACCTCCGTCACGGGATTCAGGATGCGCTTGCCTTCGCCGTCGCCCGAGCCGTAGTGCTTCTCGACGTACTTCACGCGCGCGTCTTTCTTTAAGAAGAAACGGTGCACGCCGTCGTGTTCGGAATCCTGGGAACCGCAGTTATGAATGCCGCAGCCCGCGACGATGAGGACGTCTGCGCCTTCGCCGATGAAGAAATCATTGTACACGGTCTCCGTCAGGCCGGAAGCGCTGATGACGACCGGAATGTGCACCGATTCCCTCTTCGTGCCGGGCTTCACGTATACTTCGATCCCCGTGCCGTCCGCCTTCGAGCGGATGTCGACGTTTTCGGTCGTGTTCCGGGAGTCGAGCGCCCCGTTCACGCGAAAATTGTAGGCGCCCATCGGCACCTCGTGCAGGTCCGCGACTTCTTCGATGATCCGTTTTTCAATCTCGTTCATGATCGTTCTCTTTTCTGTTTGGTCCCGTGCTTACTCAAACCGTCCGCAAGTGGGATACGCATCCCCGGTGCCGAGAAGTCCCGGAAGGACCTCCTCCTTCTTTCCGGCCTGCTTGAGTTTCCCGTCGGACAGGACGATGATCTCGTCCGCAATGTTCAGGATCCGCTCCTGGTGCGAAATGATGAGGATCGTACCGCGGATCTTCTCTCTTAAGTTCTGGAACACCTGAATGAGGTTCTTGAAGGACCAGAGGTCGATCCCGGCTTCCGGCTCGTCGAAAATCGTCAGGCGCGTTTTTCTCGCAAGCACCGTCGCGATCTCGATCCGCTTCAGTTCGCCGCCGGACAGCGACGCGTTCACTTCGCGGTTGATGTAGTCGCGGGCGCAGAGTCCGACCGCCGACAGGTATTCGCAGCCTTCCGCCACGGTGAGCTTGTCATTGCCGGAGGCAATGCGGATGAGGTCGAGCACCTTAATGCCGCGGAAGCGTACCGGCTGCTGAAACGCGAAACTGATGCCCATTCTGGCGCGCTCCGTGACCGACAGACCGGTGATGTCCTTTCCGTCGAACAGGATCGTACCCGCGGTCGGACGTTCGATCCCGGCAATGAGTTTCGCTAACGTCGATTTCCCGCCGCCGTTCGGTCCGGTCACGGCAATGAACTCGTCATCCGGAAGGACGAGCGACACGTCGTCGACGATCTTCTTTTCTTTGCCGTTCTCTTCGACCTGAAAACTCACGTGTTTCAGTTCAAGCATGGTCAACCTCCTCTGCCTTCTCCCTTGTCCGGAAAGGCAGTTTCTCATAACTCGGGCCCGCCAGAAGCGGGCCCGTCACTTTACCGGCCCGCTTCCGGGTCCGTTCAACGATCACTGATCATCAATCCTTTTTCCGGATCGACTCCTTCTCCGTCTTATCGCTGTCTTTTTTCCGGAATTTGGAGAAGAATCCCTTCTTTTCCTCCGGCGCCGGATTCGCATCGACCGGCGGGACGTATCCTTCCGGATGCTCTAACTGCACGATCGCCGATTTCTGCATCGGGATCCGGCAGTTCTTGTTGTTTCCGAATTCCACGATCACGGTATCGTTCGTGATGTCGATGACCACGCCGTAGAAACCGGACGTCGTCAGGACCGTATCACCGACCGCCATCGAAGCAAGCAAGGCCTTCTGCTCCTTCTCACGTTTCTTTTCGGGACGAATGGCGATAAAATACATCGCGCCGAAAAACAGCACCATCACACCGAGGTAGATGAACAGCGTTCCGCCACCGCCGCTTCCCTGATCGGTTCCCGTCGCGGAACCCATCGGAAGGCATCCTGCGAACGCCGTCATGGGAATGACCGTACCGATAACTGCCAAAATCTTTTTCATTGAGATCCTCCTGCCGTTGGCGCCGAACTAGCGCTCTTCTCCTTCTTTCAAAGAAGCCAACATAGTATATTTATAATCTTTAAACGTCCCTTTGTCAAGGGCATCGCGTATTTCTTCCATCAAATGATTGTAAAAATACAGGTTATGCAGGACGAGAAGCCGCATGCCGAGCATTTCCTTTGCCTTCAGAAGATGATGGACGTAAGCCCTCGAATAACGCCTGCAGGCGGGGCATTGGCAGCCCTCTTCGATCGGCCGCGGATCATTTTCATGACACTGGTTCATCAGGTTTAAGTGTCCCCGGTGCGTATAGGCGTGACCGTGCCGCCCGTTTCTCGATGGATAGACGCAGTCGAAGAAATCGATGCCCCGATCCACGCCTTCAATGATGTTCTCCGGCGTGCCGACGCCCATAAGATAGGTCGGCTTATCCTTCGGCAGATGCGGTACCGTCACGTCAAGGATGTGATACATTTCCTCGTGGCTCTCGCCGACCGCGAGGCCGCCGACCGCATACCCGTCAAGCCCGAGTTCCGAGATCTCCTTTGCGTGATCGATCCGGATATCCTCAATGATCCCGCCCTGGTTGATCCCGAACAGGAGCTGTTCTTTATTGATCGTTCCCTCGAGGGAATTGAGCCGCTTCATTTCCGCCTGACAGCGTTTGAGCCACCGCGTCGTCCGTTCCACGCTCGGAAGGATGTATTCCCGTGAAGCAAGCGCCGGCGGACATTCGTCGAACGCCATCGCGATCGTCGACGCGAGGTTCGACTGGATCTTCATCGACTCCTCCGGTCCCATGAAGATCGGACGGCCGTCAATGTGCGACCGGAAATAAACGCCCTCTTCCTTGATCTTTCTCATTTCCGCAAGGGAAAACACCTGAAAGCCTCCGGAGTCGGTCAGGATCGGCTTGTTCCAGTTCATGAACCGGTGCAGACCGCCCAGGTCCCGGATCAGTTCATCGCCGGGTCTTACGTGCAGGTGATAGGTGTTTGAAAGTTCGATCTGCGTCCCGATCTGTTCAAGGTCTTCCGTCGATACGGCGCCCTTGATCGCGGCCACGGTCCCGACGTTCATGAACACGGGCGTCTCGACCGTGCCGTGCACCGTCGTCATCCTGGCACGCTTCGCCATGCCTTCGGTTTTCAGAAGTTCATACTTCAACGTCTTTCCCCTTCAAAAAAACGGGGCTGCCTCCTGCCTGAGCACGGAAGCAGCCCCGTTTCGAATCTCTTATTTCTTCGCGATCTTCTTTTTCCCGATCTTCGTCTTGAACAGGTACCAGATGGCGCCCGCCAGGCAGACCGAAGAATAACCGCCGACCACGATGCCGACCATAAGCGGCAATGCAAACTCGCGGATCGACGTCACGCCGAGGATGTACAGCGCCACGACCATGACGAGCGTCGTCAACGACGTGTAGATCGAACGACCGAGCGTCTGCGTGATCGAAAGGTTCACGATCTCCTTCACGTCCGCCTTCGACCCGAGTTCCTTCAGGTTCTCACGGATACGGTCGAAGATGACGATCGTGGCATTGATCGAATAACCGACCAGCGTCAGCATGCAGGCGATGAACGTATTGCCCACGGTCCAGCGGAAAATCGCATATCCGGCAATGACCACCAGAACGTCGTGCAGCAGCGCAAGGACGGAGGAGGAAGCGAACCGGATGTCGCGGAATCTGAGCCAGATGTAAAGCAGCATTGCGATCGTGGCCAGGATCACGGAGATGATGGCCGAGCGGGCCATTTCCGCGGAGATCGTTCCCGTGATGTTCTCGTAAGTGATCTTCGAGGCATCCACGGAGAACTGCTCTTCCAGCACCTTATACATGGCCTCACGCTGTTCCTGCGTCAGTTCCTTCGTCTTGATGAGGACTTCATTGGAGTCCTTGACCGGCGTCAGAACGACGTCCGTGGAACCGATGGCTTCGGCGATCTGCGGCTTGACGTCCGCTTCGAGTTCCGCCACGGTTCTCGATTCATTGAAGAAAACGTCCGTGGAGGTGCCGCCGACGAAATCCAGGCTGTAGTTCAACGGATAGGTGGAACTGCCGTGGATCACCATAAACACGATGCCCGCAACGATCACAAGACCGGAGATCGACAGGAAGATATGCTTCTTCCCAAGGAAGTTCTTCGCCTTCGCCGGCTTCTTCTCGCCGTACCACTTCTTGTCCTTCAGACCAAGCGCGTAGAAGGATTTCAGAAGGAGTTTCGTCACGACGAGGGCCGTGAACATCGAAAGCACGATGCCGATGGCGAGCGTCACGGCGAAGCCCTTGACCGGGCCGCTGCCGAAGATGAACAGCACGACGGCGGCAATGAGCGTCGTCACGTTTCCGTCGATGACCGCCGAAAGCGCTTTCGAGAAGCCGGCGTCGATCGCGTTCGCGACGGAATTGCCGAGGCCGATCTCTTCCTTGATTCTGGAGAAGATGATGACGTTCGCGTCGACCGCCATGCCGATGCCGAGGATGATACCTGCGATTCCGGGCAGCGTCAGCGTGATTTCCTTATTAAAGATCGCGAGAATGACGACCATCAGTCCCGTATAGAATACAAGCGACAGAGATGCGCAGAAACCGGGCATCCTGAAGAGCACGATCATGAGCACGCAGACGATCGCAAGGCCGATGAGGGCCGCGATGAGCGAGGTCGAGATCGCATTCGTTCCGAGGGTCGCGCCGACGACCTGCGAGCGCAGTTCGGTCAGTTCCACCGGAAGCGCGCCGATACGGATGAACGACGCCAGACTGGACGCCTGCTCAAACGTGAACGAGCCTTCGATCTGGCAGTTCGGGGAAGTGATCTGCTCTTTGCAAGTGGGGTTGGAAATGACGTTCCCGTCGTAAATGATGTAGAGCGGCTTTTCCGTTCCCGCGATCTCTCCCGTCACTTTCGCGAACTTGGTCTGTCCTTCTTCGGTGAACGTCAAAAGAACGATGTAGTTGTTGTCATTGTCCGTACCGACCTGGGCGTCCGAAATGTCATTGCCGTCAAGGGCTTTCGAGCCTTCGGGATCCGCGGAATCGGTGCAGAAGATCAGCGTTCCGGGACGGCCGAGTTCTGCGAGCACCTGATTGGCATCCGTCTGCCCGGGGATGTCAATGGTGACGCGGTTCGCGCCTTCCTGATAGACCTGCGCCTCGTTGGAATAATCCGCCACACGGAGCTGGATCTTCTGGATCGTGTCCGCCATGTCCTGCGGCGAAGGATTCTCTCTCGTGGCTTCATACGTGATCGACACGCCGCCGCGGAGGTCCAGGCCGAGTCCGATGGAGCTCAACGAGCCGACCCGGTCCCAGCCGAAGCCGCGGACCGCCATGAACGCGATCAATGCAAACACGGCCAGAAACAGAATGAGACTGATCACGCCGCGCTTTTTCGAATAGATTTTCATCTTTTCTTTCCTCTTTCCATCTTACAATACTGCAATGCGCAGAATCGCGCACCATAATAGCGTAATACTACAATAAAACAAATTAAAAGTCAAGAACACATTTTAAGGCGGCCGGTCCGCGGCCGCCTCCTGATTCATTCCACCGTATAGGTAAACGTGACCGGCACATAGACTTCACCGGTGGAGAGCGTCGCTTCCAGCGTGACCGTATAGGTGCCCGCGGGCAATGTGCCCTTTTTCCTTAACGGAGCGGCAAAACCGGTCAGCGTGAAATTGTAGGCTTCCAGCCGCTTGATCTCAGCCCGGTTAAAGATGTGGGAATTAACGGTCGTTCTCTTTCCGGCCGCATCGGTCGCGACGACCTTTATGACGGCCATCGGGTAGTTGGTATCGGTACGGAGCATTTTGAAATCGTCCGGTCCGGTGATCTCGCGCTCTTCGCTGAGTTTGAACCACGATTTCTCGTAAGGCTTCAGACCCAGGAACTCCGCCGGCGTCACCGGAATGTAATCTTCCTTAAAGAGATTTGAGAAAGTATACTTGTACTCGATACGGCCGCTGTAGTTGTAGAACACGTCGCTGGTCTCATCCTTGACCTTGTAGAATCCCGCTCTCTGATCCTGGATCATGACGTAGCTTTCTTCTCCGTTGATCGATCCGTCTGAATTCCGGACCACCACCGCGTCTTCGATCGCCATCATCGTGTGTCCGGTGCTCCGGTTGTCGCCCTGAGAACACATGATGTCCGCGGGCTTCACGAGCGCGTAGCATTCATACATCTTCTGCTCTCCGGTATCCCGGCAGATCATCGTTGTCGTCACGTAATGCCCCGAGCCCGTCATTGCGAATTCCTGCGCCTCGAAATCATAGGTGAAATCGCCGACCGGATAAAAGCCGTTGTACTTCGTCTGCGTGTAGGAGACCATGTTGCTCTTGATGCTGTTGCAGACGGTCATCAGCGCCCAGTTCGTGGAACCGGTGCAGGTGTTTCCGAGGGAACCGTTCACGGCCTGGCCGAGATTCGGGAACTGGATCATATTGAATCGGTCTGTATAGAGCCTTCCTGTGTTCTGATTGTAGTATTCGATGAAGCCGAACAGACAGGCGTTGTAATCCGTGTACGGCAGGCCCGCATAGCGGTCATACTGCTTGAAAACGTACAGTTTGTCCGCGACCGCGCCGGTCTTCTCGTAAGTAAAGGTCTCCGGCGTATACCACTGGATCGACAGCATATCATGCATCGCGCGGACCGCGGTCGCTCTCATCTCGTCGACCGTCGGCTCATGGTCAAAGGTGTAGACCGGCAATTCCTTCATCGGCTGATCCACCGCAAAAATGTCAAATTCTTCGGCTTCCGTGACAGGTTCCGAAGAGGGTTCCGAAGAAGGTTCCGTCTCCGGCGCATCCGTGCCGCTTTCTTCCGTCTTCGAAGTGGGGTCCGCTTCCGCAGATCCGCCGTTCCCCGAACATCCGGAAAGCATGGCGATCACAAGTGACAATACCAGCAAAAACGCTATGAACCGCTTTGTGCCCAATCTCATCATTTTATCCTCCGATCCGGTTCCGTAAACTCCGAAACCGTAAATGTTTCCCCCGTAGTGAGCGTCACCTTCAGACGGTATTGTTCACCGGGCTCGGCCTTCCGTTTTTCTTCCGGCCATTCCTCCGTCATGTAATCCACACGGCAGGCGTGGGCAACGCCTCGTCCGATCTCGCCCCGATTGAACGCGTGGAACCCGATCCGCTCTTCCGTTCCGTCTTCTCTGACCCGAACGAGCTTCATCAGTGTCATCGGGTAGTTCGAGACCGCCGTTCTCGTTTCAAGGTCTTCGAGACTCTCAACTGCCCTGTCGTCTGACAGCCGCGCTTCGCCGCGTTCATACGGTTTCTTTCCGAGAAACTCCGCGGTCGCCACCGGAATGTAGCCCTGGTCAAACAAGAAGCGGAAGGTGTTGTCGTGATGGATCCGGCCGCTGTAGACGTAATCCTCGCCACGCGGTCCCGTCGGGAAGTGATAGCCGCCGGTCCTCTGATCCTGAGTGGTCACGATGCTCTTTTCCGGGTCGATCGTGCCGTCCGGCCGGAAAACGACGGTCGGCGCGGTCGTCACCATCATCGAATGCCCCTTGGAGCGGTCGTCGCCCTGCATGTCCATGATGTCGCCCGGCAATGCCTTGGCGTACGCTTCGAAGACCTTTTTCTCTCCGTACTTCTGACAGATCTTCACCGTGGTCACGGTCTCCGGAACGTCGAGCTCCGCGAATTCATTGATGCTAAAATCGTACTCCAGACCGCCGACCGGATAGAACCCGTTTTTCGCGGTCAACGTATAGGAGATCAGGTTGCTTTTAATGCTGGAGCAGACCGAGCAGATCGCGAAACCGGTGGAACCGCTGCAGGTATTGCCGATCTTCCGGTTCACGGCCTGACCAAGCGTCGGATACTCGGGGTCCTCCAGGTCTTCCGTGCGAAGCCGTCCGTCCGGATCCAGATACTCCAGCATGCCGAACAGACTCACGTTCACGTCGGTATACGGAAGACCGCCGTTCTTGTCGCCTTTCGGGAAAACATAGGTCTTCCCTGCCGCCGCGCCGCTCTTCCGGTAACTGAACGAGACCGGCGTATACCACTGGACCGATAGCATGTCGTGCATAGCCCGGACCGCCGCAAGCCGCATCTCAAGCGGCGTAGGCTCGTGATCGAACGCGTAGTTCGGCGCTTCGGCCATCGGAGAAAGGAGGACCGGGTTTTCGATCTTCGAGTCGTCCGGAAGCGGATTCTCTTTTTCCTTTCTCTTGAGTTCCGCCTGTCCCATCGTATAGGAAGCGAGTCCGAACAGCCGGCCGATATACCGCATGTCGGGGTAACTCCAATGATACAGGTCGGTCCCGACCGGCACGTTTTCGCCGTTTCGAAGTTCATTGAGTTCATAATGCTCCGTCGGGATCACGACGAGGTTCTCGATCTTCCCTTCGAGCGTATGAAGGCTCCGGTTGAACGCGCGGGACCGCTCGACTTCTTCCGGTGACGCCGAAGCGAAGGTCTCCGACACTTCGCCGACAATGATCGGAAGCGAGCCGTGATCCTGTCCCGTTAACATGGAAAGAAACTCCCGAAAGTCTTTGACGAACCACGGGAAGGTCTGGCAATAAGCGTCCGGAAACCGGCGGTCGTCTTCGCCCTGCATCCAGTTGAATGCGGCGAACCGGATGTTTTCCGACCGGAAGCCTTTTTCCCTGAGTTCACGGAATACCCGCTTCAAAACCTCCTTCAGCTGGCGGTACAGAAAACTCGTCGGATGGTCCGGGTCTTCGCCGAAAGACCGCTGCAATTCCGACGGACAAAGGACGGTCGGGAACCATGAGCCGCGCAGCCGGTAGCGTTCTTCCTTCTTATTTGCGCCTTCGATAAAATAATGTTTCGCGCCGTCCAGATCCTCGTGCATCAAAAGCGAGGTCCCGCCCGCCGCGAATTTCACGATCAGGGCAATGTGCTTTTCCCCGTCGTAACGTGTATTTAAAAACTCTGCCATGCCGAGCTCCGGCCCGATGTGCGTCCGGTCCTTGCCAAGCCCCTCTCTCACCGGCTCATAACCGGTATGATCCATGACCACTTCCCCGTCCGTCCGTCTCCGGTAGCCGAAGAACAGAACGTTCTCGTAAACGGAATGGTCCCGCTCTTTTTCCGGAGCGGATTCAAAAGAAGAAGAGCCGGAAGCATTGGATTGCCCCGACAGAATGTAAACGTCGATTTTCGTTTTGGAATGATCCAAATTGTCCATGATGATTGTTTGCCTTCTTGAAAAATGTCCGCGGACACGGGGATCGTGCCCGCGGACTCCTGTTTCTTTAAACTTGCTTATTGTACCTTGAACTTGTAAGCGGTGGTATCCGTCGGATCCTCCGTGTTCGTGAAGTCTCCGCTTTGCACCGTATGACCGCTCTCGACCCAGTTCGTCGGATTCGCCACGAAAGTGCCGCCTGTGATGTGGATGGTGCTCTTGCTGGAGTTCGTCTTTGTTAACGTCTTCACATAGCCGCCGTAGATCCACGCGTCGCCCGGAGTCGCCGTCGCGCCGGTATTGCCGTTCGCGCTGATGGTTCCGACCGTTCCGCCGTGTACTTCGATGGAGCCGTTGTAGATGCTCGCCGAAAGTACCGAGCCGCCTGTGATCTTCACGAGACCGCCTGCGTAGGTTTCGCCGCCGTAGGTCAGCGAACCGCCCGTAGACGTCGCCTGGATCCCGGGCACAGAGCCGCCTTCGATCAGGAAGACACCGGCGATCTTAGAGGTGCCGTCCACCTGCATGGCGAGCGGAAGGCCTTTGCTTCCGGCGCCGTCCACGGTCTTCGTGGCACCGATCGTACCGTCGGAGATCCGTACGATGCCGCCCCGGGTGGAGACCTGTCCGGCGTTCGAGTTCTTCGCAAAACCGTTCAGTATGGAACCGCCGGTCATATGGAAGTAGACGTACTGCCGGATATCAATGTTTCCGCCGACAGCCTGTGCGAAGCCGTCCGTAATGAGACCGCCGGAGAACTCGACATCCTGCCACTTCGTGGTGGACGAGGAACGGAGGTAAATATTGCCGCCCGAGTTCGCTTCTCCCCAGGAGATCTCACCGCCGGTGATCCGGACCGTACAGCCGAGTCCGACGATCGCCACGTTTCCGCCGAGGTCATTGCCGTTCGTGAGCGTCTGCGTCTTTCCTTTGGTGATCGTACCGCCGGTCATCGTAAACGTCTTGCTGGAACTTGCGAAGTAGATGTTTCCGCCCATCCGGTCGAGGCCCGCGTCCGTGGTGTTCGGATTCGCTGCCGTCTGACCGCCCGTGATCGTACCGCCGGTCATATTGAAATGACCCTGCGAGTAAATCGATCCGCCTCGCGGTCCGACGCCGCCTTCCAGAACGCCGCCGTGCATGTTGAACACGGAATTCGCGCCCATCCAGAAGCCGCCGCCGACACTGAGTCCGGTGCCGCCCTTCAGCGTGCCGCCGTAGATCGAGAACTCGTCTCCCTCGTCACCGTTCACATACGCGATCGGACCGTATCCGGTCTTCACGCCGGAAGCGTCGATCGTGCCGGCGTAGATCTCGACTTTCGAACCGCCGCGGGTATTGAAGATACCGTTGCCGGAAGTGTTGCCGAACGTTCCGGTCTCTTTGATCGTGCCGCCGGTCTTGCAATCCGTGATCTTTAACGTGCTTCCCGCAGTCAGGTGGAAGACCTTCGCCGTGGAATTGATCTTATGTCCGTTCAGGCAGAGGTTCACTGATTTGCCCGCGAGATTCGTCTGAGCGGAAACCGTGACGTCCGTCGTCAGGTAATAGTTGCCCGATTCGGTCGGAAGGCTCGTGCTTTCCGTCCATTCCTTCCAAAGCAGGTTCGCGTGTCCATGCGCTCCCGCCGTCAAATTGCCATCGCCGCAGATGCAGTGCATGTGCAGGCTGCTCGTATCGTTCGTCGCGATAAATGACATTTCCGCGAACAGCTGACCGAGCGCCAGGCAATCCTTGTACGACAGATGCGCCGTATCCGTTCCGACCGCAGTGCTCGTACCGTTCACCATCGCGTTGGTCGCAAAGTTTCTCGAAGGAACCACGTACGTATCGCTCACCACGCCCGGAAGCGTATCCTGCATGTCAATGAAGGCGCGGTTCGTCGCCACGTTCGACGCCGTCGCGCTCGAGAAGGTTTCGGAGATCTCACCGACCACGAACGGCAGTTTCGAATAATCCTGACCGGTCACTTCGCTGACCTTCGCCCGGATCTCTTCCACAAAGCCCTTGAATGCCGCCGGGTACGGTTCCGGTCTCGTCCGGTCTTCTCCGCCCTGCATCCAGCTTACAGAGATGAACCGGATGTTTTCCGGTTTGTAGCCCATGGCAATGAGCTTGTTGTACAGCGTCTCGATCTCTTCCTTGAGTCCGCGTGAAAGGAAACCGGAAGGATTGCTCGGATCCGCCGCGACCATTGCCTTGACCGCGTCCGGGAGAAGCGATTCCGGATACCAGGAACCGCGCTGATTATAACGGTCGGCGGAATCGCCGGTCTGAGAAGAAGCGTTCTGGATCACGCCGTTCTCGTCGGTATAACGGATCAGGCTGGTGCCGCCGGCCGCATACTTGAAGATGAGCGCTTCCCTGTCCGCATCCTGATACAGCGAGTCGAGGTATTCCGCCATACCGAGTTCCGGTCCGATGTAACCGGTCGCATAACCCATGCCCTCTTTCACCGCTTCGAAGGTCGTACGGTTCTGAACCACGGTGCCGTCCGTATTCTTACGGAAGTAGTAATACCGGACGTTGTTGTAAACGTTCGTATCCCGGACGCCTGCCGCCTCGCCGTTTTCGATTGAAGAACTGCCGGAAGCGTTCGACTGACCGGCTAACATATAGATGTCCAACTTCATGTCGGAATAGTCTCTGGACAGTTTGTGTCCTTTGTTCACCGAGTCATAGACCACCTCGTACGCAGCGTCGTCCGACTTGAAGTACTGCTTGTAATCCGTCTCGGATTCCGCGAAGAGCGTGTCCGTCGGAACGCTGACAAAGATTTCGGCTCCGTCCGTGAGCGCGCCGCCGAGCGTAATGTTCGCCGCTTTGCCGTTTAGGTTCGCCGTGCCGTTATCCTTGATCACGGGATTACCGGAAAGCTGGATCTTGCCGCTGTCCGCCCGGACGCCGCCGACGTTGCCGGAGATTTCGCCGCCCTTCATGATGAACGCGTCGTCTGCCTTCGCGTTGTAGAAGATCGTCACGCCGCCGTCTAAGATGCTGCCGTCCGTTTCGCCGCCGGTAATGAGGCCGCCCTCCATGATGAATCTAGATTCGGTCTGCCAAACAGAGACGTTGCCGCCGACGTTGCCGACCGCCTTGCCGCCTTTGATCACGCCGTCCTTCATCGTGAAGATACCGCGGACCGCAACGTTGCCGCCGAAGCCGCCGTCAGTTCCGACCTTCGTCGCCGTACCGTTTTCGATCGTGCCGCCTTCCATCGTAAAGACGGAATTCGTATCAAGCTGCACGTTGCCGGAGTGCCGCGCCTGGCCGTTCTTAATGACCGCGTCGCCCTTCAGCTCCATATCCGCACCGTTTGCGAGTTTGATGTTGCCGGCGTATTTCGCAGCCTTGCTGTCCGAGATTTCCGCGGTCTCCTGAACGATGAGTGTCGCTCCCTTATCCACGAGGATGTTGCCGGCGCTTTCTTTCGCCTCGCCTCCGGTCACCACGGCCGTTCCGCCGATCGTGACCGTGTTGTGGTTCTCAGGCTTGTTCGTATTCGTATGCGCGTAAATGTTGCCGCCGTCTCTTCCTGCATAGCCGTTTTCGATCCGGCCGCCGGAAATGACCGCTTCGACCGAATTGCCGTCGGTCGCGATGTTGCCGCCGTAATAATTCTCGACGCGGCCGCCGCTGATGAGGCCGTCTGACATCGTAAAGTTCGCGCTCGTCAGATTGATGTTGCCGCCTGCAGAGAAGGCATTGGCCGTTACAAGGCCGTCCTTCACCTGACCGCCGACCATAACGAGTTCCGCGTTGATGCCGTACATCGTGATGTTGCCGCCGTAGTTCGCCGCGACACCGTTCTCGATCGAGCCGTCGGCGATTCCGACCTTGTTCGTCGAGTAAATGTTGCCGCCGGACTTCGCCTGACCGCCGGTCACCGTACCGCCGATCATGCTGACAGTGCCGGCGCTGTAGATGTTGCCGCCGGTGGACGGCGTGGAGCCGCCCTCGATCGTTCCGTCGAGGATATACAATGCGGAGTCCTTATTGTCCATGGCAATGTTTCCGCCGTAGCTGTCCGCCGTTCCGCCCTTCACGGTGCCGCCGAGAAGATATACTTCTCCGTAGCTTAAGATCGCGCCGCCCTTCGGTGAGCTGCCGCCTTCCAGGACGCCGCCCGTGATGACGACGGTCGAATTGGCTCCGCCGTAGATCGCGCCGCCGAGAGCAAGGCCCTTGCCGCCCTTCACCGTGCCGCCGTACAGCAGGAAGTAGTTGTCCTCATCCGTATGGATGTAAGCCACCGGACCGTATCCGGTCTCAACGCCTGTCGCATCGATCGTACCGCCGAAGATCACGACTTCAGAGCCGCCGCGGATGTTAAAGATGCCGCTGCCCGCGTTCGACGCGAACGTGCCGGTTTCACGGATCGCGCCGGTGCCCTGGCAGTCCGTAATGGCAAGCGACGCTCCCGCGGTCAGGTGGAAGACCTTCGATGTCGCGTTCACCGTATGCCCCGCAAGGTCGAGAACGATCTCCTTGCCCTGAAGGGCGGTTTCCTTCGAGACCGTTACGTCTGTCGCCAGATACCAATGACCGTCTTCCGTCGGAAGCGCGGTGTTGTTCGTCCAGGGCTTCCACGTCTCAGACTTGTGATCATCGTGAGCGGATGCTTCGGTGCAGCCCGGGATCATGCAGACCGGATGCTCGTGTGAAGTGACCGTTACCGTGCAGGTCGCCTGGCAATCGCCCCGTTCCGGTTTCACCGTGATCACGGCCGAACCGATCCCGGTTGCGGTCACAACGCCGTTTTCATCGACCGTCGCGACCTTCTCATCCGACGATTCGTAGATCGCGGAGAGATAAGACGCTTCTTCCGGAGCAAACGTCGGAATGAGTTCGTTCGACGCGCCGAGGAAGAGCGAGAGTTCTGTTTCATTCAACGTAATGCCGGTCGCAGACACCGGTTCGCCGGAGACGGCGACGGTGATCTGCTTCTCGGCTTTGCCGTCCTTCGTCTTCACGGTGACGGTCGTCGTGCCTTCTTTTCTGAAGGCTTCCATGTTCCCTTCATTGTCGACGGAAACGAGTTCCGGATCTGCGCTTTCAAACGTTATGATCCGGTTCGCAGCGTTCGCAGGAACGACCGAGGCTTCGATCTTCCCGTGCTGCAGCTGACGGTATGTGATGCTGTCAGGCGCCGTGATCGAAGTCGCATAGGAACCCGCGAGTTCGAGCGCTTTTCCATCGCCGTAACCGACGACGTAGGCAGGATCCGCCGAAGTGAAGAACGCTTCCGCGCCTTCCACATAATTCGTCGTGAACACGCCGGTCTTCGTTTCCATCTTAACGGCAGCGTTCGTGCCGCCCGTCATTCCCTCGAGCGTCAGTTTCGCGCCGGAAAGCAGGACGATGGGGGCTCCGTCTGACGGGATATTCTCGAATTTCAGATCGCCCTTGATCCGGACCAGCGCGCTGCCCGCCACATGAAGGCCGTGATGCTTGTCGCCGCTTTCGCCGCACTTGATCGTAACGTTGTCGAGCAAGAGATCGCAGCCGTTGTTCGCGGATACCACACCGCAGGAACCCGACTTGCCGCCGATGATCGTGAGGTCGTGAAGTTCCATCTTCATGCCGCTGTAGGTGAAGACCGCCGAAGCCTTGTTCTCCGTTTCGACGTCGGAAGCGTCAATGGTGCCGCCGTACATCACGAGATCGGCCTTATAACTGAAGATCACGCAGCCCGCATAGCTTTCGCCGTGATAATGGCCTGCTAACGTACTGCCTTTCTCCGTTCCGATGATCGTCAGTTTTCCGTTCTCGCCCGTGGTGTAGATGCGGTTCGTCTTCGGGCCGTCCACACGGTAACCGTTCAGGCAAAGCACCACGTTCTGGTTCTTGCCTGTGGTTACGCCGCCGGAGAGTTTCACGTCTCCGCACAGATAATAGTGTCCTTCCGCCGTCGGCAGGTTCGTCGCCTTCGTCCACGGTTTCCACTCCACGTTCTGTCCGCAATCCGGGCAGGTGTGCTTGTCTTTGTGTGCGGTGACCGGATAGCCGCGGTCCACGATGAAGACGTACGCCGCCTTCTTGTTCTTGTCTCTGAGGACGTGGACTTTGTCGCCCACGCGGAGCGTCGCCTTTTCGCCGACGAAATGCGTCTTTCCGTCATTCTCAAAATAATTCGTGCAGTTGAAGACCTTCGTTGTCGAATCGAAAGTCTCGTTGTACTTCTTCAGATAATAACTTGAATTCGGATCGTCAAGTTTCTGCGTGCTGAACGTATTCGAGGTCAGCGTCAGGACGTCGCACCAGCTTGAGGAAGAACCGCCCGCCGCACTGAGTACTGCACTGCTGGAAACGACCTTCGTCACGGTCTGTCCATCTGCATCGAGGAAGAGGCCCATATTCTTCGCTGCATAGGAATCCATCTTTGACGCGAGTTCCTTCGTCGCGCGGACCCGGACCTGTTTTCCGTCGCAGGCCATGTCGAAGTAATAGAATCCGTCTTTCTCCGGCGTTCTCGTGGTCTCCTTCGTCGTGGAGTTATACTTTCTCGTCACGTTCCAGTAGATCTTCGTGTTCGCAAAACGGGTCACGACGTAGATCAGTTTCGCCTGGCCGTTCTCGTTCAGACAGGCGTGGATCCGGTCGTTCAACTGGACCGTGGTCGGCTCGCCGACGTGGTCGTTGTAATAACTGCTGACGTTGAACACTTCGCAGTCGTCCGCCATCGTGACGAGACAGGATTTTCCGTAATCCGTGCCTTCGATGGTTCGCTTCGCCTTGAAGGAGCGCTGATCCTTCGATTCGAAACTCACGACGTCATACCATGAGGCCTGACTGCCGTAATAGCCGAGCAGGGAGGAACTCGCCGAGGTGTACACCGCCGTGACGATGTCTCCGCTCAGTTTGAGACCGCAGAAGGTGACGGAATCGATCTTCGTCGCCAACGCCTTGTCCGCGGTCTTCACCGTGACCTGCTTTCCGCCGACTGCCATCACGAACTCATAATAGCCCGCCGCGTTCGGCGTTCTCGTAGTCGTCTTCGTCGTGGAGTTGTATTTTCTGGAAACGTTCCAGTAATGCTTGGAATCAAACTGACGGTTGATGACGTAGATCAGGATCGCCTTGCCGTCCTTCTTGATGCAATGCACCTGATCCCCGACGCGAAGCGTCGTGACTTCGCCGTAGTGATCGTCGTAATAATTGTTGACGCAGTAGATCTGGCAATTCTCCGCGAGCTCCACGTCGACTTCGTGTTTGAAGTCGGACGCGGTCGGTGACGTCTTCTTCGCATGGAAGTTCGTGTGCTCGTCATTGTTGAACTTCATGACGTGATGCCAGCTCGCCACGGAAGATCCGCCGGATCCGGCCGTCGCCGTCTGGACCTTGGACACGAACCCGTCCTTGTCAAAGGAAAGGACGAAGCATTTCGCGTTGTACTTGTCGATCTCGTAAGCGAGTTCCCGGTCTTTGACCTTGACCGTGACGACCTTGCCGTTGTTCGCCATCTCGATCTCGTAAATGCCGTCCGCGTTCGGTTCTCTCGTCGTGTTCTGGATGTCGGAATTCCACTTTCTGGTCACGTTCCAGTAGAACCGCTGATCCGCAGGAATACCGGCCGGGAACACGTACACGTAGGACTGCTTCGAAGGTTTGTACCGGAAAATGCTGAGCTTCATGCCCTTTTCCAGCGTCACCTCCGGAACGGGGTCCGCTTCATTGGACGTATCGTACACGAGGAAGCCGTTCTTGTCCGAAACCGCATAGGTGAATCCGGCAAAGAATTCATCCGTATTGACCGTCAGAGAATTCTTCGCAGAATTGAAGAGATAGACCTCCTCCATCAGCGTGCTGTAATTGCACTTCTCGACTTCGTAGGCTTCTTCAATGATCCCCTCTTCGTCCGCCTTGATGCAGCAGAACGGACGGGAATCCAGGAAGTTCATGGTTCTCGTCTCCTTCGTCTTCAGCGTCACGTGCTTGCCGTCGACGGACATCAGGAAGTGATAGTAACCGTCCTCTTCCCGCAATCTGGAAGAAAGACCGCCCTCCGACATGCCCATGTAGTACTGCAGGTCCACGTTATAGTAAATGGGGAGCTGCTCGCCTTCATAAGGCTCGTCTTCCTCCTCCGTCTCGGTCGGAGCCACCGTTTCGACAGGTTCCGTTTCCGTTCCGGAGCTTTCCACCGCTTCCGTTTCCTTTCCCTGTCCGAACCAGTTCTTCGCATTCAGACCGACGATGAGTCCGCCCGCTGCAAGCACCGCGAGAATCGGGATCAGAATCAACAGTTTCTTCTTCGACTTCTTCTCTTCCATTTCGCTTCTCCTATAAAACTATAGTATTTGTAAAAGTGGAAAATGCCCGGAGTTCAGGCATAACGTCATCATAAATAATTGCATAGTGATTCGCACCGGTATTGGCAATGAAGGACTCCATCTCCTCTTCCGGTTTGATCCTGGCCATCGGGTACGGCGCGCAGCCGTATTCCGTAAGGCGGTTTCCGATTCTTTCCGCCTGCGCCTTCGACGCATGGAAGGCAAATCCTCCGCCCTGCGTCTTTTTTAAGCGTCCGATCGTCAGCGTTCCTTCGGACAGATCGGAAGTGTTCGTCAGATAGCCGTTCTCTCCGCCGACCGTGCCCGTCTTTCCGGTGAGATCCGTCGGCGCGAAGCCGCAGGCTCCGACGTCCATTCCGTCTTTCGTGAACGTCCGAAGATCCGCATAGGTCGGCGTTTTTCCGCCGGAGAGGAACTTGAACACGAGTTCCGTGAACAATACCGGCAGGTCCGCTTCGCAGGCCGCCGCCACCTCATTGCCGACGATTCCGAGCGGCAGGCACATGCTGAGACCGTATTCCATGCTGAATTCCGTATGGCAGCGCACCTCGATCGCATCCAAATCATATTCGCCGATGAGTTCCCGGAGCCCTGCCGTGATGCGCACCGTCTTTTCCCGGTATTCCGCCGGCAGTCCCGAATAAGTCCTTCCGATCTCCGCGTCGGTTTTCTGATACAGATCAGACTCTTCCGGCAATGCTTCCGCCTTCCGGATGAGCGTCGAGCCGTCGATCGAATAGACTTCCGTCCCGTACACCTTGCGGAGCCGGGAAAGATCGAGTCCCGCGGCCGTGATGCCGTTGAAATTGTGACCTACCGCGCCGATCTTCGCTCTCCGAAGTTTCGACACGGTTTCCGCTGCCCGGAACAACGTTTTCAGCTTTTCTTCGTTTTCCGAAACCGGTCCCGGCAGGAACACGGCGGGCACGCCCATTTCCCGGAGGCTTCCGTACAAAGCGGCTGCCGCAGGCGCGGAAGAAAACTCCGTCCGCCGGCCGTTCAATTGAAACTCATTGACGGCCAGGATCACGATCGGCCGGCCGAAAAATGCCCGCGCCGCCACGGAAGCGAGACGGGGCTCCGACCAGGTGATCGGCACCAGTGCGACGAGATCATACGCGAAAGGACAAAGCCTTTCCTGAAGCGCCGATGCCTCACGGTAGGTGCTGACAGGCTCTTCGAGCGTCACCTCGGCGCCGAACGAGGACAGCGTCTCCGTCATGGAACGGAGCTGCGTCCTGAAAATGTTCGAATCATAGCCTTCGCAGAAAAAAGGCAGCAGCAATACTTTCGTCATATCGAATCCGCGATTCCTTTCAGGTAATCGTGCACTTCCGTCAGTGCGTCGATCTTCTCGCCGATCAGTCCGCACTCCAGATTCATGTATCCGTCGAAGCCGATCTCATTGAGCGCCTTGAACACCGTCTTCCAATCCGTGTGACCGTATCCCGGCTGCAGCCGGTTGTGATCACCGAGGTGCACGTGCTTGATCCAGTCTCCCGCATAGAGCACGCACTCGCGGAGGTCGTTCTCTTCCAGCGCGAGATGGAAGAAGTCGGCAATGAGCCCGAGATGCTTCGCCGCATCCGGCTCCGTCTTCTTCAGGACGTCCGTGCAGACTTCCATCGTCGTCAGATATTTCGTCTCGTACCGGTTGCAGGCTTCGAGCAGCATGAACGCGCCGTCCTCGCAGGCCCGTCCGAGTTTGTTCGCAATGCCGATGAACCGTTCTTCCTCCTCCTTCGGCATCGTCTTATAAGGATCAAACAGAGGCAGCGGATCCTGCGCCCTGTACTCGTATTCAAATTCCGTGATCGCGCCCAGTTTGTTCGCGATCTCAATCGACCGAAGGTAATACGGCAATGCCGCATCCCGGACCTTCGGATCCGGATCCATCAGCCGCCCGTACAGGTCCGCCGTCAGCACGAACTCGCAGACCTTCACGCCGGTCTTCGCCTCGAGGCCCTGCATCTCCGTCAGGTACTCGTCCTTCCAGTCCGGCCCGTCAATGAACACCGCCATGCCCGAATACCCGAGTTTCGAAAGCACTTCCGCCTTCTCCGTCAGCGTATTTCCCGGCACCATCTGATTTGTCGCGGATAATTTCAGTTTCATAATCTCCTCCATGACGGAATCTTTTCGTCGCAGTTCAAATCAGCGCTCAGAGGTCTCGTCACGCGCCGCTTTTCGCGGCACCTGACACATCGTTGGCGCGATGCAAATCACGCTCCGCGTGAACGCGCCTCCTCTCGCCTCGCCTGGCGGCTCGATGCCTCTCGCTATAGATTTGAACCTGCTCCGTCAGATTCCTGCGTGTTGAAATCGGTATGTAACTCATATTCACCTTGATTCCTTCCGCCGGGCGGGGATTCTGACCCGCCCGGTTTGAGAATCATCACCGTCTCCCGCTCGGCGCTGCTCATCCGCGAGCGCACAGAGCGTAAAACAGTCATCAGGAAGCGTGAGGCCTGGGGGCATTCCATGACGGAGCGCAGGCATCACGCTTCCGTATGAGATTAATACACTTTGAACATGTGCTCGCGGATGAGCTTCGCGAAGCCTACGCCGTTCTGAGTCTTGATGACTTCGTCGACTTCGTCGTCGTCGAGGGAGTCCGCAACGGCGCCAAGCGTTTCGATCCACTCGATGCCCTCTTCCAGAGCGTCGCGTCCGTCCTCGCGGTACGGATACTGATCGAAGGAGAACCAGCTGTCGTAGCCAAGCCGTTTCACCCAGTAGAGGTATTCGGTCGTCTCGATCGGATGGATCGTGCCGGCGATGCAGTCGTCGTCCCAGCGGCCGTAGTTGTCATTGACGTGGCAATGGAACAGCTTGTTCCCGTACATCTTCAGGATGTGGGCGGCTTCCGCCGGATTCTCAATGCCCATGATGGAGTGACCGAAGTCGAGGGTCACGCCGAGGTTCTCTTCGTTGACGTCATTGACGAGTAAAAGCGTCGAGGAAGCGTCCGACATAAAGGAGCGCATCTTCGGCTCACGCGGTTTGTACTCGATGGAAAGCTTGATGTCCTTCCGGTAGTTCGCGCATTCCTTCATCGCGTCGCGGATCCACGTGCGGCTTTCCATGTAGTTCGTGGTGAACGGATAGTCGTAGCCGTCCTGACCGTTCCAGACCGTGACGATCTCACCGCCGAGGTCTGCGCAGATGTCCATGAACACCTTCGTGTCGCGGATCGCTTCCTGACGGATCGCCGGATCCGGGCTCGTGAACGCGCCGTGTCCCCATTTCCGCTGAGCGAAATAGTCGGGGATGATGGAAACGAGCTGCAGGTCGTGCGAGCCGATGAGGTCGCGGATCTGCTCGACGTTCTTTTCCGTGATATGCCAGGTGCCGCAGAGTTCGCAGCCCGTGATCTTCTTCACGGATTTCGCGCGGTCAAAGAGCTGCTCGATCGAGTAGTCGTCATTGTAGCCGCAGGCCATGTAGCGGTCGACGTACTGTCCGACGTTGCTGAGTTCCACAGAATACTTTCTCTTCATTTTGGTTCTCCTTTATGTTGAATTCTTTTTGTAAACCCTTTTGTCCTCACTCCTGCATGATGAGGTAATACTGGCTCGGCCAATGCGGTCCTACGTGGAAACGGATCTTGCCGTCCAGATATTCGACCGGCACCTGTCCGCCGTAGAAACCGTCGGTCGTGATCGACCAGACCCGAAGATCCGGGACTTCCGTCTCGATCTCGATCTCGGCGTCAATGACCTCGATCTGGATCGGCAGATGTCCGTATCTCACCTGCTTCTCACCGTCGAACCACGCGTCCGAATTGCAGGCACGGCCCACGGTACAGAGGAGCATGTTATCGGACTTCGAGATCGGTTTGTCGTTTAAAGAACTTACTCCGACCACCGCGAAATCCGTATTGCAGGAAACCCGCATGCCGTTCAGTTTCATGTCGTAGGGCTGATTGGTATTGCCCGCCTTCACGTCCTTCGCAAGCATGCCGTAAACGATCTTGGTTCTAGGCGTATCGACTGCGCCTATCTGGCGGCTTAAGTCTCTCCAGACCTCACCGGTATCCGACATAATGACGTTCTTTGAACCTTCGGGAAGGAAGTGCCTGCCTTCCTTTCTAAGTTCCTCGACAACCGCCAGTTTCTCTTCCTTCGGGAACTCTTCCTCCGCGGTCCGGATCTCGTCGATCCTGTATTTTTCCTTCGCTTCCTCGTCGCTCATGTCGCCCGGAACAGCAATGATCTTATGGACTTCCATCCCGGTTTCCGCGAGCTTTTTGCTGAACTTCCAGAGGTTCTTCTCCGTGATCCGACCGCCGATGGTTTTCTTCGCCCGGGAAACGTCGCCCCGCCGAAGCATCAAAGCGCCGAAATAGAACAAACCAAACTTCGCCGGATCGTTCCAGACCGCAAAGATGCCCTCGCGATATGGGATCGTGCCGATCCCGTCCGTCGGAGATTCCTTGCCGAGGATCATGTCATCCCGGAGGTATGTGCTGTAGCAGTACGTATGAACGCTCATCCCGCTCCAGCCGTTCAATGCAGCCACTGCCGGAAACCAGATCGGTCCTTCCGCCCTGTAAGAGTTCGGAAGCGGCATGCTCCACTCGGTCTGGAAAATAGGATGCCCCGCCAGCCTGAACCCGGCGACGCCGCCGAGTGTCGAAACGGGATTGTCCAGGATGTGACGGTTCCAGCCTCTCTTCTCCTTCTCGTTCCAGAGCCAGTCGTAGAAATAACTGTTCGCCGCGAAGAAGTCCATGTTCCTCTGCGCATATGTGAGACCGTTTCCGGCGATCCACGTCGTATCCGAAATCGGGACCCGTACGCCTAGGGAACGAAGATGTTCATACATCTCTTCCGCGTATTTCCGTTCCAGATACATCCGAAACTCCACTTGAAGAAGGTCTTCCTGATCGAACGGAACGTAATCCTTAACGTGCGCTTTTCCGTCCCGCTCTTCGATCATGTCCGTGCGACCCTTTTTCCGAAGCCAGTCCACGTAAAGATCTTCGAGCATGTCCTCGTAGTAAGCGACCTTCCGGCAGAATTTGCTGTGCGTCTTATGCTCCCGGAACGTGTCATTTTCATTCGAGATCACGCAGGCCAGGAAGAACGGATCGTCCTTGTACCTCAGACCGGTATATGGATTGAAATGGTTCCAGAACCTGTCACAGAACTCCTTCTGAAGTTCGATCATGACCGGATCATAGTGGGCGTACCGCTTGACGTTGTCCGCAAGTTCATTGGCGAACTTCACGCCGTCTCCGGACTTGAATTTACGGTATGTGCACATGTCTACACATGCATAGATCCCGTGGTCCTTCAATGTCTTGATCCAGTAGTCCAGCCGGTCCATGGATTCCGGCGAGAACTCTCTCGTCGAAACCACCCGTTCTCCCGCGGTGACCCGGTAAAGATTTGGCGTCGCCCATTCTGAATCGAGCTGATGGAACCGCACGTAATTGACGCCGGTCTGCATAAGCCGGTTCGCGATCTTCTCAGCGTAATCGTGCTCCGGGAAGTTTGCTGCGCCGTTTAAGATGACGCCCCAGAACCGGGCAGGCGTTCCGTCTTCAAAACAGAATTCGTCACTGCCCTCCGGGATCGTCACGAAACCGTGCTTTCCGGCCGGACGCTCATTCTTAAACACGAATGAGATATCGACCGGCATGCGGTCATAATGCTGATATGTCGGAATGTAGTTCGACATGGTCCCTATCCTTTTCCTCGTCTATTACGCCTTTACAAGGAGATCACTCCTGCATAATGAGGTAATACTCGCTCGGCCAGTTCGGTCCGACGTGGAAGCGGATCTTGCCGTCGAGGTACTCGACCGGGACTCTGCCGCCGTAGAAGCCGTCCGTCGTGATGGACCAGACGCGAAGGTCCGGAACGTCCGTCTCGATCTCGATCTCGGCGTCAATGACCTCCATCTGGATCGGCAGATGACCGTAGTTCACCATCTTCTCTCCGTCAAACCAGGCGTCGGTATTCGACGCGCGGCCGACCGTGCAGAGCAGAATGTTGTCGGAATGCGTGATCGGCTTGTCGTTCAATGAGCTCATGCCGACGACCGCGAAATCGGTATTGCAGGAAACCGTAACGCCGTTCAGTTTCATCTCGTACGGCTTGTTCGTGTTTCCGGCCTTCACGTCCTTCGCAAGCATGCCGTAGACGACCTTCGTTCTCGGCGTGTCGATCGCGCCGACCTGACGAGACAGGTCTCTCCACATTTCGCCGGTGTCGCTCATGATGACGTTCTTGGTGTTGGTCAGGAAATGCTTGCCCTCCGCCTTCAGTTCCTCGACGACCGCCTGCTTTTCTTCTTTCGTGAATTCCGATTCCGCCGACCGGATCTCGTCGAGACCGTACTTCGTCATCGCTTCCTCGTCAGAAATATCATCCGGCAACGTCACGACCTTATGGACTTCCATCGCGGTGTCCGCCAGCTTCCGGCTGAGTTTCCAGAGGTTCGGATCGGTGACGCGGGCGCCGATCGTCTTCTTTGCGGGCGACAGGTCGCCGCGGCGGAACAGCATGGCGCCGAAGTAGAACAGGCCGAACTTCGCCGGGTCGTTCCAGCAGGCGAAAATGCCTTCCCGGTAGGGAACGCCGCCGATGCCGTTTGCCGGCGACTCCTTGCCGAGGATCATGTCGTCGCGAAGATAGGTGCTGTAGCAATACGTGTGGATGCTCATGCCGCTGTAGCCGTTGAACACCGCGACCGACGGATACCAGATCGGGCCTTCCGCACGGTACGAGTTCGACCAGGGCATATCCCACTCGGTCTGGAAGATCGCGTGACCTGCGAGACGGGATGCGCAGTTTCCGCCGAGGTGAGAGACCGGATTGTCGACGATGTGCCGGTTCCAGGTCTTCTTTTCGTATTCGCCCCAGCCCCAGTCGTAGAAGTAGTTATTGCAGGCCTTGAAGTCCATATCCTTCTCTGCGAAGGTAAGTCCGTTTCCGGCCGGCCACGACGTGTCGCAGATCGGCACCTTCACGCCGAGCGAACGGAGGTAGGCATACATATCATCCGCATATCTCTTTTCGAGCACCATGCGGAACTCCGCCTGCAGCAGGTCGGTCTGATCGAAGGCCTTATAGTCCTTCACGACTGTCCGGCCGTCTTTCTCTTCCAGCATGTCTGCATGTCCGTTCTCTTTCAGCCATGTGGCGTAGAAATCTTCGAACATGTCTTCATAGTACGGGATCTTCTTTCCGTACTGGCGGCTGCCCTTATGCTCTTTGAACGTATCGTTTTCGTTGGAAATGACGCAGGCCAGGAAGAACGGGTCGTCCTTGTACTTCAAGCCGGTGTAGGGATTGAAATGGTTCCAGAATTTGTCGCAGAATTCTTTCTGCAGTTCGATCATGACCGGATCGTAGTGTGCGTAACGCTTCACGTTCTGATCCATGTCGTTCGCAAATTTCACGCCGTCGCCGGATTTGAATTTCCGGTACGTGCACATATCGATGCAGGCGTAGATGCCGAATTCTTTCAGGGTCTTGATCCAGAAGTCAAGGCGCTCCATCGATTCTGGGCAGAGTTCTCTCGTCGAGACCACCCGCTCTCCCGCCGTCACGCGGTAATAGTTCGGTGTCGCCCACTCGGAGTCGAGCTGATGGAACCGGACGTAGTTGACGCCGGCCTGGCTCAAGCGCCGCGCGATCTTCACGGCGTAGTCGTGCTCCGGGAAGTTCGCCGCGCCGTTCATGATGACGCCCCAGAAACGCGCCGGGGTGCCGTCCTCGAAATAGAACGAATCTTTCCCTTCCGGGATCGTGACGAAGCCGTGTTTGCCGGCAGGCCGCTCATTCTTGAATACGAACGAGATGTCGACGGGCATTCTGTCGTAATGCTGCTGGTTTGGAACGTAATTAGACATGAACCGTCTCCTTTCGATGTACGGGCAATGATCTGAAAGGTCAAAATCACCCGATTTTTCACTAGTATAGTTTTACCACATCTCCGTCAAAAAAGGAATATCTATTTTTATATTTTATAAGAGTTTCAAGAGACGGGCCGTGAAATTCGGCCGCACAAATAAAAACCGCAGGGGATTCTGTCGAACCTCCTGCGGAAAGAGTTGTGTATACGGGTCTGACGCCCTCCGTCGTTTCTATTCGATCACGACCTGATTTCCTGCAAGTCTCGCCGTCTTTCCGTCCTGAACCGGCCGGATGCAGGTGATCCTGTCCGCCGCGAAAGCGTTAGTCACGGTCCCGACGGCGCCGCTGCCGGAAACGTACAGGACGGCATCCTGATCCAATGCATCGAAAACGATGTTTTGCTTCTCCACCGACCCGTAGGCGGTAAAGCCGTTCGCCGAGGATGCGACCTTCGGATTGCCCCGGAACGTGATGCGTCCCTTTGCGAGAAGCAGACCGCCGGCAATGAGCCCGCCGGAAAGGGTCAGGTCCGCATCGTCCCCGAAAACCTGAATGTTCGCGTCTTCCGAATTGCCGCCGTATTCCGAGATGCCTTCGCGGATCGTGCCGCCCGAGACAGTGGCGATCCCTTCGACCCGTAGATTGCCGCCGACCTTGCTCGAACCGCCGGATAACATGCCGCCCGACATCGAGAACTGCCCGTTCTTGGCGACCGAAACGTTCCCGCCGACCCCGTTCAGCGCTTCGCCGTTCGAAATCGTGCCGTTCGCAAAACTCACAGACCCCGCCGAAACGCAAATATTCCCGCCGCCTCCGGTCCGCGCTTCATTGCCGGAGATCAAACCGCCGTTGATGAACACCTGCGGACCGGCGCCGCCGTTCGGGGCGTAGAACGTCAGGATCCCGCCGCCGGAATTCCCGGATCCGCCCGAGATGACGCCGCCGTTCATCGTGAACTTCCCTTCATTGGAAAGCACGGAAACGTTGCCGCCGCCGGAGCCGTTGTCACTGGTCCGGCCGTCCGAAATGATTCCGCCGTTCATGACGATCTCGCCGGAATTGGAGATGTTCCCGCCGTGGCCGCCGGAATTGCTGCCGGTTTCCGTGACGTAGGAATTCGCCCGGCCGCCTATGATCTTGCAGTTTTCACCGATCTCCAGATAGCCTTTGGAAAGAACGCAGATATTGCCGCCGGTGGCTCCCGTGCCGCCCTGGACGGTGCCGCCGTAGAGATAACACTTGCCGCCGCTACGGACCATGATGTTCCCGCCCGAGGAATCGGGCACATACCCGTCCCGGATGACGCCGCCGTACATCGTGAAAACACTGTTCAAGTGAACGTAGACCGAGCCGCCGAAGTGGTGCGGCGCCGTCTTTCCGCCGATAAACGTGCCGCCGTACATCGTGAATGACGTGTTCGGCTGGAGGGCGATGCACGCGCCGTCATGATCGCGCGTCACCATGTCGCTCGCGTCAAACGTGCCGGCATACACCGTGCAGGAGCCGTACGCGACCCAGATGAGCGATCCCTGGTCGGTATCGCCGATACCCTTCACGTAACCGGGCGTCTTCTGACAGTCGGTGATGACGAGCGAACTGTCCTGCTTGAAGACCGAGAACACGCGCCGGGACATCATGCCCTGCACTTTATGCCCGTTCAGGCAGATCACGACCTGAGCGCCCTCGTTCGTCGTGCTCTGACCGGACAGTTCCATGTCGCAGTTCAGGAAATAATAGCCGGTATCGGTCGGCATCTTGTCCGCAACGTTCCACGGTGCGAAACGGATCTCCTCGCAGACGTGATCCGGGATCCTGTCCCTGCACTCTTCCGTGCAGAGGCAATGCACGTGATTCGCCTCAATGCCGGGCACCCGTTCCACGATGTAGACCGACTTCACGGAGCCGTCCCTGTTCTGCACGACGCTGATCTTGTCCGAAGCGTAAAACTTCGTTTCCTTCAGGCCGCGGACTTCCGAATACTCGCTGACGTTGTAGACCGGAACGTCTTCCGGCAGATCCAGTTCCATCGAATAGCCGTGTCCCGTCGCGCTCATGTTCAGTGTGAAATGCCGCCCGTCGACTTCCGTGATGTAAACGTTGTAGTACAGGTATCCGCCGGCGACCTCGTCAATCGTTTTCACGTCCTCGACGACGCGGTTTTCATCCAGTTTCGCGGCAAATACCTTCAGTCGGTCCATCGTCGAAACGAGCTTCTTCTTTTCGACGCGAAGCTCGACCGAACGGCCGTCGCCGGCCACCAGCACGTGATAGTATCCGTCCGTCTTATCAACTGTCCGGAGCGTCATGCCGTCTTCGGAGTGCGCCGCACTGTAATTGTAATAAAGCTGATAGTCGGCAAACTCGTCCGGCGCTTCCGAGGACTCCGCCGGTGTCGCGTCCGCTCCGTCCGTCGGCTGCACGGTCTCGTTCGGACCCTTGCACCCGAACAGGACGATGCCAAGCAGAAGTGTCAACAGAACCGCTGCCGGGCCGGTTTTCTTCCAACACGCTTTCATCATGCCCGCCTCCTTACTTCAGATCCTTCAACAGGCTCATCAGTTCATCGACAAAGATCTCCGCCGTGCCCTTCACGAATCTGCATTGCGCCTGCTCGTAGCCTTTGTGCGAATAGGCGTTTTCGTCCGGCATGTAGCCGACGTAGGAGTTTCCGTACGCCAGCACGAAGGTCATGTCGTACAAGTCGTTCCGCTTTAAGGTCAATGCGTTCACGTCAAACATTTCGTACGGCGCGACCGCAAACGCCACCGAACCGATCGAGATTGCGGCAAGGTTGATGTTGTAGGTCTTGCCCATGCTTGCCCGGCCGATGATGCTGTTCGCCTGATGCGGAGAATCAATGCCGTAGGGCTTTCCGATCTTCGCGGCGCCCGTTCCGTCGTAGTTGTGATCCAGCCAGTAGTTGTACATTTCCGTGGCCACCGCGACGAGCGCGTCGTCCTCGTGGTTCACGACGCCGGTCACGGTCTTTTCGATCGCCCGGACCTTTCCGGTTTCGGCACTCGTAAACGCGGTGTCCCAGGCGTCGAGCACGAAATCGGCCAGTGTCTCGCCGTATTCCGTCGGGTCGTTCGTCAGCGTCTCGCCTTCGATCTTCGACCGCGGATTGATGTTTCCCGCACCGCCGAGGAGATAGGCCAGCAGGCAGTCTTTCTCGGTCTCGATCTTCCGGCGGTAAGAGCCGATGAAGTCCGGAGAGATCTCATAGTAGATCGGTTCCTTGGAGTGGGTTCCGCTCCCGACGGTCGCATGCACCTGATAATTCGTCAGAACGACCGGCTTTCCGCCTTCTCTCGTGAACCGGATCATCTGGATCTCGTGGTCCGCCTCGCTCTCGTGCGCGACCGGCTTGTTGTTGACGAAAGTGCCGAAGTTGTCGCCCGCGTACGTGCCGTCTTCCATGAGGTAACGGCGGACGTAGTTCATCCCGACGGTCTCACAGCGTCCGATCTCCATCGTGGCGGGCTTGCGGTCCGCGAGCGCCTCCGCGGCAACGAGCGGCGCCTTGTTCTTCAAATCGTTCCGGTACCGCGCCGAATTGAAATCCTCGTCACTCATATTGCAGGCCGAATGCGTATGCGTTACGTTGACCGCGATGTGATCGATCGGAATGCCGAGCTCATCGTGCACCGCCTGCCGGATCCGGTCGCCCATCTGCCCCAGGAGGTTGCCGATGTCGATCGCGAAGATCAGCACCGTTTCGCCTTCTTCGTCCGTGATGGCAATGCAGGTCTCGTAAATGATGTCGTACGCGCCCTTCGAAAGTCTCACCTTCGTGTCGCCGAAGCCGCCGAGCGGCACTTCATAGTCCGGCACGATGCTGACCCTGGCATAGCCCACCGAAAACTGTCCGGTGACGTCCGCCGGTTTTGCTTCGCCCGTTTCCGTCGCAGTCTGCTCATTGCCGCCGGAAGACGGCACGTCGGTGTCCGTCCCGGTATTCCCCCCTGCACAAGCCGCGAAAAGGCCCGTAATCAGGATCAGGACCGCTAAGACGGCCATCCATCTCAACCCGTTTCGTTTCATTGCTTTTTCTCCTGTTTTTCGCTTTCAGGGACCGCTTTATGATCCCCGTCCCGCCCAAGAAACGTCCCGACCGCATCTGTGAGGCAGTCGATCTCCTCTTCCGTGTTGTAATAATGCATGGAAACCCGGATCCCGCCCGTGCCGGTGGAACTCCGAAGCGACACGAAAATGCCGCGTTCCTGCAGGTATTTCACCAATTCTTTTTCCTTCTCGATGCTCCCGCCCGGGAAACCGAAATTGAACGCGGCGATCGACGACATATGCCGTTCATCGTACGGGCTCTCCGCCCGGATCCCGAGTTTTGCGAGGTTCTCTAAAAGCCGCTTGTTCAACGTCTTGATTTTCTTCTCAATGACGTCCGTCCCGATCTCCATCTGCACGGACAAAGCCTCCGAAAGGCCGAGCGCGCCGACGTAGTTCGTGAACCCCATGATCTCGAACTTCGTGGCGTCGTCAATGATCCCCTCGTCGTCAAACGGCGTTCTGGCGGGATCTTCCAGATACGACACGTAGTCCGGGAACTTTTCCGGCACTTTCATGCTGAAATAGCCGTAATACGCGGGCTCCAGTTTCTTCGACACTTCCCTCCTCACGTAGAGGAAACCCATGCCGAAGGGGTTGCCGATCCACTTCTTTCCGCCCGCCGTGTAGAAATCCACGCCGGTCTCATGAACGTCGACCGCCATCGCGCCGGCCTCCTGAACGCCGTCGATCGCGAGATACACGCCGTGGCGGTGCGCCGTTTCTGCAATTTCCTTCACGTCGGCGCGGTATCCGTTCACTTCCTGCACGGACGCCAGCATGATCGCCTTCGTATGTTCATCCATCGCGGCTTCGAAATCCGCTGCGGTGATGATACCGTCGTGACTTTTCACTTCCCGGATCTCATAGCCGTATTTCCGGCTGTTCGGCAGGAAACACACGACCGACGCCTGATATTCGAGATCGCAGACGAGGACGTTGTCGCCTTCTTCGAGCGGCAATGCGTTCGCGATGATCCCGAGTCCGTGCGTCGTCCCGATGACGAGCGCGATCTCGTCTTCGTCCGCATGGATGAACTTCGCGGCGTTTCTCCGCGCGTCTTTTAAGTAGCCGCGCATTTCCCGCGTCACGTCGCTCGCGGACTTTTCCTTGTTCGTAAACAGACGGACGAAAGTCTCCGCCGCCCGCAAGGTCCTTTCCGCGGGACGGGACGTCGCCGCATTGTCGAGATAAATGTCCATTTTTCTCCTATCGTAAGGCGCATCGTTGCCGAAGAATCACCGCGTGGGTGAGACGGCATCACTCGCCTATGCTTCTCCTGAAAACTCTGTATCCGGATCCAGCGGGTACACCGGACGGCGGATGTTCACATACGGGTAACTCCGTAAGTCCGACGAGCGGAGGCCCGGGGTCTCGCAGGGGATGATCTTCCCGGCCCGGGATTCATAGTAACCGCGGAAATGCCCGGCCGACTTGATGGCCACGATCCGGTAGTCCTCCGGTTTCCGGCCGAAGATCCGGAGCGGTCCGTCGTCGAAGGTCTGGTCCAGGATCGACGAGACCACGATTTCCGTGTTTTTGTATCGAAGGAGCGCCGATCGTCCGATCGTCGCCTTTGCGCCGGTCCTCCACGAGCCCCGGAAGACGAATTCGCCGTCTGAGAGCGCCAGCACCCTAACGTCATGCAACTCCAGCGGTTCGCCGCAGCGGTCCGTGCACTTTCCGCCGAGCCGGACCGAGATCAAGGCACCCGTGCCGGCTTCCCATGCCTGCTCCGCCGTTTCGGGATCGAAGATCATCGCAAAAACGCTGCCCGGCAGATTCCGTTCAATGAGTTCCCGCAGAAGATGCGTGCCGTCGCCGGGACAACCGCTGCCCGGGTTGTCCGTCGTTTCGTGGATCAGGGCGTAGCCCGGACCCGGAAACGTCTCCGCCATATTTACGGCTTCTTTCGCCGAAACCGGATGCGGATCAAATTCCTTCCGCCTCTTCCAGAAATACAGCGCAAGTTCCTTCGCGGTCTCTTCCTCTTTCCTGTCGGACAGGATCAGCACCGACGTGCCGGACCAGTACTGGTCATTGGCGGAATATCCCTGCACGAGCGAACAGTCAATGAATCCTTTCTCCCGGGACACTTGTGCAAAATGCTCTTTCACGGACTTCATCGGTTCGACCGTCGTACAGGTCGTCGTGTTCGGCAGGATGAGCGGCAGGTTCACGACCGTCATGACCGGCCGGAATCCGGTGCGGACCGTCCTAACGAGCGACCGCATGGCCATTGCCGCCGCGTCCGCCATGTCCGAATGCGGGAACTCCTTGATGACGAAGAGCCCGTCGGTGAGCGCGCAGAATTCCTCCGTGATGCAGGCGTGCATGTCGAGGGAAGAAACGATCGGAAACTCAGGTCCCGTGATCTTCCGGATCTCTTTCAGGAGATAGACCTCCAGATCCTCAATGCCTTCCGCACCCCCGCCGCCGTGTTCGGCGAAAAACATGCCGTCCGCTTCTTTGCAATATGTCCGTACGTCGTCCAGAAAATGTCCGACCGCATAATCGAAACATTCGCGGCTCATCGGTGCGCCGCCGGTCACCGTGACCGAATCGAGCGGAAGAAGTTCGATCGGCTCGCCCGAGCGCGCCGCCTCTCTCTCCGCCTCGTCGATCGCGCCGCCGAGGTAGGTGCCGGTATGCCGGAAGTTCTCGAGGATCGTCTCTTTTTTCTTCCAGCCGCCGCCGGAAAACGCCTGAAAATCCAGGCGGTTCGGGGTAAACGTATTCGTCTCCTGGCCGAATTCCGCGATGATGAGCCTCATCTCTTCTCCATGGCCTCCCGGATCCGTTTCGCACTTTCCATGAGGTCCTCCATCGAGGAGGCAAAGGAAAAGCGGACGTACGTCTCGTCGGTGCCGTAGGCATTGCCGGGCACGCCGACCACCCGCGCTTCTTTCAGAAGAAACGCCGCCGTCTCTTCCGAGTCCAGTCCGGGCATGTCAAATTTAACCCATGCGTAGAACGCGCCTTCAGGCAATGCCGCCGTGACCCCCGGGATCTCGTTCAATGCCCCGATGAACGCATCTCTTCTCCGCTCGTATTCCTGCCGCATTTCCTCGATCTCTTCCTGACAATCAAGGGCCGTGAGCGCTGCCTTCATGATGAAGCCGCTCGTGCAGGACATCGTATGCTGGAACAGTTTATACATCACTTTCGCGATCTCCGGCGTCGTCGCGAGATACCCGATCCGGAATCCGGTCATGGCCACGCTTTTCGAGAAACCGTTGACCGTGATCACGCGGTCCCGCAGGTCCGGATAGGACGCGGGGCTCACGTTCTCTGCTCCTTCGAACAGGATCCGTTCGTAAATCTCGTCGGACAGCAGCAATACGTCCGGATGCGCGTTCAGAAACGCCCTGAGTTCTTCCGCTTCCGGTCTCGAAAGGACACGCCCGGTCGGATTGTTCGGATAATTCACGATGAGAAGACGCGTCTTCTCACTGACCTTTTCTTCCAGCTTCGCTCTCGTCAGACGGAATCCGTCGCTGCCGGACAATCTGACCGGCACCGGGCAGGCATTGCTCGCCTCGACGATCGAAGGATACGACACCCATCCGGGCTCCGGAAACATCACTTCGTCCCCGGGGTTCACGAGCGAGCGCACCGCAAGATAGATCGCAAACTTGCCGCCCGGCGTCACGATGACGCCGTACGGATCGTACTCTGCACCGTTTTCTTCCCGGAGTTTCCCGGCAATGCGCTCCCGAAGTTCCGGCAGACCCGGCCCGATCGTATAATGCGTATATCCTTTTTCAAGCTGTTTCGTCACTTCGTCGCGGATCCGTTTCGGAGTCGTGAAATCCGGCTCGCCGCCCGCCAACGAAATGATGCCCGGATCCTCTTTCTGCAGCGCCTTCGCCTTCTGCATGAACACGATGGACTTGGACGGCGCCAGATCCCGGATCTTCTCATTGAATTCCATTCTTATCTCCCCCCTGACGGAATCGTGGAGCAGTTTCAATCAGCACCAGTTCTTCTCACAAAATCGTTGATTAACACGCTCTCACTCTTCCCCTATTATCATAATATCATATGTGCCTTTTCCGTTCAATTCCGATTTAAGATTTCCCTGCAACGATTTTCCATAAGCCGCTTTTCCGGCGGGGCCTGCGCTTGACAGTCCGTGCAAAATCATTTATAACGGAATGGCTGAAGCGATTGTTTGAAGGAGAATCATGGACGCATTGGTCTACAAAAAGCATACGGAACCGTTTACTTTCCGGCGTTTCTCTCATCTCTCCGCCCTGCCGGTCGGCATGCACGAGGAGATCGAGGTGTTATTCGTCCGGAAGGGGCAGGTCTCCATGGGCGTGAACGGCCGCAAAATCAGCCTGTTTCCGGGCGATATGCTCTTCAATACGCCATTCACTTACCACGAGTTCCATGAGAGCGGAGATGCCCCGATTTCCTTCGATGCGCTGATCTTCCGGCCGGAGATCTGCCCCGGGCTCGGACCGTTGCTCCCGGCCGCCTTTCCAAAAGATTCCCACATCCCGAAAGAACGTCTGAACGCGATGACGCCGATGCTGTTCGACGAGGTCGTAAACTTCGTTCTCCGGAAGAAAGAAGAAGCCGGATTCTCCGGCAATGAATCCGCCGGTCATTTCGATCTCGGCCTTTCCTATGAGGAGATCGCAGACCTCGGCCCTTATCTTACCGTTCTTACGTTGGAACTTTCCAAACTCGTGGAGTTTGAATCTGAGGAGATGCCCGATTTTTCCCTGCTCAGGAAGATCCTCCGCTATCTCGCCGATCACTTTACCGAGGACGTCTCCCGTGACACTCTGGCCGACGCCTGTCACGTCACGCCGAATTCGATCTCCCGCGTTTTTTCGGAGATCGGAACCTCCTTCAGAGAATATCTGAATTCCCTGCGCGTCACCCGGGCCTACAGTCTCTTAACGACCACCGATCTTCCGATCCGCGAGGTCATGATTGCCTCGGGGTATTACAACCAGGGTACGTTCAACCAGAACTTTTTGGCGAGATTCAAAAAAACGCCCCGCGAGATCCGGGAAAAGCAATAAAAAACAGGTGCGCTGCTTTGTAAGAGCCGGCGCACCTGTTCTGTTTTCTTGCAGGCGCCTCCTGCCGGGGGCGCCTGTTTCTTGTCCTTACGGCTGAATGACGAGTGTGAGCGCCACCGGTGCATAAGTCGTAACGTTGATGTAGGTGGTGAACTCAATCGTCAGGCTGCTCGTGAGTTCTGAGAACTTCGTGTCACGCGGAAGCGTGCTCTCGTCCGTAACGAAACTAACGTATCCGGTATATACCCCATGGCTGATTTGATCACAATGGGTACCGGTCAGCGTTCCGTCGTCAGAGTAGAACACCGTAAAGAACTCATACCACGGATGCGGTTCACGACTCGAGTAATTGCAGCGCTTATTGTCCAGGAGGTACCCTACCGTCTGATCTCCGAAGAGTTGGATGAGTTTCTCTGTCGTCACGGTGATCGTGGCCTTCGTGCCTTCCGGAAGCGTTCCGGCCGTCACGGTACCGTCGATCAGGTTCGCGACGTACGCGGGAATCAGGAGGTAATGATCCAACTCATCTTGTCCGCAGAGGTTGCAGTGAGCGTAAACAGTTCCGCCGATCCAACCGCCGGTTCCGTTGTAAGACGAATCCCAACGAGGCTCAGTTTTCGTAATGTACTCCAACGTCGCCTGTGCTTTGTGTTCCTCATGGTTGTACGGGTGGTACCAGTTCTCGATCACGAACATCATGTCTCCCGCTTCGAACACTTCCGTATTCTCCGGAGTGAACGTCACCGCTGCGGCGAATTGGTACATCTCAGGATCCTTGAGGGACTCTAACGTGGTGCTCTTCAGCAGGCTCTGCTGTCCGACCGCCCATGTGAACGTTCCCGGAACCAGAAGTTCGATGTCTTCGCCGTTCTCCAGTTCGAATTCATAGATGCCCATCATGTACAGCGACGGATCGACGTCCCAAACCGTCTCGTACCCTGCTGCGATCAGTTCCGTATTCATGACCCTCCAGGAGTAATAGTTCTCGAACGAGAGTTTTGCGGTAACCTCTTCCTTGACCGCATTACAGACAGCGCAGTAGTACCGTTCCCCGCCGACGTGGAGATCGTAGTGATCGCCGTGTTCGTCTTCGTACGGTCCTGAGTCGCTCCGGAACGCATACGTCCTGTCCATCGGAAGTTCGCCGTCGTCAAGCCAATCCTTGACCTGCCATATATGACCGGCCGGGTAGTATTCCTTGTGGACGGCGTGACAGATGCTGCACTCGTACTCATCATACCCTTGTTCCGTATCGGTATGCGCTACGTCGCGTTTCCATTCCCAATTATGGGTATGCGCGATCAGTTCCAGATCCACCGTGACTTCCTTCAGATCAGCCAACGAACCGTAGATCTGTGATCCGAGCTGTCCTTCGTAGACTTCGCCGTCGTAAGAGCTGTAATACGTCGGCTTGATGTGGACTTTGACTTTGTACTTCAGATCCGGATTGGCCGTGAACTGCTGATCGAGATCGGACAGAAGCACGTTGCTGTAGTTCTCCGCCCATGTAAGCTCTGCCGAGATCGTTGCCCCGCTGTAGCCGGTACCGTCCGGATTGGCCGCCGCGGTGATATACGCAGACATCTGGTCTTCGAGTTTGTTCATGACGTCCTGAAGGGTCTTGCCCGCTGCAGGATCCAGCAGATCTTCATTCGTGATGGAGTAGAAATCCAGCTGATCGTCACCAAGTTTCGGCTCGATCGGATCTGCCAGAACGATCTCTTCGATTCCGCAGACCGAGCAGACTTTAATGGTCCGCCCCAGTATCAGCGTTTTGGACCCCTCTATTATAGGATCCTCAATGTACGTCGCCTTCGTCACGGTCGTAAACACGTGAGCATCCGGATCCGCCGGCAAGGTAACGGTCTTCGTCTGCTTTGCAAAGGCCGTGTTCGTAAACTCGCCCGTGTAAATAACGGTTCCGTCGTGCTGGCAATCCGCCGCCTGCGTTACGTTCTCCGCTGCTGCAACCTCTTCGGACTCGACGTGCGTCGCGTCATTGCCGCAGACACGTCTCGCAGTCACGGTGCTGTAATCGTCCGCCCACG